>Ga0315296_10000105_pt1 | contig 83577 bp, 67 predicted proteins | sample YL17G14_18_MG_FD_203921 | JGI IMG/M metagenome (GOLD analysis project Ga0315296, IMG submission 203921) | Sediment microbial communities from Yellowstone Lake, YNP, Wyoming, USA - YL17G14_18 | ecosystem: Environmental > Aquatic > Freshwater > Lake > Sediment | place: USA: Wyoming | collected... | reverse complement strand
CGTTTTTGTTCGGGCATATTGTGTCTCCTTGCAAAAAATGAGAAGTTGTCCTATAACATATCGGCCAAATGCCCTCAATATGCCCAATTTTGTTGTTATTCTTTACCAATATCATGAATGAGAACCAGTTTTTTGCTTTGGACCCCTGCTTTCGCAGAGGTGACATCGTCGGTTTTCGTTTTCCACAACAGATACTAATTAACTAATCCCTCATCCACTCATCAACACATCTACTCATCCACTCATCAACACATCTACTCATCAACACATCAACCATCGAGTATCCAGCATCTTATTTGGCTAATTTGGCCTGAAGCTTGATTTCCGGCCCCATCAAAGCTTTGGGTACTGGACAACCTGTTTTCGTAGCCTCTGCGTGCTCTAAGAACTCTTTTTCATCGATGTCCGGCACTTTTGCTTAGGTTTCCAATTCGATTGTTATGATTTCAAAACCATATCCACTTTGTCAATGCGTACATTGGCGACAGTTCTAATGCGTTCCGGTGCATATCCTGCTTGTTCCATGCCATGCGCCGATGCCATCGAGAAACAGCCGGTGTGAGCAGCAGTTATCAACTCCTCTGGATCCGTGCCATCACCCTGTCAGAAACGAGAAACAAATGAATAGCTTCCTTCGTAGGCACCGCTGCCACATTTTATTTTTCCTTTGCCTTGCTGTAATTTTCCTTCCTATGTCGCTTCTGATTTACGTACCGGCACCTGAAACCTCCTTTTGACCATCCATTCTTACCTCAATTTCTCGGCTGCTTAATGTTTTTGTTCTGGCTCATGACTGTGACCTGAAGTGGAACTGCCGGCGCCTAAATATGCTGACCTGAATTGGTCAAGATGCTCCCTTAGTTTCGTTACATTACTCAAGTCTGTGGTCTGTTTACATTTCATTGAGCAAACCATCAATTTATGCAAGAGGGTTAACTTTTGAATATAGTCCTGATAAGCTTGGCCTTCGCTATTATCTTTAGGTTTAATTCGTTGCTTCATAAAATATTGTGTCACTATGTCGCTTAAATAGTCCGCGTGATTTTCCTTATTTACAATCCATCTGACAAGCTGGTTATGGTTCTTGTTGTTTTCTTCCGATAGTTCATGGATTTGTTTCATTGCCGTCTCGATTGTTGTAATATGCTCGGCCATCATATCCAGTCTCATACGGTCGTCATAGATTCCACACGGTATCTCACAGTGCGACAGTACCATAGTTGAACCCACAGCTATCCCATCGTCCACTAAAATGACAGTCCTATTTTTTATCGCTGGTAAGGGTCTTCCTTTTCGCAGGACGTCGATACGCCTGTTTATCTCAAGTTTTTGCTCTTCTATAATCTGTTCAATCGTATCTGAAGGCAGTATATCCAAAGCACGATTAACAAAATAAGTACTACCATCTTCGGCGATTGCCCCAAACTCTGCCTCCGGATTGTCCGGAAAGGGCAGCTTGCGTACCACGATTATCGAAAAATCGCTTTTTAAATGCCCGGCCACTTGATGACCGACCACCACGCCGCCGCGAGGAATTGCCAGAACCAGCGGTTCTTCGCCTTTGTATGCAGTTAAAGCTTTGGCCAGCTTTTGGCCGGCATCTTTTCTATCCTTAAACATGTTCATACTAATCCGGCAAAGGAAATCTTGATGGATTATGCTGCTTATGGAGCGTATTTTCAAGCTTAGTAACATCTTAGAACATAATGTTGTCCTTTATGTCTCACTATTTCTGCTGCATAGAGATAAGGGAAAGTAAATCCCGCCTATATAGCAGAAGCTGTAGCAACCATAGTAAATTCCTTTCTTCAAAAATAGATTCACGTAAAATATTCTGAATAAGCTCACCTATGAATATTCAACACGATTTTTCCAAATTGCACTGCCCGCTCCATTCTATCCATAGCACCCCTGACATTTTCCAGCGGCTCAACTGAATCAATGACAGGCTTCAATTTTGCCAACGTAACTGCTTTAAGCATTTGTCTGAAATCTTCGTTTGAACCCATGGTCGAACCCAAAACAGTCAACTGGTTCCAATAGAGAGCCTGCAAGTTGGTCTGAGCGACTGACCCGCCGGTAACACCGCATAAAACTATTCGTCCGCCTCTTCTAACTGCTGAAAAGTCGGTGTCCCATGTTGCAGCCCCGATAGTATCAATAACTACATCGACGCCTTTACCATCGGTTATACCTTTGATGTTCGTGGTCAGGTCGGGATTGGTTTTGTAGTTAATGGCGTGGTTCGCACCCATTTGCGTTGCTTTTGAGAGTTTCTCATCGGACGATGACGTAACTATCACCTCGGCGCCGGTCAGCTTGGCAAATTGCAGACAGGCAAGAGCTACCCCTCCGCCAATGCCGTGAATTAACACGGTTTGGCCAGGTTTTACTCCGCCTCGAGAAATGAGCATTCGCCAGGCGGTTTGGTAGGCAAGCGAAATTGCTGCTGCCTCGTCGAAATCCAGGTGTGCCGGCTTTGGCCACAGGTTGCAAAAAGGCACAGCAACTTTCTCGGCAAACGTGCCGGGTCTGGTCATACCTAAAATCCCAAACGACACACATTCGCTCTGTTCACCTCTTCTACAATATTCACAGCAGCCACAGCTTAAGCCGGGATTTAAAATCACTTCATCACCAATGTTTACACCGTGAGTGTTCGGGCCCTTATCCGCTACGACCCCGGCTGCATCGGAGCCCAGAATGTGGGGCATCGAGAGCTCTAAACCCGGCCTTCCTTTTCTCACCCAAATGTCAAGATGGTTCAATCCGGCAGAGTGAATATCCAAAATAACTTCTTTTTCACCTGGTTTAGGGGCCGGAACATCTTCAGCTCTTAAACACTCTAAGCCACCATGCTTATGGATAACTGCGGCTCTCATTTCATAACTCCCGGCAACAAACTTTTTTGCAAAACTACCTTCAAATAGTGCGATTAGCTTCTTTTACTGACGAAAAATCTTTGAATATCAAAATGGCTTGATGAGCAATGCAAAGCTCTGCCAACCCCCGTTAGAAATATTTCCTTTTCATTGCTCACCCGGAGTTCCTGAATTTCTAACGGGGCCAATGCCTGCTCAATTGTCTGGCCCCCGACAGTCGCAATCGGGGGCTGGCAACCGGTACAATTCGGCGTTCTGAAAAACAAATCAATTCAAAAATCACATCGTATTTATGGCTTGCCGCGAAATAATAGAAATGCTTTCTCTCCAGTACCAAAAGGATTGAAAGTACCAATGGAAAAACGTAAGAGCGATGCTTGAAAAAGCAGTTGCCTAAAACTTCCAGTTTTTCCCTTAAAAGCATCTCATTTTCCCTCCACTACTTCATCTACTAATTCATGAATCTTCTGCCGACATTCCCGCAGGGCTTTTTCCCCTTTCGGGGTTATGCGGTAATACTTTCTTATCTTGCCACCAACGTTTTTTTGCTTTAAAACAAGATACCCATCATTGTGGAGCCGGTGCAGAATCGGATAAAGCGTACCGCAGCTAATTTTATAACCGTGTCGACCAAGTTCTTCTATCAACTCCGCCCCATATACCAGCTCCTTTGAAGCGTGATAGAGAATATGAATCCTTATGAAACCCAAAAAGAAATCTTTGAACATAATACAATCTCCTAATAACGGTACTCGTTATCGCCTACCGATAATATAACTCCCTCTGATATCTGTCAACACTATTTTCATTAAAAAAAAGGGTAAATCCCATGAACCGAAGCCTTGTCAAATGGAACCTTTTGGCTTGGGTACAGCACCAAAACGCACATACATCCCTGTCAGTAAAAGTACTATAAGCCTGGCTGACACAATGAAGCATACACCGCCAAAAGCAAAATTAATTGGTGGCGGCACTTGCCAGAGCATCAATAGAAAAAGGTAGTATTACTGTATAGTGGTAGGTTTTGGTGCCGTAAAACGCGAGATATCAGATAGGCCCAACCTTGCTTCTACGTCACCAATTTGCCGAACCGCATTCTCAAAGACATCTTCCCCGAACTGCTGATGTTCAATTCCCTCAAACTTTTCATTCATCTCGTCAAATTGTTTTGATGTAAGAGTCTGTTTCCAAGCCGGAAAAACAACCGTATCTTCTCTTGCCGCATGCGCCGGATACATTCGCACCAGAGACTCCATCGCATAGCTCCGGATTCACTTTAGCTCTCATAATAAACTCCTTTCATTGGCATTCTTTAAATAATCCTTAATTTGTAACCATATTGTTTACCTTCTGCCGCAGCTAAGCAAGGTATTTCGTATAAACGTCATTTTTCCAGGCAAGCTGGGCGCTCGCACCCTCGACTGCGGCAATAAGTAATGCTTCGGTTATTTCCTCCCTGCTGGCTCCGGCGTCCAGCGCTCCTTGAATGTGCTCCTCAGTACAGTGCGGACAGCGAAACACCGAAGCCGGCGCCAGCATCAACAGCTCCTTGGTTTTTCTGTCTAATATTCCTTTCTCTTTACATGCTTCATAAAACTCCTGAAAAGGCCTGCCTAACTCCGGTGAATTTAAAACAAACCAAGGCGTTTTTTTATCACTCATTTCTTAAGTCCTCCTTATTCCTTTAAAGTTCTTACTGACATAATTCATTTCGTTGCCGCCGGTCATAAACAAGCGGCTTCGAGAAGGTTGGCTCTCTCTGAGGCGTTTGGCAGCGTTCGTAATGAATCATAAACATCTTCCGCCGATATTTGCATGGAAAGCTGAGGATGGACTGAGGTTTGCAAAAATTGCATCCGTGCCTCAAAAACATTCCGGCAGTCCTGTCCGACTTTAGGCCGGCAGGATTTTCTCTGGCAATCATGGGCATAGCATTGAGCATCAATTCAATGCCCTTATTAGGCCCAATCAGACCAAAGGTCATCATAACTTTTCGCCCGCTTATGCCGTAAGGCATCCTGCTGAAAAAAAACGGCCTTATGCGATTGTGCATAAGGCCGCCTGTAAACAATCTCCACAGGATGCCTTTCGGCAGAAGCAGGAATAATCCTTACGCTATCCGGCTATCAACCAATACGCTGTTCTATGAACAGCCGTGTTGAGACGCCGTATTAGAAATCGCGCACCATTACTCCATCTTTGCCTACCATGTACTGGTCTGAGCCGTTGACTTTCAGGTTATAGACCTTGCCGACGAAAGGCATTGCCCTGGTTACAACGCTCTTAATAGCAACTGTGCCGTTTAGCGATTTCAGGTTCATACCGCTTTCCAGATTCTGGGCAGCCACCCATTGTCCGGAATCGAGCATGAAGCAGTGTGCATCCACGACGCTGATGCGATTTCCGTTTTCGAGCGTTATATCGCGGCATTCGAAGGTCCCCTCGTGCTCTTCGAGCTTCTCTAAGCTCGCTGCTGCAAGACAGTTGACTGCCTGGCCTGCGACAGCTTTCGAGATTTCCACGAGTGCCCCATTTACCCATACCGGCGTATCAGCGAGGAAGCATCCCCTGCCCTTTGGTGGGGGCGCAACTGCTGCTCCACCTTCGCCATCGTGTACCAGGAACGAATCCAGTCTGTCGCCGGGCTCACTTGCTCCGGGCATAGGCAAGCCGCCTCGTCGAATATCGGTGCCATCCCAGAAGGTGTAAATGTTATCATCATTGATGGCACAGAATGAGCGTTTTTCAAAGCCAACGTGGCTGTCCATAAACAATACGTTTTGTCCATCTTCCTGGTGAGCAATGGCGTTTCCAATGTTGACTAGTTCTTTACCGCCGTCAGGGTTGAATCCGGTTATAGCCTTGGCTTCTGCAGCGGGAGAGGCTATGAATGGATTCCGGTCGGCCGCCACCGCCATACCAGGTTCGCTCGACGTGGTCAAAGCATACAGCCCAAAAGGCATATGGTAAGAATAGCTACAATGCTGTATTGGCTCGAGGCCGAAGTCCCAGAGGTCAATAAGCTCTCTGTCGCCTGCACCATCATCAGCGGGCTTAAATTCGTTGGTACCGGAATCACCCTTGCAGATAAAGGACTTAGGTGTTACCTCGGCATACTTGACCAGAAGATAGAAACTGGACGAAATTGTGGCCTGGCCGCCGCTGCCGTCGGCGGCTAAGCCGTAAGCGGCGAATCGGTTATCGGCCAGCCACTGAGGTATGCGACCGGACCACACGCTGTTTCTGCCACCAGACCTTGGCATTTCATCATCGTAATCATTGCTGTAGATAAGCATTGCCTTTCCTATGCCGGACAGGTTCGTCCCGCAGACCATTCTAAAGGCAATTTGCCTTACCCTGGCCAGCGCCGGCATCAGAATGCCCATCAGCAGCGCTATGATCGCAATCACGACCAACAGCTCAACTAATGTAAAACCCTTCTTTTTCCTCATTTTTGTTCTCCTTTTTCCATTTCGAGATTCGCAAATTCGACCGTTTTTAAGTACGCTTCGGTTTACATTTTAATATATAAATGCTTACTGTCGCACAAATGCCAGACACTAAACACTCTTCTTTTTTTGCGAATCTCCTTAAATTAATGTTTTCACTTAAAAACGGTTATTCCAACCTTGTAAAACCGGTTTTACCAACAGGGTTTGTTCGCTCAACTTTACATATTTTCAGCGTAGCTGTCGATTCGAAGTTTTAAGCCAAACCGTAAAAAGCCTTTTCCCGGCAAGTGGGCCTTATGATATGAATTTTCGACCAAAATATGATGACGGTTTAAATTATAAATAATAACAGAACTTTTCAAGCCTACCTGCCTCAATTATAATCCTAACACGGGTTGGCTTTCCTGTCAAATAAATTTTTACCAATTTTCACCAAGTTTCTTGAAAATTTTTGAAATTCGCGTAATATCCTTGTTTTCGGCCTGGAATCGTGGATATGGATACTCAAAAAACTTACGAAGAAATAAAAAAAGTCCTGAAAGAGCACCGCCAGAGCCATCTTTTGGCATTTTGGGACCAGTTGAGTGCAGCTCAAAGGCGGAATTTGCTTGCACAAATCCGGCAGTTGGACTTTGCGAAAATAGATAATTGGGTGACTGATTGCATCAAAAAGCCTGCCCCTGCCGCGATAAGCACTGATTTGGTTCCTGCTTCGTCCTACAGCCCCTATCCGGCAGACCAACAGCAGCAGCGTAAGTATGCCAAAGCCGTCGAACGGGGTAGAGAGCTGATACGGCAGGGCAGGGTCGCCGCCTTCGTCGTCGCAGGCGGCCAGGGAACAAGACTCGGATTCGACGGCCCAAAGGGAAACTTTCCCATCAGCCCTGTTAAAAACAAAACGCTGTTTCAAATCTTTGCCGAGTCTATCGCCGCAGCCTCACAAAAATACCACACCCTCTGCCCCTGGTATATTATGACCAGCCCTTTGAACCACGCCGAGACCATAGAGATTTTTCGCTCCAATGACTATTACGGCCTGGATGATAAAAACGTTTTTATATTTCAGCAGGGCACATTGCCCGATTTCAGTTCCGACGGCGAGATACTGCTGGCCGACAAAGACAGACTGAGCTGCTCGGCTGACGGCCACGGGGGGAGCCTTAAGGCACTTTACAAAAGCGGAGCCCTCGAAGATATGAAAAGACGCGGCGTAGAATTTGTGAGCTACTTCCAGGTTGATAACCCCCTGATAAATATTTTTGACCCCCTCTTTATCGGGCTGCACGCCCTCGATAAGGCTGAAATGTCCTCAAAGGCAGTTATAAAAACCGACCCTTATGAAAAGGTCGGCAACTTCTGTTTGGTTGACGGCAAGGTTACAGTCATCGAATACAGTGAATTCAACACACTGCCAAAAAATATCATCGAAAAACGCAATACGGACGACTCACCCGTCTTCAAGCTCGGCAGTATCGCTATCCACATCATCAACTGTGCCTTCTTAGAAAGACTAAACGCTGAGGGTTTTTCTTTGCCCCTGCACAAAGCCATCAAAGAAGTTCCACACATCGACCGGCAGGGAAACCCCGTGGAATCTGATGAGCCGAACAGCATAAAGCTGGAGAGCTTTGTTTTTGACGCCCTGCCGTTGGCCTTGAAGTCGATAATTTTGCAGACCGTGCGAAGTGAAGAATTTGCCCCGACCAAAAATGCCACCGGCGTTGACAGTGTCGAAACCACGAGGCGGATGATGGTCGCCCGTGCCGCTGATTGGCTCGAATCAGCCGGCGCAGCCGTCCCCAAAAAACCCGATGGCTCAATTAATTGCATCCTTGAAATCGCTCCCGCCTTTGCGCTGGAAAATGATGACATCAAAGAAAAGCTGAACCGGATACCTGAAATCAAACCGGGTGACAGAATCTATCTGGCCTGAGACGCCGGAGTCGGAAGTCAGAGTCTGTCCTCTGTTCTCTGTCTTCTGTCCTCTGTCATTTCACACTTACCTTGTGTAGAATTTATGCACGGTTACTGACGTATATTTCTGGCCCGGCTGGAGAACCACAGACGGGAAGTTGGGTTTATTCGGTGAATCCGGGAAGTGCTGCGTTTCAAGGCAGAATGCGTAGTGCTTTTTGTACGCCTTACCGGCTTTACCGGTCAAGGAGCCATCCAGGAAGTTTCCGGTATAGAGCTGAACGCCGGGCTCGGTGGTATGGATTTCCATTATGCGCCCGCTGGTTGGCTCGTATGCCCTTGCCGCCCAAGCCAGCGAGCCGCCGCCGCTGTTGAGAACGTAATTGTGGTCGTAGCCGTTCCCAACCTGCTTAATTCGAGAGCCGATAGACATCGGCAAAGTAAAATCCATCGGTGAATCTTTAACGCTTCTGATTTCACCGGTCGGTATCAGGCCTTCATCAACCGGTGTGTATTTATCGGCGTTGAGCTTAAGCTCGTGCCCAAGAATGTCCCCCGTGCCCTGGCCGGCAAGATTGAAATAGCTGTGATTCGTCAGATTGACCACGGTGGTTTTGTCCGTCTCGGCCTCGTAGCTCATCTTCAGCTCATTGTCTTTTGTCAGAGCATAAGTAACGGTGCATGCCAGATTGCCCGGGTATCCTTCTTCACCGTCCTCACTGACATAGCTCATCTTGACCAATGCTTCATTATCGTCGGCCCTTAGGTCCTCGGGCTTCCATACTACTTTGTCGAATCCCTTGATGCCGCCGTGCAGATGATTTTCACCATTGTTAGCGGCTAACTTATACTCGACGCCGTCGAGCACGAACCTGGCCTTGCCGATACGATTAGCATACCGGCCAACCGTCGCCCCGAAATAGGGGTGCCCCTTGAGATATCCTTCAAGCGCATCGAAGCCAAGCGTTATATCAGCTAAGCGTCCGTTCCGGTCAGGGACCTCCAGCGAAACCAGAATAGCACCGTAGTTTGTAATTCTGGCCTTAAGACCGTTGGTATTAGTCAAAGTGTACAAATTAATTCCCCTGCCGTCGGACGTTTGGCCGAAAGTTTCTTCATTAGCGCTCATTAGTCTTGTCTCCTTAGCCTTGGGCTTAGCTTCCGTTTCTGTTGAAGTCGGAGTTTTCTTTTTGCAGCCGGGCATACAGACAGCGGCGCCGCAAACTGTCGTTACCACCAGAACAAAATTAATCCAAAATCTCTTTTTCATTTTTTTACTCCCTGCCTGAAAATTTATAAGTTCGTATGGATTACAAACCTGCTTGGAATATACCACCTGTGAAATAAATTGTCAAAAAAATTTATTCCCACCATCTTACAAAAAACATATATCCGACTACAAGTCTCGAACCGATTAGGCGCCGGCCAAAGCCCAATAAGTGCAGGGTGAACCTCGTGCCGTATAGCGACTTCGCAGAGCAGTGCAATCTAAAAATTATCAGTAATCAATCTGACCTGTAGAGAACTTTTACAAAATGTCATTATGCTTTCCACAAGGCAAAATCAATCATCTAATCTTTCTATTGGTTTGTTTAAGTAGGTACCAACTGGGGGACCGTTACAGGGTCAGCTTTTTGACTTTTCTTCCGTAATCGTCCTCATAACGGTACTGGGCTTCGGCCTTCTACCGGCCGAAAGACACTACGAGCAAGCGGTCAGAAGTCGGAAGAAAGAAATAAGAAGTCAGAGTCTGCCCTTTGTCTTCTGTCCTCTGTCGTCCGTCGTCCGTCGTCTGTCTTCTGTCGTCCGTCTTCTGTCGTCAGTCGTCCGTCGTCTATCTTCTATCGTCCGTCGTCCGTCGTCTATCTTCTATCGTCCGTCGTCTGTCCTCCGTCGCCTGTCCTCTGTCGTCCGTCGTCTGACTTCTGTCATCTGACTTCTGTCGTCTGCCCTCTGTCGTCTGACTTCTGTCATCTGTTCTTTGTCCTTTGGCAATATTCAGCAGCACGCCGACCGCAGCGGATGAGAGCAGCATACTCGTTCCGCCGGCACTTACAAACGGCAAAGGCAGCCCTTTCGTTGGCAGAACAACCGTTACCACGCCGATATTAAGTGCCGCCTGAGTTGCGATTGTCAGAACAATACCACCGGCCAGAAGCTGGCCGAAGCGGTCTTTACAGCGCACAACGACCAGAATTCCCAGCCAGACGAACAAGATGAATAATATAATGACCGCCGCGTTTCCCACAAAGCCGAGCTCTTCACCGATGATTGCAAAAATAAAATCGGTTGTATCTTCCGGCAGATGTCCGTATTTGCAGATTCCCTTGCCTAATCCTTTGCCCCACAGTCCACCTGAGCCAAGGGCAATCAGCGACTGGTGCGGCTGATAATTAATCGAGTCCACCCATTTATCAGGATTCAGGAAAGCGATAATCCGCTGCATTCGACCGGGCGATTGTTTTATCGCTATGTAAAAGGCCATAGCGGCAAACGGCAGGGGCGGTAAGATATGCCATAGACTTACGCCGGCGATTATTAGCATCAGAAAGGCCAGGAGCGAGATAAGCGCTGCCGTGCCGAAATCTTCGACGATGATAAGTAAAACTACCACGCCGACAACGCAGCAGATGGGAACGAATCTTTTCCAGTATAACTTGATTTCATCGCCGAGCTTGTCGCATATAGCGGCTAAAAAAAAGACAATCGACCATTTCGCCAGCTCGGAGGGCTGAAAACTTACCGATATAGGCCCAAGGGGGATTCTCAGCCAGCGGTAGTGTTGATTTATCCTGGGAACTAATCGCGGCAGTACAGGGTAAAATCGCTGTAACAAAACGACCATAAGCAGCACTATACTGAGGACCATCAAATAGCTGGTCGGGGATTTTAACCAGCCATCGGACAGGCTGAGCCGGCGATAATTGAAGAATGAGATGATATACATAATTAAACACGCCAGAGGAAAAAACAGCAGTTGGCGCAGGCCGGGGTAGTCGTAGAATCTTTGTAAATCAAAATCCTGATTGATGTTGGCGCTGGCCGAGAAGACAAAGACCGTGCCGATGGCCATCAAAACAACAACAACCATTATGATGCAGTCGGCGACCGAATTGTTGCTGGATGCAGTAATCATTTCTGTTGTGCTAAGAAAAAAAATGGTTTTTTCCGGCAGTTCCTATTAGCCTGCTTAACTGTATCTTCGGCTTTCTTTGGCTGATAACAATAAAAATTCTTTTGTGATAAAAGGGATAAGTCCGGACAAGGTCATCAGGTTATCAGGAAAACAGGATGTAAAATATTCAGTGTATCAGGATAACAGCAAGCGAATCGGGAAAAGACAAATTTATGCTGTGCATTTTTCCTGATAACCTGGTATCCTGATAATCATACCAATTCTATTTATTGATTGCCGATTACCTGAACTTGTCATTCCTGCGAAAGCAGGAATCCAGGCCCTCCCAGTAAGTATAGTGTACAATTTTTTCAGCAATTTTTCACTATAATTGGTATCACTACCTGATTATCTGATACTCTGATAACCACTCTTCACCCATACGTTGACACACATTTGTTATTTACTATTTACAATTTATTATTTACTATTGTTGTCTTTACGGCCAACCGCCGGCTTTTTATAAATGACGTATGCCTTTTTCACCCCGGAGCATAAAAAATAGTCAATAATAAATAATTAAGGGGAGCGATTATGAGCAAACTAACAAGAAGAGAGTTTCCGGAACGACGCCGGGAAACAGGCATCCGGCTAAATCGCCGGAGTTTTCTTAAAATGACGGGCTTTGCAGTGGCTTCAGTGGGAGCGCCTTTGCTGTTGCCGAGATGTGCAGGTTCAGGCCGGGAAACCAGGAAAGGGGGAAAGCGGCCGAATATCATTTTCATCCTTGCCGACGATTTGGGCTATGGAGACGTCGGCTGTTTTGGACAGAAGACTATTCAAACGCCGAACATAGACCGGATGGCAGCAGAGGGGATGCGCCTTACCGACCACTATGCCGGCAGCACGGTTTGTGCGCCGTCGCGATGCACATTGATGACCGGCCAGCACACAGGGCATTGTCTTGTCCGCGGCAACGCCCTCGTGCCGCTGAGGCCTTCGGACGTTACCGTTGCCGAGCTGCTCAAGGAAGCCGGATACTCCACCGGTATCATCGGCAAGTGGGGCCTTGGCGAGGCCGACAGCACAGGCATCCCCAACAGGAAGGGCTTCGATTACTGGTTTGGTTATCTCAACCAGAGACACGCCCACAACTACTACCCCAGATACCTGTGGCAAAATGAAGAAATGATTTGGCTCAAAAACGAGGTCAGGGACGTCAATCCCCCGGGCGGGGTCGCAACCAAACGCGTTGAGTATTCACATGATTTGTTTGCTGAAGAAGCCTTGAATTTTGTTGAAAAACACAAAGACGAATCTTTCTTCTTATATCTTGCCTTTACGATTCCGCATGCGAACAACGAGGCCAAACAGGAAGGTATGGAGGTGCCTTCGCTCGAACCGTATGCAGCTAAGGATTGGCCCGAAGCTCAGAAAGGCCACGCCGCAATGATAACGCGAATGGACCGTGACATCGGCAGGCTTATGACTAAGCTCAGCGAGCTTGGTCTGGACGAGAATACATTTTTGTTCTTTTCCAGTGACAACGGCCCGCATAAAGAAGGCGGCGGCGACCCGAGCTTCTTTCAGAGCTCCGGTCCCTTGCGAGGCTACAAGCGTGCCTTATACGAAGGCGGTATTCGCGTGCCTGCAATTGCACGCTGGCCAGGCAAAATAAAAGCCGGTGCGTTCAACAGCCACGTCTCGGCGTTCTGGGATTTCCTGCCGACCTGTTGTGAGCTGGCGGGCGCAAAAAGTCCGGAAGGTATTGACGGAATCTCTATGCTTCCAACGCTGCTGGGGCAGGGCAGGAGCCAGAAAAAGCATGAGTTTCTTTACTGGGAATTTCACGAGCAGGGCAAAAAACAGGCTGTCCGCATGGGCGACTGGAAGGGCGTTCGGCTGAACGTAGCTAAAGACCCCAACGGCCCGATAGAGCTGTACGACCTGAAGACCGATATCGGCGAGGAGCACAACGTGGCCGACGAGCATCCGGAAATTGTCGCAAAGATTGAAAATATAATGAAGTCCGCGCGAACCCCCTCAGAAAACTGGCCGCTGCCGTAACAGTAGGCACGCACCTCACAAATAAAAAAAACAAGAGCGGGAAAGAAAAAAATTGACATATTTGGGGGACAATTATGAGAAAATTATATTTCTCGTTTGTTGGCATTGTACTGATTTGCGGCTGTGCGGCACAAAGGCAAATGTCCAAACCGCATACGCTGCTCTTTAGCCCGATTACACCGGAGTATTTGCAGGATACTACTACTGAATGGAAGGCGACCGGCTTCGATGGATTTTTGTTAGAGGACATTATGGGAAACTGGGCCGATGACATCTGGGCCGCCGACGGCGATAGCACAACCCGCGGCGAAAACGACCAGACCTTTAAGCGAGTCAAAGCCTGCAACGAACAATGCCATAAGCAGGGAATCACAGAAAATTTTATTAAAGTCGCATTTTACAGCCACGTTCCGCTTTGGACCGACGATGCCGCCTGGCAAAAGTTCGATGAGAATTTCCGCCAGGCCGCCCGATTCGCCCGATTGACAGGCTGCCGCGGGATAGCCCTCGACATCGAATATGTCGGCGAACAGTATGACCTGGACTGGCAGGGATATGATTATAAAGATTATACCAGAGATGATTTGCGCGCCGCCGCCGTTAAAAGAGGACGCGAGCTTGCCCAGGCGATGCTGCAAAGTTATCCGGACATTGTCTTCTTAACACTTCCTGAGGGCATCTACTTTTACGGCCCGTTAGCCACAGACCTTTTCGTCGGAATGGTCCAGGGCATGGTCGAAGCCGACGCTCCCGGCGGAGTCCACCTGCTCACCGAACGCTCCTATCAAATGGTCAGCACCCTCGGCCTGATTCATTACGTCCACAGTTTGGAATCCGACATCCTCAACAATCTGGACGAGCCAACAGTTCGCTACTGGCGAAAAAAATGCACCATCTCTCTGGGCGGCTGGCCGCTCGGCTATTACCGCGAAATTCGGGATGAAAACGGAGAGCGGCTCGGCTATAGCGGCCGCGCCGAAAAATTCGGCGACAAAATCGTCGGCTCCTACGCCGACAAAAGCAGCAATTACCCACCGGAAGATTTTCGCAGCCAGTACGCCGGAATGCTGCTGGTCAGCAAACAATACTGCTGGATTTACGGCCACGGCGCAACCTGGTGGCACTTCACCGATGCCGATGCGGCAAAATACGGTAACATAGGCAACTCAACTCTCCCCGTGGACGAGCGATTTGACGACTTCAAGTCCGTCTTAAAAGAGAAATGGACGCCTTCCGGCCAGCTCAAGGACATAAGCTGCAAAATAAGACAATATAAATCCGATGACTTCCTGCAAATGTTAAACTTCGTAAAGACCTTCAAAATCATCGGCCCGTTCGGCCGCAAAGGCCTCGATAATTTCAGCCAGGTTTTTCCGCCGGAAGAAGAGCTTGACTTTAATGCAGCCTATCCCGGCAGTGTTGACCGCGTAAATTGGCAAACTGCTTCGATTGATAATAAAGGATATTTGGATTTTCTCAAATTCCTCTCACCGTCCGACTGGGTCTGCGCTTACGCCTGTTGTAAAGTTATCAGCCCCAAGGCCGTTCCGGCCCAGCTTCGCCTCGGCACTAACGATACCGCCACCCTTTGGCTTAACGGCCAAAAGCTCCTTTCCAAAAACATCGAGCGTTCCGCCGCACCGGATAGTGACATCCTGCCCGTCCGGCTGAAAAAAGGCGAAAATACCATCCTCATTAAAGTCTGCAACACCGAGCTTAACTGGGGCCTCTATCTCCGCCTCACAGATGAAAATACCCACCCCCTCAAAAACCTAACATTCTTTACCCCGTGAGATGCGTAGGATGGGCTTTAGCCCATGCGGTCTCTTGGAATTATAGGGCCTGGATCGGGATATGCAGGAAAAATACGTAAAAATTTGCAATTTCATGCTTGACACATAGTATCATTATTGCTACTATTTAATTGTGGCAAGAATTGACAATATACTTCATAGTATGCAAAAAAACCGAAAGGAGTGCGCTTCAAAGATCTTTGTCAAGTGTGTGATTACTACTTTGGGACTGCACGGCAGCGCAGAAGTAGTCATCGCATTTACCGGATGCCCTGGCAGGGTGATCCTCGCGTCAACATCCAGAATGACAAAGGTATGGCTAAAGCGTACCAGGTGAAACAGGTGCTCAAAGCTATCGAGAGGTTGCAATATGAAAACACTACGAAAGATTGACCATTATACATATCGGGTAATTTGGTCCGAAGAGGATGCTCAGTGTGTGGGATTGTGTGCGGAGTTTCCAAGCTTGAGCCATCTGGCCTCCAGCCCGGAGAAAGCTCTACGGGGAATCCGCAAGGTTGTAGCCGATGTTACAGAAGACATGCAAGCCAATGGTGAATCTGTCCCGGAGCCGCTCAGTTCGCGAAAATACAGTGGCAAATTCATGGTTCGGGTGCCTCCGGAAGTACATCGTCAGCTCGCGCGTGAGGCCGCTGAGGCGAATATCAGTCTGAATCGGCTGGTTAGTGCCAAGTTGTCTTCATGATGTATTCGCTGATTTCTAATCAATTCTATCCAATCAGGATTTATTGGGATTTATTAGCAAAAGTGGGGCGGTTCCTGTTTTTTCCGAATCTCTCTAATCAAATGATTAATGAATGAATTCATCTGTTAATTTACATCTTTTCCTGCTAATCTAATCACCGATCACTAATTCGCTAATTAACTACTCACCATCTTACGAGCAACAAGAATCAGGCATCGGGTAATAAAAACCGGCTAAACGACCAATCTCCTCCTAAACAAATAATCTCCCGCTAAACAGAATATCCTCTACCAAAAAAGCGAATGGGTTCATAGTCCTTTTGACTAATCAAAAGGACTATATAGATTATCCCGCCCTTACAACAGCCCACCACAATTAAGATTCCTTTCAGGATACATTGTACGCTACTCTCTATACGAAGTGCGCAATACGCAATACGACATGCGCTTCACGAGCTACGATTGATTAATTTTGACCTTTGTCTTTTTCCTTTTCACCTCTCAATAATTGGTTATACTGATGGTTATACTGATAGAGACAACACAGCCATTATTTTCCCAAGCAAAGGAAAATATCATGAACCGACGCGACTTTTTCAAAGGCATTCTTCTAAGTAGTCCCCTGTCCTTAGCCGGGCCTGCCCGCACAGCCCGGTCGAAGGATTCGGGACGCCCGAAGGTGATTGACGCCCACTGCCATGCCGGCAGAGGTATTAACTATGCCAGGAATGACCCGACGAGCGACCCGTGGACTACGTACAATGACCCCATGTGGACCCTGAGTCGTGCGGAAGAGGCAGGGATTGTTCGGACAATCATCTTCCCAATCAACAACGCAACCTACCAGGAAGCCAATGAGGAGATTGCTTCTTACGTGCGGCGCTGGCCCGACAAGTTCATTGGTTTCGCCAAACATGACTCCGAAACTGAAGCAGGCAAAATCCGAAACCTGCTGCATCGCGAAGTCCGTGAGCTTGGCCTCAGAGGATTGAAACTCCACGGCATACCAACGAAGGAGATGGCCGAAACAGCGGCCGAGCTGAAAATCCCGATACTTTTCCACCCGCCGAATGTTAGTGACAGCCTTGAGGTAGTTCAGTCTTATCCTGAGGTCTCTTTCATTCTGGCCCATCTGGGAAGCTTCGCCTCACGCAGTTGGATGGAGCATGTTCGTGCCATTGAGGCATCGAAGCGGCTTGCGAACCTTTACCTGGATACCTCCTCCGTGGTCTTCTTTATGTATCTTGAGCGGGCGGCTCGCGAGCTCCCCCCGGAAAAGCTTATCTTCGGTTCAGATGGCCCGCTGGTGGACTCACGGGTAGAGCTTTATAAAATCCGGCTGCTCAAATTACCAAAGGACAAAGAGCAAATGATTCTCAGCGGCAATATCAGCCGCCTCCTCGGTGGGTGATATTGAGAAAGGAACGCGTTTCTTCCTTAGATGCATCATAAGAATTATGGCTTTAACAACACTTTGTTGTCTTGCTCAATATATAAACAAAAGCCGATGACCGAAATAAAACCAGCTAAGCGAACGACCTTCTACTAAACAAACAATTTTCCACTAAACAAAAAGTTTTCAACCAAACAGACAATTTTTCTACCAAAAAAGTCTAATCGGCTCGTAGTCCTTTTGACTAATCAAAAGGACTACATAATTTACCCCGTGAGATATCGAGGTATTATCTCATGGGTGTTTACCCCGTGAGATAGCAAAGCTTATCTCACCGGGGCCCATCCACTCATTTACTCATCCACCCATTCACTCATCAACCTTCTGCCTTCTGTCTTCCGTTCTTTTACCTGATAACCTGCTGTCCTGATAACCTGCACCCTGATTTTCTGATAACCCGATAACCATTTACCTTCTTACGGGCATCGAGTAACAAGTATCGAGAATCCTTCTTCCGTCGTCTGTCATCTGCATTCTGCCTTGTGCTCTGGAGTTTATCTCCTGCAAAATTTTTAATCGTTGACCCCGTTAGAAATCCTATAAAAGCCAATACGGTCCCGCTGCATCTTTTTTTCGGAGCAAAACGGCAGGACTAAACGGAGCGATATGAAAGAAATTTCTAATGGGGTTGACAGAATCGGTTCAGGCCAATATATTATCATGTCTTGTTTCCCCATAGAAGTTTACAGGGTGGATTTACAAAGATAGTGAGAATAAACCCCGTTTTGGGGATTATTTGAATGCGAAATTGTCGTTAAAAGGAGATTTTTAGAATGGCAGAAAAAAGGGTGTATTTTTTCGGCGGCGGCAAAGCCGAAGGCAATGCAAAGATGAAGGAGCTTCTTGGCGGCAAGGGTGCCAATCTTGCGGAGATGACCAATCTTGGCGTACCGGTTCCGCCGGGCTTTACCATCGCTACAAAGGTTTGCAGAGAGTACTACGATTCCGGCGGCAAATGGCCGAACGGGCTTGAAGCGGAAGTTGACAGGAACTTTGCCAAGCTCGAAAAGGCAATGAACACCAGGCTCGGAGACCCCAGCAAACCGCTCCTGGTCAGCGTCAGAAGCGGAGCGGCCGCATCGATGCCCGGGATGATGGACACCGTTCTTAATTTAGGGCTGAACGATGATGTGATTGAAGGTATTATTCGAAAGACTGGAAATCCGCGATTTGCATACGACATTTATCGTCGGTTTATCGATATGTTCGCTGACGTGGTGATGGGGTGCGACCATGAGCATTTCGAGGAGGTAATCCATGCAGCCAAGAAAAAGGCCAAGGTCAAGCTCGATAACGAATTAAGTGCAGAAAAATTAAAAGAGGTCGTCGATAAATACAAGGGCGTTTACAAAAAACACGTCGGCGAATTGTTCCCGCAGGATGGAAAAGTGCAGTTGAAACATGCCATCGATGCCGTCTTTGGTTCGTGGATGACCCCGAGGGCGGTTAAGTATCGTGAGCTGAATAAAATTAAAGGTCTATTAGGGACGGCTGTGAACGTTCAGACGATGGTCTTCGGGAATATGGGCGATGACTGCGGCACAGGGGTTTGCTTTACGCGGAATCCAAGCACCGGCGAAAAGGAATTCTACGGCGAGTTCCTGATGAACGCCCAGGGCGAGGACGTCGTGGCCGGCATCAGGACGCCAATAGAATTGAAGAAATTAGGCGGACAGTTGCCGAAAGCTTACAAGCAGCTCACGGGACTGATGAACCGGCTGGATAAGCACTATAAAGATATGCAGGATATGGAATTTACGATTCAGAACAAGGTGCTCTATATTCTCCAGACCCGAACCGGCAAGCGAACGGCAGAGGCTGCGGTTAAGATTGCCGTTGATATGGTTAACGAAAAACTCATATCCAAGAAAGAGGCGGTCAAACGCGTGAAACCGGCGCAGTTAGAGCGGCTGCTGCATCCGCACTTTGACCCGAATGCGAAGCGTGATGTAATCGCAAAGGGCCTTCCGGCGTCGCCGGGTGCCGCGGTGGGACAGGTTGTATTCACCACCGATACGGCCGAGGCGTGGAGAGATAAAGGCAAGAAGGTCATTCTGGTCAGGAAAGAGACCAGCCCGGAAGACATCGGCGGAATGGATGCGGCGGAAGGTGTTCTGACCGCTTTCGGCGGTATGACGAGCCACGCGGCGGTTGTTGCACGTGGTATGGGTAAATGCTGTGTGGCGGGAGTCGGTGCGGTGAATATAAATTACGCAACGAAGAAATTTACTGTCGGCAAACTGACGGTCAAGGAGGGTGACTGGATTAGTCTGGACGGCTCGACGGGCGAGATTATGACGGGGCAGTTGCCGACGGTGGCACCCACGATGAGCGGTGATTTCGGTAAGTTTATGAAGATTTGCGATGATGTGCGCAAATTAGGAATTCGCACAAATGCCGATACGCCCGGCGATGCAAAGAAGGCGAGAGACTTCGGCGCTGAGGGCATCGGGCTTTGCAGAACCGAGCATATGTTCTTCGAGGGTGAGCGAATCTGGCCGGTGCGGCAGATGATTCTGGCCGCCGATGATTATGCTCTGATGCTTGAAAAAATTAACGCGGCCCAGGACGAAAAAGAGGCAGAGGCAGTTGAAAAAGAATATGCGGTTGCTAAAAAGCAGTTTGAAGGTGCGCTAAACGAGCTGCTGCCCTATCAGCGAGGTGATTTCGAAGGTATATTTGAGGCGATGGCCGGTCTGCCGGTAACGATTCGTCTGCTTGACCCGCCGTTGCATGAGTTTCTGCCACAGGATACGAAAAGTCAGGATGAGATGGCTAAAAGGCTTGGTGTTAAACCGGCTGTCGTCAAGGCAAAGGTTGAGCAGTTACACGAGTTTAACCCGATGTTGGGACATCGCGGGTGCCGTTTGGCGGTAACGTATCCGGCAATTTACCGTATGCAGACAAGGGCGATTATCGAAGCGGCGCTGAACGTCAAAAAGGCCGGCAAAGTTGTTCATCCTGAAATTATGATTCCGTTGGCCGGGGCCGTCTCGGAGCTGAAGCTGGTCAAGGATGAGATTATCGACGAAATCGAGATTGTCTTCAAAGAAAGAAAAGCCAAGATTGCCTATACGATTGGGACAATGATTGAGGTGCCCAGAGCCGCTTTGACGGCTGATGAGATTGCAACGGAGGCGGAGTTCTTCAGCTTCGGGACGAATGACCTGACGCAGATGACGATGGGCTTTTCGCGGGACGACGCCGGCAAGTTCTTAGGCGAATACGTCAGGAAGAATATTTACGCGGCGGACCCGTTCCAGATACTTGACCAGACCGGTGTCGGGAAGTTAGTGGAGATGGGCACGAAGCTCGGCAGAAAGACCAGAAAGAATTTGAAGGTCGGTATCTGCGGCGAGCACGGCGGTGAGCCGAACAGTATTGACTTCTGCCATCGAGTCGGGATGAATTATGTATCCTGTTCGCCATTCAGGGTGCCGATTGCCAGATTAGCGGCGGCGCAAGCGGCGGTTAGGGAGTATGAGCCAAAGCGAACTTTGGAGGAGGCCTGATGAAAAAAATAAAATCGTAATCCATCACGCCGCCTTTTCTTGATTTCCTGCTTGATACTTTTTGAATACTTTGTGCTCTTTCTTGTGTGTGTCCATTGCTACGTATGTGATACAATTACTCATGACCGGCTCCTTTGCCCCCGCGCTTTCTGCCGAAAGGCATCCTGCGGATTGCGAAAGCAAGAGCGGGGGCGGCTCTGTCCCTAAGGGATAATCCGCGATTAACGGTGACTACATACCACCTTGTCGCATAAGATTTATCGGCCTATGATGACGTTTACAATCGCGGGGGGACCGGTCGTCTCATATTTTCTACCAGTAACCACCACGCACTTATCGAGTTACAGACCGGTAGTCAAATGACTACGACCTTCCAAAAATAAGATTGTCGAGTGCGGCTAATATTTCCGGCACCGCATAACATCTTTTTTGACATAGGATTGTACTCCATCTCATTGCGAGTAAAGCGGAGCTTGCGCTGCGCAGCCCTTCTCCGTAGCATCAGCACTGCGAAGGACAAAGCGAGCACTTCGCAGAGCAGTGCAATCTCAATCGTCCGTAAGCCGGACATTGCCACGGCCACAATCTGTGGCCTTCTAATGCTCTGTTGAAAAGCCACAAAAACCGTCATTCTGAACGGAGCGCAGCGGAGTGAAGAATCTCTTTATGGCTCAAGTGATGAGATTCTTCGGCCCTTCGGCTTCCCCTTCGACTTCGCTCAGGGCTACGGCTAATTCAGGGCAAGCTTTCTTTCGCCTCAGAAGACAGGCCACGTTTTCAACAGAGCAGCCTTCTAAGAAAATAAACGGTTTTCGTATTGTGAGGGCTGAGATTGCCACATTGGCCTACGGCTCCTTCGCAATGACATTGTCGGTCCATTCTCTTTTGCATACTTCCTGAGAGTCAAGTCAAGTACCCACAACGACAAAAGCGGCTTTATTACACCTTGTAAATGAGCATCGACAACAAAGAAACCGCCTGCAAGAAAAACTGGCCATACCAAGACAATTATGTTCTGTATCCTGTTCTTGCAAAATTCTCGTTCTGTCGCTATTATAGTGCAAATGACAGCAAAATCTGGCAAGGACAAGAAAAAACAGGGTCCGGTGGCGGTCAATAAAAAGGCATACAGAAACTTCGATCTCATTGAGAATTTCGAGGCCGGCCTTGAATTGCTGGGCGCCGAGGTGAAATCACTGCGCGAAGCAACGGCTGACCTTACCGGCTCGTATGCAAGGATTGAAGAGGGGCAGTGCTGGCTGGTCGGGGCAACCATCGCCCAATACCAGCAGGCCGGAGCCTGGCAGCACGAGCCAGCCAGAAAAAGAAAGCTCCTGCTGCACAAAGCCGAAATCCACAGAATAAGAACTAAGCTCGAACAGCGAGGCTTTACCCTCGTGCCGCTGCGGATTTATTTTAACAACAGAGGCCTGGCAAAAATAGAATTGGCCTTAGCCAGGGGTAAAAGACAATACGATAAAAGAAAAGCTATTACCGAGCGCGACCAAAAACGGGAGGACGATAGGAGTATGAAAAAATATCACAAATAACAGAATATTCGAAGGGTTCTAATTATGGCTGAAGAGGAAAAGAAAAAAGAGAAAAAAATCATAATCGATGAGGACTGGAAGGCCGAAGCGCAAAAAGAGAAGGAAATATTAGCCGCACAGGAGGACGCCGAAAAGAAAAAGGCAAAGAGAGAAAAGAAAGCTCGCGGCCCTTTGCCCCAGGGTAACTTTGCCGCGCTGATAAGCATGCTCACTACGCAGGCATTATTCGCTCTGGGTCTGCTGCAGGTAAAGGGACAGGAAAAGAGAGAGCCGGATCTGGAGCTGGCAAAATACAATATTGATATGCTCGAGACCCTCCAAGAAAAAACCAAAGGCAATTTAACCAAGGAAGAAGAAACAGTCCTGTCCAATACCCTCGATGAGCTTCGTATGGGCTATGTTAAAGTCGCAGAATAATAAGTAGATGTCATTTCGAGCGAGCCGAAGGCGAGTCGAGAAATCTGTTTTTAAAATAGATTTCTCCACTCCGCGATGCAAAGCATCGCTTCGGTCGAAATGACATTCGGTCTTTTCCACAGGCATTTTGATATTTGATTTTCTTATTATGGGTAAGTTGAATTGGCGAACATATTAGACAAAATAATTGCCGACAAAAAAGCTGAAGTGCGCTCTCGACAATCACAAACAAGTCTCGATACGCTCAAAGAGCAGATACGTTCTTTATCGAGGTGCCGCAACTTCTACAAGGCCGTCACCAAACCTAACAGCCGCGGTATAAATGTTATCGCAGAGGTCAAAAAGGCCTCACCGTCGGCCGGCATTATTCGCGAGGATTTCGACCCAATAGCCATTGCCCGGACCTACAAGAAATGTGGCGCCGATGCAATCAGCGTTCTTACCGACGAAAAATATTTCCAGGGCCGACTCGAATATATAAATCAGATACGACAGGCGGTGGACCTGCCTGTTTTGCGAAAGGATTTTATCATCGACCTCTGGCAGGTCTATGAATCGCGTGCCGCCGGCGCTGATGCGATATTATTAATAGCAGAAGCCCTCAAGCCCGGCAAACTGATGGATATGATGATAGCCGCAGCCGAGCTGACTCTCACGGTCTTACTGGAAGTGCACTGCGCCGATACGCTGTTAGCGGTCCGCAGCCTTGTCGGCTTTCCCAAAAAAGGATACAGCGTTCTCGGTATCAACAACCGCAACCTGACAACGATGCAGGTCGATTTGAACACGACCAGCCGATTAGCGGAGCTTATCGATAACAAAAACGAGCTTGTCGCCGAAAGCGGAATAAAAACAAGAGCCGATGTAGAAAAGCTAAGATTCCTCGGCGTAAAAGCGGTCCTCCTCGGCCAGACGTTGTGCGAAAATCCCAATATAGAGGAAAAATTTATCGAGCTGTTTGGCAGATAATCTTTACTCTTTTTACTCGATAAGGATGGTTACAATACTATGAACACATTTCTTTATTTGCTTCTGGGTTTGATAGCTGGAACTTTTAGCGGCCTAATCGGTATCGGCGGAGCAATAATCATCATTCCTTCACTTGTCTTTTTGTTCGGTCTGTCGCAGCATATAGCCCAGGGCACAACATTGGCCCTGATGGTTCCGCCCATCGGTTTGCTGGCTGCCTGGACGTATTACAAGGCTGGTTTTGTGGACTTGAAAATAGCAGGCTTTATATGCCTGGGGTTCTTTGTGGGCGGCTTAGTAGGCGCCAAATTTGCAACGGAAATCAACGACCAGGTTTTACGAAGGATATTTGGCGTAGTACTGCTTCTTGTTTCGCTAAAGATGATTTTTACAAAATAACCAGTATGGTAACTGTCACAAAAACAGTGGCGGAAGCGCCATCATTCACCTAACTTTTCTTCCGGGCGCTCTGTATCTTAGCCCACGGGTCACGCAATGATACCGTGCGATTGAAGACAAGCCTGCCGTCGGAGCTATCAGGGTCAACGCAGAAATAGCCCAGCCGCTCGAACTGATAGCGACTTAGGGGTTCGGCATCGGCCAAGGATGGCTCGACTTTGCAGGATGATAACACCTCCAGCGAATCCGGGTTCAAGTTGGATTTGAAATCCTGACCTTCGCCTGTATCATCCGGATTTTCCTTTATGAACAGATTGTCGTACAATCGCACCTCCGCCGGGAGTGCGTGAGCGGCTGAGACCCAGTGCAGCGTCGATTGCACCTTGCGTCCATCCGGAGCATCGCCGCCGCGCGTGGCCGGGTCATACGTGCAGTGCAGCTCAACAACATTGCCGTTGTCATCCTTAATCACATCCGTGCAGGTAATAAAATACGCATATCGCAGCCGAACCTCGCGGCCGGGAGCCAAGCGGTAAAACTTCTTCGGCGGCTCGGCCATAAAATCATCCTGCTCGATATAAAGCTCTCTTGAGAAAGGCACCTTTCGCGTTCCGGCCTTCGGGTCTTCCGGATTATTGATTGCCTCAAGCTCTTCGACCTGCCCCTCCGGGTAGTTATCGATAATCACCTTGAGCGGCCGAAGCACAGCCATCACGCGCGGCGAGGTTTTATTCAAATCCTCCCTCAGGCAGTGCTCTAACAGCGCGATATCGACGGTGCTGTTGAACTTGTTGACGCTGATTCGCCTGCAGAATTCTCGAATGGCCTGTGGCGAGCAGCCTCGCCTCCGCAGGCCGCATACTGTCGGCATTCGCGGGTCGTCCCAGCCGCTGACATGCCCTTCCTGCACCAGCTTCAGCAGCCTGCGCTTGCTCATTACGGTATAGGTCAGATTGAGCCGGGCGAACTCTATCTGCTGCGGATGATACGCACCCAGCTGGTCAAGGAACCAATCGTACAATGGGCGATGGTTCTCGAATTCCAGCGTGCAGATGGAATGGGTAATTTTTTCGATGGAATCTTCAAGCCCGTGAGCCCAGTCATACATTGGATAGATACACCACTTATCGCCCGTACGGTGATGAGTCGCATGGAGGATTCGATACATAACCGGGTCTCGCATATTCAGGTTGGGGGCTGACATATCGATTTTCGCCCGCAGGGTTCGCGAGCCGTCCGGAAATTCGCCGGCCCGCATCCGCTCGAACAGGTCAAGATTCTCCTCAACCGCACGATTGCGATACGGACTATTCTTACCCGGTTCAGTCAGCGTGCCGCGATACTCTCTTGTCTGCTCGGCCGTCAGGTCGCAGACGTATGCCTTGCCCTTTTTTATAAGCTGCACAGCATATTCGTACATCTGCTCGAAGTAGTCCGAGCCATAATACAGATGCTCACCCCAGTCCCAGCCTAACCAGCGGACATCTTCAATGATGGAGTTGACGTATTCCTGCTCTTCCTTTTCCGGATTAGTGTCGTCGAATCTCAGATGGCACCGGCCTGCGAACTCCGCCGCGATACCGAAGTTCAGACAGATGCTCTTGGCGTGCCCGATATGCAGATACCCGTTCGGCTCAGGTGGAAATCTGGTTACGACCCGACCGTCCCATTTATTAGTCTTTATGTCTTCGGCGACAATCTGCCGAATAAAATCAAGCCTTTCCTTTTCACTGTTGTTATTATTTTGCTCGGTGTCCGTCATTTCGGTGAACTTTCACTTCGCTTTTTGTTTAACGACGATAGGCCTATAGGTATAGTAACATAAATTTTGGCATATTATAGGTGGAGTTGATACAACCGTCAAGGTGGAGGTTTTATAGCCGCCATATTAAGGAATCGCCTCGCTAAGTATTTTTAAATAGACCCCTCGACTGCGCTCGGGGTGACGTTTGTGCTCGGAGCGGTAAGATATCATTTCGAGTAAACGACCCAACGTCATTTCGAGCGGAGCGAAGCGGAGTCGAGAAATCTATTGATTTTCTTATTAGACTTCCACCAACACTTCACCCTCGCTAAAATAGCACTGTGAAAACATTTTACGTCTATATTATGGCAAGTAAATCCGGTACGCTATACGTCGGTGTAACCAGCAATTTATGCTTATCCCGGACAGCTAAAATGTAACTTTAAGACAAAAATACCGCCAAAATTGAAACTGCAAATATTTGTCAACTCTGCACATCAAACATACAAATCTGCTAATACCGTTGTCTTGCCCTTGACAATAGTCCCGGCATAACTTATCCTTATTTTTTACGTATTTTCCGGAGTTAACGAGGTTTATAATGGTCGTAACACGTTTTGCCCCATCACCAACAGGCTACCTGCACGTCGGCGGAGCCCGCACAGCCCTTTTTAACTGGCTCTGGGCCAGGCGAATGGGCGGGACATTTATTCTCCGCATCGAAGACACCGACCAGAAACGCAACACCCCTACCGCCACCCAGCAGGTTATGGACGACCTTCACTGGCTCGGCATCGACTGGGACGAAGGCCCCGAAGTCGGCGGCCCAAACGAGCCGTATTTTCAATCCCAGCGAATGAATTTCTACCATAAATACGTCCAGAAACTATTAGATGAGCAAAAGGCCTATTACTGCTTCGATACCGAAGAAGAGCTTGATGCGCTTCGCAGCCAAAAGAAGGGCTTTGTCTATTCCCGCCCCAAAGATTTCCCTGATGAAAGCGATGTTAAAAAAGCAAAAGCCCAAGGACGGCCAGTGACCGTGCGTTTCGCTATCCCACAGCAAGACCAGGTAGTTCGTCCCAAAACTCTCACATTAAAATCGAAACTGTTACCTCCTCAAATTGTGATTGAAGACCAAGTGCATGTGAAAGCGACCTTTCCTACCAACAAGATAGGTGAAGAACTGTTACCTTCTCAAATCGTGATTGAAGACCAGGTGCGTGGGAAAGTGACATTTGCTACCAGCGAGATAGGTGATTTTATCATACAAAAAAGCGACGGCTTCCCTACGTACAACTTTGCCTGCGTGGTCGATGATTACCTTATGAAGGTTACGCACGTCATTCGCGGCCAGGAACACCTGATGAACACACCGGGACAGCAGGCATTATGGCAGGCTTTATTTAGCGACACTCCGCTGCCGAAGTACGCCCACATGTCCGTAACCGTCAGCGACACCGGCGGAAAACTTTCCAAACGTGAAAGACCAAAAGCTCTTTGGAATGCGATCAAGGATCTACCAGAAAAATACCTCTACGGTGATTTATGTGATGTTGCTCAGATCAATGAGAATGAAATGAAACATTTCATAAAGCGGAGAGTAAGTCCAGATATGCCCGCCATCGATTCTATGGCAAAACACCTCGGCATAAAACTGCCGGAAATCAATATCGTCGATTTCTTCAAAAGCGGCTATCTGCCCGAAACGATGGTGAACTTCCTTGCGCTTTTGGGCTGGAACCCCGGCGACGACCGTGAGATTATGCGCGTTCACGAATTAATCGATTCTTTCGACCTTTCGCGTTTGACCAAGGCCAACAGCCTGTTTGACCGCAAAAAGCTGCTGGCTTTCAACACCGAACACATAAAAATAACATCACAGGAAAAACTTCTCCAGCATTTCAGGGACTACTTAAAAACCGCCGCCTCACCGGCAGCTTCTGCGGATGATGAGCTTCTTTCGAAAATCTTAAAGCTCTGCGAAGGGACGAGGACCTTAGCTGATATTGAGCGTAAGAGCAGATTCCTCTTTTTGAGCAACGATGAAATCCAGTACGACGACAAAGCCGTTAAAAAGGTTCTGCTGAAAAACGATGGTCTTGCTTTCCTGACAATCGTCCGCGACAAACTCGCTGCAATGGACGAATTTACAGAGCAGGCAATCGAAAATATGCTGCGCTGCTTAGCAGAGGAAAAGCAAGCAGGTCTCGACAAGATTGCTCAGCCGTTGCGCGTAGCGTTATGCGGAACCACGGTCAGTCTGCCTATTTTTGAATCAGTTCAAATGTTAGGCAAAGAAAACACCCTCGCCAGAATAGATACCACCCTGAAAAAATTCAGAGAATCCGGTTAGGCAAAAGATAGAGGCCAAATATGGGAAATTCCAAAGAAAAACTGCGACTTAAACAAAAGTTCAGAAATCAACTTCTCAAGCACGTCCAATTATTCAACAAGGCAGTTTCAACTGATGGCGGAGATTGGGTTGTGAAGGGTTTCATTGATATTGCAAAAAACATCTATACAATTTCTGCCGACACCAAAGTTATTTCAAAAATAATGGAAATTCTTCTTTTCCCAAAGATTTGCAACTTCGCAGAAGAAAATTGTTATAAAATGGTTCTTTGCAAAGAACAGAATTTCTATCCTGACATTTCATTTGTAGACAGTAAGAATCGCAAATTTGCTCTTGATCTCAAAAGCACTTATCGGAAAACAAAAAACATCGTAAACGGCATGACATTAGGAGCCTTTACTGGGTATTTCAGAAACAGAGAAAGCACCAAAAATATTACCTTCCCTTATGACGAATATAACGGTCACTTTGTATTGGGCATTATATACTCCAGAACAGATAACACGTTGGACGAGAAAAATGTATATAAATTAGATGACCTAAAGAAGATAACATCGGTTATCCATGATTTTACTTTTTTCGTTCAAGAAAAATATAGGGTCGCGCTTGACCGACCTGGAAGTGGAAACACGAAGAACATAGGTTCTGTCGTCAGCGTCGAAGCCCTGACACAAGGAAAAGGACCATTTTCAGATTTGGGGGAAGAAGTATTCAACGATTACTGGATGTATTACCTTACAAAAGACATGGCAAGGGCTGTTGATTTAAAAATTGTACCATATAAGAACCTTAATGAGTATAAAAAATATAAAAAGCTGAAGATATAAGAAATGAGAACGAAGCAAAATCTTATTGATAAACGGCAGATGACCTTTCTGAAAGACGATGCAATATTTCCTTCCACTCGTTTCCAGGGCAGCAAACTAAAGATAGTCGATTGGGTCTGGGACGCCATGAAAAACTTGAATTTTGAAACCATTCTAGACGCTTTCGGCGGCACCGGCAGTGTCGGTTATATGCTGAAGACTAAATACAAACAGGTTACATATAATGATATTCTGAAATTTAATTGGTATATTGGTACCGCCTTAATCCAAAACAACGAGATAAAACTCTCAGAAAAAGACGTTAAATTTCTTTTGAAAGAGCACGGCAATATCAACTACCCAACGTTTGTTCGCGACACATTCAAAGACATATATTTTACTGACGAAGAAAACAGGTGGATTGATATCGTTGTAACAAATATAGGCTCATTCAAAAGCCTTTATAAAAAAGCTGTTGCTTACTTTGCTCTTATCCAGGCCTGCATCATCAAAAGACCATACAATCTATTTCACAGAAAAAATCTTTATATTAGACTATCTGATGTTGAAAGAAACTTTGGAAATAAGGCCACTTGGGATACTCCTTTTGAAGTTCATTTTCGAAACTTTGTTGAGGAGGCAAATCGAGCGATTTTTTCTAATGGGAAACAAAATAAAGCCTTAAACACTGACGTCCTTGACCTTCAGGGATGTTATGACCTTGTTTATATTGACACTCCTTATATTTCGAAAAAAGGGGTGGGAGTTGACTACTTTGGTTTTTATCACTTTTTGGAAGGATTGGTTAACTATGGCAAATGGGCCAAAATGATTGACTACGAAACAAAGCATAAGAGACTAAAAGGAAAAGGTTCTGTGTGGACAGATAAAAATAAAATTCTTCCGGCCTTTGACCGATTATTGAAGAAATTTAAAGACAGCATTATAGTAGTCTCATACAGGTCCGATGGCATTCCCTCTGTTGAAGACCTCATAAGTTTACTGAAGAAATATAAACAAGATGTGTATGAATTACAGCGAAAAAACTACAAATATGTTTTAAGCACTAATAACTCTGAAGAAGTGCTATTAATAGGAAAATAAAAGGCCAAAAATGTCACTCTTGGTAACCGGTTCGATAGCAATAGATACAGTCAAAACGCCTTACGGCGTCAGTAAGAATTGCCTCGGCGGCTCATCTATTTATTTCAGTATGGCGGCGAGCTTCTTTACTCCGGTGCGGTTTATAGGCGTTATCGGCTCGGATTGTCCGTTCGACTTGGCCGAGGTTTTCGCCGGCAGAGACGTTGACCTGACCGGCCTGGAAGTAAGAGAGCAGAGTAAAACGTTTCGCTGGGCCGGAACCTATCATGAAAACATGGACAGCAGGACGACAGATTGCCTGGAACTAAATGTCCTTGCCGAAGCGCCTCCGAGGGTGCCCGATTCGTTCAGAGACAGCAAATTCGTATTTCTCGCCAATACTGCACCTGCCCTTCAATGCCAATTGCTCGAACAAATACAAGAGCCTGTGTTCGTCGCCGCCGACACGATGAGCTGCTGGATTGAAGGCCACCCTGACGACTTAAAAACGCTCTTGAAAAAAATCAATTGCCTGATAATCAACGAAGACGAAGCAAGAACATTAGCTGCCGATGGTACTCTGATAAGAGCAGGAGAAAAAATTTTGAATATGGGGCCGAGTGTCGTGATTATCAAAAAAGGTGAATCCGGCTCAATAATGTGCAGTGCCGACGGCGACAAATTTATTCTGCCGGCCTATCCAGCCGATGACGTCAAAGACCCGACAGGCGCCGGCGACAGCTTCGCAGGCGGATTTATGGGCTATCTGGCACAAAGCGGCAAAACCGATTTTGCCACATTGAAAACGGCGGTCGCCTATGGCACGGTGGTCGCCTCCTTTACAATTGCCGATTTTTCGCTCAACGGATTAACCGCCATAAGCAAAAATGACATTGACGACAGACTTGTAATGCTGCGAAAGTTGACACAATTTTAAAATATCGAAATACGAAGCACGAAATAGTTAGCAGTTAATTAGCGAATTAGTTAATTAGTATCTGTTGTGGAAAACGAAAACCGACAATGTCACCCCTGCGAAAGCAGGGATCCAGAGCGAAAAAACTGGATTCCCGCTTTCGCGGGAATGACAAATACTGTTCCTGCAACAGGAACTAATTAGAGATTGGTTAATAGGGTACCAGGTTATCTGGAAATCAGAGTGCAGGATATCAGGAAATCAGGGTATCAGGAAGAAGTAATACTACTGCGAAGACTACAGAGCGCGAGCCTGATGTTCTGATAACCTGATGCCCACTACCTGATAACCTGGCACATGATGACCTTTGTAGGATTTACAAGAGATGCGAGTATTTATAGCGATAGATATTGACGAGCAAATCAGAAAGGCCATAGACAGCCTGCAAAACGAGCTGCGAAGCAAAGTTGATATTAAAAAAAGCGATGTCAAATGGGTAAATCCTGACTCGATGCATTTGACACTGAAATTTCTGGGCGAGATTGATGACCAGCAGGTCGTCGATGTCTGTAATATAACCAAGGACGTCGCGAGCCGACACGAGAGATTTGAGCTGGATGTAGGAACGGTCGGCTATTTCGGCGGCAGAAGCGCCAGAGTTTTATGGGTTGGCGCAGGACAGAATTGCGACAATCTGCTACAATTACAGAACGACCTTGATGAGCAATTAGATTTGGCCGGCTGGCCCAAAGAAACAAGAACGTTCGCAGGCCATCTGACCCTCTGCAGAGTAAGAAACTCAAAGGCGGGTGTCAAGCTGGCACAAGCAACCGAAGGATACAAGGATTTTAAGCTTGGGACCATCTCGGCTGATTCGGTTTCAGTTTATCAAAGCCAGCTAACGCCAAAAGGCCCTGTTTATACCGTGCTGGGCAATTACGGATTTCAATAAGGCCAGGAAAATAAGGCCCGAAGCGGGATACGAAATAGGAGAAAAGCAAAAATGACAAAAACAAAAAGAACTCAAACAACATCCAAAGGCAAGCTCGAGCGTCTGAATCCCCAGGCGAACGGCAAAGAAAACGCTCTGCAGCGGGTAATCGCGCAGATAGAAAAGCAATACGGCCAGGGCGCTATTATGCAAATGGACGAGCGCAATTACGCCAAGATTGAGGGGATACCCACCGGCTCATTATCGCTGGATATAGCCCTCGGCGGTACAGGTATCCCGCGCGGCCGGGTTGCCGAGCTATTCGGGCCGGAGTCGTCCGGCAAAACGACTCTGGCGCTTCACGTCATTGCCAACGCTCAGCGAGCAGGCGGCATAGCTGCGTTCATCGACGCCGAACACGCCCTGGATACTACCTGGGCCAAAAGGCTGGGTGTTGATGTAAGCAGTCTGCTGGTCAGCCAGCCCAATAACGGTGAGGAGGCACTTAACATCGCCGAGATGTTAATAAGCTCCAATTCTGTGGATGCCATCGTCATTGACTCGGTCGCCGCACTAACACCGAAAGCGGAAATTGAAGGCGAAATAGGTGACATCCACATGGGACTGCAGGCAAGATTAATGAGCCAGGCGATGCGAAAGCTCACCAGCATCATTAACAAGAGCAAAACCGCCCTTATCTTCATAAATCAAATCCGTATGAAAATCGGCGTTATGTTCGGCAACCCGGAAACCACACCCGGCGGAAAGGCGTTAAAATTTTACAGCTCCGTCCGAATCGACCTGCGACGAATAACAACCTTAAAGGACAACACCGGCGCCATCGGCTCCAGAATCAGGGCCAGGGTCGTAAAGAACAAAATCGCACCGCCCTTCCGCGACAGTGAGTTTGATATCATGTTCGACAGCGGAATCAGCTACGAGGGCGATTTGCTCGACCTGGCCGCTAACTGTAATGTTGTCGAAAAAAGCGGCGCCTGGCTGAACTACGGCGATATGCGGCTCGGCCAGGGCAGAGAAAACGCTAAAAAATTCCTGACCGAAAACAGGGATTTATGCGAGGAAATAAAAAACAAAATCCTCATTGCCAAGGGCTTTGCAGAAGTACAAAGCAATGAGTAACAAGTAAAATGTAAAGTTATAAATAAAAAATGCACAAAGTGAATGTCATTGCGAGGTCTGCGAAGTCCGCCTATGGCGGATGGCAATCTCGAGGGTTACAGTTTAGATTGCTTCGCTTCGCTCGCAATGACGATTTCCGGCCTGATTCTTTCTACAAAGCATTTTGATATTCGATTTTAATATGTTAAGTGCAAAGCAAGTAAGAAACGACTTTATAGATTTTTTCAAAAGCAAAGACCACGAATTCGTCCCCAGCTCACCCATAGTCCCCATCGGTGACGAGACCCTGCTTTTCGCCAATGCGGGGATGAATCAGTTCAAAGATATCTTCATTGGGTTAGTTTCGCCGGATTATCGCAGGGTGGTCAACAGCCAAAAGTGTCTGCGGGTAAGCGGCAAACACAACGACATTGAGCAGGTTGGCAAAGACACCTATCACCACACTTTTTTTGAAATGTTGGGCAACTGGTCGTTCGATGATTACTTCAAAGCCGAAGCAATCCAATGGGCATGGGAGCTTCTGACAGATGTTTGGGGCATAGAGCCGGACCGATTGTGGGCAACGGTTTTTGGAGGCGACCCAACAGACGGTCTGCCGGAAGATGAAGAGGCCGCAAACTTATGGACCAAAGTTACTCCAATACCCGCCGACAGGATTCTTGCTTTCGGTAAAAAAGATAATTTCTGGGAAATGGGCGAGACCGGCCCCTGCGGACCGTGCAGTGAAATACACATTGACCTCGGCCCCGAAATGTGTGATATGAAAAACGTCCCGGGCCATAAGTGCCGGGTCAATGCCGGCTGCGCAAGATACATTGAGCTATGGAATCTTGTCTTCATACAGTTCAATCGTCTGCCTGAGGACAAGCTGGTACAGCTTTCGGCCAGATACGTTGACACCGGCGCAGGTCTGGAAAGAATAGCAGCGGTGCTGCAGAACAAAAAGAGCAACTACGATACCGATTTATTTATGCCCATAATCGACTGCACCAGTAACATCACCGGCCACAAATATGCATCGAAGCTCGGCAGCAAAACCGACAATGCCTTCAGGGTAATAGCCGACCACATTCGCTCACTTGTCTTTGCGATAACCGATGGAGCGATTCCCTCCAACGAAGGCCGCGGATATGTGATTCGCCGAATACTTCGCCGGGCCTCGAGGTTCGGCAGAGAGCTGGGAATGCACGAGCCGTTTATTTACAAGCTCGTGCCGGTAGTTGTCGATTGTCTGGGCGATGCGTTCGGCGAGATAAAAGAAAGGGCGGATTACGTCTCAACGGTAATCGAATCCGAAGAGGCCGGCTTCGGCAGAACGCTCGACAGGGGCATCGAAATCTTCAACACTGCCGCCAAACGCGCCCAGCAATCAAAAGAAAAAATTGTCAACGGCGAAGATGCCTTCCAGCTCTATGATACATACGGCTTCCCGCTGGATTTAACCGAGCTTATGGCACAGGAACGCAGCCTGAAAGTCGATACAGCTAAATTTGACGAACTAATGGAAGCCCAAAGGCAGCGAGCAAGAGCAGCACAGAAAAACGATTCTCTGACGGCAATCCTAACCGACACCGAACTGCCGGTTACCGAAGACACCCACAAATATGACACCGACAGATGCGACAGCAAACTAATCGGCTGGATAGATAATGAAGGTTTGAAAAAACAAGGTTCAATACAGACCGGAGCCGAAGTTGGAATTATCCTCGACAAAACTTGCTTCTACGCCGAGGCAGGCGGCCAGGTCGGCGATAGTGGAATTATAAAATCGCAAAACGCTAAATTTGTAGTCGAAGACACCGCAAAAATAGCTAACTGTATTATTCATCGAGGCAAAGTTATCGAAGGCTCGTTCAGCCCCGGCCAAACCGTTAAAGCAATTGTCAGCAAAGACAGAGATGCGACAAAGAAAAACCACACCGCCACGCACCTGCTCCAGTGGGCGCTGCAGCAGGTGCTCGGCAAATCAGTAGTCCAGCAGGGCAGCTACGTCGGCCCGGATTATCTGAGATTTGACTTTACCTATCCCAAAGCACCCGCCATCGAGGAACTAAAAAAAGTCGAAGCTTTAGTCAGAGAAAAAATCGCTGCCGACCTGCCGCTGACCTGGACGGTAATGCCTAAAGAACAGGCCCAACAACTGGGAGCAATGGCACTGTTCGGCGAAAAGTACGGCAACGATGTCCGGGTAGTGGCTATCGGTGCGGCAAACGAAAAACTGCTCGGAGAAGCTTTTTCGCGCGAATTCTGCGGCGGCACACACGTTGACAGGCTCGGCTCTATCGGCGGCTTTAAGATAATCAAAGAAGAAAGCATCTCTGCCGGTGTCCGCAGGATTACGGCCCTGACCGGCACCGGTCTTAACGACTATCTCGAAAAGGCAAGCAGCATCACCGATGAGCTTTCAGCAATGCTGAAGGTCCCCTCCGAATCGCTTATTGACAGGGTCGGCCAGTTGATAAAGGACAACAAAAAACTATCTAAAGAGCTCAGAACCGCCGCTAAAGCTACCGGCTCCGACGTTATGACCGAGGCAAAACAGCTCCTCCAAAAATGTGAAAAAATCGGCGAGACCGCCATAATCATCGGCCGACTGCAGAACACACGTATCGAGCAGGCCCGTGAAGCCGTCGATATGCTCAAGAAGAAGGCGAAATCCGCCGCTATCGTCCTGGGTTTCGAGGATGACGATAAGGCAACACTTCTGGCGGGTATGACTGATGACCTCATCAAGAAGGGTCTAAAGGCAGGTGACATCGTCAAGGCAATCGCACCGATAATAGACGGCGGAGGAGGAGGCCGACCTCAAATGGCACAGGCCGGCGGAAAAAATCCAAAAAAAATCAACGATGCCCTTAAAGAGGCTTCCAAAATAATAACGGAAAAACTGGGCGTCTCCGGTTAATTGGTTAGTAGTAAGCAGGTCATCAGGTTATTAGGATACCAGATTACAGGATACCAGGTTATCCGAGTATCAGGATAACTGGAAAAGATAAATTTATCCTGATAGCCTGGTGCCCTGATACCCACTACCCGGTTACCTGATACCCAGATAACCACTTACTTGAAAGGCGGGCTACAAAGTGGTTGATGCGGACCCTTTTATTGGGTTCTACTGCAATAATTGCGGTTACAAATCCACCGTCTGCGAAAGCTACGCAGGCAAAAAAATAAAATGCCCTAAATGTTATAACACAATCTTCATCCCAACAGTAGAGTCCACAGGCCCTACCACAAGTCAAAGCAGTCCCGGCAGAGCAAAAACCCCATCCAAATATTCCGACTACGATTTAACTCTTCTGGACACCAAGGAACAAAACATAATCCATGACCAACAAATCCGTGAATATACCGCTTTTGAGCAAGCCGCTGAATTAGAACAGGAACCTGATGCAGAAGAACCAATAGACGAACGAAGGCTTCTCTGGCTCATAGATATATTTCTATATCCCATAAGCGCACCGGGCTTGATAAATCTTGCGATTTTCCTCGGAGTGCCGCTGCTCATCGATATACTGGGGACGATACTTCCTATTCAGCTTTCTTGTCTTTTCGGCCTTGTCACTATTGTTATTCATATCGTTATCTTCCTTTACATATATTGGTATTTTGTTGAGTGTGTCCGCAATAGTGCCGATGGGGGAGTGCGAGCGCCCGAGGGATTAGGTGCAACCCCCGGCCTGGCCGGTATGTTCTGGCAGACGGTGAACGTAATTGGCTGTCTGGCGGTTTTCTTTGGGCCGTTTGTCTTTTATACGCTGTTCGCTAAGAAGACCGACATAATTTTCTGGCTGTTACTGAGCTATGCGGTCTTTCTTTTTCCGATGGGGCTGCTGGCCGTTGTTATGTTCGACTCGGCTATCGGCCTTAACCCTCGCTTGCTCATTCGCTCAATATCCAGTACGTTTCTCCCATACTGCGGTCTTGTTTTGTTATTTGCTGCACCGGTTGTGTTAACCGGTATAATCCAGCCGGAAACGCAGAAATCGCTGTTTTGGGAGTTTATCCTTCGTTCCGTCATTACCTATTTAGTATTGGTAGCCGCTCACCTTTTGGGACGATTCTACTGGCGGTACCAGGACAAACTCAACTGGGTCAGTAAACCAAAACTGTAAAAGTCAATAAAATAATAGAGCAGCAGATTTTATGATTAAGATTCATTGCGAAAACTGCGGCCAAAAATTCCGTGTTCAAGATAAATACCCCGGTAAGAAAGTTAAGTGCCCAAAATGCAAGAATATAACTGTTATTCCGGAAGCTCAGACCTCAAGCTCCGTCACTGAGCAACGCCACTGCGAAGATATAAAAGCCGATTCAAAAAGTCTCATCCAAGGTTTAATTCCCCTGGATGTCCTTCCTAAAGATAAAATTCAAGACCTGCCCCTCAGCCAACCTGACATCCCTGAGAAAACCGCTGAATACGAGCAGGAACATGAAGAAGAATCCGCAGAAAAAACCGCGGCTCCTGCCCAGCGTAAGCTGCCGTGGCTTATTGATATATTCTTATACCCCTTAAGCATTTCGGGTCTCATTCATCTGGTAATATTTTTATGCGCCCCAATTTTTATCAGGCTGATAGACCAGCTCCTTTTGCAGCATATTTGGCCGGTTGGTGAGCTTATAATTGCAATACTTTACATACTTTTTGTCGGCTACGTGCTGTATTACTTATCCTGGTGTACAATTGACAGCACAAAAGGCGGGCTGCGCGCACCGAATATGACCCTTCAGCCATCACCGGTAAAAGGAGAGATAATCGAATGTGCTGGTATTTTTTTGGCCTGTATCGTCGTTTGCTTCTGGCCTGCGGCTGTTTATTTTATCTTCACAAAAAAAACAGACTTTCTCCATTGGCTGCTCGCCGCAGCAGGGCTTTTATTTTTTCCTATGGCGCTTTTGGCAGGTTTTCTACACCATTCAATCAGCGGATTAAACCCGATGTTAATTATCAAATCGGTAATTAAAACTTTTCCCGCATACTTTCCGTTAGTAATTTTCTTTGCCGGGTTTTTTGCGGTGCTCAGCATAGTTATACCACAGCCACCTCAATCAAAAGGTTTGGAACCCATTCTGCTCTATCTATCGCAGGTCATAAATAACATCTTTGGCGCAAGGTTTGCCTTGAGGTTAACCGGTTTTATTTACCTGGCAATGACAGGGGCTCACATTCTGGGCAGGTTTTACTGTAGGTGCAGGGACAAACTCAACTGGGAAGTGTAAAAAAAATGTCATTCCCGCGCAAGCGGGAATCCACTATGCCCTCATTCTTATAAATCTTGCTGCCGGATTTTTATACTCCTTGCATGAGCATCCAGCCCTTCAGCTTCAGCTAAGCGAATAATATCCTCCGCACTTTCAGCCAACTTTTCTTTATTGTATTCGATAATACTCGTTGACTTGATAAAGTCATTGGCGCTCAAAGCGCTGAAAAATTTTGCCGTCATTCCTGTCGGCAGTGTATGACTCGGTCCAGCCCAATAATCCCCGACAGCAACTGGGGAATAATCGCCTATGAAAATCGCACCGGCATTTTCAATTTTTTTGGCGATTTCCCTGCTTTGCTCGCCGCATTGAATTTCCAAATGCTCTGTTGCAAAAACATTCGCGTGGTCAATTATATCTTTCATATCATCAAATACGACAATCCCGCCAAAGTTCTCAAGACACTTTATTATTTCTTCTACACGGTCTAATTGCTTTACCTGTTTTTTAAGTTCTGCGAGGACCTCATTAGCTAACTCTTGAGAATCAGTAAATACAACCGCACTGCCCGGCGCATGTTCTGCCTGACTTAACATATCCGCAGCAATCCAAGCAGGATTTGCTTTGTCATTTGCAATTATCAATACTTCACTTGGGCCTGCTATAGAATCAATATCAACCGCTCCAAAAACTTCACGTTTTGCCATCTGCACCCATGCATTGCCAGGCCCAACAATTTTGTCAACTTTGATTCTGCAACTTTTTTTGTCTCCAAACGCCAATGCCGCCACTGCCTGTGCGCCACCGATACGATAGACTTCGTCAATTCCCAATTCCTTGCAGACTGCTAAAATCACCGGATGAATACTGCCCTTGTATCTTGGTGGTGATACTACGACAATTTCCTTCACGCCTGCCACCTGTGCAGGTACCGCCGTCATAATGACTGTGGAAAGTAGTGGAGCCGACGCCCCTGGAACACAAATACCAACTCGCTTGATTGGTGTATATTTTATCCCGGGATGGGTATTCTTGTTCCCGATGAAGATTTCAGTTTGATACTTTCTTACATTTTCTATTGCTTGTCGAATTGAAGCCAAAATTCCAGGTTCCTTTTTTTCGATTCCTTTATAGGCCTTCTTCAATTCGTTTTTACTTACTCGAAACTGTTCAGGTATAAGTTTAACCCCATCAAACTTCTCAGTATATTCCGCTACCGCCTCATCTCCACGCTTTGAGACATCTTCCACAATATCTTTTATTTTGTCTCTTTTACGATCGTCATCTCGAAACCAAGTGGCTTCAAATGTTGAAATCCGAAACTCTTCCAGTCTTTTCTGAAAGTCCCTTTGAGACCATGAGATCAGTATTTTGTCGAGTTCGTGGGGCACGGTTGTCTCCTTTACCCCGTTAAAAATTTCCCCTGCCGTCCCATAGCATTATCCGGGGCTGTGATATGCTACAGAATTTGCATCATATTATTACCCCGTTATGGAATTTCTAACGGGGTTTATCTGTCGAAGTTTTGGTGGCTGTAAACTCGTGTTGCCTTCTGCAGCAGCAGATAGTTTTCGCCTTTATATTTGGTCACAATCCCCGCTATCTTAAACCGCACCGGCTCGGGCACAGCAGATTGCTTCTGTTCGGCCAGCTCCAAAACTTCGCACGGCAGAAGCCGTAACGAGACCGGCCGGACATTTCGGCCAAAAGCATCCAGAACAAATACAAGACTGCCGTCATCCTGTTTAAGTAAAAATGCGCTCCTGTCGGCTAAGATAGAATCCTGCTCTAATTGGGCTTTCTTTGCCGAAGCCGAATCACCCACGCCTTTTTCTGCCTCCGGGGTTTGGTCCAGCCTCTCAGGGCGTACAATTCTCCCGGCCTTGAGCCTTTCTATAACCTCTTGCGGTATGGCTAATACATCGTTCGGCTCACTGACAGCGGGCTGTTGCTCAGACTCTTTTGCAGATGGCATCTCAGTTGGCTCGCGCCCTTTTGCCTGGGGTTTTGGAGGTGATTGAGGCTGCGGCCTGCTTATTTTGCCGAGGGGGAAAAAATAATTCGGGAATATAAAATTCCTGCCTTTGTATTTCGTAACCCAGCCCCAGAGCCTGTAGTCCGCGGCAGAACGCTCGTTGACATCGGCAATCATCTTTTCCAGCTCCGAAGACGGCAGCAGCTCTAACCTTGTCCCTGCGGAGGCTCGACCTCTATAATCGTTCACGTCTGTATTAAATTCAAAGAACCAAAAATCCTTACTGTCAGAGCCGGTCAATTCGCCATCAACACCCCTCAGGACAAATCCGTCCCGAAGCAGAGTTTGGCGTGCCGTCTCTGCACCAAATCCCGTTGCCATAAAGACAACACCCACAAAGAACACCGAAGTCAAGAGCAATAGTACCCTGTCATGCATGATTTGAGGGGTTGTCATTCCGAGCGGAGCGCAGCGGAGTCGAGGAATCTGTTTTAATAGACCCCTCGGCTTCGCTCGGGGTGACAACCTCCTGTAAAATAGCAACCCCTCAATACATCTGTGACAGAACACGAGTCTCTTATTCATACCAAATAGTTTTGAGTTACGAGTCATCAATAGTCAATAATCAATTATCAATTTAATCGCCTGTTCCGGTTCGTCCACCTGCTTTACATATCGGCTGCTGTCCGGGTCGTCGGTCTCGACCAAATCGACCAGCGGCTTCCAGAATCCGCCTAAAAGTATAATCGGTTTATGTGTTTTGATAAAGCCCTTGTTTTTTAATTCCCAGACCTTTGCCAGTTCCAGCAGTGTTCCCGTTCCGCCGGGCAGCACTATATAACATTGCCCCAATTTTATCAGCGTATCCAGCCGCTCGTCGAGCGAGGCGGTAACAATCTCACGGGTAACGTATTTATTAGCCTTACTGTTCTTAAAAGCCGAGCACGTAACGCCGATTACCTCACCGCCGGCCTCAGCCGCCCCCTTAGCCGCAGCCAACATCGTCCCGCCGTAGCCGCCGTTGGCGATAGTAAAGCCCGCCTGGGCCAATAGCTTGCCTGCTTTGTACGCTAACTGATAAGTTTCATCGCCCGCCCTGGCCCTGCCCGTCCCGAAAATGGTTATGATTTTCTCACTCATTTGCTTTTTTGCGTGTGTAATTCAGAAGTCCGGCCGACAGCAAAATTTCCCTGTCCCTGTCGGAAAGCTCAAGCCTGCCGACAAATCCGAATGGGCCGGTCGCATCTACAATCTCAATCTCGTCACTGCCCTTGATAGCTTCGAGCAGATTGTCTATCCGAAGATCGTCGCCGCACTCGATTTTATCATAGTCAGCCGGCTCAGCAAATTCGATTGGCACGATGCAGAAATTTATTAAGTTCGCCTTGTGAATTCGCTCGATACTTTTCGCAACAACCGCCCGCACACCCAGATACATCGGGCAAAGTGCGGCGTGCTCTCTGGAAGAGCCCTGGCCATAGCTTTCACCCGCCACGATGACACCGGCTATATCTTTTTCCTTTAACTCAAGCGCCCGCTCGGCAAACGTCGGCCTGCCCTTTTCGTTGAAACAATTAAAAACCACCTTCGCATATTCAGGCACGTTTGAGCGCAGTTTCAGAAAAGTCCCTGCCAGCATAATATGGTCGGTGGTTATCTTATCGCCGCATTTAATCAGCACTTTACCCCTCATTTTCTGCGGCAGCGGCGCAGGCGGCTGGGGCACCACAATCGTAGGCCCGCGCATAATCTCCGCCTTCGCCGCCTCATTTTCGTTCAAAGGCCGCTCTATCATACCGTCATCGATGGCAAATTCATCCGGCAATTCGATTTTGGGATATTCCAGCCCGAACAATTCCGGCAAATCGCGTGGGTCTGTAATATGTCCGGTCAAAGCCGAAGCAACCGCCGTCTCCGGACTGACCAGATAGACCTTATCGCCTTTTGTCCCGCTTCGTCCCGCAAAGTTTCTGTTAAACGTCCGCAGACTCACCGCCCCATTCGCCGGCGAGAAGCCCTGCCCAATACAGGGCCCACAGCCCGATTCCAAAATCCGCGCCCCTGCTGAAATCATATCCGCCAACGCCCCGTTTTCAGCTAACATATTCAGGACCTCTCTGCTGCCCGGGGCGATTGCGAATTCGACCATATTATTTATACGCCTCCCTTTTAACACCTTCGCCACCATCATCAGATCGGCAAAGCTCGAATTGGTGCAGCTACCAATCACTACCTGGCCGATTTTGACACCGGCGATTTCGCGGACCTGCCTGACGTTATCCGGCGAAGATGGACAGGCCGCCATCGGCTCAAGCTCACTCAGATTTATCTCGATGATACTGTCATACTCGGCATCCGAATCAGCAGCCAACGGCTGGTAGTCCTTCTCTCGTTTCTGTGCAGCCAGAAATCTTCTCGTTTGCTCATCACTGGCGAAGATACTTGTTGTTACGCCCAATTCCGCCCCCATATTTGTTATAGTCGCCCGCTGCGGCACAGACAGCCGTTCCGCCCCTTGCCCGAAATATTCGACCACCCAGCCGACGTTACCCTTCGTTGTTAGTATGCTCAACAGCTTCAGAATCACATCTTTAGCAGCCACCCAGTCATTCAATTCGCCGGTAAGTTTTACTCCTAATACCTTCGGGCATCTCATGTAAAACGGCCCTCCGGCAATAGTCACCGCCACGTCCAGCCCGCCGGCCCCGATAGCTAACATACCGATTCCGCCGCCAGTCGGTGTATGTGAATCACTGCCCAACAGCGTAGCCCCGGGCTTGCCGAACCGCTCTAAATGGACCTGATGACAGATGCCGTTGCCCGCCCGCGAATGATATACTCCGCACTTCGCGGCTATCGTTTGCAGGTACAAATGGTCGTTATGGTTCTCCGGCCCGAAGCCCGCCATATTGTGGTCAACGTAGCTGACGGACAAATCGGTCTTAACCTTACCGGCACCCATTGATTCATACAGCAAAAACGCCGTCGTTCCCGTGGCGTCCTGCGTAAGCGTCTGGTCGATACGAATCCCAATCTGCTCGCCGGCGGCAAGCCTTCCCTCAACAAGGTGCTTGCCAAGTATCTTATAAACGAGTGTTTGTCCCAATTTTGCACTCCTCTAAAACTAAAGTGCACAGTCTAACATAAACATAAGATAAAAACAAATCCTCTGTTCGCTGAAATAGTTGAACAATCACCAACAATAAGACGGCCTTGTGCGAATGAGCACAAGGCCGTCCAAATAGAACAACCGCAGGAACTGTCCCTATTCAATCCGGCTATCAAATAACAGCGCATCGCCAACACAGTGCTTTACCAATCGCGCACAACCACGCCGTCTTCGCCTGCTAAATACTGCTCCGAGTCTTTAACCTTAAGATTATAGACCTTGCCGACAAAAGGCACTGCCCTTTTTACAACGCTCTTAATCTCGATTGAACTGTCTAACGATTTCAGTCTATGCCCGCTTCTTAAATTCTGTGCTGCGACCCATCGTCCGGAATCAAGCATGAAGCAGTGTGCGTCCACCACGCTAATGCGGCTCCCGTTTTCGAGCACTATATCGCGGCACTCGAATGTCCCCTCGTGCTCTTGAACCTTCTCGATTCGCTTTAATCCCGCTACCATCACAGTACAACCAAGCTTGCCAACCATCCGCCCCGGGACAACTTCCGAAATCTGCATGAGCGCCCCATCCACCCATACGGGGGTATCGGCAGGAAAACAAGTTCTGCCTTTTGGTGGGGTCTCGCCTCCTTCTCCACCGTGTACCAGTAAAGAGTCCAGCCTATCGCCAGGCTCACTTGCTCCGATTACAGGCAGGCCGCCCACTCGAATGTCTCCGCCGTCCGAGAAGGTGTAAATGTTATCATCGTTGATACCGCAAAAAGAGCGCTTTTCAAAGCTCACATGGCTGTCCATAAACAATACGTTCTGTCCATCTTCCTGATGGGGAAGGGCGTTTGCGATATTGACTGCTTCCTTACCGCCGTCAGGTTTGAAGCCTGTCCTGTCCTTGGGTTCCGCGGCAGGGGATTTTAGCCAGGGGTTTCGGTCAGCCGCCACCGCCATACCGGGCTCGCTCGATGTGGTCAGGGCATAGAGGCCATAAGGCATATGATAGGAATAACTGCAATGCTTGTCCGGCTCGGGGCCGAAGTCCCAAAAGTCAATAAGCTCTCTGTCACCTGCATTGTATTCGGCTGGCTTAAATTCCGTGGTCCCGGAATCACTCTTGCAAACAAACGACTTGGGTGTTACCTCGGCATACTTGACCAGCAGATAGAAGCTGGCCGGAATGCTTGCCTGGCCGCCGCTGCCATTGGCACTTAAGCCGTAAGCTCCGAATCTGTCAACAGCCTGCCAGTTCAATGTTTGACCCCACACGCTGTTTCTGCCGCCGGCACGCGGCAGCTCATCGTCGTAATCATTGCTGTAGATAAGCATTGCCTTGCCGATGCCGGACAGGTTCGTCCCGCAGACCATGCGGAAGGCAACCTGCCTGACCCTCGCCAGCGCGGGCATCAAAATGCCCATCAATAGAGCTATGATCGCAATCACGACCAGAAGCTCAACCAACGTAAAACCTTTGCGTTCCATTTTATTTCTCCTTTAGTTTTTTCGGAGATTCGCCCGACCGACCGTTCTTGAGCACATTTCGATAATCTCTTTAATAACAATAAGTACAACCTTCTGCCGGGCTCGCATTATGACAGTCCTGCTACGGCCTCGGCCTTCGCCAAGACGAGTCCCTGCCAAAAAGTAACGTATAGCACTCAACGCCGTTTTTCAGCGAATCTCCACGGTTCTAATTTTTCGCTCAAAAACGGTCGGCTCAAAACAGACTCACAAAACCGGTTTTCGCCGAGAAGCTCCGCGCAGAGGCACCATCCGGCACTCAAGACTGTCACTGGCTCAATCCCGAAAGCCAGGCCTCCGGCAAGCCCCGTTAGAAGTGAATCGACAAGTCGGACTGGCACATTATTTGTCCGGACTTTTAACGGGGCAAGCAGGTCAAGGGTATGAAATTAAGAAAGCGAATATGATGACACTACTTAAATTATAATGAGTCTTTCAAACCTGCCTGTTGGTCTTGTTTTCCGTATCGGCGCAAATTCCGCGCGCAACATTATTATCACCTCACTAACATAAGCCAAACTGCTAAAGAACTTTTTGTCCGGCAGGCAGGTTCAGGATATGAAATTAAGAAGGCAAGTATGATAACAACTTAAATAATAATAACGTTTTCAAACCTACCTGTCTCTGCTTATTCCTACGACAAAACAGCTTCTTTGTTGTTCAAATTTCGTCAAATTTTTCCTGTTTTCTTGAAAATCTACACAATTTTTCTCAATACCTTTACTTACAAAATGTCTTTCGGGAAATCTTTCCTTTTACGGAACGAAGCAAGTGTGTAGAATTTCTTACGGGACTAATTTTCTTTTGCATCGAAAAAATCCTCCGTCTGCTGTTCTTATGTTGAACGGCTAATTCGGTTTACCTGAGCAGCAACTGATGAACAAATGCCGCGACAAGCCAGACCGCAAAACTCGCGCAAAGTACAACCCACAAAGACAGCCGCTTATGAAAACACAAAAAAGCCACAAGGAAAAACAAGATGGTCGGCACAATACCCCACAAAGCGCCTTTAGTGTACTCGGCCATCAGGCTGAAATTGCCGGGATTATCCAGATACAGCCAGACAAGCACGATAAGGCTGGTCAAAGGCATCACGGCAATCAGACCCGCCAGCGTCGGCAGCCTGCGCCCTATCTGCGAGCACAAAGCAATAATGCACAAACTAATCAAAAGTTTGACAGCAAATCGCATACGGACCGCTCTCCCCTCAGCGCGAGAAAAGCCAAGATAATTCGCCTCAGGCACAAAGCAGCTTCATATTTAGCCCTGGGTTTTACCGAGGGTTCTTCATTTAATGAACCGGATAGTCAACGGATAGCGATAGTGATGCCCGTCGTTGGCCTTAACCGCCGCAATCAGCAAAAAGACCAGGTCAAAAATCGCTACAGCCGGCGCCAAGACAAAGCCGACGCACACAAAACACAGAAGCCCCGCAACAATCCCATATATCAACATTGATATCTGGAAGTTCACCGCTTCTTTGCCCTGCTCATTCACGAAAGTAAATTCTTCCTTCTTTATCTGCCAGAAAACCAATGGCCCTACGACACAGCCAATAATCGGCACTACCAGTCCGGCAAGCCCCGCAAGATGGCATATCATTGCCCACATACGGGCGTCTTTGCTGATTTCCTTGCCGGCTTTTGCCTCTTGAACAGCTTCAGGCTCTTTGGCCTCGACTTCTTGCTCGGCAGGAGTTTCGCTTTCGGGCTTTTCTGCCGGCCCCGGAATTCCCTCTTCTTTTGCCATAATCCAGCTCCCTTCTATTTAGTTTATTTCGATTTGACCCCTGCTGCTTCGCTTTGCTTCACAAATCGGCAGGAGCTCTTTTTTAACAAATGCCGATAAAACCGTCAAGAGCAAAAATTCTGACACAGCGACCCCAATTTCAGCAGTAGGGGGCAACCCTATGTGGTTGCCCTGGGCAGGCACGTAGGCCTGCCCCTACTGAGCTATCTAATATCCGCCGTCTTTTGGTGGACTCTTCATCCTGACGAGGACGCCGATTGCCTGAGCAGGTGCAAATGAGAACACTGTAATTACAGACGTCAACACGATTCGGAAGAAAGGCCGTATTTTCACCCCGCCCCTTTGTCCACTTTGAGGGGCGGGGTTCATCCCGTTATGACCAAAAGGCATCCATTCGGGAGAAATCCTCTCTGGCCACAATAGAAAAACTGCTGGGATTTTATTTCTAACAGGGTTCATCAATTCTCTCCTCCGGCGGACTCAGGCAGCCACACTGCCATCTCGCTTTTGCCGCGGTGCGCCCAGGCGTAATATGGAATTGCAACCACTTCGATGTTTTCCAATATTGTTTGTCCTTCCGCCTGAGGTCGTTGAATTTTACCTTGTCCCTTAATTGTCACTATACCGCCCAGCAAATCACCGTAATATTCGGCTTTCAATTTCGCATGCGCAGGTAAAATTAGCTTTGCCACACCCTTTGGATTATCCATCCCCTCGAAGCAATACACAACGGGTCCGCGCTGGACGGCTGTACGCCCCGCATTGTCCTTGACGTTCTTGTGGGAAACAACCCGGCGTATCGGCATCGGCAGATTCAGCTCTATACAATCGCCCTTTTTCCACTTACGGTTAATAGACACAAAACCCTTATCGATATTCAAGTCAACAGATTCGCCATTGACCTTGAGATTTGCTTTCCTGAAGTTTTCATCTAAAAAACGATAAAGGTCGCTGGGAACAGGCTGATTCTGCGCCCAGCCGGGGATGCGAACACAAATCGTGAATTCCTCAGAACGCTTCGGCTCAACCGTAATCTTCACATCGCCGTCCCAGGGATAGCGCGTTTCTTGCTCTAAGCGCACGATATTGTCAGCCATCTTAATTGTGGCGCTTCCGCCAATGAAAAGATTCACATACAAAACATCCCCTCGCTGCGCGTAAGCGTAACCGGGAAGTGACGGCACAAAACGGACGATATTCACCGGACAACAGGCGCAGTCGAACCACGGGCTTCGCTCATAGTTGCCGTCACTGGCCAACGGATTTGGATAGAAAAATTTGTCGCCGCTTAGCGAAATACCTGAAAGGAAGCCGTTATAGATTACCCTTTCCAGCACATCGATATACTTTGCATCGCAGTGCAGTAAAAACATTCGATGGTTCCACATAGCGTTGGCAATGGCAGCGCACGTCTCGCAATAGGCCGTCTTGTTGGGCAGCTCGTAATCTTCACCGAAAGACTCACCGCCGCCCCTGGCTCCGACTCCGCCGGTGATATACAATTTCTTCGAGACAACGTCCCGCCATATCCGCCCGAGCGCTTCTACGTAGCCGGCGTCGTCCGTCAGGACCGCCACGTCCGCCATACCGGAATACAAATACCCCGCCCTGACGGCGTGTCCCACAGCAGCATCCTGCTCAACCACCGGCTTGTGGTCCTGGCAGTAATCACCGTAAATCTCGCGCCTCTCAGATTGACCGCGTTCATCGAGGAAGAATTTCGCGAGTTCGAGGTATTTCTCATCGCCGGTTACCCTGTACAGCTTCACCAGGCCTATCTCTATTTCCTCATGACCTGGAACATCATGTTTTTTGTCGGGACCGAAAACCGAGTCGATGTAATCCGCAAGCCGAATCGCAACATCAAGAATCTTCCTTTTTCCGGTAGCCTGATAATAAGCAACGGCTCCCTCAAAGAAATGACCCGCACAGTAAAGCTCGTGCTTGTTGCGAACATCAGTCCAGCGTTTTTCCGGCTGACGCTGGGGGAGAGAATAAAAGGTATAAAGATAGCCGTCTTCCCACTGAGCCGCAGCGATTTTGTCTATCACGCCGTCAACGTACTTTTCAAGCTCCGGGTCGGGATGACTCTTCAACGAATAGGCGGCCCCTTCTATGACCTTGTAGAGGTCGGAATCGTTAAAGTAGATGCCTTCGAAATTTCCTTCCATCAGGCCGCCGGCTTTTGCAAAGTTATCGATTCGGCCGGTCTCTTCACACTTTTTGAAATCGTAAGGCACCGTCACCTTACGGTTCGTTTCTATCCGCGGCGCCCAGAACTCATCAGCGATAACCACATCGGCGAACGCAACAGCCTGCAATTGACCCAATTCCTGCATTTGGCAGCCCGTTACAAATATGAACATAGCTATAACTGCAATCCACAGGATGCCTTTCGGTATTGCAAAAAGACGTTTTCTTAATAATCGAATCTTTCCCATTTATTTACGCTCCTTCTCTGTTTTCCCGGCAGAACTTACCCATAAGTTCCATCGCCCTGTTCAAACTTTCTGCCGAGCCGTCCATCTTCGCGTAGGCGTCCACTAATTCCAGTAATCCCGCATCCGGCTCAACCAGTCCATAATGGTGCGCGACGTTCACAATCGCAGCATCAAGGCCGTACTCCATTGCCTTTGCAGCGTATGCCCTGCACACCCCGACCCTTCGGCCCGGCAGGTCACGGACGCAGTTACTAACCCCAAGCGAGCAATGCACACCTTTCATTTGCGCATCGCCTTTGATTTTCTTTATCGTCTCGAATGCCCGGTACGTATAACCCGGCACATTCGGCTCCATCGGCACATCTATCGCCAACGGAAACACGGTCGAGTCGAAGAAAATTTCACCGGGCCTAAAGCCGTATTCGCCGACCGCCTTGGCAAAAATCCGCCTGGCTAAGGAATACAGCTCTTCAACCGTGTGCGAGCCGCCCGGCCCGGTCGGTGTTCCTTCGCCGACCAAAAGACCGATGAACGCAAAATCGAAATCTTTCTTTAGCGGCAATATGTCCTCTATCGTATAAACCTTGACCGAGTTTATCAACGGCTTTTTGACTTGCCCGCCGGTGTTATACCACTCCTTCAGGCCTGCTGTCAGAACATCGTTGTTACTGCTGTCGATACAAATCGGCACGCCATTGCCCCGCTTGCGGACGAGCTTAACGTACTCGGCCATCATATCCACACAAAGCTGCGGCTGGTTCTCACCAAAGGCATCAAGATTGACCGCTATATAATCCGCCCCCTCAGCAGCCTGTGATTCGATTAAGGCCCTCATATAATTCAATGGCCCGCTTGGTTTCGTATAGGCATCAGGGCCAAGCTCTGCTATCTGCTTCATTATCTTGCCTGTTTTCGGTATCGAAGCGTGGATGGATTCGCCGATGGTAATCAGCCGATTTTTCATAGTGTGGTCCTTTCCGAACAGATAATTCAATATCGAAGAGCTGTGCTCCAGAGCATGATTCCTCGGCTCATTTATCGTGGTCCTGAGCCGTTCGATACCGTTCCTTTCCACAGCCGCTGCCTCGTATATCATCTCGCCAATACAGACCCGCTCAAGGTTATTACCGCAATAGCCGTCAACGGTAGCATCCCCGCAGGGAGCGTTGGCCATCCCCTTCTCACAGCCGCCTATTGCGCACAGTCCGAAATCCTCCAGCAGGTAACAATCGCCGCACTCCTGGCAGTCGAATATTAAATACTTAAAGAATTTCTCAGATGCGTTGAACAATTTATAGACAGGCCCTTTTCCTTTGTCGGCCCCCAGAGCCGCCATTACTTTTTTGAACGCCTGAAAACCTCTATAATCCGGGTCCAGGACAGCTCGATGGAAAATGTCAAAAAATCTTTTTTTGAACTTTTTTTGGGGTCTTGAGGGCCGGGCTCTTTTGCCGGCTTCGTCATAAAAATAGAATCCTTCTTTCGCCGGCACGTCCGGGCTTCTTGCAGATAATGGAGGCCAATTAAGATTATCTTTGAATTCTTCCCAGCCGGCGCCAATCTCAACCGCTCTTGTGAGTATCCTGATAAAAATCTCGAAATCGTTAACGCCGCCAATATCGACTCCGGCTGCGCCAAGGGATTTATACATCGCCGCCTGCTGGGCCGCCCGCTCGATATGGTCATCGATACCCTCGGAATACACCTTCGCCAAAAGCTCGTCGCTGACAAAGCAGCCCGGCAATTTAATATCGTGCATAAGCCTCGGCGCAGCCGTAATAGTGCTCAAAAGATAAACGTTCCCTATAACCGGCACATCAAGGTTATGCTCATCCATATACCTGAAAAGCTCGAGCGATTTCCTCCAGTCCCAACCAGCTTGCGTGATAAGGAATTTCGCACCACAGGCGATTTTTTTCTCCATCTTATAATACTGCTGCATCTGTGAGCCTGCAGTGTACTTGAAAGGCGACACTACCGCACCGGCAAAGAACTGATGGACATTATCCAGAGCATCGGTGCCGGCTCTTATATAGGACTCGTTGTTCATACCCCTTATCGTCTGCAGCAGGCCGAGCGAATCCAGCTCAAAAACACCCTTGGCTTCTACAGGCTTATCACCCGTCATCACCAGGATACTTTCAATACCGGCATTTCTATAGCCGACAAGTACACTCAGTATGCCGAAAGCATTGTGGTCTTTGCAGGTAACGTGCGGCAGAACATCCAGCCTGCCCAACAAGTCTTTCAACATCAGTCGATTGAGCACATCAGCCGGCTCAATGTTAGCCAGCCCGCCGGGGTTCTGCGGCATGCTGATACCGACAAAATCCAGACCTCCCGGGATTACGGAAGTGCTCACAAAATCAAAGCTGCCCGGACGTACTATGCTGTCAGCAGCTTTATAGGCACTGAGAAACTTTTCAATCGGACCAAAATTAAAACCTGGTCCGCCCGTCAGCTCTACATACACAACGAACCTGGACTTATCTTTCAACTTTTCACTCAGCTTATTGCGTCTTCTCGTCATTTTACTGGCAGCAAAAATCTAACATATTCCAAGAAACCAAAATACCAAATATTTCACCCGTTCGCTATTCCATTTATAACCTGTATTTACAAACACTTATACAATCCCGGCGATTCTTTTATGTCGTATGTTGGTGTTGTAGCGACCGTCAACTTTGCACATTCAGGCAATTTTGTGTTGTGGATAACCTGTTGACAACCCAATATCCGTCCCTCCGGTCGTTTCTGTCCGCGATGCTGAAAAACATCGGATAAAAAGGCGGCCTTTCTTGCCGCCGCCTCCCCGGCCTGCCCTGAATCAGCTTGTCTCGCCGTAACTTCTTTCTAATAAATACGTTACGTCCGCAAACAAAGTCGCCACTTAAACTCACCTCCATTTGAGCATCTGCGAACCAACAATATGCCCAAACTCCCCCAAATTTGCATTGGATTGGTGAAATATTATCCTGTTAGTGGATAATTCATCAAGGATTTTCTTATAACACGAGTAAAAACCCGCCCCCAAAAAGCTGTGTTCCGTTAAAAAACTGTAACTTCTCTATCCAAAATAACCTCTCAATACTCAACTGCCACCAAAGTTCGTGGAGTTATTGTGGAAAAGCTCAACCTCCCGCCATTACATAAAAATTTCACATCTCCGCCTATCGGCAGAACCAGCGTCTTTCGCACCTTGATAGGCTTGAAGAATTCCAGAACTGCATCGACCGGCTCATCATTGAAATTCTCAACAACCAGGCAATCCTCGCCGATTAAGTACAAAGCCACTTTGTTCGGAGCATCAAATTTTATTCCCAATGGCCCCAATAATTTGTCCCTGATAGGCTTGAGTTGTTCTCGGGTCAATTTAAGCAAACTACGAGGATCTCCGTTGACTTTTAGGATTACTAAATTTTCATCATCAAGATTTACGCCATCCAACCGTTTAGCCAGTCCGTCCGTTATGAGCACGGGCTTCTTGTCGGCGAGCATTTTCTTTAGTTTCCTGGAGAATTCCGGGTCTTTCAACGCATGAACGGGAAAAAACGCAGCCTTTACTTCTACTTCAGCGTCAATTTCCGCCTTTGGCACAAGCGGTAACCCTAACATCCCCACGAAATCGAATACGTATTGCTCGTCATAAGCATCGCTGTTCGGCGGCTTCGGCGCACGGATGCCTCTGATAGGCTTGTTTCGCACTAACGCCGCGAGTTTATACAACCCGGGAATTTCCGTGCGTAATTTCTCGACGTTCGCCGGCCCGGTATCTCGTAGAAGCGACCCGTAACAAAACAGCAGCATCTCCTTAGCATCCGCCAATACGGTCTGACGCGCCTGCTCTACGTATGTATTCTCCGTAGTCCCGTAAGGGTCAAACCAGCCTCCTCCTGTTTTTAAGCCGCCCATCTCACCAAGCCACCGCATAATGTAATAAGCTTCGTACTGAACCTTTCCTCCCCAGCGCTGATTATCATAATCGCGTGTCTCAGTGCCGACCCAGATTCTATCGTAGTCGGCCGTTTCACGTGAAACCTCGTACCCGCGATTGTGGAAATTATCATACCATTGAGGATACTTGATTATGATTTTTACATCAGGATTCACAGCCCTTGACGGCCCCAATATCCTCTCCCGGCTCATCCCGACCATAAGCTCACAGCGGTAATCCGCCCACGTCCGGTCGCCGCGCGCCTCTCTGCACTCATCACATTCGCAATCAGTGAAAAGAAAGTCATCAATCATAATCTCATCGAATATCGAGGCCGTATATTCGAATATTTCCTGAAGCTGATTTTGTGTGCCTTTATTGGTATAGCAGGAAATCACCTTCCAGCCTGTTGATATCTTCCCGACCTGTGTGGTGGTAACGCAGCCTGAAACCTCAAAACCTTCCGCCTCAAAGCTCGATTTCGCCCGTTCCAGGGTTCTTCTCTCGGCGGTATATCGGTCTCTGAAAGTTTCAATGAAAACATGCGTAACGCCGGTCTTTTTACACCAGTCGATTGCCTTACCTGTGCCCTCCTCGGTACCCAAATGGTCGCGCACATTCTGCGCCGTAAACAGCGTAGCTATCCTCAAAAGCCCCTTATTCTCATTTGCCAGCTCCCACAACGACTGCGATTGACACCTCAAGGCCGCCAACAAAACCAACCCTGCAACGGCACATTTCAAACGTCTTGACTTAGTCATTTCCCATATCTCCTTGAATCTTTGAGCTTCCACATTATTGAAACCCGTGTTACACACTCAAATTTATTTGAGAGTGCTGCAATCATCCTTTATCGAAAGCCTCAATTTTCTCTCTCAGCACACGGCAGGCTGCCGCCGGGTCACTGGCTTTCGTCACCGCTGCACAAACCGCAATCGCTTTGGCGCCGGCTCTCAAAACTTCTTCCACATTGTCCATTGTTATGCCGCCGACAGCCACATTACAAACACCCGTATCGGAAAGTATCTCTGCTGCCTGCCTGACATAGTCCAGGCCGACAGGCTCAGCATTGGGTTTCGTCTCGGTGGCAAAGACCGGCCCCAGAGCGGCGTATGTAGGCCGCTCCTCACATGCGGCATGTAATTGCTTAAGCAAATGTGTGCTTTTTCCGATAATCAGCGGAGCCAGCTGGAGCTTGCGGGCCTGCTCAATGGGCAAATCACTCTGGCCAAGATGAACGCCATCAGCACCTGAAGCGACTGCAATATCAACCCTGTCGTTTATTATGCTAAGAACGCCGGCCTCTTTGCATATCCGCACAAATTCGACAGCGACGGCGAAAAGCCTGTCGTCATCGATGGCCTTTGCACGCAGTTGAACGCAATCGGCACCACCGGCTGCGCACTTGCAAGCCAAAGAAATAACATCCGCCGGCAGGTTGCTGGTAATTATCACATACAGCCTGACACCCTTGAATTTTTCAAAAGCATCACTGAAAAGAACGATATCCTTCTCGAGAGTATAAGCGGCGTATCGCAGATTTTCGATTGTCTCCGCCGCCGACCGTTCCTGCGTTTGGGTCATCTCAGCAAGCACCCGCAGCGCCTCGGTCAGGCGTTTGCTGCCGGCGGTAAGGCAATCCTTTAGATTGCCGCGCGCAAGCTGCTTTTCGACCGTCTTACCAAGACCGACATCGCCGAGTGTATCTCTGCACGAGATAAGCCGACCGGCATCGAGCTTGCCAATAGCTGCTGAAAGCTCGTGCCGAATCCGCTTGGCCCGTTCGGTAAGCGGCGCCGAATTCAAAGAGAATCTGCAAAACTCTTCTATTACGCGAATCGCTTCACGAGCACGATTAAAATTAGCATCGATTATTCTATAAACAGCCCGCTCCATATCCTCCGATTATATGGGCTGCGCTTAGATTTGAGTAGCTAAAATTGGTTAAAACCGCCGGATTGTAAGAAGCTCAACAGATTCACAGATTGTTTGTGCGCTGATATGAGAACCTTTTTCGCCCAAAAGAAAAGCGGAGCCGACCCTCCTCCAGAGCGACCCCGCCTAAAAAAATTATTATCAAAATCTGCTGCGTCGATTCTGAAATTCTCTAAAAACGGGCGGACATTTCCTCCTCTCATATATTTTTAGGCCGTCCGCCCAAAATAGCTACCTATCACAGGATAAATTTAATGAACCCGCAAAAAATATGCCAGGAAGAAAGAATCAAGATAAAATATAATCTCATCCCGGCCTAACCTCTTATAATAAAATCCATTACGCTCACAAAAGATGTTCCGGCTATAAAAATGACGGTTTTGTATTTTAACACCGTGCTGTTATTTGTCAACACTTATTATGCCCATTCAGCCTATTTTTACATATCCAGTTCGACAAAAATGCTATATGGCAGGGATGCTTATTTGATGTTTACAAAATGCAACATGGGGTGATTAAAATGAACAAATTCACTAAGACAGGGCCACAGGGATTAGCCGCCAGTCAAAAACCTGTTTTTATTTTGTGGCTTCAAGACTCACAAAACCGCTATACTAAATTACTCAAACTTACCGGTTTTAGTAAATTAGTTATCATTCATACCCGTGTGCCTTGGCACTGCTATGTTCTTTTGGGTAATATTTGGCGGAGCAAATCCGGTTTGTCCAGCGGCAAAGCCACCGGCCAAAAAGCTCTTTCTTGCCGGCTCTCTGCTGGTCAATCTGAAAAACCGTGCCCTTCCGCCACGCTACAATCTCATCGGCAATCCTCTGTGCCTGCTCTTCAGGCAGCTCCAGCCTGACCTGCTCAAAAGGGTCGGTGCCGATATCATAAGCGCAGACTGTTTTGTCTGTCGGATTATATATGAATTTACTTCCGCCACTTACAAAACCCGCAGGCCCCTCCTGCATCCAGTCGGAAAAGTACACCCTACGGTCATCAGGTATAGGCCCAAGCACATTAACGCCCTCAAAGCCAACATCTTCTGTCACGAAACCTAACAGCCCCAGCAGTGTAGGCGTCAAATCAACAGAGCTGACTGGTTCGGCGACCTTAATCCCCGGCTCCACCTGAAACGGAGCTCGCAAGCAAAATGGAATGCGCAGAACCTCATCGAAAGCTATTAGCGCGTGCCCTGATTGACCGTGCTCGCCGAATGCTTCACCGTGGTCTCCAATAACACAAAAGATGGTTTTATCCGTAAGATTCAACCTGGCCAGCTCCACATCCAGAGCAGCTAAGAATTTATCGGTATAACGAACCGCCTGTCGATAACGCTCCTCTAACGGCTCCTTAGCCGGCGTGTCAAACCATTCAGGAACCTCGTAAGGGTCATGAGTAACCGAGCAGAGAATCGTAAGGAAAAACGGCCTCTCGTCTGCTTGTATCCATTCCGTGATTGGCTTTAACATTGAGAACTCATCGCACGCTAAGTAACCAAGAAAACTGTTAGGGTCATCCAGGTCATCCCTGGCCCAGAATTTACTAAAGCCAAGATTGTGCACCAGACCAGGCCTGGATTCAAAGTTGCCCATTGCCGATTGAAAAAATGCCGTTCTATAATTAAGCTTGTCGCTTAGAATTGTAACAATGCCGGCATAGGGCTTTTCAACGGGGACCGCTTCGGCAATATCGTGGGAGGCAGAGGAAAATCGGCCGGTCAAAAGCGCAAAAAGTGCCTTTGTAGTATGGGTTAATGATGAGCGGGCATTTGAAAACTCAACGCCCTCCTCGGCCAAAGCTGCGAGGTACGGCGTTAATTTATTTCGTTTGTCGGCGAGTGAGCTGTACTGGTATTGAACGCCTTCGAGGACAACAATGACTACGTTTCGATTTATCTGTTGTGGTTTGCGTGTAATCTTTAGCTGCTCAGAGGTAGGAATTTTACGCTCGGGGTTAATTGACAAACGGTAATCGGATATAATAACGCTGAATATTGCTCGCAAGTGGCAGTTGTATTGCAACCCCAATGAAGCTATCTGCAGAGAGCCGACTCTGGACACTGTGCTGCGGGCAATAATGCTGATAAAAATGGTAATGATAGAGACAATGACCCTGCTGAGAAACCTCCTGCGGTTGTAAGCAGGCTGCAACGGACTCGCCAGAACGGCAAAGAAGAAGGCAAGAGCAACCGCACTGGGCCCAAGTAAAATAATTGCTGCTTTAGGCATTTTTATAAGGTTAACACCGATGATGCACAAAGTGTTCAATGGCGCACGGACTAAAGGCAGAAGAACTCCGGGCAGTATTTGTGTCCCCGTTCTGATTAGCCAGCCGGCGTTCATAACCGACCATGCGCACACAACAGCAGCGATGATATAAGACGCGCGCAAAACCCATATCTTCGGCCAACGAAAACAAACCAGCGCCAAGATAACCTCAATAGATAACAGAAAGTAAATATCGGCAAGGACCCAGCCAATATACTCACCAACCAACTCGTAGCGCCACGAATGAAATAATTTCACCGACAGCACGCAAAATAGCGCACCAAACATAATAACGCTATACGCACGAGGCGCTAAAAGACGATAAAGGCGCCGAATATATAAAGCCTGTTTAATCTTGGGTTCGGATTGCGAATAAACGTAACTCATCACACGTCAAGATACTAAAAGTGCCGGCAAATAGCAAGTCATTGCCGCTGCAAGAAAATTAAAGTAACCTTTAGTCTTAGCGGTTTCAGGTTATTGCAAGGTGCAGCTGAAAAAATAAGTAGTATTTTTTTAATAGGGAATATGTAGCTGTGTATATTTTTTATTTATTATGAATAATTATTACTAAAATAAATATAGTATTATTAGTCGTATAGCTGGTTAAATTGTTATATTCCCGTAACGGCAGGACTTTAAAGATTTATAAAACCCTTGGTTATGGATAAAAACGACATAAATATTTTTGTGGAAAACCTATTATTTTTCTTACTACATTAAGGGAGTAAACTCACAACAGCAGAGTGTTGTTAATATTAAGATGTAAATTAGCGTAGATTCTAACACGCTTTATAACAGCTTATCTACTATTTTACTGCGGGAGTGTTGGGTATTTTTTTGGTTTTTCAAAAGAATTACTTTGACATTTTGGTTCACTAAGAAACAATATATATATAAACAAGATACTGTAAATGCAAGGAGATATAAAAATGTCTCTCGAGGTTGAATTGCGTTTTAAAAAACCGATAGTTCTGCTGGCCCATAAGGCACTGCTCAACACCTACTATACAGCCTCGTGTTTGAGGAAAAAAGCTGGTGAATTCTTACGACCTTTTGGCCTAACGGACGTCCAGTTCAACCTTATGATGCTTCTTCAGCACCAGAGCGGCCACCAAATAGGGCTGAGCCAGGCCCAGTTAAGTAATATGATGCTCGTCAACCGCGCAAATATTACCTCTCTTATAGACCGTATGGAAAAAGCAGGCTTTGTTGAACGAACGCCTTCTCCGTCCGACAGAAGGTCTAATATAGTCAGGCTTTCCGGTCGGGGCAAAAAACTGCTCGCACAAATCGAGCCGATTTACGCAAAGGAGATTAAGCGAATAATGGCCACTCTGAAGCAGGCTGAGCAAAAAAGACTCATATCGATGCTTGAAAAAATCCGCAGCAACATTTCCGAACAAAGCGTGCCCCAGGCACAGGACATTACTGTTGTGAACGTGTAGAGAGTAACTTATGGATAAACAAAATAAGCGAAAAGTTACCGGCCAGGAAGCTCTGTTTGTAGGTTTTGATATTGGAAGCAGCTTTGTGCATTGCGCTGTCCTTGCGGAGGACAATAACGTTATATACTCTCCGAAGCCGATAATGCACTTTGCCGACCCTATTGGAGCGGTGAAAGAAGCATGGCGGGACATAATGGAGAAATTCGGCAGTGATAAAATAAAAAATACAGCGTTCACGGGAAGCGGGGCGGAATCCTTCCCGAATGTTATGGAGGGGATAACCTATGCGTTTGACAGCGTCGCAATCCCAAAGGGCGCCGAGGCGGTACAGCCGCAGGCGCAGTACGTCTTTCATATTGGGGCCAAAGATTCATACTTTTTTAATCTAAAAAAGGTAAACGGCAAAAAGATCATTCAGGAGTGGAAAACAGGGACCAAGTGCGGCGGCGGTTCCGGAACGTTGATAGAAAAACAGTGCCGCAGGCTGTTTGAAGGCCAGGTTCCTAACCCCGAGCTGGAAAATACCACTCCGGCGCAGAATGAAAAGCAAAACGAAAATATCAGAATAGCAAACAGAAGGAAACTACAGGCAAGACTGGAGGAGATGTTCTATAGGGCCCAAAAAGAGGCCGAGCGGTCAAGACAGCCGAGCGAGTTTCTGGCAAGATGCGGCGTCGTTATTCAATCTGACCTGATTCACAAGCAAAATGAAGGCGCAAAAAGAGAAGATAATTTGGCAGGGCTTTTCAGGACGGTTGCGAGGAATTACAAAATAGATGTTCTTGGGGCAAGAGAATTCGAGGCATCTAAAGATTCTGCCCATGCTATAGCAACCGGGGGCGTTCTGACTAACGACCTTATAAGAAAAAACCTCGAAGAATTTCTCGGTATTTCTATAACAAGACCGCAGCATTACCACAACATAGCAGCCATAGGCGCAGCGGCGAAAGGGATAGAAGAGAATAATAGCGTTGTCTTTAGTCTCGGGCAGCTCGATAAAATCGCCGCTTACAGCAGGGAAAAAAGACAGTTCGCCCCGGCTCTGTCCGGATTTCTCGAAAAAGTAAATGAAAACAGCGACAGCTTAAAAGGCCAAATACCGGAAAGAACTGAAGTGGTGCTGGGAATAGACGGAGGAAGCACAACCACAAAAGGGGCTTTGGTTGAATTAAGAACAGGAAAGCTTCTTGATAAGCTCTACATCAAAACTCACGGCAATCCCGAGGAATCGCTGAAGCGCGTTCTAAAGTACCTGAGCAGACACAAAGACAAAGTGATTGTAAAGGGGGTCGGAGCTACCGGCTCTGCGAGAAAACTGTACGAGAAGATTCTGGTTGGCAAAAAGAAATCAGAGAAGCTGGCGAAAAAAGGAATAGAGCTCACGGACAGAATAACTGATGAGATTACCTGTCACGCCCTCGGCGTAAAGCGATGCAATCCAGACATTGATACCATTTTTGAAGTAGGCGGCCAGGATATGAAGTTTACCAGCTTCGCTAAGGATGGAACGGTCAAAGAGGCAAAAATGAATTATAGCTGCCAGGCGGGTTCCGGCCAGACGCTCGAAAATATGGCTGACGTCATCAATCTGAATGTGGAGAATTCCCTACAACAGGCCGCCCTGAAGGCCCAGAGAGTTCCGGTGATTGACTCGACCTGCGGCGTTTTTATGGAGATGGACGAGAACAGGCTCATCGCCGAAGGTTTCAGCAAGGAGGAGATAGCCGCCGCTATAACTCGAGGAACCGCCGCCAGCTATTATTATAAGTTTGTTGGAGGCTCCCAGCACGCCGGCGATAAATGTTCCGCTCAGGGAGGCCCTCCCCTGGGTAAAGCCTTTCTTGCCGCTCTTGCTCAGGTAACGGACAAACAAATAGAAGCCTATCCTCACAGAGAAATGTTCGGCGCCTGGGGCCAGGCCCTGGACATCATCGAGAACATAAAACAGCTGGAAGCACAGCACAAGAGCTACGAATCCGCATTCAGAGGCTGGGGTTTAGTCGATATGCCTTTCGAAAAGCGCACAGTATCCTGCAAAGAATTATTCAATGAAAAATCCTGCGGCATAAGGGATTGTCAGCTCGAAGTATTTTCAATTGAGGATGACGAAATAGTTACAGGCGGCTTTTGCCCGAGAGGAAACTCCGAGTCGGCGAAAAAACCAAAAACAAACTATGTGGATAAATACCATAAGATATATGAGAAGCACTTCAAAAAGCAGGGATGCCTGCTGCAGGAGCTGTCTTCTTTGCAAATAGACAGACGGAAGATGCGGACGGTGGGTATAAAGAGAAGCACCGCAACCCTTGGAGAAAAGGGAATCTGGAGTGCCGCTTTGTTCAGGAAACTCGGCTTTTACCCCGTCGTGTCGCCGAGAACCGATAAAGAGCTCGCAAAAATAGGAATTGACAGTTCAAGGACGGAGTTCTGTATAGCCAGAAAGCTGGCAACAGGACACGCATCGGTATTAAATAATAATCCGGATATAGAATACCTGTTTAATCCGAGTTTTATTGAGCAAAGAGCTAATACCCCTCCGGACCTGAAGTACTGCATTTACACGGAGTCGGAAGGGTACGTCTTGAACGATGTTCTCTCGCTCGACAAAAACAAGCAGTTCAATCCTATTCTGCACTTTGGAGATACGGAGCTTCTTGTCCAGGAGCTTAGAAAGGAGTTCGATAGATTAAAATTCAACTTTACCTGTAAGGAGTTAAGGGAAGCCATCGAATATGCGGATAAGGCGGAAAACAGGTTCAAGGAGGAGCTTTATGAAGAAGGGGATAAGTTCTTAAAGAAAATCGAAGAGAATAACGAGAAGGCTTACGTTGGTATCGGAAGGGATTATGTGCTGCTCGACCCGCAAGCAAGCTCGGACTCCGGGGCTATGTTCTCACAGATTAGGGGCTTAAATTACATACCGCAGCTCTTTTTGGAGCATATATTCGAAGACCTCTGCCTTGATGAAATAGTGGAGAACGAATTTTGGGTCGAGAGCGTCAAGATATTAAAGGCCAATCTTTTCGTGGCGAATCATCCGAATTTATTTGCTATAAGGATGATGAATTTCGCCTGTGGCCCGGACAGCCTAAAGATTTATCAGGAAGAAAAAATTCAGCAGGCTGCGAACAAACCTCTTCTTGTCCTGCTGACAGATGCTCAAACCAACAATGCCCCCTTTGTAACAAGGACGGAAGCTCACGAAAGGGTTGTGAATCAGTGTAGGCCCAAGAAATTGAATATTGAGCGGCTAAAAAGGCGCCCCCGCGACGATTCAGAAGAAAGGACCTGGCTTATTCCTTATATGGGAGATGCCAGTTTTGTCGGAGCCGCCGGCCTGAGATATTTCGGAGTGAACAGCAGCGTACTACCGACAAACACTCCCAGAGGCTACCAGATAGCCAGAAAGCATATCTATACGGAAGTCTGCCATCCGCTTAAAAACGTTGTAGGTGATGCAATCGGTTTTCTGCAGGAAGAAATTGAAAGAAAAGGTAAAGAGTATGTCGAGAGTCACTATCTGGTCATGCTTCCGACGACAAGCGGCCCCTGCAGATTTGGAAAATATACGGAGCTGGTCAGGGAATTTCTGGACCGGGAAGGCCTGGAAAAGGTCCCCGTGGCAGGCCCTTCTTCGGAAACCGATTATCAGGACATACCCTTTCCGAGGAAGCTTAGCTCGTCGAACAAAAGCAAAATGCAGCAAATGTTATTTAAGGGGATAAAAGCATCAGACTTGCTGGAGGATATAACTTTGAGATTTCGTCCGTATGCTGAAGATAAAAAGCAGTTGGAAGAAATCAGAAAAGAAAGGTTAAGTGAGCTTGAAAAAATCGTCGAAAACAGCGCCGAGACCTCCAACCTGGTGGCATGGGGCAAAAAAACGGTTTCACTGTTCAAAAAAATTAATCTGCAAAGCCACAGAAGATTTCCTCTTGTTCTTTACATAGGGGAGATCTACGTAAGGCAGCACGACCCCTGTACTAATTTTGTAGTCCGCCGATTGGAAGAAAAGGGCTTGGAAATTGTAAGGGACCCCGTAACCGATTGGCTGGATTATGTAAACAAGATGAACATAAGAAATTCCAGAAGAGACCTGAGGTTGGCGCTTAATAGTTTCAATTTAAGGCTGTGCCTTCTGAGCAGGACATTAAAAGTAGCGGGAAAATTTGTCAGGTCTTTTCTTAAGGGACGGTATATGTCTTCCGTTGAAGAAAAAATAGCCGGGCCGTTTCACGAAGTCCTTCGCGGCAGACATGTCCTTCCAAAGCCCATCGAGATGATAGAGACGCTGGAGAAAAATCACGAATGTCACGGCGATATCGAGGGAGAATCTCCGTTAAGCACAGGTATCGCTTATCATTTTATGAACGATTTAATCAGGCCGGTTGGCGACGCCTACATTTCCGGGATATTCCATGTTGGACCATTTACCTGTATGCAGGAGGGAGTTGCAACCGCGAAAATAGAGGCAATGGCGAAAGAGTTAAGAAAAAGAAGACCCGATTTGGTCTTTCCGATTATTCACGCCTTCTTCGGCGATTCCCCTAGCGCAAATCTTGATTCGGAGATTGCGGTTTTCACGGAGCAGTGCTACCAGAAGCGGGAAATGCTCAAAGAAAAATACGCTACAAAGACCCCAACGAAGGGCACTCCCGATAGGATAGAGATTAAGACTGTTTCTCATTCAAAACGCTCCGCCGAGTCTCTGACGCGAACGAAGAGCTAATACGATTGAAAAAAGGATATGTGCTTCCTCAAAACAGAGTTGCGATGGTAAGGGAGCGGTAACTCGTCCGGGAAGCACAGCCACGTTTTACAGCGGCAGGTCGCGGCGCGACCAGATAACGCCGCCCAGCAGAGTGGAAACGACAAGTATCGATATCAATACGCATAGGTCACTTATAGGCCACGCGGATTCATTAAATATCTCCGGGCCGTGAACATAATAGAAAATGGTTGTGGGTCTTAGCAATTTCATTTTAGGCAACCACTCTGCGATAATCGCCACGAAGTAGTTCACAACCAAATAACCGACCGTCAGCCCCACAGCTATATTGCGGCGAAAGCAGGCAGCCGCAAGGAGTGCAATGCCTCCGACAGCACTGGCGAGCACTCCCCCAACGATCGCTATTTTGAAAAAGGAATACAGGGGGACTGCTTTTCCGAAGTCGTAAAGATTTGTGGCGGCAACCGTCCCCAGAAACATCACAGTGACCAGGGCAAACATTCCTGTGACTGTTATAAGGCCGGCGCATATATAGATATGCGTTTTTGTGGCTTGACGGCTCAAAATTAATTCCATGGTCCCTTTTTGGACTTCACCGGCGAGCAGGCCGGTCGGGACGCCCACCGCAAACAGCATATACAGGGTCAGAACCAGTGGATGATTATAACCTATCGCGATTAGCCCCGACACATTGCCAATCTTTAATCCCTCACCGCCTAAGGCTGTTTTAATAAATGATGGAAGCATGTCAAGAAACTGAAGAAGTGTCTTTACACTTTCATTGTCATGCACGATGCCGCAGACGGCTATCTGAAAAAGAAATATCACCAATGCAATAAGGCACCATATCGGAAGAATGCGGAGCGTCCAAAACCACAGCAATGTCCATGGAAACGAAGAATGCGTCTTATTGTTCATCAGCGACCTCCTTTGGGCCGGAGTCTCGATGCGTTGTCGCACTGGAGGGCGAATTCTTGTTGTAGTATTGGATGAACGCTTCTTCGAGGGAGGTTTCCGGTGTTGAGATTCGGTCCACAGGATGTTGCGCCAGCCACTTCAAAACCTGCTCAATAGACCCCTGGTACGCCAGATGGAGTGAGTTTGAATCCTGTTGAATTACGCGCACGCCCAGCAGATGGTCAACGGGTAAGCGTGGAACCTGCGTTCCTGTAGCAAACCAGACCTTCAGGCGTCTTTGGCCTTGTTGGACGATTCTCCAAATGGAGGCAAGCTCGACCAGGCGGCCCTCACGCAATATTGCTGCGCGACCGCACACTGCGGCCACTTCGCTGAGGTCGTGAGAGGACAGTAACACAGTTGCGCCTGCCTCTGCAGCTTCGCGTATCAGGTCCAGAACAATCTGACGCACGAGCGGGTCAAGTCCGATTGTTGGCTCATCCAGAATGAGCACGTCGGGTTGATGTTGAAATGCATAGACGACACCAGCTTTCTGACGATTGCCCTTTGACAAAGCGCCGACTCGCCGGTCCAGTTCCAGGTCGAGCCTCTCGGCCAGTTCTTCTTGTCGTTTGTCCACTTTGTTGCCGTGGCCAAGTCTGGCCAAAATCCTTAGCGACCTTCGGGCCGTCAGCCCCGGCCAGATGCGAAATTCACCGGGCAGATAGCCAATGTGCGCGTGTTGAGTCGCTCGCCCAGATACGACGCGTTCTCCCAATACACGGCATTGTCCGCTTGTTGGCCTGAGCAAGCCCATGAAACAGCGTATGGTCGTAGTTTTGCCTGAACCGTTCGGCCCAAGATAGCCGAAAATCTCGCCTTTTTCGATGCTGAACGATAGGTCCTCGACACCTCTGGCTGAGCCATACCGTTTTGTTAGAGATATTGTTTCAAGTACCTTCACTGGAAATCTTTCCTTTTCTCATAATCTCAGACGCATCGGCTCATTTTCTCTAATAGCTCTTTTCGGGCTTTAACTCGGAGCTTGGCGTTCTCGTAGCGCTTCTTTTCCTGTTCTGTTTCGGGCAGTATCGGCGGGACCGCCGTTGGCCTTTTGTTCTCATCCAGCGCAACAAATGTCAAATGCGCCGTCGTCGCCACAGCCCTGTTGCCGCTGTATGGGTCTTCTCTGCTGACCTGGACGCCTACTTCCATCGACGATCGGCCGACATAATTTATGGAGGCCTTTAAGACAACGTGGTCGCCTACGCGAATAGGCTCTTTGAAAACAAGCGAGTCGATGCCTGCGGTAACAACCTCTTTGCCGCAGTGCCTCTGTGCTACCATTGCCGCCACCATATCAATCCAGGCTACAATCGCTCCGCCGAACGCCGTGCCCTGAGGATTGGCCTGGTGAGGCATAAGCAAGTATCTTGTTTCAACCGCGCTTTCTTTTGGACTTTTGCCCTTTGGAATTTCCATTATTTTACAGACCTGACAGACATGTTCAGAACTCCACTTTCGGCACTTCGGTCTTTGCCTGTTCGCTTGCCTCGAAGTATTCTACTTTTTCTACTCCTGCCCGCCTGCAGAAGAATGCCCCAAAAAATTGCCGGCTATAAGTGTTCAGTTGCTTGGCCGCCTCGTTATATCTTGTGCGGGCAACGTTAATGCGGTTCTCGGTACCTTCAAGCGCAACCTGAAGGTCTCGAAAGTTCTCGTTGGCCTTTAGCTGCGGGTAATTTTCCTGCAACATTAAAAGCCGGGACAAAAATCCGCTAAGCTCATTTGTTGCCTCAATTTTGCCCGCCCTTGTATCTGCCTGAAAATATTTCTCCCTCGATTTGGCGATGTTCTCGAAGAGCTCTTTCTCGTGTGTTGCATATCCTTTCACCGTTTCGACAAGGTTTGGCACCAGGTCGAGCCTTCGCTGCAGAGCGGCATCGATATCCGCCCACGCTTTCTCTGCACCTTGCTCGTGGTTGACCGCCCTGTTATAACCGCCGATATACCAGGAGAATATCCCGATGCCTGATAATAACAATACAACCAGCACCCCGATTAAAACAGCCCATGTTTTTCCGTCGTTTCTCATTTTCTCAATCCCCTTTACCTTTTAACTTGTCATTTTTTGTCTTTAACTTTTTTATGTCCCATTTGGGGAATGGGTTAAAGTCCCTCGCCTTCAGGCGAAGACTTAAGTATTATAAACTCAAAATTCGAATATGGATACAAACGCTTCTAACAGGCGTGTCGAAATCCGAAACAAATTCAAAATTCTAATATCTAAATCCTAAATCCTAAACAATATCGAAGCCTGTCCCGGGCGAAGCCGAGGGATTTAAACTTTCAAATGTTCAAAACCAATTGTTTCTGTCATTTGAATTTAAATATTTGAATTTGTTTAGGATTTAGAGTTTAGTGCTTAGTGCTTTTCTTTGTTTCAAGCTTCGTACTTCAGATTTTCTTGGCTTTAGCAGGCTCACAGCCCGTCTTACAAGCTACCGTATGAAGGCGGTAGTAGTTTACTTTACTCCTACCAGCCCCCGCTTGCACCGCCGCCTCCGAATCCTCCGCCCATGCCGCCGCCGAACCCGCCGAATCCGCCGCCGAAGCTCCCGCCACCGAACGAGCCGCTCCTGCCGTAGCCTCCGTGGCCTCCGAACCCGCCTAACATAAACGGCAGAAAAAACCACATCCCCATTCCCCTGCCGCGCCCGCCAAATAGCAGGAGCATTAAAATCAAAATAGGCAGAATGCTGCAGCAGGGCAGGCCCCTTATTATGTTTCTGCGGCCAACGCCCACAGGAGCCGTTTTAGGCATACCGGTTAGATTAACGCGGTTTTCAGAAGCTATTTTCCGGATGATTCTCAAATTGGCCTGATAAATTCCCTCGCTAAAGTTGCCTTTTCTCAAAAAAGGCGCAAGGACATCTCTGCCGACCCGGCCGCAGAGCTGGTCCGTTACGAAGCCTTCCAATCCATAGCCGACCTCGAAGCGATACTTCCCGTCCTTTACTGCCAGAGTGAACAGCATTCCATTGTCTTTACCTTTTTGGCCGAGCTTCCACCTCTCAGCTAATTCAATCGAAAATTGTTCAATCGGCATCCCTTCGGTTGTTTGAACAGTCAGAATGATATATTGCGCACCGGTCTTTTGTTCCAATTCCTGTAGTATCCCGTTCAGCGACTGTTCATGTGAGCTGTTTATCACGTTGGCGTAATCTTCGACATAATGGCGCGGCACTGGCAAATCGGCAACGGCCTGACCGGTTGCTGTTACAGCCGGTATTACAAGCAGTGTTATTATCATTGCAGGAAGTAGCCGTTGCATAATCAAACCTCGAGTCTATCGACGATAAGAGCTAATTTTTCGACCGTTGCATAAATTGATTCGAAGGCACGTTCCATTTCGATTTCGCTCAATCGGGTCTTTTGGTGCCGCCATTGTATTGTTGTTTTCAGAGATTCCGTATCTATTGAAAACTCGCTGGATGCTTTTTTAATAGTCGGTTCCGTAAGGGCGCTTCTCTCAATACCTTTTAACCACAACATTGCCCGCAGCAGCGGCAGCAGTCCTTTTGTTGTCGAGATAAGGATATCCCTGACAAGTTTCTTATTAGCCGCGGCGGCAATAAAGCCCTGCCTTAACCTGATAAGCATCGCCTTAAGCTCCCGCTCACATTGTAGCCGAACATCTTTTTTATTGATGCTCAGCGCCGCAAAAGGGTCGTCACCCAAAATCGTCTGGTGAGCCAGTTGGAACTCCAGGAGCTCAATACCGAATACGTCAAGCGACCGTTCAATATAAGACGCTGTCATAAGCAGGGGAGGCGAGATGTGTTTTTTTCTCATCGGCTTGGCCAGATGTGCGATTGATTTAAGCAATCCCATAGTTTGCCCGCTTAGGACAATAACGGTATTGATGTCGCTTTGACTGGGTATGAAATCCTCCGTTAAGCTGCTGCCGACCACCGTGATGCTCTGCAGATTCTCGCCGAGCGCTGCTATGAGCTTCTCAGAAAAATCCTTAACGCTGTCACGAGTTTGAATATTAAGAGAATCCAGTTTGAGATTGGTTTTGTTTTCAGCCATCTTTTTTCTCCTCGATTGGATTCGACAAGCTCACCACAAGTTTTGACAAGATTTAAATCCTTATTACTATACTCTATTTTAAAGACCTCCGCAACCTGTAAATAAATCAAAAGAAAAAGCGAAAAAGTATGTGTGACCAGATATTGTTGCAGGTCATAGTCATTGCGTGCACGCTATAGGCAGGCGTGGCAATCTCTATTACCAATCGTAAACTTATGGTGAGTGAAGACGAACCATCGAAGGAGGGTGTGTTACAAATCGTAGATCGCAAATTGAAAATCGAAAATTAATCAGCGTTTCCTGACTAAAATAACTGCACAAAAGCCGAGCAAAATGAGTTATCGTCTATAATATATGCAGGTTTCTATATACATCAGTGAAAATTTATTTTTCAGAAAATTGTGGCTTGCTTTTTTTGAATAGCTATAGTATTTCTGTCTTTAAGAAATGGTCGAAAAGAATACTATGATAGAGAAAGACAGATTAATAATTGGGCTAACCGGTTCTTTAGGCAGCGGTGTCTCAACAGCATCAAAGTACTTGGTCAGATCTTTATCCAGCAAGGTGTACAAAATAGCTGGTAACGGTTGGGATCCCTCAATTCCCGTGGAAATACAGGATGCGGCATACAAATTTTCAAGGATAATAGAGGAAGAAGCAGAGAAAAGAGGGGAAAAGAGAAATACAAAGGGGGAATTTGATAGGGAATTATTACAAAGAATTGGTAACGAACTTAGACGAGAGAAAGGTACGGGTTACTTAGCGAGAGAAATGCTCGAAAGAATTTCGAAGATTGAGAACAAAATTGGTGGTGGAAATAATCATCCAATTATAATTGACGGGATTAAAAACTCAGGAGAAGTAGAGGAGCTTCGGAAATATTCGTATTTCTTTCTTTTTGCAATCGACACTTATGTTGAGAAAAGATGGGATAGAGTTAAAGATAAGTATAAGGGGGACTATTTCAAATTTCTAGCTGATGATGAACGCGACCACAATGAAAATATAGACTATGGTCAGCAAGTAGATAAATGCGTTTATCTCTCTGATATTCTGATCAATAATGACTCAGATATAAAAAAAGAGTTAACCGATAAAATAGATTCCTACCTTCCTCGGATTAAGGGAGAGAGCTATGATTATCCTATGCCCATTGAAAGCATTATGACACAGGCGTATTGTGAAAGCTTGAAGTCTCACTGTATGAAGAGAAAAGTAGGAGCAGTAATTGCTAGTAATGATGGAATCCCAATGGTTTCAACATACAATGAGGTTCCGTATCCTCGAGAAAAACCTGAACATTGCGAGGAGAAATATGGTATGTGTTACAGGGATAAGGTAAAAATTGATTTGATAAAGAATCTAAAAAAATGTCCTAAGTGCGGCACAGACATAGAACAAAATATCACATGTCCCAAATGTAAAAGTGTTATTCATATTAATGATATTGCTCCAACCTGTAGTAATGAGAAATGCAAGTTGGATTTAGACTTAGACTCATTTTTTGTGTGTAAAGGATGTAATTCCAAGATTATCAAGGAGTTCGTGGGCAAGCGCATGGAGGTTTGCAGGGCTCTTCATGCTGAAGAAAGGGCTATTATACAGTTAGGGAAGTTAGGTATGTCGCTCAAACCTTCAGACGTAACATTGTACACAACGACATTTCCCTGTCCACAATGTGCAAATAAAATAGTTGGATTTGGAATCGGCAAAATTGTTTTTGTGGAACCTTATCCTACTAAAGAATCGAAAGATTTGTTGGAAAGTTCCTTAGGAAAGAACAATATAGATAAATTTGAAGGAGTAAAAGCAAGGGCTTATTTTAGAATTTACGATAGAGCTCGAGAGAAAACTATATAGGTTTCTTTAACTTCTCAAGATTAGTGTATAACTGAAAAGGAAAGGAGTTTTTTCAATGACAAAAGGATTTTGTCCTAAATGCGGTCACTTTAGTTTTGGATACGACCCTCTCATCAAGATTTTCCGTTGCTATAATGCTAGATGTGAGTTTGTTGATGTAAAAAAGGAATACGGTGAAGGTTTAACGGAGAATCCATTCTCTCATCGAGATAGCTCTCAATTAGAAAACACGGTAGCATATCATAATATTGGTAAAGAATTTTAACGTTGATTCTTTTCCAGTTCGATTAAATCTGCGTAGCTTTCTCGTTTTCTGATGACTGAGAAATTGCTACCACCGACAAGCACTTCAGCGGCTCGGCCTCTACAACAGCCATATCAATTTGACAGAAAAAAGTGCCAAATTGACAGTTTTGAAAGGTAAATCTTAAGCCCTAAAAACTCACAAATCTCTGTTTTTGGGGCAGCTATCAGCGCTTGAATATCTGGCACGGCGTTTGCTCATTATCTTATTGGAAGCTTGAAAGGTCGTGAGAAATTCAAAATGGTGATTGAGAAAAAAATTGAAGGGAGGTGTTAATATGACACTGGTAAGGTTTAACAGAGGACACAGAGGCGATATGGCAAGACTCCACGGCGAAATGGACGATTTGTTTGACAGCTTCTTCAGAGGCCTGGACAGGCCCTTTGCAGGATATAAGGCCTGGCCAGCAATCGACGTCGCCGAGGAAGATGATGCGATTCTCGTAAGGGCTGAGGTCCCCGGCTGCAAGGCCGAGGAAATCGACATCTCCGTCTATGGCAGCACGCTGACCATCAGCGGAGAAAAGAAGCTGACCGAAGAGAAAAAGGAAAAAGGCTGCTACCATGTTGAAAGCACCTACGGCAGCTTCAGAAGAGAGATTACCTTGCCCACCGACGTTGACCAGAGCAAAATCGACGCGACGTGCAAAGACGGAGTGCTGTCCATAACGCTGCCGAAAGCCGAAAAAGCCAAAACTGTCAAAGTCAAGGTCAAAGGATAATACGGCAGAGCTGTCCCGAATACTAAAGTATTGAACGAATAATTGGCCCTTGAAGGTTGTTCAGCGATAATGGTTCCTGCTATGTAATGGACTACGCAACAGGAACCATTTTATTTTATAACAGCGCTGATAGCCAAAAGTTGTTTTTTGTATTTGGGTTGCTCTGTAGAAAACATGAACTGTCATTCTGAGGCGAAAGAAAGCTTGCCCTGAGCGAAGCCGAAGGGCCGAAGAATCTCGTCTCTTGAGCAATAAAGAGATTCTTCACTTCGCTGCGCTTTGTTCAGAATGACAATATTCGTATGTTTTCTACGTTGTTACATCGCAAAAAATCGGTCGATGCGGCCGGCCAAATCGGTCAGATAGGCCTCGTCGCCGCCGCGAAGTTCCGTTGTCAGGAATCCGTCGTAGCCTATTTCATCCAATGCCCGGCGGACTTCGGGCCAATTCACGTCGCCATCCAGCAGGTTGGTCCATTCGTAGCCTCGGCGCTTGAAATCTTTCAGATGGATTTTGACGATGCGTTTGCCGAGCGTGCGTATCCAGTCCTGCGAGTACCCGAAGAGGATTACGTTGCCGATATCGAAGTAGGCTTTCAGCCACGGACTCTCGAACTCGTCCACGTACCGTGCGAACTCGAGCGGGCTCAGCAGAAACTTGTTCCAGACGTTCTCGACCGCGATGACCACGCCGAGCTCCTCGGCCAACGGCAGCAGTTTCTTTATGTGCGTCTGCGAGCGCTTATAGGCCTGCTCGTAGCCTACTTCCTCATTGACTATCGCAGGCACGAGCAGAACCGCATCGGCTCCCAGCGCCTTGGCGCTGCGCAGGGCTGTCTCCATTCCCGCCAGGCCCTTTTCTATTACCTTTGGGTCGGGGTCGGAAAAAGGTGCATCCCAGCCGCCGCGCACAATTGAATGAATCGGAACGCCGGCCTGCCGTGCCAAGCTGCCAAGCTGCCGGGCTGCATCGAGGTCATCCATTGGAGAAGCTTCGATGCCATCGAACCCGCATTTCTTCGCAAGTTTGAATTTTTCAGCGTCCGCAAGCTCCTTCGGCAGCATCCCTAATTGAAGGGCTTTGCGCAGTTTGGCGCCCTTCCGCTCGCTTTGGGTAAAGCCGGACTCACCCAGCAGGCCTGTCCCAGCCGTTACCGCAGCAGCATACCTCAAAAAACTGCGACGCCCTATAACCTTCTCTTTCATAAATCTGCCTCCTGATTTCTATATCTGTCCATCTATCGCACGCTATGCGTAAGCCTTTACACCGCATTCCATACACATGCTTTTGCACAATATACCAATTTACCCGGATAATCCAAATTTTAAAGCCTGCCTTCAGAAAGAAAATCAGCGTTTTTTGTACCGGCAATAGAGGTTAGCGATTGCAAGTTGCTGCTGGAATGAGTATTAGGTGTTGCTTTTATACCTTCTTGTTTGTAGTCAACGACCGAAAATTATCTGCTGTTTGTACGGGTAATTGTGTTTTTATTGGCCGGTCCCATAAAAAAGATAAAGTTTTTAGTATTTTTTTGCCGAATTATTTAAAGGTGTTTATTTGTTTTCGTAGTATTGAAAAGCCGTTTTCTACAGCAAAAAAAGGAGTTTTTCGGACTGCCATTTTAGTCTGGACCCTCTTTTGCGGTAAATTGTGAAATGGGAACCCGGAGCTGGAGAGAAATTATGAGAACGATAGCGGTTGTTAATCAAAAAGGTGGTTGTGGCAAAACAACGGTATCGATAAACCTGGCCAGCGCTCTTGCCGGAGCGGGTCAGAGAGTCTTGCTGGTCGATATGGACCCGCAGTCCCATTGCGCGGTCGGCCTCGCTGTGCCCGAGGTGCAGATAGAACAAAGCATCTACGATGTCCTGATAAGCGCTAGCAGAAACGAGCCGATTAAGCTCACCGAAATACTCTGGCAGATTAGCGACGGGCTGGAGCTGGCGCCGGCCAGCTTAGACCTCTCTGCGTTCGAGCAGCAAATGGTCGGTATCGCTGAACGTGAATCCTGCCTGAAAAATGCCCTGAACGAGATAAAGAGCGATTATGACTACACGGTAATTGATTGTCCCCCCGCCGTGAGCCTCTTGACCTTCAATGCGCTACGGGCCGCCACTGATGTTATTGTTCCGGTCGAGACCGGCTACTTTGCGCTCCACGGGCTTAGCAGGCAGCTTGAGACCCTCAGCATACTCTGCAAACGACACAATCAGCAGGTCGATGTCAGAGTCTTGGCAAGTATGTATGATATAAGGACTAAGATGGCCAGAGAAATCTTGGCCGAATTGCGAAGCCACTTCGCTGACAAAATGTTCCGGACGGTTGTCAGTTTCAATACCAAAATCAAGGAGGCATCCAGTTTTGGACAGCCCATCAGCGAGTACGACCCGGCCAGCAGGGGCCATACGGATTTTCGCTCACTCGCCGAAGAGGTCTTAGGCTCACCAACCAGACAGCAGCGTCAAGAGTTTGTCAGCACCTTGGCCGACCAGCTCGAATCAATCAGCGCCACCGCCGACGAGTTGCTCCAGTCTTCAAAGATACCGATAGAGCTTGAGCCGGCCCCACAAACCGACCAGCCACGCCTCGCCCTTCCCGTCGAGGAGTTTACTGCTGTCGAAGCGGCCCCCACCGTTTTGCCTGGCAAAGAAGTGGCCGAAACACCGAGGTCCCTCGATACCGATGCCAAGCTTTCTGAATATTACGGCGTTAACCAGGTGAAGGATGCCGTGGTATTTGTAATGCTGTATCCGCGCGCCGGCAGTGTGCAGCTCGCAGGCGACTTTAATAATTGGCAGCCGGAACAAACCCCCTTGCTGAAAGTCGGTAAAAGCGGCGTCTGGCAAACCGAAATGAAGCTGTCTCCGGGACGATATCGCTATCGGCTGGTTGTTGATGGCCAGTGGCAGCAGGACCCATATAACGAATTGACCGAATTAAATCCCTTCGGCGGTTTTAACTCGGTCATCGAGGTTAAATAGGCATTAGTTGGCTTCTGTTTTGCAGCAGGTATCGATGGAATCATCATCAAACAGTCTCTTGTATCGGTTTTAGTCTCAGGTTTGCGGGATAATATCCTCTTTACTGCTGAGGTGGAGGTGAAAATTCTTCAATTTTTTATTTGACATAACGTCCGATAACGTTATAATTTATTTTGCATAGCCACGATTTCCAGGAGGGTGATTGTGATTGTGTAACATTTGTAGGTGGGTTGAGAATGGATGCTCTCAGCGGATTAACACGGATTGCGGAATGTCTGTTCGCACAATTGATGTCTTATTTCCCTCTGTTTGCCGTTTCGATTTCTTCTTGCAAAGGCGGCTTAAATCAGCGAATTCCTGTCGAGCCTGATTCCGGTAAAAATTGGATGGTTCATTCGGTTATTGTGGTTAAAGCGATAGTCGTGTGCTGATTGTGAATAAAGACAAGGATTATTTATAGGCTCTAATAAAAAGACTTGAAATAGGCCATATCAGCACTGAAAACTGAGATTATGTTCGTTTTGATAGAGGCTCTTGGTAACTTTTTCCAACGAATTATGAGCCATAAATACGACTGGGGATTTTTTAGGAAAGGCCGGCGTTTTCAACGCCTGTCAATGAGCAGTACCATGGAGAAGCAATGTCGGCAAGTTATTAAGATATGTAGAAACGAGGACCCAATCATAATTTTGGGGGAAGGAAGGAGGCGATATCGGCAAGGAAAACAACACTTATTTTGAAACATCAGGAGGGTGTTGATAAGTGTTAGTTTAATGAGAAAAAGAAATTTATATTAAGGAGAATTATAATGAAAAAGCTGATTGCAATGTTGGTTCCCATCCTGATGCTTTTTAGCAGTGCTTACTCAGGAAGTAGTAACGCAGCTCTTCTTGAGAGTGCTCCCGTTCCAACAGTTGAAGTAAGCACTGATGTTGCCTCCTACCAGTCTCAGGATGTTTCTGTCGTGGGCGGCGGCGACTCCGATTCTACTTCTTCCTCAAGCTCAGATGTGAGCATCAATTCCACCTCAATTTCGAACTACAGGACACGCACGCAGCCAATTACGACGTTCCCTCCATATTTGCCCTATTGGAATCATGGAGGCTGGGGAACTATAAAGGCGTACTTTCCTAACGGACCTAATAGTGATGACCAGGTCTATGAACGGATTTTCAATCCTCGTAATCCCGATGACATCCAGGGGCTTAGGAGCGTTCTTGAATCGTTGCCTTATGAAAGCCCCCTTGATGTCGTCGTCGGCTTCCTTAATGGTGTTGGGGCTGTGTTTGGTGGGCCCGATAATTTCCATCACGGCAGAGGTTTTGAGATAGCAAATTCACTCGTTCGTGCCCGAAGACCCGCAAGAAAGCCTCTTTTGGTCTTTATTGACTCCAATGTGGATACAAATCTTTTGAGTAAAGCTGGTTACGCTTATGTTGGAAAGGTAAGTTTGGAAGGCAGGGTGGAACGCAACTGGGACCACGTCTATGATGCTGCGGTTGCAGAGGCTTTGCCGTGGGATGTTGATATCCTCCTTATTTCAGGCGGAATGAAAGGTGTTACTGTTGGCTCCAATCTTGCTTTTCCCGGAGCTGGCGGGGCGTACAGCCAGGCCAATTACTCTATTTCTTTATTTGGTGCTGTCTCAAGCGGGATTACCGAAGGCAAAGGAAAGGCTCTTGTCAGCGCTGCAGGTTATAGGTATTGCCCGGCCCTTGCTCAGAGAAGGAGAATTCCTGAGGCCTTCTATGAGAGATTCCACTCAAAGTTCTATAAAAGACCTGCTCAGGAGCTTGCTGAAAAACCGGCCCTGATACCTGCTCAAGAGCCCGAGCAAATACCTCCTCAAGAGGCTGAGCAAATGCCTGCACAGGCGATAACAAAGCCCGTATCGGTACAAAATGCTCCTCAGTCAAAAGTTTCTCCAAAAGAAGCTCCTGCCGTTTTCCCCGCTGAGAGCAGACGTAACATCCCCGGAGTTGAAGTTAGTCAAGAACTTTATGACATGGCGGGATTTGAGGCGCATCAAAGAGTGGACAACTTGACGATAAGGTAAATTTCAAGAAACCCGAAAGTCTCTAATAAAATTGATGTGAGAACTTCACCATGAGGGAGAAAGGAGGTCGCAGATAGAGCAAAAAAAGTTGTTTATGCTGTTGTAATTGCTGATGCTTGGTTAGCAGTTAGAAGGGAAACTGAAAAAATAAAAAGAAAAGGAGTTTAATATGCTTAGGAAATTCTTACTCTCCGTAGCAGTTATTTTACTGCTGTCCTCAGGGGTCTTTGCAGACATCGGCCAGACCCAGGGTTTTGAAATTGGCGCGTTGAATGAAGTCAGGGTAGTTGGAGGATCTGGCACGGCATCAGGAGAAAACCATCTGGAGATTGGCCAAAGACAGAAGGAACAATATGCCTGCTTAGGCAGTGCGGCTATGAAGCAGGGAGGCGTATTGACACAGCATGCACGTGCCCAGGCCCGGGGTGGTGCGGTTGGTCTCGTGCAGAATGCATCGGTTGATGGTTTGCAAAACCAGTCTATCGGCCATGGACATAGAGGCTCACATACACAGGGGCAGAGTCTGAATCTGAACCTTAACACAATTGCGCACAAACCTCCTGGCGGTATTGGCCGCGCAATAGGCTCACAGAGTTTCGTTGGTGAGCAAAGTCAGAAGCAAACCTATCGTGGAGGATTCAGTACAAGCTCTCAGTTTGTTCAGGCCGATCAATGTGTTAAGATTGTCGGCGACCGGAGCGCTAATGTTGTTGTGAATAATACTCTGGATGTTAAGATGAGCCAGAGCAATAATGTTACTGGCGGCCCACCACGAGGCTATCGTTAGGACCCATAATTAAAGGCAGGCGAAATGTCGTAAAGTTAAAAAGACCTTTTTCTTGATTTAGTTCAAAGGAGCCTTAAAGGAATCTCTTGCTTGAAAGAGTGCGTAATCTCTTTAGGGCTCTTTTTTTAAATAGAACTTTCTTTTTTTCCCCTCCCTATATTTTTTCAGTTTTTTGTTTGCAGACAGCGTCCCATAAGGCTATAATTCCCACTACAATAAGCGGGCATGGCCACATATAGCTGTTTACCCTGTAAGGCCGATGCCTAACTTAAGGAGATCGGGTATAAAAGCTGCCAAGGGATTTGGAATGGACGCGCGCAGCGGAATACAACGGATTATTACATTTTTTTTCGTGGCGGTGGGGTTTAGTTCCGCTGTTTTTGCTGGCCCGACCTTTATTTACGGCCGCGACTTCAATTTACAAATCCCAGCCGAGCCTGGCACCGGCAAAGGATGGATGGCTGATGCGGTTATTGAAGTCCCTGACCATTTTACTATCTATGATCTTGATGTCGGTATCAATTTGACACACACCAATGTATTCGATTTGCAAATCTTTGTTCAAAGCCCCCTCGGAACTCGGATTTGTTTAAATATGTATGATTTCAGAGAATTCTTTAAGGGCGCAAATTACGTGCATACTATATTTGACGATGAGGCTGAAATTCCGATTGAAGAAGGCGAAGCGCCGTTTGCCGGGCGATTTCGGCCCAAAGCCGGCAACCTACTGGAAGTTTTCGACGGCGAGAATGCTTACGGCCTTTGGCGCTTGCAAATTTACGATATGTGGTATTGGGATACCGGCAGCTTAGATAGTGCTGAACTTTTGATTACGATTTCCGAACCATCCGCAGTGGTGCTCCTGGCAATCGGCACGGGTTTTGTTGCACTTTTACGACCCAGCCGAAGACGATAGTTTTGAATTTAGTCCGTAGGCGAATTGTCATTGCGAGCGCAGCGCGGCAATCTCAAAAATATTTAGCCCTGGCTTTTACCCAGGGTTATTTTTATTCTAATTCGCTAATTCTCCAATCTCTAATCCACCAATTCTCTAATTCACTAATCCACCAATTTACTATACTCCTGATACCCTGCTTCCTTTTCTCTGTTCTCTGTCTTATGTCATCCGTCTTCCCTTCCCCATCATACAAAATATAATTGTCTTTCCGCACTCTTGATAGTAGTATTGTCCTAAATCTGTCTATAGCAAAGGCTCTGGGGAAATAATCAAATGGCGGAGAAATTAAAGTATGTTTAGTGTTCCTTCCAGAGTTGCAGAACTTGTTGAAACGTTCGGCCGCAATATTGAGGCATATCGTTCGCAGCGATATAACGAGACCCAACTGCGTAGAGAATTCATCGACCCATTTTTTGAAGAATTAGGCTGGGACGTAACGAACAAAGCTGGCAACGCCCACGGCGGCTGGCCAATAAAATAGCTTGATATTTTCGAGGTAGTGTCATGAAAGATTTTATTTCAAAAGTAACCTTTGGGTTCATAATGGCACAACTGCTTCCTGGGGCCAGTGGTATATTGGAGTAAGTCCCGATAATTTCATTTGAATCTAAAGTGCCAGTGAATGAAATGTCATAGCCGCCAATTCTGATCGAATGTCCCACCACTGCGCCATTGATGTAGTCAACATATGGATCTTCGTTCCGCGGAACCAATATATCTTCCCCCGAATGGCACGTTTTGAATGGGGCGGAATTCGAGACCTGCGGCAAAAGCTTTATGTTCTTTTTGTGCGTAGATTGATGAAGTGGTGAGATCATACTTTTTTCCTCCAAATAAAAGGGTTTTGAATTTTAACTTAGGCTAACACGGGGATGTGATTTGAAAAAAATTGTAAATTTTTTGTAAGAAAACCTCTAATGCGGTTACTATTGTTATAGAGAAAACGGACATTTTTGAAGTGACTGATAAGCAAGAAAAACTATTTAAAGCGTGGTTTGGCAGGTATAAGAACCTGATATTTAGGGTTGTCAATACTTATGCCGCCGCCCCTGAAGACCAGGATGACCTTTTTCAAGAGGTTTTACTTCAACTCTGGTCCTCAATACCAAACTTTAAAGGTGAAGCTAAAGAAACAACATGGATTTACAGGGTTGCTTTGAATACCGCGTTGGTTTGGAAGCGTACACAAAACAGAAAAGGAAAGAGGTTTCGAACTGAGATTTTAGACATCCAGGAAATTGTGCATACCAAGGACAATTGTAATGAGCTATCGAAGAATAAAGATGTTCTGGAACAAGTCTACAACTCCATTAGACAGCTACATAAGTCTGATAGTTCTATTGTTCTGCTATTCTTGGATGGCCTAAACTACGATGAAATGGCTGACGTGCTCGGTATTTCCAAAAGTAATGTTGGTGTCAGACTAAACCGAGCTAAGAAAAAATTAGCTCAATTATTGAAAGGGCTCATCGATGACTTTTGATGAATTACAAAAAACCTGGCAATCCCAAAGCAATTTCAAACTGAAGATTGATTCCGACATACTTCTGAGAGAAGTTAAAAGAAACAAAAGAAACTTCGAATCTGCCATTTTTTGGCGTGATGTCAGAGAAATAGGTGCTGGTTTTGTTGCATCTGTTTTTCTTTTTGCCGGGTGTGTATTTTTTTGGTTACTCGGTCTGAAGAATTTCGTGTGGCCCTTACTTCTATTGACAGTTCTAGGTACCGGTGTAGGAAGTTTCATTTTAGTTGATAGAATCGTTCAAAAAAGAAAATGCCCTGAGCATGGCGGAACGCTTATGGGATATATCGAAAGTTCACTCACTCAGGTTGTCCATCAAATTTGGCTGTTGAAGAACATTTTATGGTGGTATCTATTGCCACTTGGAGGTGGTTTATTGATTTGGTTTAGTTCTTGCGGGTTAATGGTAATAATGATCAAAGGTATGAAGGCCTCTCTTGGATATCTATTTTTCATTTTAGCATGCATTATTGGCACCATACTTTTATACTGCGGCATCTATTGGTTGAATCAAAGGGCTGTACGAAAAGAACTTTTACCACGTAAGAAAGAATTAGAAAACCTACAACATAGTCTTGAGAATTCTGGTCTACAGGTTTGACTTAAATCTGCTGTTCTTGGTCAAACCTCCATATCCTAAGAAGTAATACAATACATTGAAACAAGAGGCACAATACCACACCCGCCTGCCATACCGCAGCAGATGTACCAGAAAATAAGAAACATAGTTGAGTCTGTTATAGAGCAGTTTTCCATAATAAGTGCTGATATGGATAAGTTCAGAAGCTTTCCTTAGAATCAATTGCTTTAATTCATCCGCATTGGCAGCGTACTTTACAAGCTTATCCTATATCTCTTATTACTCTGGTTCGAGAAAAGCTTCAAAAAAAGATACCTGGCATAACTGAAAAGTTTAACAGCAACTCACGTTACTTTGGATATTGGAACGGAGATGACAAAGACAGAATTTATATCTATGTACAGAAGGAGAAACTTGTCATTGATTTATGTATAGACTCTAATTACGCAACTGCTCTTAAATTTAAAGTAAAACCCCGGGATAATTTTCAAGGAGAAGCAGGCTGGCTGACTGGTTGGCAAGTGCCACAATCAACAACTGATGCTGATCGTGTTGTAAAATGGCTGTGCAAGGCATTTGAAGAAAATTTATGATATACCACGGCGGCTGGCCAATAAACTAAAATTCTCTTAGCTCGACTTTACCCCTTGATATATTAAGAAATTATCTCATGGCGTAAACCACCCACCATCCGTCTTCCGTCCGCTGTCTTCTGCCCTCCGTCCTTTGTCCTCCAACTTTAGCTCACTTTAGGCACTTTAGCTCACTTTAGCTCACTTTAGGCACTTTAGTTCACTTTAGCTCACTACTCACTGATCCACTCCCCACCATCACTCACTGCAACGTCCGATAATCTTTTAACCATTCACCATCTTACGAGCATTGCTTGTCCGCCGACTTGTCCGCCATAGTTTTAACGAAGGCTGAAGCATCCAGCCACGACCCACCACTCACCCACCCCAACCACCCTGACCAACCCTTCCCCATCCCACCTTCTGTTCTTTTACCTGATACCCTGCTGTCCTGATATCCTGCACCCTGATTTTCTGATAACCTGATAACCGTTTACCGTCTTCCAAGCCCCCACGAACGCAACGTCCGATAATCATTTACTTTGCCCATATTCCCCAAACTAACAAAATGTTAATTTTTAAAAAGTGCTAATTTTAGATGAATTTATCCCCCAAAAGCGCGCATTTTTACGAATTTTTGACCGATTTTTGCAAATTTATACTCATTTTTCGTCATTTTTTGACGCATTTTTCTTGCCCACATTTCCCAAGCTTAGCAAGTTGACATACCAACCCCAATTTTTGACATAAAAACAAGGATTCATCCTAAAATCAATAAAAAAACCTGGAAAACTCGAATTTCCCCACACTTTGGATAATTTATGTTGTGAATTTTGTTAATATAGGTTGCTGATTTTATTGCAGAGCCGAATCCTTTTCGATTACTTTTTTTCTTGGGCCTTTTTGAAGTCAGCTAATTTTTCGCGAAGATTAACATCAGCTAATGCCAAAATTTGCACGGCCAATACAGCGGCGTTTTTCGCCCCAGCCTTCCCGATAGCAACAGTTGCCACAGGCACGCCGGGCGGCATTTGTAGTGTGCTCAGCAGCGCATCGACCCCCTCCAGTCCGGAGCTTGAAATCAACGGCACCCCGATGACCGGTAGTGTTGTCTTCGCTGCCAAAGCGCCCGCCAGATGTGCAGCCATACCCGCTGCTGCAATGATTACTTTTATACCATTTTTAGCTGCGTTTTCAGCAAATTCGGCGGCTGCCTTCGGCGTGCGGTGGGCTGATATTATCCGCACCACCGGCTCAATACCGAAATAGCCGAGCTGCTCAATGCAGCTCTGCATTACGTCCATATCGCTCTCTGAGCCTATTACCACTGCAACAGGAGATGATTTTTCTTTTTTAGATACCATTTGTTTTTTCTTTTTGACAAGTTACAATGTTATGCAGTCTCAAATTATGCGGTAATAATAACGGCCAAGTGCCCCAAGATGCAAGTTTAAATAAGGGCATAGAGTGTTACGGGATAAAATTCTGCAATCAGGTGTAAATCTGAAATAAGAGTCGCGCATCAGTTAAAGGGGGTGCCGAAAATGCAAAAAAGGAAACCCATTGTCGCAGGTCAGTTTTATCCGGGCCAGCACGACTCCTGTATAGACGAAATCAACGAGTGTCTTAATGCAAGAACGCTGAGCGAATCGCTGCCTGAAACGATAGTAGCGGGCATTGTTCCACATGCCGGCTGGACATTCAGCGGGAGTCTGGCTGCGTTGGTCTTCTCATCTATAAAACTACAGCACGAAAAGGTCCATACCTTTGTAATATTCGGGGCCGCACACGGTTACTTTGGGCAATCACCGGCTGTTTATGACAGGGGCAGCTGGATAACGCCCCTCGGCGAGATTGCCATTGACGAGGAGCTGGCCGATGCCGTATTGGGTGCTGGCTCAGTCGTCAGCGACACCGACGTCCACAGAGCCGAGCACAGCATCGAAGTCCAGGTCCCGTTTGTGCAGTATCTGTTCCCCGGTACGAAGATACTGCCCATTCTGGTCCCGCCGAGGGAGCAGGCCGTAGCGTTGGGTAAGTCTGTTGGTAACGTTATCAAAAAAGACGAGCACAAGAAAATCGTTTGCATCGGCTCGACCGATTTGACCCATTACGGCCCGCGTTACGGCTTTACGCCGATGGGCGTAAGTTCGGACGCTTTGAAATGGGCTGACAGTGTTAATGACCAAAAGTTTATTGATTTGGCCTTGAAGCTTGAGCCGGAACGTTTGCTTGCCAGCGCCGCCGAGAACTGCAATGCCTGCGGCCCCGGCGCGGCCGCCGCGGCAATAGCAGCCGCAAAACGACTCGGCAAAACCAAGGGTTTGTTGCTCGCACACACCAACAGTAACGAAGTAATGCTTCGCGAAATGGGCACAACAAGCGCCGACAGTGTCGGCTACGCGGCCATAGTCTTTTAGTGCATAAGTGCACAAGTGCATAAGTGCACAAGGAGGAAGGCAAAATTGTTGAAGGTGGCTGGCAGCTTGTGAAACGCAGGCCTCTTATATGGAAACCGTATGAACATAGTCAGGCAGGAAAATGGTCAAGGCCAAGTACACAAACATCGTTGCCCGGGAGTGGCGAAAGGTTGTAATTCCATGAAAGGCTGTCTCCAATCGTGTACTCTGGTATGATTGAGGACAAAAAAGGAGACAGCTATGAAAAACATATATTCAAGTGTAGCGTGTAGCGGTATGGATGTCCATCACAAATTCAG
>Ga0315296_10000104_pt1 | contig 83590 bp, 75 predicted proteins | sample YL17G14_18_MG_FD_203921 | JGI IMG/M metagenome (GOLD analysis project Ga0315296, IMG submission 203921) | Sediment microbial communities from Yellowstone Lake, YNP, Wyoming, USA - YL17G14_18 | ecosystem: Environmental > Aquatic > Freshwater > Lake > Sediment | place: USA: Wyoming | collected... | reverse complement strand
CGTGGACGGCAGCTTCTGGAGGAGCGCTGCCGCTGTCTGCCTCCCCATACCCGCTTTGCGCTGGAGCAGCAGCTGGAGCAGGTGGATGGACTGGAGGCTGCCATTGATGCCCTGGAGAAGAGGATGCACGAGGTGTTTGCCGAGACCGAGGAGGTGCGGCTTCTGAGGACGATGCCGGGGGTAGGGTTTTTGCTGGCCGTGGTGATTTCACTGGAGGTCGGGGAGGTGGGCCGCTTTGGGCGGGCTGAGCAGTTGGCCTCCTATGCAGGCACTACCCCACGGGTGCATGCCAGCGGGGGCAAGATCCGCTATGGGTCGCTTCGCACCGATGTGAACCATTACCTCAAGTGGGCCTATGTGGAGGCGGCCAACGCCATCTGCCTCAATCGCTCTCGCTGGCCGCAGCGCCATGTCAGTCGTCTCTATGAGCGGCTGCGGGCGAAAAAGGGCCATGCAGTAGCCATCGGCGCCGTCGCCCGTCATTTGGCTGAGGCAACTTATTGGGTGTTAACGAAGAAGGAGGAATATCGGGATCCCCAGTCCTCACAAAGGTCGTCCACGGAGGCGTAAGCGCGCGGTGTGTCATGAGTCTATTGAGATTCGTGCAATGATTGCGATACGCTTCCGAAACAGACTCATGCCCCCAGGAGGGCGAAGAGATGACTGCGGCGATCGAGCATGGAATGGGGGAAGACGAGAAAGGAGAGGCTTATGTGATAACCGAGTCACTTGACACGAGGTGCACTTTTAGAGATGACACAGATACGCAGGATGCCGATTAAAGCGTCGTCTCTCTGATTGCTCAGATAATTGGACGGGTCATCGCCAGGTCAAAGTAAGAAATAATTCCACGCCCCCTTAATTGGATGAGAAACTTGATCGGATCCAGGCAGCCCTCGGGTCCATACACTCCGCCTTCTTTTGTGATTACTTCTTTCCGGGCAAGCATCAGGGTGCCGATTGCCAGAGATACCCCGGTGGCCTCACGCATCTGGCCGATCCCGCATCCCATCTCATGCGCATCCTTGCCTCCCCGCGTGCCCCAGACATCAATCCGGACTGCGCCCCATTCCGGTTCCTTTGTCTTGCCAACACCCTCAAGGCGCTTCAGAAGCCCGGCAAAGAAATTCCTACGGCGTCTTCCACCAAATAACCCCATTTTTGCCGGCCAGACCAACACGCTGGAACCTGTCCCAAAACCCATAAAGAAATTGACTTCCTCTATTCCAGGGAAAAAGAGGGGAACAGTCACTGGCTCGCTATGTCCCATATTCCAGAGCTTGGCCGGGCCAAACTTGGGGAATTCAACCACACGCGCCTCTGAGCAGGCAGGGACCATGAGGCGCTTTCCTCCCCGCCAGGTCGGGACACTGCCGCTCATAATAAACATGGTATGGCCGATCACTGCCGGACCTCCACCCGCATTCAAGGGCATGTACACAGAAATATCCGCCCGACGGATCTTGTCCATACGCTGGGCAAAGTATCGAACAGCGACATTGGAGATCCCAGGGCTGGTGCCCAGGCCGATAATGGCCATGACGCCCTTTTTCCTGGCCTCATCAGAGAATTGGGCGACCGCCTGATCCGCAGCCAGCCAATCGTCACAGATACTGGCATACTGAACCCCGGCTTCCACTGCAGCGGCCACAAGCTTGGCTTCAAAAAGATAGAAGGGACCGAGCGCAGAGGCTGCCACATCATAACCGCGCATCGCCTCCACAAGGCTGTTGTGGTCATTGGCGTCTATATATTTCACATCCACCCTGGCTTTTTTGTTCTGAAGCCTTTGCGCAATCTGCTTGGCAGATTCCAGGTTTCGATCTGCAATGGTGACCAGGTCAATCCCTTCTGCCCCTGCCAGGACTTCTATTGCCCGGCTTCCCATATCTCCTGCGCCCCCAGCGACTATTATCTTCATTTTCCCTCCTTATAATTTTTATCAGCGGAAAAGCTTGCGGACTGCATCCCTGATTTCTGCAGCCGAAGGCTTCATGGCATTCTCCAGGCCTGTCTGGTAGGGGACAGGAACATGCCGTGCTGCTACCCGGCGGATGGGTGCCTTGAGAAAACGAAAGGCCAGCTCGGCCACCCGTGCAGCCACCTCGGCACCAATGCCGCCGGTGAGATGGCCTTCTTCAACAATGACGAGCCGTCCTGTGCGGGACACTGAATCAACTATGGCCTCTGTATCCAAAGGCACCAGGGTCCTGGGATCAATGACCTCTGCCTCGATCCCTTCTCCGGCAAGCTCCTCTGCTGCCTCCAGTGCTTGGGGGACCATGTAGAGTATTGCCACAATGGTTACATCCTTTCCTTCGCGCCTGATCCTTGCCTGGCCTATGGGCGTCAGATACTCCCCTTCTGGCACCTGGCCGGTGGAGATATAGAGGAGTTTGTGCTCGTAGAAAAGAACAGGATTATGGCTCCGAATGGCGCTCTTCAAAAGCCCCTTGGCATCCAGCGGAGAAGCCGGTGCCAGGATGATAAGGCCGGGAATATTGAAAAACAGGGATTCCAGGGATTGAGAGTGCTGTGCCGCCATGCCCAATCCACCGCCGCCGGGTGTGCGCACCACCAGGGGGATCTCGTACTGGCCGCCGGACATAAAGCGAAGCTTTGCTGCCTGATTGACCAATTGATCTGCACAGGTGGTAAGAAAATCGGAGAACAGGATCTCAGCCACCGGATGGAGTCCGGTCATGGCGGCTCCCACTGCAGATCCTACGATGGCTGATTCGCTTATAGGCGTGTCCCGGACCCGGTCCGTTCCGAATTCTTCTACCAGGCCCCGGGTGACAGCAAAATATCCACCGGTCGTGACATCCTCTCCCATCAAAAACACCTTCGGATCCCGTCTCATCTCCTCTGTTAGGGCCTCATTTATCGCCTGGGAATACGAGATTTCTCTGACAGCCGGCGGTAGAGGAGTTGGCCGGTAGAGCTCCGGAGGCTCCGGAGCATAGACAAAGTCCAGGAGTTTTTCTATTCGTGGAACTGGAGACTCCTTGGACCTGACCATTGCCTTCTCTATTGTCTGCTTAACTTCCTCCTCCATTGCCGATGCCTCAGACTCCGTGATGATTCCTTGCTTCACAAGTGTCCGCTTCCAGAAAGCGATAGGGCATCGCTTTCGCCAGGCCTCTATCTCCTCAGGGCTGCGGTACTGGGCCTCCTCTCCCTCCATGTGGCCCCGCCAGCGATAGGTAAGGCATTCCACAAAGGTTGGGCCTTGCCCCTTCCTGGCCCTCTCCACTGACTCCCTGGCAGCCTGATACACGGCCCAGACATCGTTGCCATCAACACTGCGGCTGGGCATCCCATAGGCAACTGCCCGGTCTGTTAAGCGACTGATCTTCATATGCTGCGATATAGGGGTAAATTCGCCATATTGGTTGTTCTCGATCACAAAAACAATGGGCAGGTTCCAGACTGCGGCAAGGTTTGCTGCCTCGTGGAACATACCCTGGTTGGTCGCTCCATCCCCAAGAAAGGACGCCGCCACCAGGTTTTTCTTTTGATATGCAGAAGACAGGGCTGCTCCCACACCGATAAGCGCACTTGCCCCCACAATACCGTTTGCTCCAAGGGCACCGATTTGTGCATCGGTCACATGCATGCTTCCACCCCGGCCCTTGCACAGGCCAGTCTCTTTACCGAGGATCTCGGCCATCATCCGATCTGCAGATGCCCCCTTGGCCAGCATGTGGCCGTGCCCCCGATGGGTAGTGGTAAAGTAATCATCCGGACCAAGTGCAAAGCATATTCCGACCGCAGAGGCTTCCTGTCCGGTGGACAGATGAACCACGGTTGTAGGAAGCTCCCCTGAGGCAAAAAGGCCGGCCAGCTTTTCCTCAAATTGGCGGATAAGGATCATGCGCCGGAGCATCTCTTTCTTGAGTGCGGCCTCATCCTTTGGCAGGACCGGTCTTTCTCCCGTTTCGGTTTTGTCCTCTCTATGGGGTTCCCCTATTGGGATAGGAACTTTATAGGCCTCCAAATCTTCTGCATCAGGCGACCATCGCTTTTCTGGAGAGATCAGGCCCCGAATCTTTCGGAGCGCCTGGGATATGCTGCGACCTTTTGGCTTGTCCTTCAAAATCATCTCTGGATAGCCGATCTCCTCAAGGACCTTGGGATACAGGGTGAAGAGGGGCTTCACTGCCGGCAGCAGCTTGAGGGCTTTGGACACAGCGCCGCGTGCCACGATCTGCCGGAGAGCGAGTGCTGCTGTTACATTGAGCCGTCCAGACCAGAAGCGGTGCGCGGTATCGCCGGATAGGGACATCTCCACATGGGGGACAAGACTGCTCTCGCCGAATTCTATGGTTGGTGGTTCCCGGGTCAGGTCAAGGGTAACCTTGCCCGGAGGTTCATAATATTGAAATCGGATAACAAGGTTCGCTTCTCTGAGGCGGGCAACCAAAGATTTGTCCTGCAGGGCCCGCTTGATCATGGCTCCTACAACCTCGTAAAGGTGATCTGTGTCCCGGTAATACGGCATTTTAATTCACTCCTCTAAACCCCCAAGCTCAATTTATGCGCATATATCCTCCCATGAACGCACAATGCTTGTCCAGCGGCTTTTTATTACCCCCCCATGTTAGCTGCAATATTCTGAACTCATACACAAGTTTGCATCCTGTTATAGATTCCCCTAAAATGAAATTATCAATGGGCCACTGTAGCTCAGTCGGAAGAGCAGGCGATTCGTAATCGCCAGGTCAGGGGTTCGAATCCCCTCGGTGGCTCCAGATAACGAAAAGCGAAAGATGAAGAAACTTATTATCATTTTTGTCCTCATGGCGTTCTCGGCCGGAGGAATTTACTTGGTCTCGTATGCCAAGAACGGCCCGCGTCTGTCCATAAAGGATAAGAATGTGAATTTTGGGATACAGGATATCCAGGACGAACTTGAGAAGACTATACTGGTTAAAAATGCCGGGGGCGAAGATCTTGTAATCAGTTCGATAGATCAAGACTGCGACTGCACGGCAGTAATGCTTTCCTCCGATATTATTCCTCCTAATGGTGAGGCAAGTATTCTGATAAGGGTAGGCGTGAAGGGTTTGGAGGGGGATTTCAGCAAGCATATTATCCTGCATACCAATGACCCAGAGGCCTTGAGCTTCACTATCACCGTGTCCGGAACAATGAAGAGGATATTTGCATTTGATACCAAGCTCCTTGATTTCAATGTGGTTCATGCAGGGAAGGGCGCAACCTTATCATTCACCATGGAGCGGGTGACAGAAGAAAAAGTGAAAGTTAAAAAGATAGAGGCAACACCGTCCTATCTTCGCATTGAAGATATCCATAGCCCTGATGGCATATTCACTTTTGTAAAGGTCTCTTTGTCGGAGAAGACTCCTTTGGGGGACTTTGAGGGCTCTATCCGCGTGAAGACTTCCTCTAAGATAATACCCGAATACACGATCCCTGTAAGGGCGAAAGTCCTGCCCTGATTTAAGGATGCATTCGCAACACGATGATGTCCAGGCGATCTTTTCCGGGATCGTATCTTCCTACGACCTTCTAAACCATCTTCTTAGTTTTGGCATGGACTTCCTCTGGAGAAGGGCATTGGCCAGGAGCCTTTCACTGCATGACGGGGAATATGCCCTTGATACGGCCTGTGGGACCGGAGACATGGCACTCGCCATCGCACGGGCCTGGAGGGTCAATGTCTTCGGACTTGATTTCTCTTGCCAGATGCTTAATCGCGGGAGGGAAAAGGCAAGGGGCACGGGGATAAGTTTTATCCAGGGGCGCGCAGAAGAAGCCCCATTCCGAAGCGCGAGCTTTGATGCCATCTCCATTGCGTTCGGGATCAGGAATCTTCCTGATGAAACTGCCCGAATGAGGGGACTCAAAGAGTTCCATCGCCTCCTGAAGCCCGGGGGGCGCCTTGCCGTCCTGGAGTTTTCGCATCCCGGATTTTTCCCGGTCCGGGCCTATATCAGGTATCTCGTTCCTTTTATCGGAAATATCATATCCCGGAGCAAAGCATATACATACCTCAGGGACACTATCGCAGAGTTCCCGGATCAGGAGGCTTTCGCCGGCATGATGACAGAGGCGGGATTCAGACAGGTCAGATGGAGGGATTTCACTGCCGGGGTCGCCACCCTTTATATCGGGGAGAGGCCCTGAGAGATTAGAGGGAGCGGCTCAATTTTTTTAGGATGAGGATCAGTAGGACAGGGGCGAGGAAGATCAGTGCATAGAAAGGGGTGGATGGGAAGCCCGTGCAACCCCATCCCCTGTCTTTCGGGCAGGCTGCTTTTTCCAGGGGGGCCTCAACCCTGTCAAAGACCTCAGGGCTGAACGCAGCCATTGCAAAGAGATAATTTATTGTCTGCTTCCAGATGTGGGGCATGGCGACCCTGTTCTGGAATTCAGGAATTCCGTCTCCATCAAGGTCTTCAACGATTTCTACCTCTCCCAGGAGATCCGTCCCAGGGGTTGGGAGCTCATAGAAGCAGATCCGAAGGGCATCCTGCACCCTTTGCTCCATGGAGGGATTTCCTTTCCATGCCTTGGTCAGTGCAAGGGCAAGCTCGTTGATATATCCGAATCCCGAAGTCTGTTTGAGCAGTCCGGGCAGGAGATCGTTTTTATAAAGATGCTCTGCCTGGTCCTGTATCCTGGGATCATTTTCCGGCAGGACCCGCGCCGGCCAGATGAGCCAGTATCCTCCCCTTCCGCCCAGGTATTTCACAAACCTCTTTTCTGAAGGGTCATAGGAGGACAGGATTATTGCCTTTAGCTCCTCGGCGCGAGCCCTCCACCCCTCAACGACATCCAGTGATTCACCCAAAACCCTGCCGGCCTCCACAGCGCTAACAAGCCCCAGGTATGTGGTGACGGCACCATGTAGAGTCTGTGTGAAAGCCTGATTGTCGTCCTCGTTGGCCCTGCACTGAAGGTTGTTTGTTGGGTCCTTGCATGTCCTCAGAAGCTCTGCGGCCAGGCGCACAGACGGATACACCTCCTTCAGGTATCCGCTCCTCTCGCAGGGGTCGTCAATGAACTTTGCGTGTGAAACCAGCGTCCACAAGGCGAAGCCGGTCTCGTCAATCTCAAAGGGAGGGACAACCATTCCTATTCTGCCGTCGGCATAGTAGTTCGTGTCCCAGGAGCCTGCCGGGGCTAACGATACGGTCTTTTTCCTTTGAACCTGCGCATAGAACAGGTTGTGCTTTGTAACAAGCTTATGATAGCCGGCGATGTCCAGGGCAAGGTTGAAAAACGAGCCGTCCCTTGACCAATCCTCCCCATAGTTGGGCTGGAGGGCGATGGAGGCCACAATGGCACCCGAATCTCTGTCCTGGCCCATCTTGAGGGAGATCAGGGTCCTCTTGGAGAACTTGATGACCTGCGGGTCTGATGTTTTCGGAAGCGCTGCTGTTGAGAGCCACTTTTTCCAAAGCTCCTCTGTTGAGGCAAGATGCTCCTTGTATGGAGTTGAACGGGCCTCATCGAGGAGCGTGAGGGCTTCCTGTGCGGTCTCAGCAAATGTAAAAAAGATGGTGAACTCAGCGCTGTTTAGATCGTTGAAGGTCATTGGATATGACAGGGCTGCGTCGGCCTGACATCCGGCAATTGATGATCCGGAGAGGGCCCCTGCAGTAGTTGTGATATTTGTAAATGCCCCCTGGGGCTGATTGACCCATCCGGTATCCTTCGTGCATGGAGTGAAGTCGTCCCTTCCGCACTGGTGCCCTGAGGGGGGAGTCTCGCTTCCGATGGCAATATACTTGCCGTCCTCCTGGAGTCCCTCTATGAAATTGTCCACCTCTGATTGGGACGCTGATGATTTGCCCAGGAGGGGATCCAGAATGGAGAGGTTCCTCTTGCTCGTGATGAAATGGAGGAGGACCTGCCTTTCTGAGCTGTAGGCAACGGCAAAATCGTTTCCTGAATCGTTTTGGTGAATCGGGTAACCATCAACCTTTGTAAGCCCTGGCGCCAGGTTCTCATAATAGATAAAGCTTGCAGATGTCACGGCGGAGCCGGAGAGTTTTTCAATCAGATAATGCCTGACCAGGACATCCTTGTCCGGAAGCACAAAATCATACTGGGTGGCCTTTAGCCCAAGACCGGGGTGAAGAAAACGGGTCACGAGGACATTTGAGTCCTCGGTCAGGTATGTCTGTTCAAGGGACCAGTAGGGGTTATTGAGCCAGATCAGGGCGCCAGTGGTTCCAGTAAAGTAATAAAGCCCTGCAAAGGAGCCCATGTTTTCAACAAGAACCTTGGGCCTTCTGTTAAGGCCGTAGGTCCCCGGTGCATCTTTTGTCATACGGCTGTCACAGAAACTATAGTCCGGCCAATTATGATTTGTTGTGTAATTGAGATGGTCGTAAAAGCTCGGGCTCGGCCATCGCAGCACGGTGAGCTCGCCCCAGAGAGAGATTCCGGCGCTCAGGCCACTGTTGCCAACAGCGCCATTGATGTTTGTGGCCCCTGTCCAGTGTTCCATGCCGTCAACATGTGTCTTTGCGTCAGGAGGACAGGCGTCCCCAGCCCATGCCTGTATGCCCCACAACAAAATAAAAACAAATAAAATAGGGACAGCGCCCATTTTCCCGATCTGCTGCAATCTGCTGCGGCTCCAAAGAGACGCTCTAACAGCGCTCATTTTCCTCTCGTTGGCCATTTCAGATACTTCCTTGTGGAAAGTGTCCTGATGTCTCCACCCATCTCCTTGACCCTAAGAACGATCCTGGCGCTGGACTCCAGGACGCTCGTGAATTGAAGGGACTCATCCAATGTCCTGCCCACAGCGAAAGACCCATGGCCCCTGACCATGACAGCACGGGATTTCTTTAAAGCACGTGGTAAAACATCCTCCATCTCCTGAGAGGCGCTTGCCCTGGCAAATGTGATAACAGGGATCCTGGGAAGGTAAAAGGACCCTTCCACATCCACCGGAACGATCTCGTCACTTACAAGGGAGAGGGCAATGGCATAAATGGGATGGGCATGGATCACGGCGCGTGCGCCGGAGTCCCTCAGTATAGCCCGGTGGACATCCTTCTCTCTGGAGGCCGCTTCAGAACCCCTTGAGCCCCTGGCCATGCCTGTTTTAATAATGTCTTTCGTCTCCAGGAATCCCAGCATGGCGCCGTGACGGGTGATGTAGAGGGAACTTCCATGGCGGATGCTCATGTTCCCGCTGTGTGACCCCACAAGCCCCAGCTCGAGGAGCGCCCTTCCTACACTGTAGAATTCATTTCTTAGCAAGCTTTTGAAACAGTGTTATTATTTTTGTCATTGCGAGGAGTCCGCCCCCGGCGGACGACGAAGCAATCCCTACTTAGTTGAAATATATTAGAGATTCCTTCAGGACCTCGTCCTTCGGAATGACATTGTTTTTTCAACACCTTCTCTATGGCCAGTATCGGGCCAGGGCGAAATCATTGTAAGAACCGATCAAGGCAAAGCCGGCCGCAACGATTTTGCCATCAGTCTGGATGCCGAGGGCAAGGGCATAGTCGAAGCCGTTGCCAATTGCGGTAGTGGCAATGCCGCCGGTGCCGAAGGAGGGGTCCAGTGTGCCATCAGAGAAATAGCGTGCCAGGGCAAAGTCATAGTTGGAAGACCCTGCCGCAATGATCTTGCCATCAGTCTGGATCGCGATGGCATAGGGATAGTCGTTGCCATTACCAGAGTCAGTGGTGACAATGCCTGAGGAGCCAAAGGTTGAATCCAGGGTGCCGTTAGTGTTGTAGCGCACAAGGGTGAAATCAAAATCAACGCCATTGTAGGCATATCCGGCCACCACGATCTTGCCATCAGCCTGAAGAGCGAGGGCATGAAGCTCGGCATTGCCGCCACTGCCGACGGCTGTTGTGGTTATTCCGGCGGAGCCAAAAGAGGGATCCAGTGTGCCATCAGAGAGATAGCGTGCAAGGGTGTAATAATAGTTGAAGTCTTTGTAATATTCCCCGGCCACAACAATCTTGCCATCGGTCTGAATCCCGAGGGTATGGACATAGTCGTGGCCGCTGCCAATTGCTGTTGTGACTGTACCGGCAGTTCCGAAGGTTGAATCCAGTGTGCCATCAGAAAGGTAGCGTGCCATGGCGAAATCATAGTTGGCGCCGTTATAAGTTTGGCCGGCCAGCACGATCTTGCCGTCTTCCTGGATCCCGAGAGCCCAGGCTATATCGTTGGCGCTGCCAAAGGCAGTGGTGACAGTGCCTGAGGAGCCGAATGTTGCATCCAATGTACCATCAGAAAGGCAGCGTGCCATGGCGAAATCATCATTCGTGCCGTTATTAGATCTTCCAGCCACTACAATCTTGCCATCCGACTGGAGAGCAACGTCATAGGCTTCATCGGTGAAACTGCCAATGGCAGTGGTGACAATTCCGGAGGTATTGAATGATGTATCCAGGGTGCCGGTCGTGGTGTAGCGTGCCATGGCGAAATCATTATTGGCGCCTATCCGTGCATACCCGGCCGCCACGATCTTGCCATCTCCCTGGAGAACGAGGGCCTGGGCATAATCATAACTGCCGCCAATGTCTGTGGTGACAATGCCGGAGGAGCCAAAGGTTAGATCCAGACTCCCAGCCAGATTCCCAGATGGATGGGACGCTGTGGTAAAGCTCCATGTATAGTCTGCAGCCATCTTGACCCCACCCGCATTTTTGACGCCGGTAGTCACGGTCACTGTGAAGGTGGTGTCGTAGGCAAGAGCGTCTGATGGTGTCAATGTAGCTGTTGGGTACTCATAGCTTATTGAACCTGTAGCGCCTGCAATGGTGAATGTTGAAATGTTGATGCTCGCCGGATCCATTGGCTTACTAAAGGTGGCTGTGATGGTAGTGGTGATTGGCACACCAGTAGCGCCGTCATCTGGATTTACCGAGATGATTTCGGGTGGAAAAGTGTCTACAAATTCATCTGAACATCCGCCGCACCCGCCGCTTCCCGCCAGAGAACCAGCCAATAGGACTGCAGCACATAATACCGGCATCATTCTCTTCATCTTTGTATCTTCCTCTCTGGGCCTCCAATGGACACGGGTTTATTTATTGACAGTAATCAGGGCGTATTGGTAAGTCAATAGAAACGAGAGAAAAAAAAGAGATGGGATTGTTTCGTCGTCCGCCTAAGGCGGGCGGCTCGCAATGACAAAATTTATACCTCGCAATGACTGGAGGGGGGGTCACTCGATGTCCCACCGTTCAAAGGAGCCCTCGGGCAGCTCCTTGATGAAGCGCGACGGCCTCTGGATGATCCCGGTCCCCCTCTGGATTGTGAAATACGGATAGCAAAGATATAGGCCGTCCCTGGCACGGGTCACGGCCACATAGAAAAGCCTCCTTTCTTCCTCTTCTCCCTTCGGGTCGTTGAGGCTCTTGCTCGCAGGGAATTTTCCCTCGCATAGGGAGACGAGGAAGACATAGGACCATTCCAAGCCCTTGGCCTGGTGGACAGTTGAGAGGATGAGCCTTTCTTCATCAACCACTCCTTCCACCGCATCCTCTCCAACGACATTTGTAAGGAGCGCAAGCTCGCTCAGGAATGTCTCAAGGCTTGTGAATCGTGCCGAGTAGTTCTTCAGCTGCTCCAGGTCTTCTGCCCTGAATTCATAATCGGGCCAGCGTTCCTGGAGGTAATCCATGTATCCTCCCAGGAGAACTGCCTCTATCATCGGCGAGGGGGCGCCTCCCAACTCTTCCTTTGTGAGTGTCTGAATTGTGTTGAGGAACTTGGTCCAGCCTGCCCTCCCTCTCCCGGGCACAAGCGCAAGTGTATCTTCACTGAAGATGGTTTTCAGGGGATTGTCAGATGCCGATACAAGGGTCCAGATGGCGCCCGCAGTCGCAGGACCGATCCCCTTGAAGAGCTTCAGGGCCCTCTTCCATGCCAGCTCGTCCGAGGTGTTGCATACGAGCCTGAGGAATGAGACCACATCTTTGATATGGGCCTGCTCGAAGAACCTGAGCCCGGAGCGGACCTCAAAGGGAATATCCCGCCTCGTAAGCTCAAGCTGCAGCTCCATGGATTGGTAGTGGGCGCGATACAGGACTGCGATCTCTCTCAGGGGGACCCCCCGGTCCCTCAGCTCAAGGATCCTCTGGGCGGCAAATTCAGCCTGCTGGATCTCGTCTTTCAGCGGGACAAGAGCCGGCATCTCCCCTCCGGTGCGCATAGCTCTCAAGGACTTGGGAAACTGCCTTTCATTGTTGCTGATGCTGGAGTTGGCGAGCTGGAGGATCTCCGGCGTGCTCCTGTAGTTAATCTCAAGGCGGAAGATCTTTGCATCAGGGTATCTCTTTGGAAATTCAATGATGTTCTCAAAATTCGCCCCTCTGAAGCTGTAGATTGATTGGGAATCGTCGCCCACGACCATCACATTTCTGTGGCCCTGGGCAAGGATGTCCACGATCTCTGCCTGCAGCTTGTTGGTATCCTGGTATTCGTCCACAAGGATGCGCTGGAACCTCTCTGAATACTCTTGTGCGACTTTGGGGTGTTCAAGGAGCAAAGACTTCCAGTTGAGAAGAAGGTCGTTGAAGTCCATTGCGTTGAGCTTTTTCTTCTTCTCCACGTACTTCGGGGCTATGGCGAGGATGGCATCAGCCTGGTCCCAGAAATACTGGTATCTTTCTATAATGATGTCCTCTATCTTCCGGCCTGTATTAACAGAGAGGTTCAGTATGGCCTCAATGACATCGGGCAGGGGGAACCTTTTTGATGTTGTATCAATGTTCATCTCTGCGACAACAGAAGAGATGAGGTCTTTCGCATCCTCCCTGTCGAGTATGGTGTAGTTGTCGCTGTATCCCAGGAGCTTGGCGTATTTTCTGAGAACGAGGTTCCCGATATGATGAAATGTTCCTCCCCAGAGTGTCCTTGTGGCAGTGTCCAGGAGGCCCTCCACCCGTCTGAGCATCTCCCTGGCTGCCTTGTTCGTAAAGGTGACGAGCAGGATGCTGTAGGGGTCAATTCCTGTCTCAACCAGCCTGGCAACCCTGTATGTCACGGTCCTGGTCTTTCCACTGCCTGCCCCTGCGATGACCAGGATCGGATTTTCCCCGGCCATGACCACATCAAGCTGTTGAGGGTTGAGCTCTTTCTCGTAGTCTATGGCGCGGGCTGTGCCGTGCTTCGTTTTCAGGACATAAGTGGTCACTTATTTCAGGGCGTGAAAGGCAGGGAAAGGGTCTGTCCTTCCCTGAGCACGGTCAGACGGAATGCCTTCTTCTGCCGGGAAAGAGAGGAGCTTAGGTCTTCGAGGTTTGAAACCGGCGAGTCGCCAACGGCAGTAATGATGTCTCCCTGTCTGAGACCTGCCTTGGCCCCGGGGGATTCCTTCTTCACATCAATAATAAGGACGCCCTGCTTCTTTGTCATCTGGAAGTATTCGGCAATCTCAGGGGTCAGCTCCTGGATGTGGAATCCGAATTTCTCCTCCCATTTCTCCTGTGGAAGCTCGGCTGTGAGGTTGATGAGCCGGGCGGCATCCAGGACAGCATTAGTGACATAGATAGGAGCTTTGACCTTCAGGGCCAGGGCAATGGCATCGCTTGGCCTGCTGTCCACTGTGACCGGCCCCTTTTTTCCCTTGAGGGAGAGCAGGGCAAAGTATGTGTTGTCTTTCAGCTCGGTGATTGTAATCTTTTCAATATCGGCCTTGAGCTCTTTGAGGATGTTCGTGATTAAGTCATGGGTCATTGGCCTGGGCGTTGACATTCCCTCAAGCTCCATGGCGATGGCCCGGGCCTCAGCCGTCCCGATCCAGATGGGAAGGGCGCGCTTTCCATTGAGGTCAACGAGGAGCACAACCGGCTGCTGGGTCTTCTGATCGATTGTGATCCCCCTCACCTTCATCTGGATTGATTCCTGTTGATTGGCCTGGGTCTTCTGTGACCCGTCCGGCATATCTCCAGGGAGTGCAATCAGACTCAGACCTGCTATGAGGGTTAGAAAACTGTGCATTATTTTCCTCCGTTCTGTGAAAACCACATCACACTCTTCACATTATAGCCTTTTATGAAGCCAATTACCCCCAATTTTTAGCATAAGATCAATTGGCATAATTTATGCAATTATTAATAATCGTTATGAACCAGGCAGCAAAAATAATCGGGATAACACTCGGGGTTGCCTTAGAGCTGGGGAGATTTCTCCTGGTGGGGCTGTATAAGGAAGTAATCCAGAGGTCTTCAGAGCTGTTCATCTCGTTGTTCCCGCTGAAAGGCAGCTCTTCTTAGTCCCGCACTCAAGAGCAGCGACACTTCCCTGTCCCTGGAATCCGAAGTGCTTGGATGCAGGGCTGCATTTTGTCCTGAGAAGAAATGCTACAGGGCAGCGGACCTCCCTTTTGTGCTCTGAAAGGACATAGAAGTTTGCCTGTCCCTTGGAAATAATAAGGTCAGCACTTCTCATCTCTTTTCTTAATTCTGATGACATCTCCTTCCAGGAGATCCCGAGGGTGTCGGATCCGCTTGATATGATCCTTGTTGACACTTTGTCAAGGCCTATGCGTATCCCATCTTCCATTGTAGCGTCGCTTGTGATGGGTCCGCCCTTCAAGACAGAGACAACGATTGGAGACCTTTGCAGGAGCTCCCGGATCAATAGTTTGTCCAGGGCAATCTCTCCGACATTGTCGTGGAGGTAGAGTATATGCCGCGCCTTCTTTACTGCTTGATAGATCTGCTCAATTTGGTCAACCTTAAGCCTTTCTTCTGCAATCTCGGCGAGCCTTTTCCCAATCTTTTCAATATTAATCTTGTATCCGGCCCCGATGGTCCTGAAATCAAAATGGTTTCCAGCGATGGCCCAGCGGACGAGATGCTTGAACCTCCTCTTGCCTTTGAGCTTTTTCGCTTTCTTCTCCACCCTGGCCGACAGGAGCATGCCGGCAATGTTGCACTTTTCCCTCAGCTTCCTGAACGGGAAGGTGTTGCCGGACATATCCTTGAGAAATCTGTGTACACGGGTGATGTAATAGGAGGGGACCGAACGGTCCGGAAACTCTTTGCCGAGGAACGAAAGGGATTTTTCTATGATTTTTTCCTTGGTCTTACTTGAGGCAGGGAGAAGCTCGAGGGCCCCTGTGAGGTCATGGATGATGCACCAAGCGCATTGATTGTTTGCCCTCACACGACAAGAATATCGGGTTCATGAATGAGGTGTCAAGGCAGAGTTTCCCGGCGTTAGGGATTGAAAGTTACTTTGGAAGGTATTATATTTTTCATTGAGGGAGAATGGACATAGACAATAAAAAGGAAAAGCCCGATTCCCGGCTGGAGTGCAGCAAGCCCCATTCAAAGAAGAAGGAGCCACAGAAACCCCATCCTTTTCAGAAGACCGATGATGATTACTGGGAGGAGATGCTTGGGTTGTCCAAGGGTCCAATGGGGTGGTATTTCGGCTGCGGTTGAATATAGAGACGTTCCTCCTGCCGTGCGCAGGAGCAATCTGAAAGGGTCATTGCGAGCCCGCCCGCCTTAGGCGGGCGGGCGTGGCAATCTCAAGTTTTGAAGAGTCAATATATTAGAGATTGCGGAGCCTGTTCCGAACGAAGTGAGGAATCTCCTGGTTTGCTTCGGCGTTGCCTCGCAACCACTTCGTTCCTCGCAATGACAAGATTTTTGGATCGCAATGAAAAAAGTTGAAATAGAGGTTGTTAAGGGGACGCTGCGGCCATATACTTGTCTGTATGAAATTTGAGTCCGTTATCAAAAAATATGAAAAGAAGATCTTCAACTTTGGCCTCAGGATGTGCGGATCCGAGGAAGATGCCAAGGACCTTTTCCAGAATACATTCATAACAGCATATTCATATATCAAAAGCTTTCAAGGGGGGGCCGATCTCTCAACACGGCTCTACAAGATTGCATCAAACATTTGCCTCAAGCGGAGAAGAAAGGGGAAGTTTGAGCCGAGATACGAGCTTTCTCTTGATGACATCGTTGAGGAGGAGAATATTGTTCAACCGCAGGGAATTCCTGCCCTGCCGGGCCGTAAGGTCATCAGGGGGGAGATCAGGGAACTTATCAATAGGGCCCTTCAGGAGCTGCCGGTAAAATATCGCATTGTCCTTGTTCTGAGGGACATGGAGGGATTTTCTGCCAGGGAAGTAGGAAGGATCATTGGCATGGGACAGGAGACGGTGAAATCAAGGCTTCATAGGGCCAGGGCTTTTATGAGGGAACAGCTCAGGGGAGTCATGAAATGAAGCATTCAGGAAAACACTGTGAGAAGCTTCTGATGAAGCTCTCGGACTATCTTGATGGAGAGCTTGATGCCAGAACAGAGAAGAAGATCAAAAGGCACCTCAATGAGTGCCTTCCATGCCTTGCTTCTTATCGCTCCCTCAGGTGGAGCATTGAGGCCCTGAGAAGGTATCCATCAAAGCCTGTCCCAAAGCATATCAGCCGTCAGCTTTGCAGGAATATCCTCAGGGCCGTTGGCCAGGATGAGTGAGAAATAGACCGGTGAGGATGGCAAGCACAAGAATGAAGAGGACGCTGGAAGCTATAAGGGCTGAAGGTGCCTCCTTCAGCCGCACAAAGCCGATAAGTGATGCGATAATGCCGAACAGGGGGACGAGCATTAAGACCCACAGCCCTATCCGGAGCAGGGCGACGCCGGATGCAATGCCGAGCCACGGCAGTCCAATCCCAAGTATTAGAAGACATGAGGAAAGAATCACCCCTATTGTCAATATGTTTGCGGTGAAGAATTCGGGGCTTGGATGTTTCTTGCCTTTCATTTCAGTCCGGCAACCCCCTTTATAACCATCTGGGCGGCAAGCATGATAAGCACAACGATAAAGATCCAGCGAAGGGCCTTTGTGGAAATGCGGCTGGAAAGGCGGCTTCCCAGGAGGCTGCCCGTGAGAACTCCCAGGGTGACAACTGCTGTGATCTGGTAGTCAATGTGTCCCCTGATCTCATAGATGGTGGACGATGCCAGCGCTGTGATCCCTATCATATATGTGCTTGTAGCAGTGGCGACCTTGAGCGGAAGCCCCATGATAAGATACATGGCAGGGATCTTTATGGTTCCTCCGCCGACACCCAGGAGGCCTGAAAGGACCCCGGCAAAGGATGAGGCAAGGAGGCCAAAGTGAAGGTTCTTCCAGCGGCCCCGCCTCGTATGCCCCTGGGAGGGGCTATCGGAATTCTGTGGGGCGCGGATTTGGGCCGTCTCGGGACGCCTGGCCATGGTCCAGACGATATAGAAGAGAAACAGGCCAAAGATGAGCCTTAAGAGATCAGGGCTTAGGGATCCGGAGACAAGCGCACCGGCAATGGCGCCCAAAGTGGTTGTAAGCTCCAAAGTTAATCCAAGCCTCAGGTCAACGAGGCCCTTCCTGAGAAAGAACCTGACTGCCCCTGTGGATGTGGCGATTACGCCAATGAGGCTCGTTCCAATGGCAATATGCATGGGCACTCCCAGAAGAAGGTTAAGGACAGGAACAATGATGACACCGCCGCCCAGGCCCAGCAGGGAGCCGAATGTCCCGGCACACGCGCCGACTATAAATAGGATGATAGTATTCATGCTCGGGGTTTTTTCAGCATAGCAAAAAAGGGAGAGCAATGGCACTGCTCAACGACAAGGTATAATGTGATGGGTGTGATCAATGAGACCATTGAGGTTGTGGGTGCTGTCCCGGAAAGCATGTTATTGGAGAATATTCTCCTGAACCAGGGCGAGAAACGCTCAATTTATAATTCCATTGCATACAAATGCGTTGTTGTCTATAGTAATGGGAGGTAAGACATATGACTTCTGATAAAGAATTGATGTGGCTGCTTGAACATCCTGAAGAGGAGCTCCGGTACAAAGGAGAATACATTGCCATCGTAGATGACAAAGTGATTGCCCATGGGAAAGAATTCCAACAGGTGATAGAGGATGCAAAGCGGCATTCCCCTGACCCCCTTCTGGTAAAGGTTTCCGAGTGGGATGTGGTAGTTTTGTGGTCGAATTTCCATATAAACCAGTAATTTCTGGGACTTTTGAGAGGTTCTGGAAACCTATCGCCATTGTCCGCGTATCTCATGAAAATGTCTCCTACCGCTGCCAGATGCTTGTAGACTCAGGTGCGGATATCTCTTTAATCCCGAAGAGTGCAGGGGAATATTAGGATTGTTTCTTGAAGGGTCTACCATTATGGAGCTTCGGGGCTTGGGAGAAAGCGTGGTCCCCTATCTTGTCAAAAACGTTCGGATGGCAATTGGGTCTGAAGAAATCAATGCGAGAGTTGGATGGGCTCTTATTGAAGAGGTTCCCTTCATTCTGGGACGATTAGATATTTTCGATCAGTTTCATGTTGCCTTTGATAATAATGCCCGAAAGGTTGTTTTCAGGCGATAAGACATTACTCGTTAGAATTGTTGTTCCCTTCGATTATTTCAGTGTAGCATATGGCCATATGGGTTTGGATTGGCCATGGCTTTCGCCTGGGGATGCAAAGATCATCTATAAAGATCCCTTCGAAACTATAATTGAAAAATATCCCGATGATGTAAAATGGATTTTATATTCACGGCTTAAAGAGAATAAGGATGTTATAAATATCTTCTGGCTAAAGAATTCTACATGGGGAACAGCCGAGGGGATAGTTGTTCGAATGGACCCCTTTAGAGAATCGACAACCAAAACCCGATTTGCAAGTTCCATGGGTGGTAAACCTCAAATAAAAGTCTTTGAAAATCCCATTCAACTGGACGGTGGAGAGATCGTTCGTACAGGAGAAACACCGGTTTACATCCGATTTCCTTTTCTGAGCAAGGGCGAGAAGGTCATGCTCATTTTCCAATCACTTGGAAGAGGTTTGTCAGATGATTTCCTTGATGTAGCATTTCAGCGTGAATTTTTCCCAAGCCCCAGGTGGTTAATCGTAATTTTCGTTGCAATTCTTATTGTCGGCGTTATCTTATGTTGTTTGGAAAATCGAAATGGGCTTCCCGTTACATTGCCAGGCTCAAGCTGACAAGACTTGACCACAAAGAGCGGGTAGGGATAGAATTGCCCTGAAAAGGAGGAAAAGCTATGACAGACAAGCCACGTTTTCCAAGAGGAGGAGGGTTCCTTGTTGAGCCTGTCCTTTCACAAGAGATTTTCACCAGGGAGGATATTCCGGAAGATCAGCTGCTTTATGAGAAGACCGCTGAGGATTTTATGAAGAAGGAAGTAGTGCCCAAGGCCGATGACATTGATGCGAAGAAGCCAGGGCTCATGGTCTCTCTTCTGAAAAAGGCAGGCGAGCTGGGACTCCTCATGGTAGATATACCCGAGGAGTATGGCGGGCTGGGTCTGAAAAAAGCCACGGTCGCTCCGGTGGTTGAAAAGCTCGGCCTCAATGCCGCTTTCAATGCCACCTACGGCGCCCACACCGGAATCGGCACCCTTCCCATTGTTTATTACGGGAACGAGGAACAGAAAAAAAAATATCTTCCTCTCCTTGCTACCGGCGAGAAGTTGTCCTGCTACGCCCTTACCGAGCCCTATGCTGGTTCTGATGCCTTGAGCATCAAGACAACGGCAAAGCTCAGCCCGGATGGGAAGTTCTATATCCTCAATGGGACAAAGCAGTTCATCACCAATGCCGGTTTTGCAGACATCATCGTCACCTATGCCAAGATTGACGGAAACAAGTTTACGTCCTTCATCCTTGAGAGGAACTATCCGGGGATCAGCATTGGGCCGGAAGAGCACAAAATGGGAATCACGGGCTCATCAACCTGCCAGGTGATCCTTGAGGATGTCAAGGTGCCCGTGGAGAACCTGCTCGGCGAGATTGGCAAGGGCCACTACATTGCCTTCAATATCCTTAACATGGGAAGGTTCAAGCTCGGGGTTGGCACCTCGGGGGGAGCAAAGGATGCGCTGAATGAGGCAGTGAAATACGGCTTGGAGAGAAAGCAGTTTAATACCCCCATTGTCCAATTCCCTGCAATCAAGCAGAAGATTGCCGATGTGGCCGTGGCGATATTTGTGTTGGATTCAATAACCTACAGGATCGCCGGGGCTATGGACCAGGGGATCTCTCTTATCAGCAGTTCCGGCCCAGACCATGCAAAGGAATCCATAAAGGTTGTTGAGGAGTATGCCCTTGAGGATTCCATCGTAAAGGTCTTCGGCTCCGAAACCATGAGCCTTGCCGTTGACCATGGGGTTCAGATCCATGGTGGATACGGCTACATCAAGGAATATCCAATAGAGAGGGCTTACAGGGACGCGAGAATAAACAGGTTGTTTGAGGGCACAAACGAGATCAATCGCCTTATCATCCCGGCCACGATCATGCGCAAGGCGATGAGGGGACAGCTTCCTGTCATGGAGATCATGGCTGAGGTCAAGGATGGTCTCACGGACAAAGGCAAAAGACCTGTCCTTGGCAAGGGACCGCTGGCCGCGGAGGCATACACCACAGAGATGGCGAAGAGGACGTGTCTCTATAGTACGGGTCAAGCCATACAGAAATACGGCCAGGGCCTGGACAAGGAGCAGGAGGCACTCATGGCCATTGCAGACATGGTCATTGATCTCCTCGGTATGGACAGCGTGGTTGGACGTGCGAACAAGATCGTTGGGAAGAAGGGGGCAGAGACAGGCAAGATTCCTGTGGAGATCGCCAGGGTTTTTTGCGCAGAGGCAACCGAGAGGATCACCCTGCTTTCCAGAAGGCTCCTTACGCATCTGTTCAGGGGAGACGAGCTTGCCACCCATTTGAAAAATCTGAGCGTTTACATTCAGTCTCCTGATACGGATATCTATGCCTCGAAAAGGGTGATTGCCGACAGGGTCATTGCAGATGGAGGATGGAACCTTACGAGCTGTTGAGATAAAAAGGATGTTTATGAAAGATTTTGATTTTTTCAGAGGGTTTGACTTTTTCCGAAGAGACATTGACCAGATGTTTGAAGCAGCACGGAAAATGGCCAGGCCCTCTCTTCTTGCAGGGAGCGTTTGGCACCCTCCGGTGGATGTCGTGGAGACCGCCAATGAGGTCATTGTCATCATGGAGATCGCAGGGGCAAAGAATGAGGACATTATTGTCACCCTGGAGGGAGATGCCCTAAGGATCTCGGGTGTCCGCCAGCCGCCCAAGGACCTTGATGTTACACGGATTCACCGCGTTGAGCTGGACTTCGGGATGTTTGAGCGGTTTCTTCGTCTTCCCGGTCCGCTGAACGGAAAAAAGATCTCTGCAGTATACAGAGATGGATTCCTGAAGGTCGTCATACCAAAGGATTTATCTGGGAAAAGAAGCGTTGAGATTAAGGAAGAGTGAGCCGTGAGCGAAGAGGCCAAAAAACCGCTCCCCTCCTCTGAGTCTGCAGTTCCCGAAGAGCTTCCCATCCTTCCTGTGAAGGGCGTCGTTATCTATCCCGAGATGTCCTTCCCCCTTCTCATTGGCCAGGAAAGGTCTGTTGCCCTTGTGGACGAAGCCCTTATCAAGGACAGGACCATCGGCGTAATCGCCGTCAAGAACGAGAATGCGGAAGAGCCCGGCCCGGACGATCTTTTCAATGTGGGGACGGTCGTTGTCATATTGAAAATGCTAAAGCTTCCGAACAATGCGTTGAGTGTCCTTGTCCAGGGGCGCCATAAATTCAAAGTTCGGGCATGGACTGCAAAGGCCCCCTATCTCAAGGCGAAAATTTCCATTATGAAGGATTCTACGATAAAGGATGTAGAGACCGAGGCCCTTATGTCTTCGGCCAAGAACCTATTCTCAAAGGTTGTTGACATGAGCCACTCCCTTCCTCCGGAGCTTGCAATTATCACAGTCAATGTGGATGAGCAGAGCCGCCTGGCCAACTTTATCTCCGCCAATCTGGATATCTCCCTTGCAGAGAAACAGGAGATCCTCGAAATCCAGGATTCCAAGAAGAGGCTCGAGAGGGTCATTCAGTTTCTTGATAAGAGCATTAAGATCCTGGAACTTGGTCAGAAAATCCAGGCCAAGGTTACCGGGGACATGGAGAAGGTCCAGAAGGACTACCTGCTTCGTGAGCAGCTCAAGGCCATCAAGAAAGAGCTGGGGGAGGGAGACGAGAAAAGCCAGGAGATCAACGAGCTAAAAGAAAAGGTGAAGGAAGCGAAGATGCCCCCTGAAGTAGAGAAGGAAACGATGAGGGAGATCGATCGGCTGGCCCTCATGTCCCCTGCTGCTGCGGAATACACCGTCTCAAGGACATATCTGGACTGGCTCATCGAGCTTCCATGGTCAAAGGGCACAGAGGATACGCTCAATATCCAGGGTGCAAGCAAGATCCTGGATGAGGATCATTACGACTTGGAAAAGGTCAAGAAGAGGATGCTGGAGTACCTCTCTGTGAGAAAGCTCAAGGCTGACACAAAGGGGCCGATCCTCTGCTTTGTCGGCCCTCCTGGCGTGGGGAAGACCTCCCTGGGCATGTCCATCGCCAGGGCCCTCGGGAGGAAGTTCATTCGTATATCGCTGGGCGGGGTTAGGGACGAGGCCGAGATCAGGGGGCACAGGAGGACATATGTGGGAGCTTTGCCCGGGAGGATCATACAGGGGATAAGAAAGGCCGGGACAAAAAACCCGGTGTTCATGCTTGACGAGATCGACAAGCTCGGTGCGGATTTCAGGGGAGACCCCTCTGCAGCACTACTTGAGGTCCTTGACCCGGAGCAGAATTTCTCTTTCTCCGATCATTATCTGGATGTCCCATTTGATCTCTCCAAGGTCATGTTCATTACCACAGCAAACATCCTGGGCACGATCCCTCCTGCCCTTATGGACAGAATGGAGATCCTTGAGCTTCCCGGTTACACCGAGGAGGAAAAGCTTTCCATTGCCAAAAAATATCTCATCCCACGCCAGCTCAAGGAGCATGGATTGAACAAGGGGCAGCTTTCAATTGATGATGCAGCCGTCGTCAAGATCATCAAGGACTACACCCGGGAGGCCGGGCTCAGGAATGTGGAGCGTGAGATTGCAGCCATTTGCCGGGGCATAGCCAGGGAGGTAGCAGAGGGCAGGAAGGAACCGGCCAGGATTACAGTGGAAGACATCCATCGCTTCCTTGGACCGGTAAGGTTCTTCTCCGAGGTGGCCGAGAGGACCTCCAAGCCCGGCGTGGCTACAGGCCTGGCCTGGACCCCGACCGGAGGGGATGTCCTCTTTGTGGAGGCGACCATGATGCGTGGGGGCAAGACCCTCACCCTCACAGGCCAGCTTGGTGATGTCATGAAGGAATCGGCCCAGGCTGCACTTAGCTACCTTCGTTCCCGTGCCAAGGACTTCAACATTGCAGAGGATTTCTACGAGAAGAACGACATCCATGTCCATGTCCCGGCCGGAGCCATTCCCAAGGATGGGCCATCGGCCGGGGTCACGATGCTCACGGCCCTGGCCTCCATCCTCACAGGCAGGCCAGTGCGTCCTGATATAGCCATGACCGGGGAGATCACGCTTCGGGGCATGGTGCTTCCTGTGGGCGGGATCAAGGAGAAGGTCCTTGCTGCGAAGAGGGCCGGGATCACCACGGTCGTCATGCCCAGGAAGAATGAGAAGGACCTGGAAGAGGTGCCCGCAAGTGCAAAGGACGGGATGACCTTCAAATTTGTGGAGGAGATGGGCGATGTCCTCTCCCTGACCCTCCGTAATAAATAGGGACAGCCCTAAATAGGGACAGCGCCCATTTATTTTCTTGGCCTCGAATGCGGGGAAGGTGCAGGAAACTGCAATATTAGCTTGCTGCCTGCTGGAGAAGTCTCATTGCAATGTAAAATCCCAAGACCGCGGCAACTGCGGCGAACGGAAGTCCAATGGCTGCGCACCTGAGGATCCTTTGGTGCTTCTCAGCAAGGATTCTATTTGCGGCCCCGGCCTGGAGGCTGCGATACCTACCAATTACAAGAACGATGCAATAAAGATTGGCTGTAATTGCGACAGCTGCTGCGCTGACCTTGATGACCTGCAGAGAGGTTATCGGAACAAAAAACAAGTTGATTATGCCGGTAGTTAAAACAAGGAGAATTATTGGCAGCTCCAGCATGATGTCAATGTAATAATGAAATATGACAGTGGGCTTCAGGAGATCTTTTTTTAAGAAAGGAAGAAGTTCAAGAACTCCCTCGGTGACGACGATGCCGCCCCAGATCGACAGGAGGACAAGGTGCGCTATCCTCATTAGTTCTCCAGATAACATGTGTATCACAATTATAAGCACATGAGGATGCAGGTGTCCACTGCCTTGAATACCTTGTCCATCGCCAGGAGGAGATTTTTGTCGAGATCCGTGATCTCAGGATGGGCCTCGAGCACACGGGAGACCTTGAGGAGGATGCCGATGGGCCGTTTTTTTGTCCACAGGTTTCCCCCCCCCTTGTCCCTTCCAGCAATGGTCTTTCCTTTAGCTTAAAGGAAACATTATATCTTATCTGATGTTTCAGGAAGCCAAATTGTCAGGTAATATCGAAAGAGTTCGTTAGCAAATTCGTATTCTCCTGTCCCGACCTTTCTCAGCACACCGAGGGAAACCATTTTTCTAAAAAAGTTTTCTAAATTCTTTTTCTCACTGTTAATCAAACCCGCTTTTAATAGCGTTTCTTTTCTTTTAATGGTTCTTTCCTCGGGAGTGAGATCCCGTTGAGGGAGTAGTTTCGTTACTTTTCCCAGAATTGAACGGTATGTCTTGCTACGTATTTCCCTGTATACCTTGGGATCCAGATACTTTCTTCCAACATTTACTGCAGCCATAGGAAGCCCTTCTGCTACATCTTTTTCATCAATGGACCCATCTGAGTCTATCAAGACGGTCGCATCTCCAATTTCATGGAGAAGAGCAGGAAACCCCCCTGAAAAATGCACCATTCTATTAATGGCGCTTTTTTTATATTGGAGATTCACCCTTTGAAAGGCCTTTTCAAGGAATTCTCTGGATTCTTCTTCTCTCATACGATTCAGTTCTATTACCCTAAAGATTCTCCTTATGGAAGACTGTTCGTTACTCAAGTCATCCATACGCTCCGGAATACCTACGAGGATTACACTCACAGGAAGTGGCAATGGCTTAATTGCAATTTCATCTATTGTGCTTTTCATAAAATTCGCCACACCAGACACCTTGGCGATGCCGTTTATGTCATCGAGGATAATCATTATGCCTTTTCTCTCATTTCTTTTAGCAAGCTCTGCGAGTACCCTTAAAAGAGTTATAAAATTCGTAGGAAGCGTATTTAATACCTTATCGTCTTTATTAAATGTGATTTTCAGTCCTACCCCCAAAAGAGTCGGTTCGATCTCATCTATATAGTCTCTTAATGCATTCTTGATGTGTCCAAGGATTGATGGCTGTTTTAACTCCTCGATCAATTTAGAGACGATACACTTGCATACATCAATAAGGTTTATCGCTCCGCCCAATAGGCAATAGGGGGCGACCAATTTCAAATCGGCCGGAATTAGCTGGTTGTCATTTTCTGCCAGATATTTTGCAAATCCGGCCAATGAGCTTTTGCCGATTCCTTTCTCACCAGTGATAAAAACATGCTCTCCACGTCCACTGGTACTCTGACGGATGGAGTGAATGAGTTGATTGATCTCTTGCATCCTTCCGGCAAAATACTCAACTGGGACTGGTTGACCAGGCGTAAATGGGCTTCTTTCTGCTTTCATTTATGAATGTCCTCTGGAAGATATACTACAGGATCTCATCCAGTGTCAACCTGGTTAGGGCTGACACCCGCTTGGGGTGACGAAGGAGTTTGCCCCCAGAAGCATAGCAGGTTCATGCCCCTGACCATTTTCTAAGAAACCTCCATCTTCATGATCTCTAGAGGTCTGCTCAATGTGCAACGGCCTTACTAATAAGGCAAGTATGGGATACATGAGCGCAATTCTTCTGCTGCGCCCCTAAAAAAAGCTTTACAATTATTAGGGGGTAGGGTAAAAAAGGCTATATCGAGGTTGAAAAGGCCTGGATTGGCCAGGTCTGGGGGAACGAAAGGAGGAGGCAACATGGGTGAGAAGGAAGGGGATGTCCTCATTATTTCTAAGAGCAGGACAAAGGATGCTGTTAAGGAATGCAATGTTTCCGGCGATTTTTATGCTGCACTTGATAAGAAGGTGAGGCAGATTGTTGCCCTTGCCGAGGAAAGGGCGAAGGCAAACGGAAGGAAGACAGTAAGGCCCTGCGATCTTTAAGCTCTTTCCCCGGACACAGAACGTCCCCTGGACCTTACTGGGAGCAGAACTCCTCTACAAGCTCGCAGAAGACCTTGAGGCCCCAGCGGAAGCCCTCAACAGGGATCCTTTCGTTGTGTCCATGAAAGAGGTTGGTAAATTTTAGCCCTGCCTCCAGCTTTATGGGGGTGAATCCGTAGGTAATGATGCCGAGTTCCGAGAGGGGTTTGGCATCCGTGAAGCCGGTTACCATGTGGGGCACGGCCTTTGAGCCCGGGTCGTTCTTCTCCACGGCATTTGCGATTGCCCTGAAAAGTGGCGTGTCCGCTGACATTGTTGTGGGACGCCCGCTTTTGATGACCTCAACTTCAATCTCAGGCCCTGCGATCTTTTTCACTTCTTCAAGAAAAGCTTCGGGTGAGGTTCCTGGCAGGATGCGGCAGTCCAGGAGCGCCAATGCCTCAGATGGGATAACATTGACCTTCCTTCCGGCTTCAAGACATGTGGGGCAAATGGTATGGTGCAGGGAGGCGCGGAAGACACGTGCCTGCTCTTTATCAGGGAAGATCTTGAGCAAGAGAGGGCTCAGACCCTTTTTCAGAAGCCCCTTGAGAAGGATGGAAAGGGGAAAAGGAAGGTTCTCTGTCAAGCCAGTGATGAACTGCTTCATTGGCCCGGTTGCTGTCATAGGAAACTGATGGCTCGAGAGTCTTTCCACTGCCTTTGCCATATTGATGACGGCGTTCTTATCGTGTGGCATGGAGCCGTGTCCCGGCTCGCCTCTCGTCCTTATCCTTGCCCATAAGAATCCCTTCTCTGCTATCTGGATGGTATAGAAGCGGCGCCCGCTGATGTGGGTGGTAAAACCGCCTATCTCGTTGAGGGCGTATTCTGCCCGGATAAGATCCGGGTGGTTCTTGACGACCCAGGTCATTCCCATCTCCGATCCTGCCTCTTCATCGGCCACTGCGCAGAAAATTACATCGCGTTTGAGCTTCAATCCCTGTCTCTTTAGGAGGAGCATGGCCATGAGGCAGTATATGGTCATGTTCTTCATGTCCACAGCACCCCGTCCCCATATGTATCCGTCTGCGACATCTCCTCCGAAGGGGGGATGCGTCCATTTTTCGCGCTCGGCGTGGACGACATCAACATGAGATGAGAGGAGAAGGGGGCCTGATGTCCCACCGGTGGAGTATCTGGCAACGATATTTCCCCGTCCCGGCGCAGATTCGAGAACTGTTGTCTTGATACCGTTATCTTCCAGGACCTTTGATAAATAGCGGGCGACAAGGATCTCGTTGCCCGGGGGATTGGATGTATCCATTGCAAGAATGGCGCGGAAATGTTTAAGTGCTTCGTTGAATATTTCGTCCCAGTTTTTCATGTGATGGAATATATCTCATTGCGCAGAAAAGGGCAAGAATTGAAGAATATATAATGTTAGGGATTGCTTCTCCGCCTGAGGCGGATCGCAATGACAAAAATTGAAAAGGGCAAGGATTGACGAATATGTAATGTTAGGGATTGCTTCTCCGCCCGCCTTAGGCGGGCGGGCTCGCAATGACAAAATGGCGGGATCGCAATGACAAAAAATGACAAAATTGTGTATAATAAAAAAATCATGTCATACATTTTTACGCCGTGATCCTCGTCCTTACAATCGTCTTCTATTTTCTCTCCACTCTCCTGCACATGGCGTATCTTCTCCGCCAGAGGCATGCTTTCTATACCGCAGCGACCCTTTTTCTCTTTCTGGGATTTCTTTCCCATGCGCTTTGGCTTGGGCTGAGCTTTCATGAAACAGGGCATCTTCCCTTTGTCAGTCTCAGGGGGGCCATGTCATTTTTTATTTGGCTCCTTGTAGGCGTCTATCTTCTCCTTCAGCTTAGGTACAAGCTGCCTGTAATTGGTTCATTTATGACCCCCCTTGCCCTTGTGCTTGTTATGGTCAACATCGCGCTCCCCGAGCCAACGGGCAGGGACTTTTCGTTTGTATACAGGAGTCCTCTCTTTCCCATCCATGTCAGCCTCGCCGTTCTCGGGGATGCTTTCTTTGCCCTGGCCTTCGTCTTCGGGGCCATGTACCTTCTTCAGCTCAGAGAGGTGAGGTCAAAGAGCATGGGTTTCATATATCATCGTCTTCCTTCCCTGGAGATTTTGGATGAGCTGAACTACCGCTGCCTGAGCCTTGGTTTTCCTTTGCTAACACTCGGGATCATCACGGGCACCCTCTGGGCCAAGAGCGCCTGGGGAACATATCTGAAGGGCGACCCCAAGGAGGTCTGGTCTCTGATCACCTGGACCATCTATGCGGCCCTCCTCCATTTGCGTCTCAACAGCGGATGGAGGGGAAGGAAGGCTGCCATAATGTCCGTGGCCGGTTTTATCATCCTTCTATTTACCTTCATTGGCGTGAACTGGCTCTTCACCGGATATCATAATTTTTAGGAGAACATGAACCTTATCGTTATCGGCTTGAACCATAGAACAGCCCCGGTGGAAGTCCGTGAAAGGGTGGCTTTCCCTGAGGACTCGCAGGGGCTGATTGCAGAGAGGGTCAAGAGGCTTCCCGGCGTCCTGGAGAGCCTTGTGCTTTCAACCTGCAACAGGGTAGAGATATATGCGGTGATAGAAAAAGGAGTTGACGGCCGTTCCCGGATCGTCCGGTTTCTGTCCGAGCATCACGGTGTCCCGGCTGAAGAACTTTCCCGCCATGTCTACTGCATGTCTGCCGAAGAGGCTGTCCTGCATATCTTCAGGGTCACCAGCTCCCTGGATTCCATGGTGGTTGGCGAGCCGCAGATCCTCGGCCAGGTTAAAGAGGCATATGCCCAGGCATCGGAGAGGAAGGCAGCCGGAGCACTCCTCCATCGGCTCTTACACAGGGCCTTCTCTGTCGCAAAACAGGTGAGGACAGAGACCTCCATCGCCGCGCACGCTGTGTCTGTGAGCTATGCAGCGGTGGAGCTGGCAAAGAAGATCTTTACAACCCTTGAGGGTAAGTCGGCCGCCCTTGTGGGCGCCGGAGAGATGGGGGAGCTTGCAGCGCGGCATCTTCTTTCTGCCGGAGTTTCAAGGCTCGTAGTGACAAGCAGATCCATTGAGAGGGCGATGCGGCTGGCTGATAGCCTAAAGGGGGTCTCTATCCCCTTTGAACAGTTATATTCCTCTCTCGTTGATATAGACATAGCGATTTGTTCGGCAGCAGCTCCCAACTATGTCATGGTCGCTGAAAGGATCATTGAGGTAATGAGGGCAAGGAAAGGCAGGCCGATGTTCTTCGTTGACATATCTGTTCCACGCAACATTGACCCCATGATCAATAACATTGACAATGTTTATCTCTATAACATTGATGACCTTGAGGCTGTGGTAGCGGAAAATGTCAATGAGCGAAAAAGGGAGGCAGAGAAGGCAGAGGCAATTGCGGGAAGGGAGGCAAAAGAATTCATGGAATGGCTTGAAAGAGTTGATGTGGTTCCTGTCATAAGGTCCTTCAAGGAAAAGGTGGAGAGGATCAGGAAAAAGGAGCTGGAAAAAGCGCTCGCGCGCTGGAAGAACATCACCCCGAAAGAAAAAGAGGCCCTGGACTCTTTGACCTCTGCCATCGTCAAGAAGATCCTTCATAAACCCGTGACACAGCTGAAGGAGAGCAAAGAGGAGGACATGATCCTCTTTGTAGAGGCGCTCAAGAAGCTCTTCTCTCTCGATGACAAGTAATGTTATTCGCATAGGAAGCCGGGGGAGCGTCCTTGCTTTAAGCCAGGCGGACTGGGTGAAGCAGTCCCTTGAAAAGAAATATTCTCATCTCAAGGTGGCCATTAAGAAGATCAAGACAAAGGGTGACAAGATCCTGGGTTCTCCGCTGGCGGGGATCAAGGGAAAGGGCCTTTTTGTGAAGGAAATTGAGGACGCCCTGTTGAGGGAGGACATTGACATGGCTGTCCACAGCATGAAGGATGTTCCAACCGGGATCCCCGCAGGGCTTCTTCTTGCTGCAATTCCCAAGAGGGAAGACATAAGGGATGCCTTTATCTCCAGGGACGGCCTCACTTTTGCAAAGCTCCCATCAGGGTCGAGGATCGGCACATCCAGCCTGCGCAGGCAGGCACAAATCAAAAACCTCAGGCCAGACCTCCTGTGCGAGACCTTGAGGGGGAACCTTGATACCAGGATGAGGAAGCTCTCCGAAGGTAAGTTTGATGCCATCATTGTGGCCATGGCCGGGCTAAAGAGGCTGAAGATGGAGGACAAGGCAACGGAGATTCTTTCTCCTGAAATCTTCTTTCCTGCCATTGGCCAGGGCGCCCTGGCCATAGAAAGCAGGGCTGATGATTCGCGCATAAATAATTGTTTGGCCTTTCTGGAGCATCGCCCAACGAGGATGGCTGTGGCTGCAGAGCGGTCATTCCTCAGCAGGCTCGGGGGAGGGTGCCAGGTCCCTATTGCTGCCCATGGAATGCTGGACGGGAATATTCTCTCTTTGTCAGGCATTGTACTCAGCGAGGACGGAAAGGTGAAGGTGAAGGATAAGATTCAGGGGATTATTATGGATGTTAAATCTGCCGAAGAGATTGGGAAGAGGCTTGCTGAGGTTCTCCTTTCCAGGGGCGCCTCTGACATCCTCTCCTCCCGGAGGTCAATGTTATGAAGAAGCCGCTGTTTGGGAAAAGGATACTGGTGACGAGGGCCTGGGAACAGACAGGGGAGACATCAGGGCTTCTGAAAGACCTGGGCGCAGAGGTCGTGGCAATTCCTACAATAGAATTCGCTCCACCGACAAGCTTGAAGGCTTTAGACCGGGCCATTGACAGGCTTTTCGTATACGATTGGGCCATCTTCACCAGCGCCAACGCCGTGCATTTTTTCATGGACAGGTTTGCGAAGAAAGGGAAAGACATGAGCGACCTTGCCGGGATAAAGCTATGTGCAATAGGTCCGAAAACGGCCCGCACCCTGAGTAACTATGAACTGAGGGTGGATGTGGTCCCTCAAGAATACATAGCCGAGGCTGTTGTGGAGGCCATGGGAAGGAAGAAGCTCAGGGGGAAGCGAATCCTTCTGCCCAGGTCAAAGAAGGCCAGGGAAGTGATCCCGAAAGAGCTGAGATCCCAAGGGGCAAGGGTAGATGTTGTTGGGGTATATAGGACAATGGCTCCCAAAAAAGGGGGTGATAGGATCAGGCGCCTTCTCCAGGAAAAGAAGATACACGCCATTACATTCACAAGCTCTTCAACAGTGAAGAACTTTGTTGGGATGGTTGGGAGAAAGAAACTGCATTCTTTGATAAAGGGAGTTGTTTTAGCCAGCATCGGTCCTGTTACAGCTGAGACAATGAGGGAGTGCGGGCTTGCGCCTCACATCATTGGGTCAAGCCTGGACTCGATGGTCTCCAGTCTGGTTGAGGAACTGCAGAAGGAAAAGGGCCGATGAATCGGCCAACTACACATCCAGGTTCCTGTAGTTGTCCCATTCATGGGACGTTTGATACCCGACCTAATAATGCCTTGATTAAAAAAGGAGGGCCTGTGAGGCCCTCCCTGAGGTCTTCTCTATAGACTTATAGTTTCCTAATTTATGGATTTTTATCCAGCCATATATCAGTAGGCCAGCTAAATCCTGTGTTGCCACCGGATATAACCCTTGAAGGGGCCACATTCCCATTTATGGTGCTTGCACCTGCAAAAACCTCTATGGAATTGATATTTACGTTTGATACATACAGGGAGTCAGTTGAGGGATCCAACCATAGGGCACATGGCCAACTGAGACCCGTGGCTCCACCAATTATTCTCCTGCTCGGTGAGACATTTCCATTAATTGTGCTTGCGTTGTTAAATATGGTGATGGATTGGCTGGCATAATAACCTGATACATAGAGAGTGTCCGATGCCTTGTCCAGCCAGAGGGCAACAGGGGCAGTGAGCCCTGTGCCTGCCCCGGATATAACCCTGTTCGGTGCGATATTACCATTCATCGTGGTGGCAGTGAATGTCAGAATAGAGCTGCTCATATACCCTGCCACATAGAGGGTATCTGTTGTTTTATCAAGCCATATCTCTCCAGGGCCATTGAGCCCTGTATTGCCACCCGATACAGTCCTGTTTGGAGCGACACTCCCATTGATCGTGCTTAAGTTGTTGAAGACCGAGATTGAATTATTTCCAAAGTTTGATACATAGAGCTTATCAGACGCTGTATCCACCCATAGACCCGCGGGATAGCTGATTCCTGCGCCAGTGAGTGTCCTGCTCAGGGCAATATCTGTTGTGCTTGCATTGTTGAAAATGGTGACAGAAGAGCCCGTAAAATTTGTATTATATATTTGATCCGATCCCTTATCGTAGTAGAGCGTCCAGGGTTGATTTAAGCCGCTGCCTGAGAGAGCCCTATCCGGAGCAATATTTCCGCTGATATGTCCGGCATTATTGAAGGTAAGAAGTGAAGATCCAACAATATTAACAACATAAAGTCGTGATGGGGCAAAGGAGCCGCCGGTTGTGAACGACCAGGAATAGTCCTGAGCAAGGGCAGTGCCCTCTGTAGCCTTAACTCCTGTGGTGAGGACGACAGAGAAATAGGCAAACGCCGATAGGGGAACATTTGGCGAGAAATACACGGTCTGCGACCCGGAATTGTAGGAGATCGTCCCCGTGATCTGAACCCCTCCGGCGGACACTCGGAAGGTGGAGGAATTCAGGGTTGATGCGTCCATGGCCTTGGTAAAGCTCGCCCGGATCACGCTGTCAATGGGGACATCAATGCTCTCTGGTACCGGGATCACCCATGTGACAGAGGGAAGGGTCGGTCCTGGAGTTCCCTGTTCTCCTGCCGCCCCTGCTGGCCCTGTTGAACCCTTCTTGCCACAGGATGCAAATGCAGTCAGCACCAGCAGTGCTATCACCAATCCGATGTGTTTTCTCTTCATGACATACCTCCTTGGTTTGGACTTACTTTTTCACTGATCGGTATCCAGCCAGATGCCCCAGGGGCTTGAAGCAGAAAAAGATCTTGATGGGGCAACAGAGCCATTAGCAGTGCTTGCGTTGTTGAACACAAGGATACTGTTTTGAGAGGCGCTATCAACATAGAGCCTGTCAGTTGCAGAAACCAGCCAGAGTGCCGCAGGGATTGATACCCCGGATATAGTTCGAGCAGGGGCGATATTACCATTAGCAGTGCTTGCGTTGTTAAACACAAGAATGTTGCCTGCATATGTGTTCGCAACATAGAGACTGTCAGAGGCTCCATCAAGCCATATGCCATATGAGCAGTTTAATGTTGTGGCTGGCCCTGCAATAGTTCTACTGGGTGCGACGTTTCCTATGGCTGTGCTGGCATTATTAAACACAACTATCTGAGAGCTCCCTCCATAGTTTGCCACATAGAGTCTGTCTGAAGCGGAATCCAACCATATAGCAGAGGGAGAAGTCAGATAGGTGCCTGGCCCTGATATGGTTCTATCGGGCACAGTGGCACCTGAGGCTGTGCTGGCATTATTAAATACGGCAATGCTGTTTCCTGATTGGTTTACAACATAAAGTCTGTCAGATGCAGAATCCAGCCAGAGACGAAAAGGGCCGTCAATAGAAACGCTTGTTATGGTTCTGCTCGGAGCGACAGCACCATTAATAGTGCTCGCATTGTTGAATACAAGGACGTTATTTCCACTAAAGTTTGCAACATACAGCCTGTCCGAGGCTTTATCCAGCCATGGAGTTAAGGGACCATTCAAGCCTGTAATGGTCCTTGCCGGCATTATATTCCCGCTTGCTGCACCCACATTATTATAGACCTCAATGGCGTTAAGCCCCCATGATGCAGCATATAAACTTGCTGGGGCAAAGGAGCCGCCGGTTGTGAACGACCAGGAATAGTCCTGAGCAAGGGCAGTGCCCTCTGTAGCCTTAACTCCTGTGGTGAGGACGACAGAGAAATAGGCAAACGCAGATAGGGGAACATTTGGCGAGAAATACACTGTCTGCGACCCGGAATTGTAGGAGATCGTCCCTGTGATCTGAACCCCTCCGGCGGACACTCGGAAGGTGGAGGAATCCAGGGTTGATGCGTCCATGGTCTTGGTAAAGCTCGCCCGGATCACGCTGTCAATGGGGACATCAATGCTCCCTGGTGCCGGGCTCACCCATGTGACAGAGGGAAGGGTCGGTCCTGGAGTTCCCTGTTTTCCTGCCGGCCCTTTTGAACCCTCTTTGCCCTCGCATGAAACAAGCAACATCATTACTACGAGCAATCCGATGTGTTTTCTCTTCATCATGCCCCCCCTTGTACCCCTTATATGCCATTACAGAAACCATGTCAAGCATATCCAGAAGGAGACTAATTTTTTTCCGCAGCCTGCCATTGCTTGATATGAAAAGGGCGAAGGCATAATATAAAAAAGAATGGTTTTTCCGATTGATAGACCCAGGAGACTGAGGAGGACCCCGCTCCTGAGGAGCATGGTGAGGGAAACATCCCTTTCATTGGACGATCTTATCTATCCCATATTCGTGACCTCTGTGAAGAAAAAGGCCGGAGAGATCCCTTCTATGCCCGGGATTTTCCGGTTCAGTCTGGACATGATCGGAAGGGAGGCCGAGGAGGTTGAGGACCTGGGCATACCTGCAATCATTTTATTCGGCATACCTGAAAAGAAGGATGAAAAGGCATCAGGTGCATACAAAGTGAAAGGTGTGATCCAGCAGGCAATCAAGGCCATCAAGGCAAGCACGAAGAACCTTGTTGTCATTACCGATGTATGCCTCTGCGAGTATATGAGCCACGGTCACTGCGGCATCGTCAAGGGGGACGAGGTTGATAACGATGCCACGCTCGAGCTCCTGGCTCGGACAGCTCTTTCCCATGCAAAGGCAGGTGCGGACATGGTTGCCCCTTCGGACATGATGGATGGCAGGGTCAGGGCAATCCGCAGCGCCCTGGACAAAAAGGGATTCTCTAATATCCCAATCATGTCTTATGCTGCAAAATATGCCTCTGCCTTCTACGGCCCGTTCCGTGAGGCAGCGGAATCTGCCCCCCAGTTCGGGGATAGGAAATCTTATCAGATGGACCCAGCAAATGTGCGGGAGGCACTGAGGGAGATTGCCCTGGATATCGAGGAGGGGGCAGACATCATCATGGTCAAGCCGGCCCTTAGTTATCTTGATGTAATTCATAGGGTGAGGGAGAAGTTCCATGTGCCGGTGGCTGCGTATAATGTGAGCGGGGAATACTCCATCATCAAGGCAGGGGCAAGGCTTGGATGGATTGACGGAGAAAGAACCATGATGGAGGTCTTGACCTCTATTAAAAGGGCAGGGGCAGACCTCATCCTCACCTACTTTGCCAGGGATGTGGCTCGCATATTAAAGATATGAAAAACCGGCATAGCCTCCGCCTCCTCTTCTGGGAGACAACAGCAGGATGCAATCTCAGGTGCATCCATTGCAGGGCTTCTGCCCGCCCCGGGCGGCTTCCTGATGAGCTGACGACCAAAGAGGCCCTGGAGCTCGTGGACCAGATCGCCTCTTTTTCTTCGCCGATCCTTGTGCTGAGCGGAGGGGAACCCCTTTTCAGGAATGACATCTTTGAGATCGCCACCTATGCCTCGCACAAAGGCCTCAGGGTCGCCCTGGCCACTAACGGCACCCTTGTGACACAAGGGAAGGCCGGTCGTCTTAAGAAGGCGGGGATAGGGAGGACAAGCGTCAGTCTTGATGGGGCATCGGCCCTGACACACGATAGTTTCAGGGGCGTGTCCGGTGCCTTTGATAAGGCTGTTGAGGGCATAGAAAACCTCAGGGAGGCAGGGGTAGAATTTCAGATCAATACCACGGTAACAAGCCATAATGTCAGGGAGCTTCCTTTGATCCTTGAGCTTGCCAGGAGCCTGGGAGCAGCGGCCTTCCACATCTTTCTCCTTGTTCCCGTAGGGTGCGGGCTTGAGATCTCGGAGGAGCAGCAGATCAGCCCTGATGAATATGAAAGGGTTTTGAGCTGGCTCTATGAACAAAGCAGGGAGTCCAGCCTTGAGCTCAAGGCCACCTGTGCGCCTCACTACTTCCGGATCCTAAATCAGAGGGGCGGTCAGGCGGGCGCCCGGCGGGGACGGGGCGGCTTCCTTGCCCGCGGGAAGCAGGATGAGCACGGCATGTCAGCTATGACAAAAGGATGCCTTGCAGGAAGCGCTGTGTGCTTTGTCTCCTATAGGGGGGATGTCCAGCCTTGCGGGTATCTGCCGCTCAAGGCGGGCAATGTCCTGGAGAATCCCCTCTCTGAGATCTGGGAATTCTCAGAGCTTTTTGCAACACTGAGAGATCCGGACATACTTGGAGGGAAGTGCGGGTATTGCGAGTTTAGAAGGGTTTGCTTCGGGTGCCGTGCCAGGGCCTATTCAGATACTGGGAATTATCTTGCTGAGGAGCCATACTGTGTTTATGAGCCGCCGATCCCTGCTGTTGCCGGCAGGAGCAAATTTATTTCCCAATGAAATACCTGAAATATAAGGTTGTTGAAACAGGAGTTGTGACGGATGAGGATCTTGAGGGCATTATCAACGAATGGGTGAGAAAGGGCTGGAAATTTGACGGGGTGCATTTTGCCATGAAGGAGACCTCGAAGAGGCCATCAATGGCTTTTGTAGTATTCACGAAAAAGGGCGAGGTGAATGAGTAGGACACACACTGTCAGCCGTTCTGCAAGATCAGGGAAAACAGAGTTTATCAACAGGTGTCTGGCGAAGTTCATTGACTTCCTCATTGCCGGAGCGCTGAGCCAGCTTGTGAGGTTCTGGGGCCCCCTAACAGGCCTCACCTATATCCTTATTGCTGACGGTTTACCGGGCGGTAAAAGCCTGGGTAAGAGGCTCATCGGATTGAGGGTTGTTGAAAATGAAAAGAACATCCCCTGCGATTATATAAAGTCCATACTCAGGAACCTTCCCATCGGGCTTGTTTTCCTCTTTGCAATCATTCCCTTCGTTGGATGGCTCCTCTTTATAACAGTTGGTTTCCTCATCATTGCCTTCGAGTGTTACCTTATGTATACGGAGGAGGGTGGGGCCAGGATCGGAGACATCCTTGCCGACACCACTGTTAAGGGTGAGGAAAAGTAGTCCAGCCTGCTGATTGACGCTTTCTACGATTCGGATCTCGGCCCAGCATCAGGCGAGGCCCTGAGGCTATCCAGATACCCTTGAAGAATAAGGACTGCAGACAGGGTGTCAAGGGTCTTCTTTCTCTTCTTCCGGCCCATCTGTGCAGACAAAAGGACCCGCTCAGCCTCAATCGTTGTCAGCCTTTCGTCCCAGGTCTCTACAGGATGGCCTGACTTTTCACGAACCCTTTCTGCGAGGGACAGGATTGCCTGCGCGCGGGGGCCAATTGAGCCGTCCATGTTTCTGGGCAGTCCCATGACGATCCTGTCCGGATTAAGACGCTTTATCAAGTCGAGGACCTTCTTTTCCATATCATCAGGGCCTTTGGCCTCAATAGTATCCATGGGCTGAGCTGTTATCCCGAGCTCGTCGCTGAGGGCCACCCCTGTCCGCTTCTCCCCAATGTCCAGGCCCATTATCCTCATTGTTTATCCCCATAATACCACCATTGGGTCATTGCGGGGAGTCCGCCGCTGGCGGACGACGAAGCAATCTAATTTTCTGAAAAGTCAATATGTTAGGGATTGCTTCTCCGCCTTAGGCGGATCGCAATGACAAAAATTGTAGAGACTTAGGGAAAAAGCTTGCTCTATTTGAAAGGTGTGTCTATAATCTTTCGAAAAGGAGGTTCAGCCATGAAAAAACTGATCCCTGTTGTTATCGCTATGTTGTTTCTATCTCAGGCATGGGCAGAAGAAATCCCATCTCCAATTCCCGAAGGCTCAAAAGGCGCAACATTTCTTCAGCCTCCTGCCTCGGAGAAAGGACTATTCAAGCGCTATACCGATTACATGGATCAGGAGATTCAAAAGATTGACGAGATGGACCTTTGGGGTCCGGGCAGCACACAGCTTCCAGAGGGGTATTTCTCCGTCAAATACCAGTACAACAACCGCATAGCGCAGCATAGGTATGATACTTTCGGAAATAAGATCCCAATAATCCCTCATATCTCATTCAATATTGACAAGGACAATTATGCAATCATTGATTTGGGAGGCGATGGGGCCGGAGGCTCACATTCTTTTATGCTCTCCTATGATCTTATTGGCGGATATCTGGATTACTACATAGAGCTTCCCTTTATCTACATGGATGTGACTATGAGGCCGAGGTATCTTGTCAAGTGCAGTGGATTAACGTGTGCGGGATTTTATTCTATCCTTGGGCTTAATGATACCGGTGGCAAGTGGGAAAAGATGCCAGAATCGTTTTGGCAAGCACTGCGTGACCTGGGGCGGCCAAAAGCCCAATTGCATTATAGTTGTCAATGGGAATGGCAAGATATCAACACAGGGTTCAGCTTCAATTATCACAAGTCAGATTGGATGAGCACCTCAGTGACACCGAAGATATACTTCCCTACAGGCAAGATCGCTGATCCTGACAGGTCAATTGATTTTCTACTTGGCCCGGAATTGGACAAGGGAACCGGCGGATATGCCGTTGCACTGGTAAGCGATTACGATTTCAGGATTCCGTCTTTCAAGCGCCTGATGTTCACTGGAGAGTTTTCCATTGGCTATGCATTCAAGCACAGGAGGCCGACGCCGCATTTCCTGCCCCAAAACCAGGAGAAGATCCAGTTATTGAAAGACCTGGGTGTCTGGTATGATGTCGCTCCTTATTTCCCTGACCTCAGCAATATCGGCGATCACTACTACAGCACGCCCGGGGCTTCTTACGATGCCTCATTTGCTGCTTCTTTTGATTTTTCCGTGGCAGCATTAAATGTAGGGTATGGCTACAGTTTCAAGTCGAGGCCTACCATTGAATCATCAAGCCCGGAATTCACCCAGTTTATCTACGGGCTTGAGATTGTCGGGCAATCCGAATCGCGCTTCCTATCATTTGCACTCATTACGCCTGCCCTGTTCGCACTCTACATACCTGCAACCGTCCAGTTCAGGTATGATATCCCGGTGGGGGGATCTAACTCCCTGATGTTTGAGAACAACTGGTTCCTTACTATTCAGACATTTGTCCCCATAACGGCAGCGAAGGTTCCGGCAGAAAAGGACAAGTTTCGATAATAGGTACTTGTTGAAAGTATCTCGTGCCTTTTCCTCTTCCAAAAAGAGAGGATCTTCTTAACCCGTCGCTTCGCCATCTCTTTGTCTTTGCCCACCAGGATGACGAGGTCCTGTGCGCAGGCCTGATCCAGAGGGTATCAAGCCGGGGGAATTCCCGTTTCATCTGGGTCACAAACGGGGACGGCATTGCCCCGGAGGTTGGGGCTGATCCCGGAGAATATGCCAAACTCAGAGAGAAGGAGTGCGTTGAGGTTCTTACCCGTCTCGGCATACGGAGAGACAGGGCCGAGTTCCTGGGATACTCGGAGATCTATATCTATGACATGTTTGTGGAGATCTGCCAAAAGAGCGGGAAAACCCCTGATGCCCTGAAGTTCTTTCGCCGGATGGCGGATGATGTTGGAAAGGCCGTATCCCGCGCATCTCCTGATGTCGTGTGGACAGTTGCATTCCAGGGCGGCCATCCAGAGCATGACCTTACGCATGTCTTGACCGCAAGGTCTCTTATGAAACTTGGAGAGAAAAAGGGCTCACGGCCGCCGCTCGTCCATCTTCCAGAGTATGAATGGACTATCCTTATTCCTGCCCGTTTCCGGCCGGGCTATTCCGGCAAGGTCTATGACATACATCTTTCCGATGGGGAGATTTCGGGGAAGAGGAGGGTGATTGAGGCCTACCCCTCACAGACAGGGCTCTTTGCGAAATTTGAGAAGGTGATCAACGCACTTGGAAAACTTGCAGGCATTTTGGGACGCAGGTTCACAGCCGAGGACTTCCTCAGGAGGGAGGTCTTCAGCCCGGTTCCTCCGGATAAGGATTACACCATCTGTCCGCAGCCCCTGGATGCCCTTGCTTATATTGCCGAGCGGCACAAGGGAATCAGGGTGACCTTCAACCGCTCCATCCGACCTATTATCGAAGAGCTGTTTTCTTCCTGAATTGAGGCAGGAAGTCTTTGTTGGCATTGAGGAGTGCGTCAAGCATCTGCCGTGCAGCAGTCAGGTCATTCACCATTGGATCAAGAACAAGTGCTCGAAGGGCGAGCTGTCTATTGCCGAGCACTGCTGCATCTACGGCAAGGTCAGCGATGTCGATCTGCCTCCTGCACAGAGAGGCGATCCCTTTCGGAAGAGCACCCACATGCAGCCCTTCGGGCCCGCTGGACCAGACCCTTGATGGGACCTCTACAACAGCTCCTTCCGGGAGATTTTCAATGTATCCCTTGTTGGGGATGTCGAGGGCAAGCTCCAGGTTCCCATTGTCCTTGAGCACAGAGGCGATGAATGGGGCCGCCCTCTCGCCAGAGAACTTCTTGAACGGATTGATAGTGCCTCTGCCCGAAGCCAGGGCCGCGAACTTCCTCCTGAGGGCGACCCGCCTCTTCTCCATTTTTGCCCAGGGATAAAGGGGAAGCTTGTATCGCTTCCAGGGTTTTGTCGTGGGATCGTGGCACCAGGGCAGGTATTCCGAGAGGTGAGAATCCCCTGGTGTGGGGAAGAGGCCGAAGATGTCAAAGAGCTCGCGCGAGAGGGGCGGGTCATCGGCTGGAAGCTTTCTGAGCCTCCTGATCAATTCCGGATAAAGACTCTTGCCGGTCTTTCTGTCTTGTATCTCCAGAAACCAACTGAAGTGGTTGAGCCCTGCTGCAGTGATCCTCATAGACTCTGGAGGTCTTTTCAGCCATCTGGAGACATTCCCGATCCCCCTATAGAGCTGATGGCACAGGCCGATGACCCGTGCCCGGGTGTATCGCCGCGCTGCCAGGGTGACCCTGGGGACAGGGTTTGTGAAGTTGAGGACAAAGGCTTTCGGGCAGAGCCTTTCAACATCGCGGCAGATATCCAGGAATGGAGGGATGCTCCTTGCCCCGTGGATCAATGCGGCAGGTCCGCCGTTTTCCCCAAGGGGCTGACGGATGCCGAACTTGAGTGGTATCTCCCAATCCATCCGCCACCTTTGCTCCCTCTCAATGGCGATGGATACAATGACGAAACTTGCGCCGGAAAGGGACTTGCGGCGATCGGTTTCTGCCGAGATTCTGCACCCTGACTTCCACTCTGCGTTCATGCGCTCGGCAAGCCCTTTTGTTAGGTCCAGGGCCTCAGGATCTATGTCCACCAGGCAGACCTCCGATCCCTTCAGAGATGGCTCCAGGAGAAGGTCAGCAATAATAACGGGGCCGAAGTCAGCGCTCCCTGCTCCGATCACGACAACCTTTGTCTCTTTTCCTCCCATAGATATATAATACTTGACAAAATGTATAATTGTTAATACCTGTGGAGGCAAATGAAGAACGCTATTACAGATGTTTCCGGCATAAAGATCGGGCACGAAAGCGATTTTCAGGGTTTCACCGGGTGCACGGTGATCCTATGCGAATCCGGGGCGACCGGAGGGATTGATATACGAGGGACAGCATCGGGCACCAGGCAGGTTGACTCCCTAAATCCCCTCCATCTCGTCCCTTATGTCCATGCTGTGTGCATTGCTGGGGGGAGCGCATATGGGCTTGATGCTTCATCGGGCGTCATGAAGTTTCTTGAGGAGAAGGGGATTGGCCTTGAATTCCTTGTGGGGAAGGTTCCAATAGTTCCTTCTGCTGTTCTCTTTGACCTTTTCTTCGGTGACCCGAAGGCGCGGCCCCACAAAGAGATGGGTTACAGGGCATGCCAGAATGCCACGGACGGAAAAGTGGAAGAGGGGAGCGTTGGCGCAGGCACGGGCGCCACAGTGGGGAAGGTTTTTACTGTCAGGCAAGCCATGAAGGGAGGGGTAGGGACTGCGAGCGAGAAACTTCACGGAGGCGTCGTTGTGGGTGCTCTCGCAGTGGTGAACTCGTATGGAGATGTGATTGACAGCAAAACCGGGGAGATCCTTGCCGGAGCCAGAAAATCTCCGGACAGCATGGAATTTGCAGAAACACGCCTCGTATTCCGGGAGGGCAGGGAGAGGGAGGTCAATCCCGGGCAGAGCACTACTATCGGGGTGATCGCCACAGATGCAGCTCTCACCAAGGCTGATGCCACGAAGGTTGCCCAGATGGCCCAGGATGGGATCGCCAGGGTCATCTCTCCTTCCCATACCATCTATGATGGCGATGTTACATTTGCCCTCTCTCTTGGAGACAGGAGGGCACAGGTGACCACCATAGGGCTTGTGGCTGCCGAGCTACTTGCCGAAGCCATTGTTAGGGGAGTAAAATCCGCAGAGGGGTTTGGAAAGATACCAACTTGGAAGGATAGATAATGGGATATAAAGAGAGGAAAACAGCACTTGTCATCCTTCTCAAGGACGCCAATGAAGAGGTGAGAAAATCAGCGGCCAAGGCACTTGAGAAGATAGAGGTCAAGCCGAAGCTCGAGCTCCTGATCAAGGCAGCAAAGGAAGGGGATAAGCTCACGAGGCTCAGGGCTGTTTATGCCCTGAACGAATCAGAAACCGAAGAGGCCTTCTCCCAGCTAATGTTGTCCGTAAATGACCAGGAGGTTGAGGTGAGAGCTGCTGCCATCAAGGGTTTGGGGCGGAAGGCCGACCCCAGGGCGTTCGGATTATTGCTTCAGAAGCTAAACGAGACTAATGTCTCGCTTCGTGTTCTGGCCATAGATGCACTGAGCAAATTCAGTGATAAGAATGTTGGAGACATCATGATCAACCTCCTCAATGAGAAGAACCTGGAGGTTGTCATGGCGGCCATGGATGCCCTTGGGAAACTCGGGGAAGCAAAGGCAGAAGGCCCCCTCATTCAGTTCCTGTCACATCACGATCACAGACTGAGGGGCCGCGCCGCCCTCGCCCTGGGCAGCCTCAAAGACTAAGTTTCTTGAATCACTATGGGAGTCCGTCTATAATAAGTATTGAAGGGAAATTGTATGGGGTTTACAACGATTAAATTGAAATTGTGCCATCTGGCGGATCCATCCCGACAGGAAGAGGTTGAACTGCTGGTGGATACTGGCGCTCTTTATAGTGTTGTTCCCCGACAATTGCTTGAATCCATTGGAGTTGAAGAAATCAGGGAGGAGAAATTTGTTCTGGCTGATGGCACCGCCATTCGCAGACGCATTGGGGCTATAATGTTTATACTCGAGGGAAAAAGAGGCCCATCACCTGTAGTGTTTGGAGAGCCAGGGGATAAGCCCCTCCTCGGAGTTGTCACGCTTGAGTCACTGGGGCTTGAGGTTGATCCTACGACCAAGACCCTCAGGCCTGTCCCCCACTACCTTATGTCCCAATCCATTTAAGGGACTAATCCCGCATACTGTTCAGGAGAAGATCGCAGACTGCCTGAATCACGGGCTCCAAAGCAGTAGACTTGCCCTTGCTTGATCCCCTCAGGCACACTATGTATTAGCAGGGCTATGGCAGGGGGAGCCTTATCAGGGAGAGGCTGTTGTCACCGCTATTTGCTACAACTGCGAGGTTTGTCCCGGAGAGGATGGCCAGCCCGGTGGGGCCCTTCCCAACAGGGATTGAGGCTGTAATTGTAAAGCCTGTGCCATAAGGGTAATAAGGGTACTTTTGCTTCTCAATAAGGGAGATGCTCGTCCCCGGCGCGGCGCCCCCGAGGTTCCCCACAACTGCTATTCCTGATTCTTCATGAATAGCAACATCAAATGGCCCTTCCTCTGCCTTTATTGTGGCAAGAAGCTCAGGTGGAAAAACATTCAGATCCATAATGGAGACGCTACTGCCAGGAGTGGAAAGGCTTCCCCAGTGGGTGAGATAAGCGAGCCCATTTGTTCTATCCACGGCCAGGCCAAACAGCCCTGATTCCCCTGAGACGCTGACTGTCACAACATCCCCTATGGTATCCAGGGGCACTATTGTTAAGGCATTCTCTTGCCGAAGCACCAGGGCAGCATTGCCCGCGGGGCTGATGGCCAAGCCTGTGGGAGACGGCCCCACCCCTACCCACGCCCTTTCCTGAGGAGGTTCGGCCATCACATCAATGAAGCTCAATCGGCCGGTATCGTAGCTTGCAACAATGGCTACACCCCCTGTGGGGCTGAATGCGCCTGCAATCGGGCCAGAGCCAGGTGGAAGGCTGAGGCTGGAAGTAACTACTGGAGAGGCAGTCAGGTCAATGATAGACACGGTGTCAGAGAAGCGGTTGGCCACCACTGCGCGGTTGCTTGTGGGACTAATGGCTATCCCTTGGGGAAAGGAGCCAGCCGTGAGGGGCAGAGCAGTTGAAAGGCCCCCTGAAGGGAGAATGACTTCCTGGACAGAGTCACCCATAGGAAGCGAGACGAGGGCAATTCCTTTCGTAGGATGAATATCCACATCCCACGGCGCCTTCTCCAATCCTGTGCCTAATGAGACATCGGTTCTTTCATAGATAAAGAGCCGGGCAGGAGGTGCAGAAATCATATTAGCCATCCTGGTACAAAGGCATGTATTTAAGCCTCTTGTATCAAATGACGCACCAATCTTTGTCCTCCCCGGGGCAAGAGCAGAGGCCACACCAAATGAATCTATAATTGAAACTGATGGATTTGTTGAATGCCAGATGACCCTCTCCTTGAGTTCTCTTTTTTTCGTGCAATGAGGCCCCTCTTCAGGAGTCCCTACAATACATGCCGCCTCCCACGAAGTAAGGCTCACCTTCTCTCCTATTTTTAAAGTTGCTTTCTGAGGCTCAACCAATATATCAGGGGGACAGAAACATGGCGGTTCTTCTGCACAGCAGGCGCACCCGATATGTGAAAACAGAAGAATTACGAGGAGTAGGATGAAGGCTATTCTAACAGTCCAGCTCATCTCCCTACCACAAAATCGTCCGCTGAATCCCAAGGGCTGCAGGGCCGCTCCCTACAGGTATTATCTTCTTCAGTGTATATCCCTGGAATACAGCAACATTGTCAGACCCAAAGTTAGCAATATACATATATTCTCCATCGGATCGGAATTTTATCGCCAGAGGATTATCTCCTCCGCTGGGAAACGAGGCGATCTGCTTCCCCTGTTTGAAGACATCCGTTGTTGTAGAGGCAACGATGACCCTGTCATCCTGGCTTGTGAAAAATACCGTCCATGAATTGGGATGATGGGCGAGATTGGTTACCTGAGCGTTGGTGTCAAGGACGATATAGGGGTTCTGAACAGCCATCACAAAAAAAGGACAGTCCAGAACAAAAATAGTCCCATAGATCCTTGTCACAATATTTCCCCACAACTGAGAGATGACAGGGAGACCTGTAGAATAATCCACGGCAAATGGATAGGATTGCACAGGGAAGTTGCCCGCTTCGCAATACTTAGGATCGGGAGGTAAATGCAATCCGTCCCAGAAAACCTTGACAGTATTGCCATAGAGATTGGACGCTGCCACTATGAGCCCCGTAGAAGAGGTCTCAATCCCTGTAGGATGAGGGCCTGTAGGGATTTTCCCGAGAATCCCACCAGTTGACCTATCAATGACCCAGATCTCGTTGATTCCGCCGCTGCATGTGACAAAGAGGATATTGTGTTTCGGAGAAGCAGCTACCCCGCTGGGCCTACAGGGAGAGAGGTTCCAGGTGTTTACAAGGGTGTCCGTTGAGGTGTCAAGGACATGCACTGAATTGGAATTTCCTCCCGCTATAAACGCTTTAGTATTATCAGGGCTTAGGGCTATCGTAATGAGAGGTGAGGAGGAATCCCGTCCGACAGTAACACCAGGAATCCTCTTGAGTTCCTCGTTATATCGGGTGCCGATGACAGAGACATCATCGCTTCCCTGATTTGCAACATAGAGCTTTCTCCCTGGCTTCATGGCATTGAAGGCGTTCAAGACACCCCCTGTCCTCACAAGCCCTGAGAGTGCCGGAACAGGTCTCACGCTCTCAAGGATGATCTGCTTGACCTCCCCGTATGAAAGGGTTGGATCCCGAGCCCAGATCAAGGCTGCCACCCCGCTGACCAGGGGAGCAGCGGCCGATGTACCACCAAAATTTGCATAACTGTAAAGGGCTGACATATGGTTATAATCGAAACGGATATCCCTACGTCCTATATCAAGACCAACAGAATAATCAGGAAACGTCGTTGCAAAAAGTTTATCTTGCCCTGGAGCTGCCAAATCCACAAATTGAGGGCTGTAATTGTACATGTTGTAGTCATATTCTTCCGAACCACCAACCACTACCATATTAGAGAGTCCATATAAGGCTCCATATTTGGCTGGAAAATCATTCCAGATATCCAAGTCAATTTGATTATTGCCAGCCGAAGTTACAAAAAGGACACCCCTTCCTTCTGCTCGTTGAATGGCTCTTCTTTCCGCCTCACTTTCTCGGGCCCATATCCCTTTTTCGGGGTTATCTTCTCTCCCCGCGCTTTGGTTTATAATCTTTGCTCCGTTGGGGACTATCGCTTTAAGAATGGCATCAATGACACAATAACCATCCATCTCTTCAGTGTCTCCTATTCCACAATTGTATGAGAGGATTTTTACCCTCCAGTTGACGCCGGCGACGCCGATCCCATTGTTTCCAACAGCTCCTATGATTCCGGCTACTGCTGTGCCATGTCCTCTCAGATCTTTTGGGTCCTCAGGCGTGGAGGAACATCCCCTGCAATAAAGGAGTTTAGGCCTGATATTGAAAAGGAGATTATCCTTGAGGTCGGGATGGTTCGGGTCTACACCACTGTCAATAACAGCAACTTTTATATCGGTACTCCCTTGGGTGTAATCCCATGCCTTGTATAGGTCAATGATCCCATAGGCGGTCTTCCTTCCCTCCAGTGCCCTTTTAAGCTCATACCAAGCCCATATTTGATCGTTAGGTTGTGTATCTTGCATTTCATAGATAAAGTCTGGCTCTACATAGTCCACATCATATTGGCGATTGAAACACTCTATGGCCTCCTCTACACTGATACCCTCAGGGAGCTGGAGGATGAAAAGGTTCAATTCTTCAATCTGATCCAGAACCGTGGCACCTATGTCAGGACATAGTTCCTCAATATCCTCAGGCGACATCTGCCTCCAGAATGCAACCATCACGACACCCTGAACATAGGGATGAACAAAATCCACTCGCAAGGTGCTCGATGTCACATTACAAGCAGCATCTACTGCCGTCACAGTAATGAGATTGGGGACAACATCAGAATATGTCGTTGTGGTCAGAGGAATAAGCTGTGAAAAATTTCCCTCTGGATCAAGAGAAAGAAATGTCTCTGCCATGGGCGATGACAAGGTTGCAGATGTGACCCTTATTCCGTTTGTGATTGAGCCTTTTATCTCGATTTCTTCCTGTCTTGTTGAGGAATATGGGGAAGGTGAAGTGATCGCTATAAAAGGAGGATCAATATCCAGGATGACATCTCCAAGGAAGTTTTCTGTCTCCTCAAGGACGATGGGCTTCCCAGGCTTGTTGATTTTAGCCACTGCTGCCCAGAGCCTTGAGGTATAGGTTCCGCTGCTCAGGAGCAATCCATCTGTGTCTCTCCCATCCCAAGCCCCTTTAATGTGCACAGGGATCCTCGGCTGAGGATCTATATTTCCACCACCTGGAGGGATGGATGGGATCGGCACTGCACCTTCAATTTTCCTGATAATCTCTCCTGTTGAAGTAACGATCTCCCAGCGATAGGCCAGGACTATATCGGGCTTGGATGGAGGATTGGCTTCTCTGTCTGTGCGAAGGCTATCAACAGGCTTGATACAGTAAGTTGCGGAAAGATTGGCTGTAGGCTTGCATCCAAGGGGTGAGAATGGACTTGGAGAAACTTCAAAATCCCGAAGGAATATCTTGGCGCTTACACTCTCATCACAGAGGCTAGGAAATGTGAGGGTTCGATCAGGGGCACCTGACAGATTGCTACCCCCCTCTTCCTTATCTCTCGCTGGTTTGTCCCGACATCCGATGATTCCTGATGCGAAAATACCACAACAGAGAATAACGGTGAAAATTGCAGTGCATTTTTTATTCATAGGTACCTCCTTACTGATAAAAAAAATATACCCCTTTATGGAGAAGAGTGTCAATCAGAAAATATTATCCAAATGTTGCAGGGGTTATCCGGTGAACTTCCAGCTTCTTTTCAATATGTTGCTTGGGATTTTTGAGTTGGGGTTTAAGAAAAACATTCGAAATTGTCCAATGGTTAGACCTGTAGCCTTTTTGAATGCCTTGCATAATGCTGGGTAGCTGGTATACCCAAATTGTTCTGGGATAGCTTTGGGAACGGCCTCCTCATGATGAGCAAGGTGTGATTTGATGACATCGAATTTATATTTTTTGATAAACTTCCTTGGAGTAACCCCAATCTTTGTCATAAAAATCCTGTATAAGGTGCTTCTATGAACCTTGCAGGCCCGGGAGATCTCATTTACTGAGAGGATGCCATCCAGGGTCGTAATAAGCCACCAAGCAAATTTGAAAATACTGTCTGAATCAAAAACTCTATTATCGCCGTAGACCACTATGATAATAGTAAAACTGATTCTTTCTTATATCAAGTATGAAAGAGTTTTGTACCTCAAAAAAGGGACTTTTATGAAAAATCATTCTCTCAGCTAATGTTGTCCGTAAATGACCAGGAGGTTGAGGTGAGGGCTGCTGCCATCAAGGGTTTGGGGCGGAAGGCCGACCCCAGGGCGTTCGGATTATTGCTTCAGAAGCTAAACGAGACTAATGTCTCGCTTCGTGTTCTGGCCATAGATGCACTGAGCAAATTCAGTGATAAGAATGTTGGAGACATCATGATCAACCTCCTCAATGAGAAGAACCTGGAGGTTGTCATGGCGGCCATGGATGCCCTTGGGAAACTCGGGGAAGCAAAGGCAGAAGGCCCCCTCATTCAGTTCCTGTCACATCACGATCACAGACTGAGGGGCCGCGCCGCCCTCGCCCTGGGCAGCCTCAAAGACTAAGTTTCTTGAATCACTATGGGAGTCCGTCTATAATAAGTATTGAAGGGAAATTGTATGGGGTTTACAACGATTAAATTGAAATTGTGCCATCTGGCGGATCCATCCCGACAGGAAGAGGTTGAACTGCTGGTGGATACTGGCGCTCTTTATAGTGTTGTTCCCCGACAATTGCTTGAATCCATTGGAGTTGAAGAAATCAGGGAGGAGAAATTTGTTCTTGCTGATGGCACCGCCATTCGCAGACGCATTGGGGCTATAATGTTTATACTCGAGGGAAAAAGAGGCCCATCACCTGTGGTGTTTGGAGAGCCGGGGGATAAGCCCCTCCTCGGAGTTGTCACGCTTGAGTCACTGGGGCTTGAGGTTGATCCTACGACCAAGACCCTCAGGCCTGTTCCCCACTACCTTATGTCCCAATCCATTTAAGGGACTAATCCCGCATACTGTCCAATAGAAGATCGCAGACTGCCTGAATAACGGGCACCAAAGCAGTAGACTTGCCCTTGCTTGATCCCCTCAGGCACACTATGTATTAGCAGGGCTATGGCAGGGGGAGCCTTATCAGGGAGAGGCTGTTGTCACCGCTGTTTGCCACAACTGCGAGGTTTGTCCCGGAGAGGATGGCCAGCCCGGTGGGGCCCTTCCCAACAGGGATTGAGGCTGTAATTGTAAAGCCTGTGCCATAAGGGTACTTTTGCTTCTCCACAAGGGAGATGCTTGTCCCCGGTGTGGCGCCCCCGAGGTTACCCACAACTGCTATTCCTGATTCCTCATGAATAGCAACATCAAATGGTCCTTCCTCTGCCTTTATTGTGGCAAGAAGCTCAGGTGGAAAAACATTCAGATCCATAATGGAGACGCTACTGCCAGGGGTGGCAAGGCTTCCCCAGTGGGTGAGATAAGCGAGCCCATTTGTTCTATCCACGGCCAGGCCAAACAGCCCTGATTCCCCTGAGACGCTGACTGTCACAACATCCCCTATGGTATCCAGGGACACTATCGTCAAGGCATTCTCCTGCCGAAGCACCAGGGCAGCGTTGCCCGAGGGGCTGATGGCAACCCCGGTGGGAGACGGCCCCACCCCCACCCATGCCCTCTCCTGAGGGGGTTCGGCCATCATATCAATGAAGCTCAATCGGCCGGTGTCGTAGCTTGCAACAATGGCTATACCCCCTGTGGGGCTGAATGCGCCTGCAATCGGGCCAGAGCCAGATGGAAGGCTGAAGGTAGAAAGAACCACTGGAGAGGCAGTCAGGTCAATGACAGAGACAGTATCAGAGAAGCGGTTGGCCACCACTGCCCGGTTGCTTGTGGGACTAATGGCTATCCCTTGGGGAAAGGAGCCAGCCGTGAGGGGCAGGGCGGACGAAAGGCCCCCTGAGGGAAGTGTGACTGCCTGGACAGCGTCACCAACAGGAAGGGTGACGAGGGCGACCCCTTTCGTAGGATGAATATCCACATCAAACGGCGCCTTCTCCAATCCTGTGCCTAATGAGACATCGGTTCTTTCATAGACAAATATCCTTGCAGGGGGAGGGTATACATAAATAGCATATCTGATACATATGCAGGAACCTTTTGTAGCAAATGACGCACTAACCTCTGTCCTCCCTGGTGCAAGGGCAGCTACCACACCAGATGAATCTATTGTAGAAACTGAAGGATTTGTTGAATGCCAGATGACTCCTTCTTTGACCTCTCTTTCTTTCGTGCAAAAGGGTCCTTCTTCAGGAGATCCTGAGAAGCATTCCGCCTCCCAGGCGGTAAGGCTTATCTTCTCTCCTAATTTTAATGTCGCTCTCTGAGGTTCAACCAATATATCGGGGGGACAGAAACACGACTGTTCCTCAATACATCCGGAGCACCCTATTTCTGAAAATGCAAGTAGGAGGAAAATAAAGAGAAGAAGAATTCTTTGAGGCCACTTCATTGTTTCACATGCGAATCTACCGCTGTATCCCAAGAGCACAGGGGCCACTACCTACCGAAATAGTCTTCTTCACTGAATATCCCTGAAATACCGCAACATTGTTAGAGCCAAAATTGGCCACATACATATTGGCTCCATCAGGCCGAAATTTTATCGCCAGAGGATTATCTCCTCCGCTTGGGAAAGAGGCGATCTGCTTCCCCTGTTTGAAGACATCGGTTGTTGTGGAGGCTACGATTACCCTGTCATCCTGGCTTGTGAAAAATACCGCTGAGGAATTGGGATGATAGGTTAGATTGGTTACCTGGGCATTTGCGTCAAGGACGATATAGGGGTTCTGAACGGCCATCACAATAAATGGACAGTCCAGAACAAAAGTAATCCCATAGATCCTTGTCACAATTTTTCCCCACAACTGAGAGATGACAGGAAGACCCGTAGAAAAATCCACGGCAAATGGATAGGATTGCACAGGGAAGTTGCCAGCTTCGCAATACTTAGGATCGGGAGGTAAATGTAATCCGTCCCAGAAGACCTTGACGGTATTACCGTAGAGATTAGATGCTGCCACAATGAGCCCCTCAGTAGAGGTCTCAATCCCCGTGGGATGAGGACCTGTAGGGATTTTCCCGAGAATCCCACCAGTTGACCTGTCAAGGGCCCAGATCTCGTTGATTCCGCCGCTGCATGTGACAAAGAGGATATTGTGCTTCGGAGAGGCAGCCAACCCGCTGGGCCGACAAGGGGAGAGATTCCAGCTATTTACAAGGGTATCCGTTGAGGTATCAAGGACATGCACTGAATTGGAATTTCCTCCCGCTACAAACGCTTTAGCATTATCAGGGCTTAGGGCTATCGTAATGAGAGGGGAGGAGGAATCCCGTCCGACAATAACACCGGGAATCCTTTTGAGTTCTTCGTTATACCGTGTGCCAATGACGGAGACATCGTCGCTTCCCTGATTGACCGTATAGAGCTTTCTCCCTGGCTTCATGGCGTTGAAGGCGTCCAGGACACCTCCAGTTCTCACATAGCCTGAGAGGGCTGGAACAGGCCTCACGCTTTCTAAAATGATCTGCTTGACTTCCCAATAGGAGAGGTTCGGATCCCGAGCCCAGATCAGGACTGCGATACCGCTCACTAAGGGGGCAGCAGCTGAAGTGCCGTCAAAGGTTCCATATCTATATAGGATAGAGAGGGGATTTTGATTAAAACGAAAATCTGGGCGTTCTTTATCAAGACCAACAGAATACGATGGAAATGTCGTAGCAAATAGTCCAGTTTCCGCCGGGGCTGCCAAATCAACAAATTGAGGGCTGTAATTGTTCAGGTTAAAGTCATATTCTGATGAACCACCTACCACTATCATGTTTGGAAGCCCGTATTTGGCAGGATATACATCATACATATCGAGATTTAGGCCCAAATTGCCAGCTGAACTTACGAAAAGAATTCCATTCTCCCAAGCTTTTGCAATGGCATTTTCCCATGATGCAACCCTAGGAGCCTCATTTTCTTCAGTCATGGGATCATCTTCTAAGCTAATACTGGCATTGATGATCTTCGCCTGGCTGGCTGTCGCATGAGTAATGCTTGCGAGAATACAAGAAAGATCAAGCTTTTTAGTGTCCCCGATCCCACAATTATAGGAAAGGATCTTCACCCTCCAATTCACCCCAGCCACTCCAATGCCATTGTTCCCAACTGCCCCTATAATACCGGCCACGGCTGTGCCGTGTCCCCTCTGATCTTTTGAATCCTCTGAACCCCCACAGCATCCCCGACTGTAGAGGATCTTGCGTCTAATGTTGAAAAGGAGATTATCCTTGAGGTCAGGATGGTCTGGATCTACCCCGCTGTCAATAACTGCGACCTTTATATCAGCGCTGCCAGTGGTATAATCCCACGCCTTATATAAATCAATAATTTCGTGGGCTGTCTTCCTTCCTTCATGAGCGCTAAGGAGTTTATGCCAGGCCCATATAGGATCATCAGGAATAGTATCATTCATTCCCACTAAGTAATCTGGTTCCGCATAATCTACACCATAGACCGTGTTATAACAGGCCATTGCCTCTTCTACACTAACACCCTCAGGAAGCTGTAGGATATATAGGTTCAGTTCTTCTATTCGATCCAGCACTGTAGCCCCTATATCGGGACACAATCCTTCCACATACTCCGGCGTCACTGGATTCCAGAATCCCACCATGACCACCCCCTGGACATAGGGATGGACAAAATCCACCCTTAAGGTGGTTGAGGTAGTATTGCATGCCAAATCTATCGCCATCACAGTAATGAGATTGGGGACAACATCAGAATATGTCGTTGTGGTCAGAGGAATAAGCTGTGAAAAATTTCCCTCTGGATCAAGAGAGAGAAATATTTCCGTCATGGGCGATGATAAAGTCGCAGAAGTGACCCTTATCCCGTTGGTGATTGATCCTGTCACCTCGATCTCATCCTGTCTCGTCGAGGAAAATGGGGAAGGCGAAGCGATGGTGATAATGGGAGAATCAATATCCAGGATGACATCCCCGAGGAAGTCCTCTGCCTCCTCAAGGACAATGGGCTTCCCAGGCTTGTTGGTTTTGGCCACTGCTGCCCAGAGCCTTGAGGTGTATGTTCCGCTGCTCAGGAGCGATCCATCTGTGTCTCTCCCATTCCAAGTCGTTGAAATGCTCACTGGAATCCTGGGCTGGGGGTCTATATTCCCTCCCCCAGGGGACAATGACGGGATGAGCTCCGCGCCCTCTATTGTTCTGACAACCTCCCCGGTGAGGGAGACGATTTCCCAGCGAAAGGCCAGGACTATCTCTGGCTTAGAGGGAGGATTGGCATCCCGGTTTGTGCGGAGGCTGTCAACAGGTTTGATACAATATGTTGCAGAGAGATTGGCTGTGGGCTTGCATCCAAGGGGTGAGAATGGACTTGGAGAAACTTCAAAATCCCGAAGGACTATCTTGGCGCTTACACTCTCATTGCAGAGGCTGGGAAATGTACGGGCTCGATCAGGTGTGCCTGATAGATTACTACTCCCCCCTTCCTTATTTCTCGCTGGTTTGTCCCGACATCCTATGATTCCTGATGAGAAAATAACACAACAGAGAATAACGGTGAAAATTGCAGTGCATTTTTTATTTATAGGTACCTCCTTACTGATAAAAAAAATATACCCCCCTATGGAGAAAAGCGTCAATAAGAAAATATTATCCAAATGTTGCAGGGGTTATCCTGTGAACTTCCAGCTTCTTTTCAATATGTTACTTGGGATTTTTGAGTTGGGGTTTAAGAAAAACATTCGGAATTGCCTCATGGTTAGACCTGTAGCCTTTTTGAATGCCTTGCATAATGCCGGGTAGTTGGTATACCCAAATTGCTCTGGAATAGCTTTGGGAACGGCCTCCCTATGCTGAGTAAGGTGAGATTTAATGACATCGAATTTATATTTTTTGATGAATTTTCCTGGAGTAACCCCAATCTTTGTCATAAAAATCCTGTATAAGGTGCTTCTATGAACCTTGCAGGCCCGGGAGAGCTCATTTACTGAGAAGATGCCATCCAGGGTCGTAATAAGCCACCAAGCAAACTTGACTATGCCGTCCGGATAAACAACTCTATTATCACGAAGGGCCATCAGGATAATAGTAAAACCGATTCTCTCTCAGATCAAGGGGAGCAAGAGTTTTTGACCACAACGAAGGCACTTTTGTAAGCATTGGGCGAAAATTTTTAAGAAATTCTTTAGCTACCTTTGAAGATGCCTTCTCCCAGCTAATGTTATCGGTAAATGACCAGGAGGTTGAGGTGAGGGCTGCTGCCATCAAGGGTTTGGCGCGGAGGGGCGACCCCAGGGCGTTCGGATTATTGCTTCAGAAGCTAAACGAGACGAATGTCTCGCTTCGTGTTCTGGCCATAGATGCACTGAGCAAATTCAGTGATAAGAATGTTGGAGACATAATGATCAACCTCCTCAACGAGAAGAACCTGGAGGTTGTTATGGCGGCCATGGATGCCCTTGGGAAACTCGGGGAGGCAAAGGCAGAAGGCCCCCTAATCCACTTCCTGTCACATAAAGATCACAGGGTGAGGGGCCGCGCCGCCCTTGCCCTCGGCAGCCTCAAAGACTAATCCCACATACTGTCTGATAGAAGATCGCAGGTTTAGGAGAATTTTTTAGCTGCTCTTGAAGAAGCCCTCTACTTCAATAAGGCCCTGGGTGAGGGAGTCCACACTGGAAGCGATCATTCGCTTGAGCTGGTCCGATCCGGGATCCTTTTCGGTAAGAGAGACTTCAACGGGCTTGGGAAGTCTGTTTCCATCCGGGTCATAGAGGATCTTCACGGCAGGAAGATTGGGGTCTTCGGGGTTGAGCCTTGTCACAAGGGCAATCTCGTTTGTATCAAGTCTCACGAGGCTTCCGATGGGATAGAGCCCGAGCATTCTGACAAATACATTCAGAATGGCGGGATCGAAGTCCGTTCCGGACCTCCGCGCCATGATCTCCAGGGTCTCCTTTGGATCAAACCTTTTTTGATAGGGGCGAAGAGTGGTCATGGAGTCATAGCAGTCTGCAATGGCAACGATATGGGCGCCCGGGTTCGCTTTTTCGCCGTCCTTTAGGGCAGGATAGCCCTGGAGGTTGAATTTGCAATGGTGTTGATAGACAGAGGTTGCGGTGAATTCGCTCACGCCCTCCATCAATCTGATGATCCTCCATCCCTCCACGGGATGGAGCTTCATGATCTCCCACTCCTCCTCAGTAAGTATCCCGGGTTTGGAGATGATGTCCCTCGGAGTCACTGTTTTTCCGATGTCATGGAGAAAACCGGCGAGACCCACGGCCACCTGGGCGTTTGGTTTTAGCTTGAGAGTGCTTCCAAGTGCCAAAGAGAGGATCCCAACATTCACACAGTGGTTGAATGTATATTCATCGTAGTCCTTGATCATTGTGAGACCCAGGAGGGCGCTTCTCTCCTTTAAGAAGATTTCGGACATTTCCTGGACAAGCCTGATGGCCCTGTCTGCCTTTGGAACCTTCCCCATGCGGGATTCCTTCATGATAGAGATCACCTCGGCCCGCGCATCGCTATACACTTTTCTGGCTTTCTCGAAGACATCCGTATCCATAAGTTTCCTGATCTCAATGTGCTTGACATTCATGCGCTTGAGGAATGCCTCCGCTCCTCCTTTTCGTTGCAGCTCGTCCGGGTCGTAGAATAACAGCTCAAGGAGCTTTCCAATCTCTCCAGACTTGGTTCCCTTTCTTAAGATCACCCCCTCCACTTTTCTCCCCTCAAGGCGATCAATGAGCTCATCAATGGAAGGATTTGTCCTCTGAAAAGGGACACCATCAAAAACCAGGACCTTGTTCACAATTCCGAGAAGAAGCTGTTCTTTCTGGAACAAGAACGGTTTAAGAAGGTCAATGCATTTTTCAATTGGCTTTACAATTGCCTGATGTCCCGGGGGATAGAGGGACATTCCCTTCATGGCTGCAGTGAAGTGAGTGATGATCTGAGAAAGCTCGTCCTTCATATCCCACCCAGCTTTTCGTCCATGATCTTGAGGCCCTGCCAGCAGGCTTCCCTCAAGGCTTTGTTGCCTGACATAACTCCTCTTTCAAGGGCCTTGAGTGCTTCCGGGCCCCCGATCTCTCCAAGGGCAATCGCCGCCGAAACCCTGATATCTCCCCGGGAGCCGAAGTTAAGGAACCGTCCCTTCCTCAAAGTCTTCACGAGATAGGGAACTGTCTCATGCGAGCCGATCTTTCCCATGGACAGGATTGCCTCCATTTGAAGATTCTTGTTCCGTGAACCATTTGCAATGGCCATAAGGGGTTCTACAGCCAGGGTCTCTCTCAATGCTCCAAGGGCAGAGGCGCAAAAGGCTGCAAGCTCCTCGTCCTTGCCATGGAGGACATCAAATAGATAATTCAGGGCCTCTTTGGAGCGGATAAACGAGAGGGCCTTGATGCACTCCTTCCTGACCCGCAGGTCAGGATGACGAAGAGTTTCTTTCAGGGAGCTGACCGAGGACACGGCCTTGATTTCTCCGAGAAGGCTGATCATATTCCTCACAACATACCAGCGGCTGTCCTTCAGAAGGGGGAGAATCCGGGGAAGGGCCTTTTCTTCGAATCTCGCCACCATATCCGCCACCCTCCGCCTGGCCTTGAGCTCCTCCCTTGTTGTGAGGTCTTCAATTAGACATGATATGGCCTTATCCCCCAGCGTCAGGAAAACATTCGCATAATCATCGGCTGAATATACAGACTTGGTTGCGAAATGTTCTATCAGAAGGGAAATGGCCCTGGGATCTCCCAGTGCAGAAAGGGCTTCTCTGGCGTATCTCCTCTGGACATCGTGCCTTGTGATATCCCTGACGTGACTATCAAGGGACTGAAGGATTCCGAAGACCATCTCCGATCTCTTTGCTGCAACAAATTTCCTGCATGATTTGACAAGCCTCTTGAGCAGCGCAAGGTAACGGGCGTGGTCTGCCTCCCCTTCCATCTCCCCAAGGAGTTTGACCGCCTCCTTTTCCTCGGAGGCGAGAATATCTTCAACAGAGGGCTCCCGGTTCATTTCGGGGATCGCCGGCCCCTCATCCGAAGACGCTATCTCTTTGTCCTCTCCGGCTTGATCCTTGGCGTCCCGGCTTTTTTCCTTGATCCTTTCGTAATGCATCTCCTGGATGCGAATATTCTTTACTGCCTGGCGAAAGAGAAAGTTCTCGGCGCCTCCCTGGGACTCCAAATCGTCCTTGTCAAGGTTCAGAACGGTTATCAGGGCAGAGACCTCTGCCAGGGAAACGTTGCCGGAGATCCTCAATCTCTTGATCTTCCTGAGAAAGAACTCTTTTCCAGAAGAAATGGCCTGCTCGCTCTTAAGGCCAAGGGGTTTCTTTTCCCACAATGCTCCTTCCTTGGCGAATTCAAGGACCATCTCCTCACCAGGCTGGATGCTTGACCTTAGTATGCCGTGGATCTTCTCGAGGACAGTCTTTCTCTGGGGATGGCCGGGAGGGTAAAAAGCAAGGAGCTTGGAGCCTTTGGCCAGCTCAATAAAACTGTCTTCAACCCTCCGGAATTGCTCTTCTTTTGTCCATGAGGGCATTTGGATTTAATGGTAACATTCCCATCAGGTTGGGGTCAATCCGCCACGCAGTCCAGGATCTGGGACGGCAGCAGGAATACAATGCGCGGATCGTTGGTGAACTCCCTCAATGCATTCCGCAGATCCTGGAGGGTATTGGTCCATACTGATGCGCTTAAAAAAATAATCTTCACTTCGTCCTTCCTGATCGAATGCGCTTCGTCTCGTATCCTGTCCGCCATCGTCTTTGGGTCATCCCCATAGGTGCTTGTTGATGTTAGAATTACAGGATGTCCGGATGGAATCCTGAAGGTGTCTCCCTTTCCCCCTGAGCTCATATAGCCGATTAGAAATCCCCTCAATGGGTTTCCCTCGAGGTATGGGGACATCTTTTCCCACGCCGGGTTCTTTGGCGCGTAAAGTGAGAAATCAATCTGCCACCAGCTCGTCATTCCCATTGAGGAGATGGATTCAAGCGATTCTTTCATAAGAAATTCTGTGTCGGGATAGAGGGAGGGATGGACATAGCCCATGCCGAGCATTCCCACAAGCTCATTGTTTTCTCCAACCGTGGAGATGTAGTAGTCAGCCACGACAGGGGCAATGTGACGGAGGGCCATTGAAAGGCTCAAACCTATTGGGACCTCTCCCCGGGTGGAAGACTGCCAGTACTTTTCAGAGGGGTATATATTCAGGGGAATGGACAGATTATCTCCGTCACTTATCGCTATGCTTACATAGAGCCTTCCGGGTGTGCAGGACATTCGGGGGGAAGGTGGGCCTGGCTTGAACCGGACATTGAAACTTCCATGGAAAGAAAGATTTGATGTTGTGTCGGAAGGAATCAGGTATTTTCCGGCCTTTGACAGGGCCTGCACGGCAGCAAACTCTTCAGCGATGGTATCTGACATATAGCCGAATATAGGGATGTTCTGCGGGGTCTTCATGAAGATGTCTTCGATCACATCCCATTCCTGTGATCCAGGCCTGGCATATACAGTGAGGATGTTTCTCTGGATGAGGAGGTCCCTTAACCTATGCTCTTTGGGAGAAAGGACCCCGAGAGCACTGTGTGCGAGCGAGGGGTAGACGCTCGTAAACAAATCGGCATAGCAGGTCCGGGCGTCTTTCCATCTGCCCCTTAGATCTTCAAGAAGAGGTAGTCCTAAAGCTTCTACAATAGGACGATCGTTTTCAAATACGACAAGGGCTCTTTTCTGTCCTGCGAGGGATGTAGCGGCGTTAATACTCCAGGGCTCTGCTTCGTCTATGAGGATATAGCCGGAGATTTCAGGGGCAAACAATTTCAGTGCCTCGGCCAACCCGCCTTGCCAGACCGTTTCCATTCCGACGCGGTCCCGATACACATCAAGCCAGAATAGCTGGCTCAGGTGCTCCATGGATTTTTCCCAGGGACGGTTTTCGCCTGCCTCTCCGTCAACGATGTAGATCCTCCCTCCCTTTTTGTTCACTATCCCCTGAAGGCTTGCGGCGAGGACCTTTCTGGAGAATGGCTCTCCAACTATCTCCATGACGTATGCCCGTGGAGGAGAGACAAACTGGGATCCGGAGCGGATACCGCATGACAGATGAACCAGGGTCAATGAAATAAATAGGATAGCAACAGGTCTCATGGTCTATATAATTAACATGAAAAATTAAGATTGGAAAGGAGAAGAGGGTATATAATAGGGACAGATCTGAAGGAGACGGACCGTTTCATCAGTTTTCTGAAATCTTCAGGGGAGGCCGGGCAAACAGCGGAGCCTGGGAAGACAAGGATAGGCGGGCTCAGGGCCTCTTCCAAGGCACTCGTGTTATCTCGCATCTTTCTGGAACTCGGCCGGCCCCTCGTAATATTTACACCGGACAGTAAAAGCTCAGAGGACATGGCAAGGGATATGGGTTTCTTCATCGGTTCCTCCAAAGATATCTATTCCTTCCCCTCCTACGGGCTTCCGCCATATCATGAGGCATCGCCCCCGACGGAGACCATGCACCAGAGGCTCTCATGCCTTCTTTCACTTTGCTCCTCCGCACCCATTGTTGTCGTATCAAGCATGGAAGCATGCCTGAGAAGGACGATCCCCTGCGATATCTTTCTATCTTTTGTTGTCAGCCTGACAAAGGGGTGTAAAACGGAGCTGGAAGCCCTTGTCCGCAGCCTCACTGAAGGGGGATATGCACGCGTGAACACAGTGGAGTCTGCCGGGGAATTTGCCGTAAGGGGCGGGATTGTGGATGTCTTCCCTCCGTCTATTGCGTTTCCCATCCGGCTGGAGCTTGAAGGAGACCGGGTTGCATCGCTCAGGGGCTTTGATCCGGACACCCAGAGGTCAACAGATGAGATTCAGGAGGTCCTGGTTCCCCCGGCCAGAGAGGTCATCCTGAACGAGGAGAGCCTTGCATGCGGAGAAGAAAACCTCAAACGGCTCTCTGATGAAATGGATCTCGCAAGGAGGAAAAGAGAGGAGATATGGGAAGGGCTGCGTTCTCCGGAGACCGGATTTCAGGAGAATTTCCTTCCCATCTTCTACTCCGCACCCGGCTCCCTCCTGGACTATCTTCCATCATCCTCGCTCGTTGTAATTGACGACAGGAGGGCTGTTGAGGAGAGCGCAGGAGAACTGTTGAGGAATGCGGCGGAGAGGCATAGGAAAGCCGCTTCCCAGAGGCCAGTCCCTACCCCCGAATCCCTTTTCCTTTCCCTCGAGGAGTTCTCATCGCGGCTCAAAAGGTTGCATAATCTTTTTCTCGAACCCCTGAAGGGCTTGCCTGAGCCGGATTTTGAGTTCAATGTGTCGCTTCCTCCTCAGGTCAGGGAAAAATATCGGACCTCCGTGCTTGATCAGTATGCCTCAGAGGTTGGGGACTGGCTTGACAAAGGGCTTCGGGTCTTTTTCGTATCGCAGGATCCCGAGAGATTTATCAGGCTCTTTGAGGGGCATCATCTGAAGCTTCGTATGCTCCAAACCCCCTTTTTCAAGGAGTTGAGGGAGGGGACATTTTCAGACAGTTCAATTCTTATTAAAGGCTCGCTTTCCTCAGGATTTGTCCTTGCCTCAGAAGGGGTTGCGATAGTCTCCGAGGAAGACATCTTCGGACCCAAGAGGAAATTTCGTCCTTTCCACTCTGCCCGGCCATACCTCTCCTATGCAGACCTCAAGGAGGGAAACTATGTTGTCCACACACTCTACGGAATCGGCCTCTATAAAGGACTTCAGCACCTCCTGGCAGGGGGCATTGGCGGCGATTACCTCTTCCTGGAATATGCCGGGGGAGACAGGCTTTATCTTCCCGTCTATGGCATGAGGTATCTCCAGAAATATCACTCGGGAGGCGAGGGCAGGCCCACACTCGATCGTCTGGGGACACTCTCATGGAAGAGGAGGAGGAAGAAGGTAGAGGACTCTCTCAAGGAGATGGCAGAGGAGCTTATTAAAATCTATGCGATGAAAAAGACCCTGCCGGGGTTCTCCTTCACCTTGCCCGATGCGCACTTTGAGGAGTTTGAGGCGACATTTCCATTTGAGGAGACCCCGGACCAGAAAAAGGCCATTGAGGATGTCCTCGATCATATGCATAAGGGAGAGGCCATGGACAGGCTTGTGTGCGGGGATGTGGGTTTTGGAAAGACCGAGGTCGCCATCAGGGCAGCTTTCAAGGCCGCCATGGACCTCAAGCAGGTTGCGGTCCTCGTGCCCACGACACTTCTGGCCCATCAGCACTTCAGGAATTTCGCGGAAAGGCTGAAACCCTATCCAATCATCGTTGAAATGCTGAGCAGGTTTGTCCCGAGAAAGAAGCAGGCTGAGATCATTGAAAGGCTCAGGGAGGGAAGGGTGGATATCATTATCGGAACTCACCGTCTTCTCCAGGACGACGTATCTTTTAAGGACCTTGGCCTTCTGATCATAGATGAAGAGCACCGCTTTGGAGTTGCAGCCAAAGAAAAACTGAGGAAGCTCAGGGCATCAATTGATGTCCTCTCCCTGACCGCGACCCCGATACCCAGGACGCTCCAGATGTCTCTCTCGGGGATCAGGGATTTAAGCGTCATTGCGACCCCACCCCCTGATCGCCGCGCTATCCAGACCTTAGTTGCTCCTTTTGACGAAGATATAATCTGCGAGGCAGTGGAAAGAGAGCTGGCACGCGGGGGTCAGGTCTTCTTTGTCCACAATCGAGTGAAGAGCCTTCCAGCCATGGCCGATCTTCTCCGGAATCTTTTCCCCCAGGCAAGGCTCGGGGTTGCTCATGGACAGATGGATGATAGGGAGCTTGAAAAAACGATGGTGGAGTTCCTGGAGAGGAAGATAGACATCCTGGCTTGCACGGCCATTGTTGAGAGCGGACTGGACATCCCGAACGCCAATACAATGCTCATTAACAAGGCAAATGCCTATGGTTTGGCTGAACTCTACCAGCTGAGGGGAAGGGTGGGGCGTTCAAGCGAGACGGCATATGCTTACCTACTCGTTCCCGAAGGAGAATTGAGCGGCGAGTCCCGCAAGAGGCTACAGGCACTGAGGGACTTTATGGAGCTGGGCAGCGGTTTCAGGCTTGCCCTTCAGGACCTGGAGATCCGCGGGGCCGGAAACCTCCTTGGTTCGGAGCAGTCCGGACACATTGCATCGGTGGGCTATGATCTTTACTGCGACCTCCTTGAGGATGCCGTGAGGAACCTGAAGGGAGAAGGCGTGGAAGAAGAGATCAATACTGAAGTCTCCGTTCCATTCCCTGCCTACCTCCCTGAGAGTTATGTGAAAGGGACAGGGGAACGGCTGATCGCCTATAAGAGATTGGCAATGGCGGTTTCCGAGACTGAGCTGTACGGGCTCGAAGAAGAGCTGAGAGACCGCTACGGGCCCCTTCCCCCGGAGGCTGCCAATCTCTTCCTAATGCTTGGGCTGAAGCTGTGTGCCAAGCCGCTGAAGGTAACACGGTTGGATGTTGGGAAAAGCAAGGTCATGCTCACATTCCATGAGACCACCCCGTTGTCTCCAGAAGCCCTCCTTGAGCTCGTCCGGCAGAATCCCAAGAAATACCACCTTGTTCCTTCTTCAACAGTATCGGCGTCTCTTTCCGGCGGCAGTCCAGAGGAAATATGTAGTGAAGTTTCCGATTTCCTGAGAATTCTTTCTGGAGTATAATAGCTCAAAAGAAATGATAGCAACATCAAAAATATCCGGTGTGCTCCTCTAAAGGGTAGGGAGTTAATGTGAGTTCCATGTATCAGCACTCGATCATTTATTTGGAAAATTCTATCTTTGGGTTTTATTATGATGAAAAGCCTGAAAATAGATCCAAGGCAAAGGCAACGAGGACATTGTTTGAGCAAATAAAATCTGGGATGTTTGATGCGTTCACTTCTCCACTCACCGTTAGAGAACTCTCCGCGGCCCCTGGAGGCATTAAAGATAAGCTTCTGGCATTAATTGAAGATTTTGGCGTAAAGGTTGTCAATGTGGATGAGGGCGAGCTTGAAGCCCTTGTGAAAAAGTATATGGAAGAACAGATAGTTCCTGAGGAGTTTATCAACGATGCAAGGCATGTCGCTTATGCGACAATTCTCAGGGTTGATATTCTTGTCTCTCTTAATCTTGTTCATATCGCGAATGAGTGGAGTGCAAGGAAATTTAACGCAGTCAATCTCAAAGAGGGGTATTCTCTTTTGGCCATTAGAACATCTGAGGAGGTGATACATTATGGAGATTGAAGGGAAAGATTTTATGGATTGGCTTCATGAGGTAAGGAAAAAAATGCGCGAGGAAGAAAAGAAAAGCGGGCTTTCAAATGTCGAATGGATGAGGAGGGTCGCCCAGGAGGCCGAAGAGATTATAGGCAAAAAGATATCCAAACACGAAATGGGCAGGAAAATAGTAAAATCCCCATTTTCCTTTGTGCGGTCTCTTTTTTCTTGATTTAACCATTGATTCATACATGTTCTTGAAAGCCCTGTCTGAACATGGTATAATTAAAAGTCTCAAATGAAATATCCCCTATTTTGTTTTTTCCTTGCTACTATGGCTCTCTTCCAGGGATGTTTGAAGGGAAAGGATCGCTCCTCCACGGTAGTTGCAGTTGTTAACGAGGAGGCCATAACATACGGAGAGTTCAACAAGGAACTCTCCTTCCTCCTCAGGGAAGCGCCATTTGGTGAGGAAAAGCCGAAGGCTGAGCTGAAGGCAGATCTCCTCAACAGGCTCATGGAGAGAAAGCTCATTTTACAGGAGGCCAAAAGCCGGGGAATAGGTGTTACGGACGAGGAGCTTGATAAGAGGATAGAGAAGATCAAGATGGATTATCCAGGAGATACTTTTGACAAAATGATCGTTGATAAATTTGTGAACTATAAGGAATGGAAGGAGCGGCTGCGGGGAGATTATCTTGTTGAAAAAACGATAGAACAAACCATCGGCCCGAAGATGTCCGTGGAAGAGAAGGAGGCACGGGAGTTCTATGACACGCATCCCGATGAGTATAAGGTGGAAGAGCAGGTGAGGGCACGCCAGATCCTTGTTGGGACCGAGGAAGAAGCCAGGAAGATTTTGAGAAGGCTTCAAAGGGGGGACGATTTCAAAACCGTTGCTGCGGAAAGTTCACTCAGTTCGGACAGGGAAAAGGGGGGGGACCTGGGATTTTTCTCCAGGGGGCAAATGCCCCCTGAGTTCGACGAGGTCTGCTTCTCACTTCCTACGGGGAAGATTAGCGGAATTGTAAGATCACCTTATGGGTATCACATATTTCGTGTGGAGGAGAAAAGGAAAGGAAGGCGCCTGGAATTCAACGATGTAAGAAAAAAGATCATAGAGAGGATCTTTCAGGAAAAAAAGGAGGCAGCCTTTAAGGGATGGATGGAGGAAGTCAGAAAGAAATCAAGGATTACAGTGAATGTCGCCCCTTTGGAGGAAGGCAGCAAGGGGTGTGCGGGATGACAGAATCAATATGAGAGGGTTTTTTCTTCCGGCGGTGGCGGTTTTTTGTTTATTCTTCTGGACGCCGTTGACATCGCATGCGGTTCTTCTCGACAAGGTTGTTGCCGTAGTCAACCATGATGCTATAACCCTTTCTGAGCTCAAGGAGGAGATGATTCAGGAAAGTATACAGCAATCTCCTGAAGGCGAGAAAAGGGCCCTTGAAAGCCTTATAGAGAAGAAGCTTATTGAAACGGAAGTTCAGAAGCTTGGGATCTCTGTTTCCGAAGAAGAGGTTGATGAAGCCGTGCAGGATGTGATGAGGAAACACGCCCTTTCCGATGAGGGGTTGGACAGCAACCTCAGGGCCCAGGGGCTGACGCTCAAGTCTTACCGGGAAAAGCTGCGGGTTCAGATTGAAAGGGCAAAACTGATCAACAAGGAGCTTCGTCACAAGGTGACTATCAGCGACGAAGATCTGAGGGGATATTATCAGAAAAGGAAGGTCCTTTTCTCGAGACCGGAGGAGGTGAGGCTCATGCACATTCTCCTTAAATTCCCTCCGGGATCAGATGCAGGCAAGAAGAACGCACTCCGCGCCAAGGCTGAAGATATTCTCAAGCAGGTTCGGTCAGGTAAGGATTTTTCTCGGCTTGCCAGGGTTTATTCAGAGGATAACGTGACATCGTCCAGCGGGGGAGACCTGGGATTTATCAGGAGAGGAGAGCTGCAGGCGAATTTTGAACGTGCCGCTTTCTCCCTTAAACCTGGCCAGGCTTCTATCGTGGATATGTCCTACGGATATCATATCATTAAGGTTGTTGAGAAACGGTCGCCTCGTCCCGTTCCATTTGAGGAGGTGGCAGACCAGGTCAGGGAGGCCCTGTTCCAGGAAAAGGCAGATACAATCTTCCGGAACTGGGTGGAGGAGCTGAAAGAAAAATCGGTTATTGAGGTGAAGCTTTAAAAGAAGAGATCAAAGGAGAGAGAAAATGGCGCTTCCAGTGATAGGAATTACCATGGGGGATCCGACAGGGGTGGGCCCTGAGGTTATAGTGAAGGCCCTTGGGCAGGTAAAGGTCTATCGTGTATGCAGACCATTCGTCATCGGTGACAAGAATGTTATTGCCAAGACGGTGCAGATGCTGAAAATGTCTACAAAGGTGGAGCTTATGGACAAGCTTGAAAAGCTTGATCCGTCGCGAAGAAAAATTCAGGTAATGAGTGTAACCCACATGAACCCGGAACTCCTCCGTGCTGGCAGGCCTGACAAAAACTGCGGGAAGGCAATGTTCAATTACATCAAGGAAGCAATAAGCCTTGCGATGTCCGGGAGCATTGCTGCCATTGTGACAGCCCCAATCAACAAGTTTGCCATGAACGAAGCCGGATTCAACTACGGGGGTCATACAGAGATCCTCTCGGAACTTACAGAGACCAAGGATTGCGCCATGATGCTTGCAGGGACTCATCTCAAGGTCTCCCTTGTGACGACCCATTGTCCGCTACGGGAAGTTGCAGGGCAGATCACCCCTGGAAAGGTGCTGAGAACCATTCTTTACACCTATCGTTTTCTCCAGGAGTATTTTGGCATCAAATCACCCAAAATCGGCGTGACAGCATTGAACCCACATGCGGGGGAAGCAGGTCTGTTCGGGATAGAGGAGAAGGAGCTCATTCTTCCTGCCATAAGGAAGGTTGAGAGCATGGGAATAAAGGTAAAGGGACCCGCTCCCTCCGACACTCTCTTCCACTATGCCAGCAAAGGGGAATATGACGCAGTGGTCTGCATGTACCACGACCAGGCCCTGATCCCATTGAAAATGGTGGACTTTACTGATTCCGTAAATATCACTCTGGGGATTCCTATCATCAGGACATCGGTTGACCATGGGACTGCTTACGACATTGCATGGAAGGGGGAAGCGAATCCCAACAGCATGATCCAGGCCATTCTGATGGCTGCCAAGATGGCAAAGAACAGGAGGTCAGTCCTTCCAACGGCTCCATCCGTGTGAACCAGCGGCAGATCATAATCAGGGGAGCGAGAGAGCACAATCTCAAGAATATAGACCTGGTCATTCCGAAGGACAGGTTTGTAGTCATCACGGGTCTTTCAGGTTCAGGAAAGTCGTCTCTGGCATTTGACACAATCTATGCCGAGGGCCAGAGAAGGTATGTGGAGTCCCTTTCGTCCTATGCCCGCCAGTTCTTGGAACAGATGGACAAGCCCGATGTTGACTCCATTGAAGGGCTCTCACCGGCAATCTCCATTGAACAGAGGACCGGAAGCAAGAACCCCCGTTCTACGGTAGGGACGGTTGCGCAGATTTATGATTACATGAGGGTTCTTTTCACCCATTTGGGCAGGCCGCACTGTCCGTCCTGCGGGAAGCCCATAGAGAGCCAGACCCCCCAACAGATCGTTGACAGGATTCTCTATATGCCGGAAGGGAGCAGCCTTCTTGTCCTCTCTCCCATTGTAAGAGGCAGAAAGGGGGAATACAGGCAGGAGCTCGAGGATCTCAGGAGGTCGGGGTTCGTCAGGGTCAAGTTGGACGGAATGCTCAGGGAGCTTTCCGAGGAGATTGTCCTCGACAAACACAAGAAACACGACATAGATGTTGTAGTGGATCGCATTGTCCTTCATCCCGATATCCGCAAGAGGGTCACGGACTCTGTGGAGACAGCCCTGAGACTTTCACATGGCCTTCTCAAGGTGGAGGTTGGAGAGGGGACATCATTGGTCGGATCAGTTGTTCTTTTCAGCGAGAAGTTCTCATGCCCCGAATGCGGCGTGAGCCTTCCCGAGATCGCCCCGAGGATGTTTTCCTTCAATAGCCCATATGGAGCCTGCAAGCGATGCGATGGGCTCGGTGCTATCTACATGACGGAATACGACGAAGAGAGTGAGTGGCCCCCACCTTCCTCATTGTGTCCCGAGTGCGGCGGCTCCAGGCTCAGGAAGGAGAGTCTCTGTATTACGATCGCTGACAAATCTATTGCAGAAGTCAGCTCTTTATCTGTGCAAAAAGCCCTGGAATATTTTCAAACGCTTTCTCTTGCGCCGAGGGAAAAGGAGATCTCGCGCAGGATCCTCAAGGAGATCACGGACAGGCTCTCTTTCCTTGTTGATGTGGGACTTGACTATCTCACCCTGGACAGACCAAGCGCCTCCCTGGCTGGCGGCGAGAGCCAGAGGATCAGGCTGGCTACACAGGTAGGAAGTAGTCTCGTTGGGGTCCTCTATATTCTCGACGAGCCCTCTATTGGGCTTCACCAGAGAGACAACAGGAGGCTCCTCCAGACCCTAAAAAAGCTCCGCGATCTCGGAAACACGGTAATTGTCGTGGAACACGACGAGGATACAGTCCTCTCGGCAGACTATATTATTGACCTTGGGCCGGGAGCAGGTCTCCAGGGCGGCTATGTGGTCGCATGCGGGACACCGAAAGAGATCGCTTCCCATCCGGACTCACTCACCGGACAATATCTTTCGCGGAGACTCTCCATCCCTGTGCCGGCGACCCGAAGGAAGTCCTCAGCCAAAAGCCTCACTATCGTTGATGCAAGGGGGAACAACCTGAAGGGAGTCACGCTCTCCATCCCGTTAGGGACATTCACATGCATCACTGGCGTATCAGGCTCGGGGAAGAGCACCCTGGTAGTTGACACTCTTTATCGAGCTCTGGCCCAGCGGCTCTATAAATCAAGGGTTCTTCCATTGTCCTTCAAGGAGATCAAGGGGCTCGAGGAGATCGACAAGGTTGTTGACATAGACCAGTCTCCCATCGGCAGGACACCACGGAGCAATCCGGTCACCTACACCAAGGCATTCGATCCCATCAGACACCTCTTTGCCCAGATTCCGGAATCCCGTGCGCGTGGTTATTCCCCCGGCCGTTTTAGTTTCAATGTCAAGGGCGGTAGGTGTGAGGCCTGCGGCGGAGGAGGGATGGTCAAGATGGAGATGCACTTCCTTCCGGATGTATATGTGAGATGCGATATGTGCCGTGGGATGAGGTTCAACAGGGACACCCTGGAGATCCGCTGGAAGGGGAAGAACATCCATGAGGTGCTCGAGATGACCGTGAAGGAAGCCATGGAGTTCTTCGGGCCAATCCCTCATATCAGGAGGATCCTCTCTACCCTTAACGATGTGGGCCTGGGCTACATTACCCTGGGTCAGTCCGCAACAACCCTCTCCGGCGGGGAGGCCCAGAGGATCAAGCTCTCCAGGGAGCTTTCTCGGCGGGGCACGGGCAGGACCCTCTACATCCTGGACGAACCCACCACAGGGCTTCATTTTGCCGACATCCAGATGCTTCTGAGGGTCCTGAACAGGCTGGTGGAGGCAGGCAATACGGTCGTTGTTATTGAGCACAATATGGAGGTTGTCAAGTCTGCAGACTACATCATTGACCTGGGGCCTGAAGGGGGGGAGAGGGGCGGGGAAGTGGTGGCCACAGGGACCCCGGAGGAGGTGTGCAGGGGGCAGCGTTCTTACACGGGCAGGTTTCTCAAGAAGGCCCTCTATCCTGGTGTCGCTGTCATCCCGCTTGCCGAGGCCCTATGATACAACCAGTAGAAATATTTAATCATGTCCATTTGATACCTGTTCCATCAATGCCCATCCCCCCGGCCATGCATACCAATTCGTATATCATAGGGACAGATGAGGCGGTGATCGTTGACATTGGCTCCGACTCCATGGATGCCCTGAATGATATCCTGAGTTATATGAGGGAGAGACTGGGGAAAATCCGCCTCAGGTCAATCCTCATCACCCATTCTCACCATGACCATTCTCTGGGGGCCGAAAGGCTTGCCAGTCTGACGGGCGCAGAGGTTCTTATCCATACTGAGGAATACGATAGGATGCCCGATGTTCCCCAGAGAAGGGCATTGACCGGGGAAGAAGTCCTAACTGTTGGCGGCCTCCATATGCGGGCGGTGCATACGCCAGGCCATTCCCCTGGACACCTGTGCTGGCTTCTTGAGGAGGAGGAGCTCCTATTCACGGGAGATCTTATCGTGGGAGAAGGGACCGTTGTCATTGCTCCGCCGGCAGGCGACATGAGGGCTTATCTTGCATCTCTGGAGAAACTGAAGGGCATGGAGCTCAAGGCCCTGTGCCCTGGTCATGGACCTGTTATTCAGAGCCCCCAAGAAAAGATCCAGGAATACATTGACCACCGCCTAATGAGGGAAAGGCAGGTATTAGATGGGCTGTCTCAAGGACTCACAACGATTGCCGAGCTTGTCGAAAGAATATATGTGGATGTCCCTCTTTACCTTCATGAGTTCGCAGCCATGTCAGTCAGGGCTCACCTTATAAAGCTTGAAAACGAAGGAAGGGTTGCCTCCAATGGAGAGAGCTTTATTTTGAGGTAATTGTTAAAGATCGAGACCTGTTCCAACACGGATTAATGAGGCAATAGTGGGATAGATCATCGGCATCTTCCCGTTTTGATTGTCCTCCATGGCTTTTTTTGGTTCTATCCATAGCCCCTCTGCGGCTTCTCCTGCAAACGGCAAGGGTTCATGCCCTTCAGGGAGGCGGGCCACAAAAAAACGGGTGTCGAAACGGATTGGCGAGAACTCCGGAGTGACCCAGTGGTCAATGTGCACAAGCCTTTGTGCGGCGCAGTATAGGCCTTCTTTCCTTAATATGTCGTAGAAAGACATCTTTTCCTGATGGAGCAGGTTCCTCGATTCATGAAAAAGATTCTCACGGCCATGGAATGGAACAGTATTTCCTTGCTCTGTCTCGGCAAGCAAGACACCGGCCTCTTCAAAGAGTTCCCTTATTCCTGCCGTCCAGAATCCAAGCGCCGTATAAGGCTCCTCCACTATTGAGCCGAGTATTTCCCCGGCCTTCTCCTCTGTGAGTCCCCTTGTCCTCTCTCGGGCGATCGGAGAGCAGTCATCGCGGCTCAGGGCGCCGCCGGGAAAGGCATAGAAACCGCCGAGAAAGGCCAAATCCTCCCTCCTCTTTATCATGTAGACCTTTATGTTCTGGCCGCTTCCTTGAAAAAGGACAACCGTGGATGCATATCGGGGTTTAACAGCCATAATGCCTGCAATTACTGCTTGTTGATTGACGACAGGAGTATCCTTTTGAGATGTGGGTCTCTCTCAAGTTCTCCCATAAATGAGGTTGTTATAACGCGGGCTCCTTCTCTTTTCACTCCCCTCTTTGTCATACAGGTATGCTCTGACTCCATGAGGCATGCTGCCCCTCGCGCCCCCAGATACCTCATAAGGGAGCCGGCGATCAGGGTGGTGGCCCGTTCCTGAAGTTCGAGACGATGGGTGAAGCAGTCAACAAGCATGACGATCCTGTTGAGGCCGACGATCCTCTTGCCTGGGACATAACATACATGGGCCTCGCCGCTGTAGGGGAGAAGATGGTGGGGGCACATGGATGTGAAGCGGATCCCTTTGACCATCACAAGCTTCCCTCCAGAATCCTGCTCCGTGCGGGAGAGGATCTCGGCGGGATCCATGGAATAACCATCAAGCAGCTCTGTCCTCCATGCCTCGGCAACTCTTGCAGGAATCCTCTTGATCCTGGGGGACTTTATGTCAAGACCTATCCCCTCCATTAAAAGAGCAAAGGCTCTCTCCATTTTTTTACGATCGAGAAGCTTCTTTCTGTCTGACTTCACAGGGGGATTATAGGATCGTTGACATCCGGACACAAGGGATTATCCTGAAGTAGAGATATGGCAAGGGTTATCATTGATCCTAAAAACATCTCCGGTTCGAGAGCTCTCCTAAGCCGGGAAGAGGCAAGGCATATTATGAATGTCCTCCGACTCAAGGTGGGGGACGAAGTCGAGGCATTCGATGGAGAGGGGCGGGTTTACAGGGCTCGCATCGAGAAACTCAACAGGGCACAGGGAACGCTCAATCTTATTGAGAGTAGGGCGGCCGCAGAGGAGGAAGCTCCGGTTGTAGAGCTTTTTCTGGGGCTGGCAAAGGGTGACAAAATGGACTTCGTTGTTCAGAAGGCCACAGAGATTGGTATCCGGTCTTTCACCGCCTTCTCATCATCAAGGAGCATTCCCAAATGGGATTCACATAAGGCTGGCAGCAGGCTCCAGAGATGGAAAAGGATCTCGCGCGAGGCCTGCAAGCAGTGCGGAAGGAATATACTGCCGGAGATCCGCGGGGTGAAGGAGTTCCATGAGGCGCTTCAGTCCGGCCAGAGAAACCCCAGGAGGTATATCTTCTGGGAGGAGGAAAAGGGGACGGGCATCAAGGATGTCCTGAAGTCTTCAGGCGCATCGGAGCCTGTCTGCTGTGTGATTGGACCCGAGGGGGGATTCTCGCCATTTGAAATAGAGGAGGCAAAATCTGCCGGATTCATTCCGGTTGGCCTTGGACAGCGGATCCTCAGGCTTGAGACCGCTGCCCTTGTAGTCCTGAGCGTCCTCCAGTATGGCCGCAGGGAGCCTGGATGAAGTGCCCTTCGTGCGGATACCTGATCTTCGGAGAGGAATCAACCTGTCCAAAATGCCGGGCCATACTCCCCGCGACAGCCGACATTGGGACAGCCGATAATGAGATAGCCGAAAAGAGGGTAGCCGACATTGCAGATGAAATTCACGAAGAGGACGCCCCGGTTCCGTCCCAGATTCCACCCCCGGCAGCTGTCGTAGAAACCCGCCAGCAACCCGCAGAGCGATGGCAGGGTGATTGGGACCGAATCGCAGCATCGGTTATAAGGAAGCCCAGCCTGCCCCGGCGTGCTCCGCCCGGAAGAAAAGCGATTGCCCATCTGATTGATCACGCTATTGTTGTGGTATCAACCGCGGCACTGTCTTTTCTCATCATTGCCCTTTTTGGAGAAGACCCCCGCAATGTCTCTCCGGTGAGTGCCATTATTCCCTTGATAGGGTTTCTTTTTCTGATTGATGCTGTGTATTTCACCTTCTTCCATGCAATGGCGTCTCAGACGCCCGGTAAGATGCTCCTCGGTCTCATGTTGGTTAGCGACGATGGCTCGCCCTGCACATTTTCCCGCGCCCTGATCCGTTGGGCTGTTTCGTTTGTCCTTGCGGTTACTCTGGGTATTGGAATATTATTGGGTTTACAGGATAAAGTGACAAAAAGCTATGTATCGGAAAAACTTTAAATATCTTCTTCTGATATGGTCCTCTATAACGATAGTCTTTTGGGCATGGGGAGCCCGTGCCGAGGAGCTTGAGAAGCTCCTATCCAAAGGAGAGCTTGTCGTCATAGAGAAACCTGATGAATCAGGAAGACAGTTTGTGACCGGGATGGTGCTTATTGAGGCCCCAATTGACAGGGTCTGGGATGTTGTCACGGACTTTGACCACTATGATGACTTTATGCCCCAGACAAACGGGGTTAAGATTATCAAGAAGACCGGGGACGAGCTGGAAGTAGATTTCAATCTCAAATTCCGTTTCTCAATTGTCTCAACTAAGATCCACTATATTCTGAAGCACAAGCTTAGCAGGCCCAACAAGATGACTGCGAAGGTCCTGAAGGGGGATTTCAAGGATATGGAAGCGGAGTGGGAGTTCACTCCTGCAAAAGACGGAAAGGCCACCATTGCCTCCTATCGCCACTACTCTGACCTCACATCCCTTGGTGTCATTGTGAAATACCTTCTGTCGGAACAGCCCCAACTCGGAGCAGCCATCGCGGTGTCCACATCCGCCCTTGTTGTCAAGGCCGTGAAGGCCAGGGCTGAAGCCCCTCCGGAAGACTCAGGATACTGAAATCACTGATCCAGAAGCTCCAGGCCGTAGGCGCCTGCAGGAACAAGCAGCCTGCCGTTGGAGCTGACAGGAGCGGCTGAGTCCACAGTGGCCGGGAAGACATGCTTCAGGGAAAGATCGTCAAGCCTCAAGGCAGTCCACAAATATGACAGCTCCCAGTCCGTCCATGCTCCCTGAGACACATACATCTCCCTCAGCTTGGCTGGATTGGTATAGGGCCCTGTGCTGAGGAATAAATATCCTCCCTCTATACCGGAGATGTTCCACTGTCCTGCAGAAAGGGTTTTGCTCCTGACAATGACAGGATTGAAAACATCGGTAATGTCAATAACTGAGAGGGTGGGCGATGTCCCGAGCTGTTCATAGTAATAGTAATAGTCGTAATAGTAATATTCCTGAGATAATGCAATGGCTTCCTTGTCTGTGAAGGCCACAGATGGATACCCGTTTAGAAGGACCCTTCCCCCTCGCGTGATTTTTCCGTCTCCAAGCTCAACCCCTCCAAGGTAATAGTCACTGCCCTCGCTCTCAATAGTGATGACCCGTTTCTCATCCTCAGAGACATATACAGGCCAGCCTGGCATATTGTATTTCGTGAGGGTTGGCAGGGACGGATTGGATATGTCAAGAACGGCCAGGTATGGCTTATATGTGTCGTAATTGTATTCGAACTCAGTGAGGTAGATCCTTTTGTTTCTTACCCCGATAACGTTTTGAAATGCAGTATATGAATAGATTTTATCGTTATACGAAGCTCCGAGGGATATGAACTTTTTAGGGGCCCATGTGTTCCTGTCTATCAGGAGGATGCCGTTGCTTCCATAGATCCCAAGAGAATCGCCAGAAAGCGGGAGATACTTTTGAGGGACAAAGTCGTTGTTTGCAAACCTGAAACATGCCCTTGCAGAGGGTATCCCTGATTCCGGAAGGGAGAGGGAGGAAAATGACAGATTCGATGAATACGGATAAATAGAGAGAGGCATGATTTCATTCATAGAGGATGTCCTGCTCCCTACTGCGAGGATGCCGGACTCATCAAGCCTTAAGTAACCATCTCCATTGACCCGCAGCCTGGCTGTTGGGATGAGTGCCTTTGTGTCCATTTTGACGACCTCCCACCAGTCGTTTTCATCCTCAATGATACCGAAGCGCCCTCCGGATTTGCTGTTGACCTGGAGGCTCATGGCCGGCCTCAGAGTCCTCATGAAGGAGATGCTCCTTGGATGGCTCCGGTTCTCTATGTCTGCGATCTGAAAAGACCTCTGGGAGAGGACATATAGGTCGCCGTTTTGGATAAATGGTCTTTCAACAGTGCCAATGCTCGAGATAGAGCCCCTCAGGGTCAGATCGTTTTTCGTGAGGTCAATAAGGCTTACGGCATCCTCCACCCTTCGGCCCCACCACCACCATCCGTCGAGATCGGTGCAAGGGAGCATGATGAGCCCCTTGTCCGGCAAGACCTTGAATGCCTTGAAATCCGCAAAACCATACGAGGTAGAGCTCCTGTTTCCTATGGAGACGGTGTCGAGACGCGATGGCTTTGATGGCTTGCTCACATCAAAGAGAGAAACAGATACCTTTCTTTCCCAATCTGTGTCGTCAATACCAAGGGTCACCAGACGGTCTCCGAGCGGCTCAATGTACTGAGACCACCCAGGGATGACGAGCTCCCCGGAGATGACCGGTTTCTTCGGATTGCTGAGATCGATTACAAAGAGGGGGTCCTTTCTCATATATGTTACGATGTAGGCTCTTTTTCCATCGAACCGCGTAGCATACAGGCTTTCATTCCAGCCGACGGCTAATTGAGAGAGGAGGGCTGGCGAAGAGGGGTTGGTAATATCATAGATATAAAGATTTGAGGCAGGGCTCGTCCAGCCGCCAGTGATGATGCGGAATGTTCCTTCGTAGTAATCCATCTTGAATCTATCCAGGACATATCCGTCCATCTTCATGGAGCCTTTCAGGGAAATAAAGCCGTTTGGATCGGAGATGTCCAGGATCAACACGGTCGTATGGTTCAGGCCGTCCGGAACAGCAACAAAGAGCAAATCCGGAGTGATATGAATCTGTACATAGGCGAGCATAAGGTAGTCATCTGCATACGGGACATCCTGGACTATGCGTGAAATATTAGTAATGGCAGAGCGGTTGGAGAAATCGAATGATGAGATAAAAAGCTGTGTGGGAGTGAAGGTTATCGCATAGAGGACATTTCCTACAATGCGGGATTCTATGAGCTGACCCTCGAGGGGGAAGGACTGGATTATCCCCATCTGCTCAGGATTGGCCATGTCAAGGAAGACGGCCTTGCTCTGTAGAAACTCCTGAAAGAGTGTGCCAACGCTCAAGGCCTGGCCCTTCATATTCTCGGAGAGAAGAAGGTCATAGTAGGTCATCGGCTCAAATCCAACGGAGGTGACAATGGCCATGTCATCCTTCATATAGAGCTCATTTGGATATCCCTGTATGTAGATCCCGTTGACAAAGTGGGGCTTTTTGTCCTCATCCACCTTTATGACATTGAGGCCCTTGAGCTTGTTTAGGGCAAAGAGGAGGTTGCCGTCCATTTTGTATATGTCAGGCTCCATTACGCTCCTTTTTTCTGCTTGGCCCGCCCCTTTGTCAAATTCTGCCATCGCCCACATTCCCCACCCACCCAACCATGGGAGGGTTTCACGATCTGCATTGTAATAGTACGACCCTGTAGTAAAGCCGTAATCATAGACCGACTCCTCAGGCGTTATAGCTTGTGGAAAATCCACAAGATTTCCGCATTCATCTATGAAGACAGTATGTTCTGGGGGAGCTCCATAGGAGAGATATTTTGACCAGCCTGGGGTGGACGACCTGGTGATAATGGCATTCTGAGAGAAATACGGAGGGGATTGAGAAGGAAATTTTCCCCTTGTGCATTCAAAAAAGGCGAGGAGAACGCTCAGGATGCCTGCTAATAGGGCCAAGCTGCGATATGTCTTCATATTGACCTCCTTGTACTGATTACTTAAATATATGACTACTTTAAAAGCATTCGGTTACATTAGGGCCGGCCGACTTCGGCGACCATATGGGGCAGCTCAGGGAGGATGAGCTTCCTCATGGCGAGCCTCACGGCATTGAGAGACCCGGGCACAGAGATGATCACCTTGCCCTTGAAGACCCCGGCAGTTGACCGGCTCATAATGGCAGGTGTCCCTATTTCCTGATAGCTCAACCACCGGAAGAGCTCCCCGAATCCAGGGAGCTTCTTCTCCATGATTCCCTCTATGGCGTCAAAGGTTGAATCCCTAACAGATATTCCTGTTCCCCCGTTGACAATGAATGCCTGGAGGTCTTTTCTGCGGGACTCGCGCATTATCAGGCGCCTTATATCCTCAGGTTCGTCCCTAAGGATGGAATATCCGGCGAGTTTGTGGCCTGCGTCCCTGAGCATCCTGATAATGGCCTTTCCGCTATCGTCTGTTCTCTCTGTGCGCGTGTCGCTGGCCGTGATGACATAGCAGGACACGCAGCGCAAGGCCCTGGACTTGTGCTCCCTCACTCCCATTGTTTGTATTGGTGTTCCATTATAGGGAAGAGTCAAGGCTGGTCATTATGCCGCGGACCATTTGGGTTGCGGTCTCACCGCGCGGAACAACCTGAGGTGCAGTGTATATCCCGAGCCAGTCCTCAGGACTTTTCAGGGCAAGGATCCCCTCCAGAGAATAGACCTGGATCTCCCTGATCCCTCCAAGCATGGTGGCCCCGAAATCCCTGCGAAGAAGCCCGGGTTCTTTGTAGACGGGGATCTGGTTTTCGGCCACCCCTCCTGGTCCCACCACGCCCAAGGCAATTCCGCCCCTGTCTCCAAAGTATTTTCTTGCGTCTTTGGCATAGGAATAGACAAGGTCGGCGCCAACGGGGTCGGGGACAAAACTCTGAAATGTTGAGAGATATGCCATGAAGGAGATATTGTCCCAATCAAGACCGGAGCAGGGGATGTCCAATGCATCCTGAAGCCCTTCGTCTCCGTCTGCAAGGTCGTCGAGGATCATGGGGTAGGTCACAGCCAAAACCTTCCATCCACGCCCATGAAGCTCGGAAATGAGGCTTCTGAATTTCTCCTTGCTTTCTGAATAGGTTTTTGGATCCGTATGGCTTTTGAGGAGGGCTAATGCCTCGGAGATCTGTGCATGTGCAAGAAGGTCGGAGAATTTCTGGGTGTAATCAAAGGAAGGCTCCAGATCAACAACAATCCATGAGACACCCAAAGACTCTGTGTCGGACCAATTGACAAAATTCATCACCGCCTTGGAGAATTCTTCCACATTTTTTTCATTGGGCCAGTATCCCTTATCTTGGGGAAGGAGTATCCAGGCCCTCACCCCAACCCCATTGGCCTTGGCGCTTATTAGAAGACTTTTGAGCGAGGGATCTCCGATCTTCCAAGAGGGAATGGCAATATAAATATCTGTCCGAGTTTTCATGAGCAAAGGGAGCACCCTTTCCACCTCATCATAGCAATTGAAATCAGGGCATTCCGCAGCATACAGGGCCTGGTGCCAGGGCCGGACAGGAGCAGCATCCTGGCGGCATCCTATGAACATGATAAGTGCGAGTGCAGAGATGCAAACCGTCTTCATAAATGTCTTGCCCATTACCCTAACACAGGATGGGGTTGTGTCAAACCCGTAAGGGTTCATGTAAGCATCTTCAATTTTTGTCATTGCGAGCCCGCCATGCACCAAAGGCGCATCTCCGCCGGAGGCGGATCTGCCTAAGGCATGAAGCTTCAGGCTGAGAGGCGGGCGAAGCAATCCCTAATAGAACATTAGATTGCTTCCTCGTCCGCCGGAGGCGGACTCCTCGCAATGACAAGATTTAGGCCTCGCAATGACCCAAAAACTGAGAGGTTCATAGAGCACTATATATTGTGTAATAAGAGTTCCAGACCCCTGCATATTGTATTTTTGACTTGACAAAAATTTGAGGGGGGGGTAAAATATACAAATAGAAGATGAGTGCTGAGGCAATCTCGGGTTTGAGGATAGCCCTAATATGCTTTGGACATCCCTTGAAAGAGTCCAACGGCGAGATCAGATATATAAAAGATACCCTCATCTCTCTCGGATACGATGCCATGAAGGTGGAATTCAAGGGAAAACTCAGGGATTTCATTGACCTCCTTGAGTTCAACAGGCCCCATATCGCACTTAACCTATGCAGGGCGCACCCATCATTCCGCAGGGCTGAGCTTGCCATACCCGGCGTCCTTGACCTCCTCAATATTCCTTATACAGGACCTGATCCGGCAGCACTGGGACTTGCGCTGGACACAAACAGGGCCATTGAGCGGCTCGCTGCCAATTCTATTCCACTTTGTCGTGAGCCCGTCCACACAGGATTCCAGGTGACCATTGCTCTGCTTGGGAATGGCTCGCCACGCTTCCTCTCACAACAAAATGGAAACTCAACAGAGATAACCGAGATCGCCAGGAGGACCTATTCCATTTTGAGGCTCAGGGATTATGCCCTGCTCAATTTCTCAGACGGAGGTGAAGGTTTCCCGAGGCTCACGGGATTTGTCCCGATACCTGATCTTTCTCCCCACTCGCCATTTGCACTATGTGCCGAGGCATCGGGCCTGTCTTACCCGGCTTTATTGGATGAGATCATCACGCACGCACTCGATAGGATCAAGAGATAGAGGCACATATACCCTCATACTCTATCTCAGAAGTCCAAAGCGCATAAAAGTAGGCTCACTGGGCTGGGTAGATTTCTCTGGAGGCTACTACGCTTATACCGGAAGCGCCATGAACGGCCTGAGGGCCCGGGTAAACAGGCATATGATCAAGGACAAATCTCCACACTGGCATATAGACTACCTCATACCTTATACAAGGATTATGAGGGTGCTCATGTTCTTCTCTCACAAGAGGGCGGAGTGCAAGGTCGTCCAGAAGATCTCACAGCTCCCCGGTGCGATGTTCCCCGTCAAGGGGTTTGGCTCCTCCGACTGCCCTTATGGCTGCCCCAGTCATCTGGTGTATTTCCCCATCCTCTCGTCCCTCCAATAAACTTGCAGCCGGGATTGACAGGTATGAGGCTGACATCACGGATCATCCTGCTCTTATGCCTTCTCCTTTTGGGTTGTTCGCGGTCCGTGTTTCCTCTTGATGTGGAGCTGGCCGTGTATCCGGAAGAAAGAATGCACAGGGTGGGAAATATTGTCTGCTGGAATATCGGCAGGGGGACCTATTATTCACAGGAGAACGACCCGCTCCATCCGGAATGGCGCACCCCGCAGATGGTTGCTGCTGTCCAGGCCCTCTCGCAGATCCGTCCGGCAAACGGCGACAGCGTCTTCGTAAGGTTCTCGGGCCTGCAGATTGACGGCTCGCTGGGCAACGATGGGTATCATTTCTGGGATTATGTTGATCCTGCGCATGCCCCGGCCCCGGAAGACAACATGTCGGTGCCTGAGTATATGTCGTTTATCACCGAGTCAGGGGCCGAACCGCTGGTAACGCTGAACTATTCTTCCGGCACAGCATTAGAGGCTGCTGACTATGTAAAGTATCTGAACGGGACAGACGTTACGGATGCCGTGGTTCAGGCACGGCTGTTCTGGGGCCGATCGTCACCATATAATGTGAAGACCTTTGAGATAGGCAATGAAGTTTTCGGGCCCTGGAACACGGGATACAGCGATTCATCCGAATATTCCTACGCCAATCCCAGCGCCCCCAATGGAGGCGACCCGCCTTGGCACGGGAAACCGTCATCGGATCCGGCCAATTATGCCGGCAGGTCGTTGGAATATATCACAGCCGTCACAGCTGTTGATCCCTCTGCACATTTCAACATTGTGCTCAACCTGGCGTCGTTCTCATATTGGGGAGGAATGGATGCATCGCTTGAGGCCCTCAGGCCGCTTCTCATGGATCCTGCCGTTGAAGGGGTGGTCATCCACCAGTATAACCTCGACGAGGCAGCAGCCATAGACGGATCTATTGCTGAGGTCCCGGAATTTTGGGCTTCTTCCTCCAGCATATATGAAGGGAATTATCGCCTCCTGAAAGAGAAATTGGATGGGCTCCCTCGCAATGGGACCCCTCTTAAGATCGCTGTCACCGAGCACCATGTGGCTGATGGATTCTCAAAAGGCAAATTCAAGTATAAGGACACAATCATCCCGGCCCTCGGTGTAGCGGACAACATCATTCTCTTCCTGAATCTTGGGATCGAACTTGCCTGTGTGCATCTCAGCATTAGTTTCCAGGGCACAGAGGAGCTTCTCTATGAGCCCTGGTATAACCCATTCTATTTGGACAGCTCGAACCAATTGGGAGAAAAGCCCGTCTATAATGGGGTCAGGCTGGTGGCTGAGCATCTTGGAAGATGGGTTGTCCGGAAGGAGGATATAAGAATGAGGGACCTTGACGGGGATCTCACCGGACTTGGATATACCTGCCCGGTACTCCACTGGGTTGCCATGACGAGCGAGGATCAGAGTGTTCTAAGCCTCATTCTTCTGAATAGAAAGACAGATTATCCCCTCAATGTGAGGATCAGGGTAGGGGGCCAATGGCATGCTGCTTCGGCAGTTGCGCTTTCCTCAAAATCTTTATATTCCAATTATGTTAGTGAAGAGATCGAGCCCAAGAACCTTGATATCAATTACGGGGATGGAATGGTCGGCATAAGACTTCCTGCCTCCAGCATCACGGGAATAAAGCTGACTAAAAAATAGTTCCGAGTCCCTTATTTCCTTCCAACGGGCATTATATAAAGAGGCTCTTCTTCCTTGGGCATATTCATGGCCCTTTTTAATTCGTCGTCATTGAAGGCCCCGATAACGACCGTCCCAAGATCCAGTGAAACTGCCTGCAGGTAGGCATTTTGAGCGGCATGCCCGGCTTCCATGTGCACATATCTTGCCCCTCTCTCGCCGTATTTTGCGGTTGTTCTTTTGAATACCGCAGAGAATACAATAATTGCCGGGGCATCTTTGACCGGGGACTGAGAAAGAGCGGCCTTGCATATCTCGGCTCGTTTATCTCCTTTTATGACCGTTATCAGCTTATGTCCCTGAGTCTTATATTTATAGATTCCAGGCAATAGGTCTTTCACATTCAAAGCGACGACATAGATCTCAAGCGGATAAAGGGCGCCGGCAGACGGAGCAGTCCTCAGGGTTTTTGTTGTTCCCTGGGCTGACCAGAGAAGCTGTGATATTTCAGAGAGGGCAAGCGGCTCGTTTCTATATTCCCTGACCGATCTTCTTTCAAGCAATGCTTTCTCAACCGAGGTCTTGCTGTCGTATCTGGGTTGAGGCAGAATTATTATTTCCCCTTTTGAACTCGGCTCACGGCCCGATAAAGCGACACCCACAGCGATCCCTGCACAGATGAGAAGTGCAAGTATAGCTCCTCCCAGCCAAACTTTTGCGGCAAGTGAATGGGCCATTTTGTTTTTCAGTTCAGTATATCAGACGGGGAGGGGGAGGTCATAGGTTGGGACATAGTCCAGAAAATCCAAGCCCTCTTTAAAATAATAAATCCCGTTTTCCAGATTGAGGCAGCCGCGGATGATCCTCAACACGCTCTCTATTGAATAGGAGTCGGAGAGGCTGAAGGACGAGGCAAACACCGGCGCTCCATTGATAAAATTGATAAAGAAGATCATCCTCTTTTCTATAGAGTACTTTGACTTTTCCCCCTGAATAACAGACAATCAAAATGATAAGATATTCATGACAGGAGGCGAAAATGAAACAAGCTGTGGGAACCAAACCAGACACCAAGGTTATTAACAGGGAAAGGGCGCAGAAAGCAGCAGAGGATATTGACAGATTGAGAAAGAAGGTACCCGGCTTTAATAGCGTTGAGGAGTTGCGTCGTTGGCGCGAAAGAGGCCGTGATGTATGTTCTTGATGCTTCGGTCAAGGGACGCCTTGAAGGAGTAATTATTGGAAGTTATCCTTAAAGGGCATGCAAGATTTGAAGCAGAGCGGAGGGGTGTTTCAGAAGAATTTATAAGACATGTCGTCAACAATCCTCAGCAGAAATTGTTATCAAAAAGGAATCGCGTCATAGTGCAAAATAAATATTACGATCAGGCGGAAAGGAAAGACATGCTTTTGAGGGTAATTGGGATTGAGACATCAGCAAAATTCGATGTTATAACAGTATATAAGACATCCAAGATCAGCAAGTATTGGAAAAAGGAGGGCTAAAATGAGAGTCATATATGATCCAGAGACCGATACCCTAAGCCTTATTTTCAGAGAGGAAGACAAGGTCGCTGAGAGCGATGAAGTGAGAGAAGGAATCATTATTGATTACAGCAAGGATGGGAGGATTCTATCCATGGAAATCCTTGACGCTTCCGCTCACATATCTGATCCTCAGGGGATACACTACGAACTCAAAGGCAAAGAAAAAGTTCTTGCGTAACGAAAAGTGGACTGCGCAATACCGCACAATCAGGTGTGAAGACAGTGGACTGCTCCACCTGTTACCATTAATCCTCCAGCTGCAATGAGCGCCACAGTTCGCTCAATAATCTGAGATAGAAGGCCTTTATCTGGGGGGGATGGCGGTGGGGGTTTAATAGGAATATCTCTCACTTGACGTTCAAAGAACTTACCGCTCTCTTCAAAATCACGAAGGGCCTCGGCCAATGACATCATGGGTGC
>Ga0315296_10000103_pt1 | contig 84294 bp, 83 predicted proteins | sample YL17G14_18_MG_FD_203921 | JGI IMG/M metagenome (GOLD analysis project Ga0315296, IMG submission 203921) | Sediment microbial communities from Yellowstone Lake, YNP, Wyoming, USA - YL17G14_18 | ecosystem: Environmental > Aquatic > Freshwater > Lake > Sediment | place: USA: Wyoming | collected... | reverse complement strand
AGAGGGAGATTGTTTTTCCAACTAACCCTCACCCCGACCCTCTCCCTTTCAGGGAGAGGGAGATTGTTTTTCCAACTAACCCTCACCCCGACCCTCTCCCTTTCAGGGAGAGGAAAATTGTTTTGCCATATAACCCTCACCCTAACCCTCACCCCGACCCTCTCCCATTCTGGGAGAGGGGAAATGTTTTGTTATCCCTTTCAGGGAGAGGGACATATTAATACCGTTATTGTAATGGGTCAGTTCGGTTTTGGGCTGGATCACATCGGTGAAAAGAGAGGTCCGGATTTCCTCGGCCTTGCCCATTATATAGAGTGCAAGGCCCTTGATCTCGCTCCACCTGGCCTTCCCATTAACTTCTTCCAATTTTTTCTGCACATCTCTGACCAGGCTGCTCATACGAGGTGTGGGCACAAGCCGTTCCGATGCCCAGAGTATGGCATGGTAGAGTCCGAACTGGGTCTTAAGCATTTCAGCCCTCCGCTGAAGAATAATGCTTTTAGAGCGGCTTAAAGTGGAATACGCCAGGACATTGGTATCAATCCATCTGACCAAGCTTGGACCAAGGGAATGATATTCTTTGATGTAGGCTTCCTTTTGGATCTTTTCGGCCTGATACGGAGTGAAATGAGGGTGTTGAAACCAGGTATATTTCAAGGCATGGCGGTCTTCTATGGGAATCCAATAGAGTATCCTCTTTTCGCGCTCCATTCTTCTCCACAGAGGTGTTCCGTATGCAGGTGATAAGAGACCAAATTGGCTATATGTGGGTTTAAGGGAAATGAGATAGTCAATGTCTTCTTGAATATTTTCCTGTGTATGACATTCAAGACAGAGGATCATGGAGATGATAGTTTTGATCCCCCAACGATTCAGCTCTTTAACCAGGGCTGCCATATCAATGCCTTTGTTCTTTGGAAAAATGCGGAATTTCGATTCCGCACCAATCCAGTAGGTTGCATCGCCCATCTCTGCAAGCATATCCGGATCGTATTTATTGAGGAGATCGGCGGATGCAAAAGCAATTGAGATTGTATAAAGCTTACCGCTCTCCTTCATATACTTATGTAGTTCAAGGATTCTCTCCCGATCACAGAGAAAATTCTCGTCTCCAACAAGAGAGAAGTTTGCTGCCCCTGACAGGGTTTCTTGCCTGACCATTTCATTGAAGATTTCCCTTCCTGTTCTCATGAAGGGTATGTGGACGCATTTGAAATAGTGGCTTGTGGAGCAAAACTCGCACCCGTATGTGCACCCCAGGCCTGTGGCAAGCATGGCCTGATACATGTCCAATGGAACGCCCATGAGTCTGATCACCCTTGATCCAACAATAGGATGCTTGAATGTGAATTCCTGGGGTTCCCCCAGGAGGTTTTTCATGAACCTGATCCCCTCGCCCTTGCATACTTCATCTGCATCAATATAATTTTCTATTCCATCAATAGCAGTCCCGAATCCTCCGAGTATCACACGCGACTTTGGTGAGATCTCCCTGATTACTTCAACCATTTTCCTGGCTTTATTAAAATTGGGTTGGATAAAACTGATGCCTATCCAATCATATCCTTTTTCCAATTCTTTTTTGAACCTATTGAGGGTTGGCCAATCAAGTATTGTGGTTGGAGCATTGATATTTGCCGCAATAACATGCAGTCCCAGGGAAGGGAATCTTTGGCGGATGCTGAATATGCCCTGGGCGAGGGTAAGCTGGTTGTGGAAGAGCTCGGCAATGTTTTCCTTCCTTCCATACATATCGTCAACACCGCAGGGCTTGAATATGGATGTAAGGAGGATCCTTGGCGGAGTATTCATGGTTTCAGTGGCCCCTTTTCCACCGGAATGCCCTCTTGATCGGAGTTATGACATATCTCCATAGCTCTTTCCTGTTGGGATAGGAAATGACGATCCGCACAGGCCTCCATCGCGTGAGATAAAACCTCCTGAAGGCATGTTTCTGGAGCTTGAAAAGCTCCGGGTCGCTCACCTCGCTGAGATTGTAATATCCTGTAAAAAAATCGTGGTCCTTGAACTCTATTTGGAACCTTTGAATCCTTTCCTTATAGGTCTTCATAAGCTCTGTTCCCTCAAAGGGCGTTACGATGAAGAACATGGCGGTATGAAGGTGTGAACGTGCAGCAAACTCAATAGTTTCAATAATCTCTTCTCTGGTTTCCGTTGGGAAACCGACCATGAAGAAGCCATTGACAAATATGCCTTCTTTGACACACCTAACGATTGCTTCTTCTGTTTTTTTGAGATCGAGGTTCTTTTTAATAAGGCGCTGGAGCCTTGGCGAAGCGGTCTCAACTGCAATGGAGATATACTGGGTTCCTGCCCTGCGGAGGAGCTCGGTGAATTCTTTGTCCATCCTGTCGCCCCTAATCCCATTGGGAAAGGCCAGCTTGGTTCTGGGGAGCCTTTCATGGATAAGGGAGAAGATCTTCTTGCTCCGTGGGATATCAAGATTAAAGATATCATCCAGGATCTCAAAATCATTGATTCCATACTTGCTTGAGAGAAGCCCCATCTCCTCCAGGACATTCTCAGGGCTTCTCGGCCTGAATCTCTTTCCGAAGACATCGTGGCAGTAGATACACCGGTAAGGGCAGGCCCTTGATGTAAACAGGGCCATGTATTTTCTCAGGCCCAGGCTTGCCATGCTTTTATGCCCCCAATAAAGCCTGAGATCGATGAGATCCCATGCCGGGAACGGAAGGGCATCAAGGTCCTGGATGTAGGGCCTGGGCTCTGTCAGGACAACACGCCCGTCATCACGAAATGCAATCCCCTTGATGCCGGAAAGGTTTTTGTTGTCTTTGTCCACAAGCTCGGCGATAGTATTTTCCCCCTCTCCCCTGACAACAATGTCTATATTTGGATTTGAAAGGGCTTCCTCGGGATAGAATGAGGCATGGGGGCCGCCTGCAATAACCGTGGCGTGAGGAAAGAGGCCCTTCACAGTGTCTGCAATACGGTGCAGGGAATGAGCTTCTATGGTGAGAGCAGAAAGCCCTACAATCTCTGGATTGATCTCCTTGAGAAGCTTTGGAAGGGATTTCCCATGGAATCGGGCATCAAGGATGCGGATGCTGTGGTTCCCTTTTTCCCTCAGGCATGCTGCGACCATCATGAGGCCGAGAGGAGGGGTCCGGCCCTCGGTCCCCCTTGAGGGCTGATCACATTTTATGAGGGCGATCCGAGCCATGTCATCCTGAGCTTCCTGGCCATGTAATGTAAAATTAGCCTGCGGTAGCGCAGGGCAAATATATCGTAGCCTTCGTTTGGACGAGGGACATGGTCTGCCTTCTTGGGCTTGAGGATGCGCAACGCCTTGATATAAGGGAAGATGTTCACATACATGAAGACCCGGTGGAGCCCCAGTGCAATAATGATTTTCGCCAGCCATTTGGGGAAATGATTGATGACCTCGATCATCATCTGATAGGGGACACCCGTCTTGGGGTGAAGGTCTCCCCTGTTTTGATTCACCCCCTGGAACGGCTCTTTCTCAATTCGTTCAATATCCTCATCCTTCAGTATGCCTTCCTTCCTTGCTTCATCAACGATGTCAGCCGTAGCAAAGTAGGTGAGCCAGAAGATGTTGGCGAAATCTACTGGATTCTCCATGTAAAATTTCACTGTCTCTTTAAGGTCGTTTTCAGTTTCTCCAGGGAGTCCGAAGAGATTGTCCGTGAGCAAGATGATCTTCGCCTCGGTGATGAGATTCACGGCCCTTGAGATGGCAGATGTTGGCATTGGTCTCCCAATCTTCTTTCTAATGGCTGGACTGATGGATTGGACTCCCATCTGGGCCTGATCACATCCGGACTTCTTCAGGTACTCCACTGTCCTTTCGTTTATTGAGAGTGGATTGACAAAGCACTTGTATGGAAGCCCTGCTTCCCTGGGATACTTTTGACTGAATTCCCTGAGCCATTCCTCATTGACAGCGAGGTCATCGTCATTGAAACGCACCACGGTGCTGCCGTATTTTTCCTTGGCTATTTTGATCTCAGCAACCATATTATCAACACTCCTAAGCCTTAGAAAACTGGGGTCAAGGATGTTATTTGAACCGAAATATGCCTTACGCAGGGGATTGACTCCACAGAATGTGCACGCATAAGTGCATCCCCTAGAGGCCATGGTCATATGAGCAACGTCAAATGGAGGCCCGAGCTTGTAGAAAAGCTCCTTGTCCGGGAAGGGGAGGCTGTCAAGGTTCTGTATAAGGGGACGCATAGGATTCCTGATGATGTTTCCATTGGATCGTGTCCAGAGATTGGGTATCTTGAGGTCAGGAGAGCCTCGCTCCAGGCTCTCCACGAGCTCCAGAAGGGGATATTCACCCTCACCCCTGATTAGGTAGTCAATAAATGGGTTGGCCATGGCCCTTTCAGGCACAAAAGTCGGGTGCAGGCCCCCAAAGACTATTGGAGTTGAGATCCTCTCCCTGACCTGCCTGGCGAACTCTACAGCCCACTGATAATTTGGCGAAACCGCTGAAAATGCCACCAGATCGGGTGACATTTTAACAAGCCCATCAAGAAGATAATGGCGGAAGTCAAAGAGATTCTTGAGGAACCTGATGGAATAGGCCTTGTGGTTGAAATCAAAGAGCCTGGGGTCGAAGACCAGGTTGGTGTCGTGACCCGCCTTTTTGAGGACCGCCGAGAGATATTCTATTCCAAGGTTTTCTTCAATACAGTATACAAAGGCGATCTTCATCGAAAATTATCGTAATTTGAATACGGCAAAAAGTCAAGAGACGCTATGAATAAAATACAAAACCCCCTGACAAATATGTCAATTATAATATGAGGCCCTCTCTATTTCTGACCTCTAAAATATTTTTTTCTGTATCTCAATGCCACGTTGACCAAGCTGATGAGGACCGGCACCTCGATGAGGGGGCCAATCACAGTGGCGAATGCCTGCTTAGACTCGATACCGAAGATGGCGATGGCCACCGCAATAGCGAGCTCAAAATCGTTGCTTGCAGCGGTGAAGGAGGTGGCGACGGTCTGCCCGTAGTTTCCCCCTATTTTCTTCACCAGGAAGAAGGTGACGAACCACATCAGGAAGAAATAAATGCCCATCGGGATCGCCACCCGCAGGACATCCAGGGGTAAGTTGATTATGTATTCCCCTTTCAGGGAGAACATCACGATGATGGTGAAGATCAGGGCCACCAGGGTGAGGGGGCTGAGCCGGGGAGCGAAGGTGTTTTCATACCATTTCTTCCCCTTGGCTTTCAAAAGGGAAAATCTCGTAATTACCCCGGCCAGGAAGGGGATGCCGAGGTAGATGAAAACAGTCTTCCCCGCCTCCCACATGGAGACCCGGACATCCAGGCCCTCGACGAGCCCGAGCCAGTTCAGGGCCAGGGTGATGAAAAGGTAGATGTAGACCGCGTAGAAAAGCACCTGGAAGATGGCGTTGAAAGCGACCAGGCCGACTGCCAGCTCGCGGTCGCCGTCAGCAAGCTCGTTCCAGACAATCACCATCGCAATGCAACGGGCAAGCCCCACCATGATTACCCCGATCATGTATTCGGGGTAGGCGCGGAGAAAGACGATCGCGAGGACGAACATCAGGAGCGGGCCGATGATCCAGTTCGCGGCCAGGGAGATCGCGAGGAGCTTCCGGTTGGCGAGCACATTGCCCATCTCCTCGTATTTCACCTTGGCCAGGGGCGGATACATCATCAGAATGAGGCCGATGGCGATCGGGATGGAGGTGGTTCCAACCTGCAGGCTGGTGATGAAACCGGTCACCGCCGGCGCGAAATAGTCGATCCCGACCCCGAGTCCCATGGCGAGGAAAATCCAGAGGGTCAGGAAGCGGTCCAGGAATAATAGTCTCTTTACGACGGTCATGTTTGCCTCCTTAGGAAATGAAAAAGTATAGCCCAACCAATACGATCAGGACTCCGCTTGCCTGGCGGATCCGTCCGGTAGCGCGGGAGAGGCGGCCTTTCTCAACCAGGTGCTTCGCCGCGCCCATCGAGGTACCGGCTGCGATGATGAGTACGCTATGGCCGAGGGCGTAAATGATAAGAAGAAAAGACCCGTAAACGGCGCTTAAACCTTTCAGAGCAATCCAGGCCAGGAGGAGGACCAGAATTGGAACCGCGCACGGTACGGAAACAACTCCGAAGAGCATCCCGAGGAGAAATGCCCCGATAAAACCTCGCTTTTTCGGGGTGCCGAGCTTGGGGATGGGCACTGGAACCCGGATGATCTCCGCGAGGTGGAGTCCCATTAAAACCGCAACGGACCCCACCAGGTATTTCCAATAGCCACCGGTATCTCCCAGCATTCTGCCTCCGAGAACGGCCACGAACCCCATGATTAAGAAGATGGCGGACAACCCGAGCACGAAAACTCCGGACAGTGTAAAGGCGCGCAGCCAGGTGGTGGCCTCCCGGCTTCCGCCCACGAAGCCGATCATCAGGGGGACCATGGCGAGGACGCAGGGATTGGAGGCGGTCAGCATCCCCCCGAGAAAAACAGCGGCGGGGGCGAGATAGGGGCTGTTTTCTGCGATCTGGGCCAGCGAGGCCTGCCATCCCTCAATCATTATGGTCTTTCTCCATTGTTCTGGCCTTTGACTTTTTGATAAAACCTGATCTTTTCCCGTACGGTTTGGTTGTCAAGAAATCCGTCGATCTTATAGAGGACCCCTCCATCTGAGGCGATGAAAACAAGCGCAGGCAGCAAGGATATTTGGTTATTCTGCATCAAAGGGTTGACCTCCAGATTGTCTAAAATGTAATCAAGATTCTTCACCTTGAGCTCGGGAAAATCTTTCTGAATCCCACCCATCATTTCCTTGGCTTCTTTATTCCGCCTGAGCGTGCATTGACAACCCTGGCTGGTGGTTATGAAAACGAGATGGTCAAGTATCCCGGCCTCTGATTTCTGCTGTTTATCCCAGGTTTTTTCCTGGGTCGGGACTGATCCAGCGCCGAAATAAACACCGGCCCCGACTAAAACAAGAAGAACAAGCAATACGACTTTCCAGAATAAATTTCTTCTCAATCTTATAAAACCTTCATTCATTTTGCCTGGAGTAGTTTCTTGACCTTATTTTTGTCCGGTAAAGGCTTGCCCTGGTGAACAACTTTTTCATCCACCACCAGGCCTGGGGTCATCATTATGTATTTCTGGATCTCACGGAGGTCGCTGACTTTTTCAACATCAGCGGTCAGTTTGAGCTCCGCAAGAGCGTCAATGGTGGTCTTATAAAGTATTTCGCAATTCATGCACCCCGGTCCCAAAATTTTGATTTTCATTGAAACCTCCTTATTTTGACTTGCTGTTGTTTCATAACATCCCGTATATATAACCGCCCAATGTAGAAACGACTACCACAAGGCCGACATAAACCAGCGTCTTCTTAGTGCCGATTACGCTCCTGATAACCAGCATGCTTGGGAGGCTGACCGACGGGCCGGAGAGGAGAAGGGCCAGTGCCGGTCCCTTGCCCATCCCCGAGCCAAGCAACCCCTGCAGAATCGGAATCTCGGTAAGGGTGGCAAAATACATCAGGGCTCCTAAGATGGAAGCGAGGAAATTGGCGAAAAGGGAGTTGCCTCCTACCATGTAAGAAATCCAAGAAGAGGGAATTATCCCGGCATTAGTCCCCGGTCGTCCCAGGAGAAAGCCAGCGACCAAGACCCCGAAAAAGAGAAGGGGAAAGATCTGTTGGACCAGGGTCCAGGTCTCATCCAACCAAGTTTTCAGTTCGGGCTTTTTAAACCAGCGCAGGATGATTATGCCGAGGAGCAGAAGAAATCCGGCGGTGAGCCACCAGTGGATACGCCAGATCGCTTCGTAAAATCCGATGGGCTCGGCCGGCCGTCCCCAGGTGGCGGCGATCAGGACCAGAATCATAACCAGGAAATAAATTGAGGTTTTCCATAAAGGACGGGAGCTTTCTTCCGTCTGCGCCGGGGCCAGCGAAGCGGCCTCTTGGGTACGTTTAAGATCTTCCTTCCGGTAGATTCCTGCCATAGTCAATCCGATGAAAATGGAGGCAAAAATAGCCCCGACGGCACGGGCAACACCGAGTTCAAATCCCAGTACCCTGGCGGTCAGAATTATCGCCAGGACATTAATGGCCGGCCCGGAATAAAGGAAGGTGATCGCCGGGCCGATCCCGGCACCCCGGTTATAAATCCCGGCGAACATAGGGAGGACTGTGCAGGAGCAGACTGCCAGGATCGTGCCCGAGACGGACGTTAACCCGTAGGCGAGGAATTTATTCGCCTCCGCCCCGAAGTATTTAATCACTGCCGCTTGGGAAATGAAAACGGCGATCGCTCCGGCAATGAAGAAAGCCGGCACCAGGCAAAAGAGGACATGCTGCCGGGCGTAATCCTGGAGCATGAGAAGTGACTCGGCCACAGCGCCACTGACGAGGGGATGATCGAAGGGGATGAAATAGGCAACGAGAAAGGCAGTGATAATCCAGAATAATTTGCGGGCGTCGGTCATGGGCATCGGGAAACTTGAAATGAATCTATGAGCATTTACTCATATATTAATCCCCGGGGAACAGGGAGTCAAGAAGAAAGAAAAGAATGCTTATTTCTTCCGGTTGAGACCAGAGAGGAGCCGGAAGAGTGAGGGGTTAAGGACACGGTAATAGATGCTGACCCCTTCCCGGCGGTCGGCGACGATCCCGGCCCGCTTCAAAACCGAGAGGTGCCGGGAGACGTTGGACTGTTTTCCACCGATGGCAGGGAAGATCTCGCAGACGCAGCGCTCGCCCTGACGGAGGTAATCGATGATCCGGAGGCGGGTAGGCTGGCCAAGGGCCTTAAGGACATCGGCTTTTTTCTCCAGTTTGCAGGAAGAGGTGTTTTTTCTTTTTTTCACGGCATTAATGATGATGCTTGTGTTAACTTGGTGCCGAGGAGGGGATTCGAACCCCTACGCTGTTTAGGCGCTAGATCCTGAATCTAGTGCGTCTGCCAATTCCGCCACCTCGGCCTTGAAATAACCCTTAAAACTAACTTATAGTGGAAGTGTAATGGAGTCAAGGGGTTGCAAAGAGGAGTTCAGATATTTCGTCATTGCGAGTTGGCTTGACGAAAAGAAACTGAATGCTCTATACGAGTTGCAGAGAGGAGTTCAGATATTTCGTCATTGCGAGCGAAGCGAAGCAATCTCATGTTCAGAAAAGTCAATATGTTAGGGATTGCGGAGCTTGTTCCGAGCAAAGCGAGGAATCTCCGGGATTGTCTCGTCGCTTATGTTCCTCGCAATGACAGGTTTGAAGGTTTTTAAGAGATCTTGGAAAGAGGAGAGGGAACTAAATGACGATTCGTGAGATGCTTGAGGAGCAGGAGCAAAAGATCCTGTCTCCGAGGGCCCAGCTAAGCTCAAAGACCAGGGGCAGAGACAACCCGGAAGAGCCCTGTCCAATCCGTCCGGCATTCCAGCATGACAGGGACAAAATCCTGCACAGCAAGTCCTTCAGGAGGCTCAAGTATAAGACCCAGGTGCTCCTTCTCCCCGAGGGCGACCATTACAGGACAAGGCTTACCCATACCCTGGAGGTCTCCCAGATCGCCCGGACCATTGCAAAGTCTCTCAGGCTCAACGAAGACCTTACAGAGGCCATTGCCCTTGGCCATGACCTTGGCCACACTCCTTTTGGACACGCAGGTGAGGCAACCCTCAATGAGCTATATCCGGAGGGGTTCAAGCATTACCTCCAGAGCCTCAGGGTAGTGGAGCATCTGGAGAGAAATGGGCAGGGACTGAATCTTACAATGGAGGTGAGGGACGGGATCGTCAAGCACTCAAAGGGGAAGGAAAAGATCATCTCAGGCAATCCTGAAAAGGTGGCTGTGACGCTGGAGGGGAGGGTTGTGAGGATTGCGGATATTATCGCCTATGAGAACCACGATCTTGACGATGCCCTGAGGGCTGGCGTGATCGTGGAGAATGACATCCCCGGCGATATTGTGAAGGTTCTCGGCGATAGATATGCCAAAAGGATCAATACCATGGTGACCGATGTCATTTGGGAAACAATGAAGAAAGACGAGCAAAATATCTTCGTCAGCGACAAGGTCTATGATGCCATGGAGAAGCTAAGAAAGTTTCTATACGAGAATATCTATGAAACAAACCTTGTCCACTCCGAGTTTATGAAATGCGCCGGGATCCTCAGAAACCTTTATGAGTATTATTGTGAGAATCCTGAGGCCTTTGACAAGGAATCAAGCAATGCCAGGCCGCAGGATCCCCTTGAGAGACGGGTGTGCGATTTCATAGCGGGGATGACGGATAGATATGCCATCGCCCGGTGGGAGGAGATCCATATACCCAGGCCCTGGTCAATACTGTGAAGAACTCTGAGATCTCCGGGCTTTTCAATAAAATCGCCGACATACTTGAAATTAAAAATGAAAATCCCTTCCGTATCAGGGCATATCGGAAGGCTGCCCTGAACATAGAGGGTCTGCCAGGGGATATTGAGGATGTTGCCCTTAAGGGTAAACTCGGGGATATTCCGGGGATAGGGAAGGACCTTGCAGGAAAGATTCAGGAATACCTGTCCACAGGCAAGATAAATGACTACGAGAAACTTCGCAAAGAGATACCGGAGGGTGTCCTTTCTCTCATGAACATTCCAGCCATAGGCCCAAAGAAAGTATGGTTTTTCTACAAAGAACTCGGAATTGATTCGTTGGAAAAGCTTGAAGAGGCCGCAAAGGAACACAGGCTCCAGAAGCTCCCGGGGATCAGGCAGAAGACAGAGGAAAATATCCTCAAGGGGATTGGGTTTGTAAAGAGGAGCAAGGGAAGGACTCATCTCGGGATTGCCTGGCCTCTTGCCAATGCGATTGTTAATGCCCTGGAGGGGGTAGATGGTGTCAAAGAGCTGCAGGCGGCAGGAAGCCTAAGGAGAATGAAGGAGACAATTGGAGACATTGATATTCTCGTGGACTCCTCAAAGCCGGACAAGGTAATGGATGCCTTTGTATCACTTCCCATTGTAGGGGAGGTTCTTTCCAAGGGGGCTACGAAGTCCAGCATCCGCACAAAAGACGGCCTCCAGGTTGACATTCGCGTTGTTAAATCAAAGAGCTGGGGGGCCGCCCTGGCATATTTCACTGGGAGCAAAGCCCATAACATCCGCCTCAGAGAGATGGCCATGAAAAAGGGGCTGAAAATAAGCGAGTATGGGGTTGATAAGGGAGGAAAAAGAATAGCGGGGAAGCGCGAAGAGGAGATCTACGATGTCCTTGGCCTCCCCTTTATACCGCCGGAGATCAGGGAGGATACAGGCGAGGTGGAGGCATCCCTTGAAGGAAAACTTCCTGACCTTGTGGAACTCAAAGATATAAAGGGAGATTTTCATCTCCACACGGACTGGAGTGATGGAGTCCTTTCCCTGAAAGAGATGTCTGAGGCCGTTAGGGAGAAGGGTTATTCTTTTGCCGCTATTACCGACCATACGAAAAGCCTTGTTGTTGCAAGAGGTGTGGATGAGAAAAGGCTGTTGGAGCAGAATAAGGAGATCAAGAAGCTCAACAAGAAACTCAAAGGCATCAAGATCATTTCCGGGGCAGAGGTCAATATCATGAGCGACGGCACCCTGGATGTCTCTGACAAAGTCCTCAAAGAGCTTGATTGGGCAATCGCATCAATACATTCCGGCTTTCAACAGAGCAAAGAGAAGATCACCTGGAGGATACTCCAGGCCATGAAGAACCCGTTTATCAAGGCAATAGCGCATCCATCGGGAAGGCTGCTTGGGGAGAGGGATGCGTACGAGCTGGACTGGGATGCTGTTTTCAATGGCGCAAGGCAGACAGGGACAGCGCTTGAGGTCAACGCCTATCCCCAGCGTCTTGATATCAATGATATTGCCTGCCGGAGAGCCAAAGAACTCGGCATAAAGGTAGTGATCAATACAGACGCACACACCAGAGACCAGCTTAATTATATGAAGTTGGGCGTATCAGTTGTCAGGAGGGGATGGCTTGAGCCCCGTGATGTCCTGAATACCCTTCCTTTAGAGGAATTTCTCAAGGCATTGAGGAAATAAATAGTGAAAAACTGGATCTTCAGCCACAGGAACCATCTTCCCATTCCTTTCATCATCCTGATTTTGTCAGGATATGTCCTTACGAGGGAGAAACATTTTTACATCTTGCTCGAAATTATGGGTTGGGCATCAATCATTGCAGGAGAGGCGCTAAGGGTTTGGTCTGTAGGGTATGCAGGGGCATCAACCCGATCAATGCGCTTAAAGGCAGAAAAGCTTGTGATAGGGGGGCCCTATGCTGTAATACGAAATCCGATCTACCTTGGGAACTTTTTCATTGGACTGGGGTTCTGCTTCATAGCAGGGCTGTGGTGGGTCTTTCCCCTCTACCTTGTTTATTTTGCTGTCCAGTATTCTGCGATCATCTCCCTTGAAGAGGAGTTCCTCTTGAAGAAGTTTGGAGAGGATTACAGGGCATACTGCACCAGGGTTCCACGATATATCCCAGGGTATAAATCGCTTTTCCAACGGGCAGAAGACATATCAGAAAGGACTTTTCAAATATCCTCCCTTTCCGGTGAATACTGGACAGTGATTGGAATCCTGGCGATGGGCGCCCTCCTGGAGCTCCTCAGGTGAACTATTGAGCTTAAGGGCAATTCGTGTGATACTTGTGGCCGAAGGGGTGAGAAATGTGTGATTTTTGCGTGAGACACGGGGATGGAGGCAAGTGGTATTTCAATGCAAAGAATTATTCCCGTAGACTCGTGAGCATCAAGAGAGAGGAGATCCGCAAGCAAGCGAAAGCCGAGGGTGGGTTGGCCGATTTCAACCCCCAGGTTATGGCAGATGAGATCATCAGGGAGGCCATAGAGGCCAGGGATATCAACCCCCAGGGCTTCCCTGAGTTGAAGAAGAGGGCAGAGGAAATATCCCAGAGCATGCACTTCGGCCAGGTTGTGACCCTTGAGGAGATTCAGAGGATCATGGACATCGCCTATCCTATTGCACGGATATCCTGTGTGTGCAGGAGGAATATGAGGGGACTGCCGGACAAGGAGAATTTCTTCTGTATGGGGATCGGGGTGGGGATGTATCGGTGGGAGAGATGGCCCGAGACATACAGGGGGGGTGTCCAATTCATGAGCCCCCAGGAGGCCAAGGAGTGGCTTGCCCATGTAAACAAAATGGGAATGGTCCACACATTCTGGACCTTTGGCACGCCCTACATCGGCGGGGTCTGCAACTGTGAATATCCTGCCTGCATAGGGATAAGAAACAGGCTTGATTACGACCTCAGGATACTTATCAAGGGCGAATGGGTGGCGCGAATTGATCTTGACAAATGCAGCGGGTGCGGGGCTTGCTATGAAAGGTGCCAGTTTGGTGCATTGAAAAGAGAGGTCTCTCTGGACAAGGCCAACATTGACATGATGAAATGTTTCGGGTGCGGCCTTTGTGCAACATCCTGCAAGGCCAAAGCCATTACGATGAAGGAAAGAGGCATATTTCCATCACTGAGGTTATCCTGGTGAACCTCCCGGACATAAGCATAGAGAAAGGTAAGTGCTCCACTCCTATTTTATGCAGAAAATGCCTTGTTCTCTGCCCAACTGCGGTTTTCTCGCTTAGAACAGAGAAAACGGAGAAGTTTAAGGAAACAAGCCCGGAGGGCTTCAGTCTATATGCAAAATACAGGGCTTCCTGTACAGGGTGCATGGAATGCGTGAAGGTGTGCCCTCAGGGCGCTATAACCATAGCATTCCCTCAATGAGGAAAAGATTTCAAAAGGCAGTTGAAGTCAACGAATCACGGCTCTTGCGCATTGAGGAGCCGGGTAAGGTCCGTGAATATGGGATTCCCGAAGGACGAATTAAGGACATTTCTTCGAAATATTCACTTGAAGTATTTCTCTCCGACACCACCCGTGATCCCGAGTCATTTGGCTCAAAAGGAATGGAGGCACTCATTGCGGCACTGAAGGGATCAGGGGATAGGACATGGGAAATGATGGAAAAGGTGTCGGAGCAGACAAAGGTTGTGTTTCCCCACAATGTCCAATACCTGATGGAGGCATATATTCTTGCCATAAGACCCGACTCGGCAAGGTATTCGGTAAGCGAAAGCACGCCCGCCTCCCTCCATATCCAGATAGAAGGATGTCCCTGTTCCTCGAAAGAGGAAGTTCCATGTCAGAGTATCTGCAAAGCTGCTGCGGCAAGGGCTTGCGCGGAGTGGGGGCTTGCCCCGGAGATTTCTTTGAATAAATCCAGCACTTGCGATCTCAAAATAAATATAGGGGAAGACAAAAGGAGGGGTGTCACATGAGAGAGGATAAAATAGGAGAGATAACGCATTTTTTCGGGAAACCCATGGTGGCAGCAATCAAGATTACCGGAGAAGGGTTGAAAGTCGGGGACACGATACATATTAAAGGGAAAGTGCATGATTTTTCACAGGTGATCGAGTCTATGCAGATCGAACATCAGACTATCGCTGAGGCGAAACCGGGGGACAGCATCGGGATTAAGGTGAAAGAGAAGGTCAAGGAGGGCGATGTTGTCTTCAAGGTCCTCCCCGACTAATTGGGTCAGTTTAGAATTTTCATTACGGAAATTTATAGAGGTAGATTGAGTAGCCTGCCCGGCCTATCGGAGTGTATTTCTTGGCCCAGATCAGGGCGTTCTCCGGCAGGAAGACCCACTGACCTTTGAGTGTGGGGAACCATTGCCCCTTGCCCTGGAGGATGCTGACGCTCACAGCGAGATAGCCGTGAATAGGCTCTTTGAGCGGAGGCAGGTCATAAGAAATACCGTAGAGTTCCGGGGCAACCTCCCCAAAATATGAAAGATAAAGCCTTGTGATCCCCTTCTTTTCCATAAGCTTCTTGAGCTGTGGCAGGTCCTGTCCCCAATCAATATTTGAGTCAATAAGGTAGCGGTATCCTCCCTCAGGCCCGCCTGCCAAGAAATTGAAATAGGAGAGATGGTGTGGGGAGATCCACAGGGCTGACAGGCTGTAGAAGAGCAGAATGAGTATGGATATAAGGGAAAAGATACGGCGATATATATCTCTGTTAGCTATGGCATTAATTGAAGCGATGTTTGGTAAAAGCGGGCTCAACCATATGAAAATCAGAGGATATACCGGAAGGACATAGCGCAGTCCGATATTGATATTAGTGAGAAAAGAGAATGAGAAGAAGAGGGCGAGGATGGGAATTGCGAGGAAGATTGTGTCCTGAGCCCTTGCTGTCCTTACAGGGATGATGAATCTAAATACGATAAGGACCAGGAGAGGAAAAGGGGTCTTCAGGCAGAATGCCTCTATGAAATAATACCACCATCCCTTTGTAGATAAGACACCATTAAGGAAGGCGATCTGCCCTCCCTCCGCCTCAATCATCTGGGTGTCGAATCCCTTGATATAGTGAAAGGGAAGGGGGATGGGAAAAGAGCCGAGAAAAGAGCCGGAGACGACCGTGAGAAGGTGGCTTTTTAGGTTGAAACTTTTCAGGGAAAAGAACAGTTCCTGAAAAAGATATCCAGTATTGATGATCAAGAGGCTCAAAAGGAAAACAATGGCGAGGCCGCCGACATAGTTCTTCAGGGGCCTTCTTTCAAGCAGACAATATGGGATGATCAATAGGATAAAGGTTGGATAGAAGAGAAGGGCAGTGAACTTTGATAGTTGTGCAAGACCGAGTGCGAATCCGGAGAGAAAGATGTTTTTCCACGAGGGCTCTTTGCAAAATATCCAGAAGCTGTAAAAAGCCAGGGCTGTTATTAGACAGAATCCAACATCGGGCGTGGCAAGCTGTGAGTGGGCCAGCATATTTGGGCAGAAGGCGTAGAGGGCAAGTGCAATCAACCCTGCGGTGAATCCGTAGAGTTCCCTGGCCCAGCTAAAGAGGAGTACAGCAAGGACGAGAGAAAGAACAAGCACCATTGCCCTGCATTGATTGAATAGAGATTGATATGCGTTGTAGTTACTCATGAGAAAGAGCCTTCCATATTCCCAGGGGTTCTCGTCTTCATATTTTTCGGGTACAGTCTCGGGTGCGCTGAAAAGCAGTGGAAGCGTGAACCAAAGCTTGATCAAGGGAGGATTCTGGCTGTAAACCTTGAAGGAGCCTGTTTTCCAGTAGGAATATCCTGCAGGAACATGGGCATATTCATCAATGGTTACGGAGTGCTGTGGGATGGCACTGCCTGCCTGTAAGGCAAAGACCAGGATTAGAAGGCAGGGGAGGATATAGCGATTAATCATGCTAAGGTATTTTCTTATTCGGTATCGTTATTGTCAACGACCTCTGGAAGGATTTGACTTTTCCTATCAAGACAGTTAAGGTAAAAATGATGTTTTCTCCGAATGAAAAGCTGAAATTTCTCAAGTTTTCTCTCGAAGAGGTGGAAGAGGTTCTTGCATCTGTGAATGCGCCGTCTGTGGCTCCTCAGGGGTTCACTACAGAGGTAACGCGTGCCTACATATGTTCTATAAAGAGGGGAGGAGGGAAGATTTCAATCTATATCTATCTGCATCTCACCCAGACAGACAAGTGCGTCATATACTGCCATGACAAAGATCCCATTGGGCCAGCGGATTTCAGTTCGGCAAAGGGAGAGGCCATGGAATTTGCTGAGAGTATGGGCTTCATTATGGAGAAGGCTGAAGTCTCGGCAAATACCATTAATGTCCTTCCTCCATTCATGAAGGATCTTTCTTTGCTAAAAAAAGATGAAGAGGAAGAGGAGATTGAGTTGAAGGAGCTTCCCGCGGAGGAACCTCCTCCAAAGGAGGCCAAGGCTAATGCAACGGCTTCTCCTCCAGTCAAAAAGGAGGAGCAGATTGAGATAGAGATTGAGGAAAAGGTTGAGGTTAGTGCAAAGGTTCCTCATCCCGCAGAAGAGCCAAAGTTGCCCGCTGGAAAGAGGGTCATAGGGAAGATCAAGATTAAACAGATCCTGCCTTCGGCCGTGGAAGATGGACAGATGTCAAAACAGCTTAATACTGTCCTCAGATTTATTTCCTCTTTCTGACAGTGAAACAATCTTCCATATATATTATTAGCGCCTTCTTGATAATATTGTCTTGCATCTCGGGGAGGCAGAACCTAAAAGAAAAATCCGAGTCCCATGTAAAGCTGGGGATATCTCTTATGCAGGAGGGTAATTATACAGAGGCTCTGAGAGAGCTTTTTGAGGCAGAAAAGATCTATTCTGACAATTCCACTCTTCAAAATGTGCTGGGTCTCGCCCTACGGTTCAAGGGAGATCTTGAGGGAGCAAAGGAACACATTGAAAAGGCCGTTGCCCTCGATCCGCATAATTCAGAGGCATACAATAATCTCGGTGTCGTATATCTTGACCTGAAAAAATGGGATGAAGCAATTTCGTGCTTTGAGAAGGCCATGTCGGACATTCTTTATTCAACACCTGAAAACTCTTGGTATAATATTGGGTATGCTTACGAGAATAAAAAGGATTACACAAAAGCCGTAGAAGGTTACAAGAAGGCAGCCGAGCTGGCCTCAACTAATCCGAGGGTTTACCAGGTCTATAAGAAGCTCGGTAGAGTTTATTATTTATCCGGGAAATACATTGATTCTGTTAACACGCTCGAGAAGACCAAAAACCTCAACAAGAACGATGCTGAAACCCGTCTATTTCTTGGGCAATCCTATATTAAGGTCCGCCAGAATAAGAACGCCATTGGAGAATTCAAGGAGGTCCTCAGGCTCGATCCCAACGGGCCGCTTGCAAGGGAGGCAGGGGGTTATCTAAAGCTCCTGCAATGACCGACAGTGTAGAGAGGCGGGCTGGCAGGGCCCCGTTGCCGCGAAGCCGGGCACCCACCGAAGGTGGGTCGAGGGGAGAGGGGGAGGTTTTTTAGATGGAAAGTTTTGGAGAGTATCTTAAAAGGGAGAGAGAATTCAGGAACATTTCCCTTGCCGAGATCTCTAAGGCCACACGTATAAACAAGAAATTTTTCCAGGCAATTGAATCTGGCAATTATCATGTCCTCCCGGCGAAGGCCTTTGTAATTGGGTTTCTCAAGGCTTACTGCAATATTGTCGGACTCGACACAGAGGAGGTGATCCTCCGTTTTGAGACTTCTCTTGAAACGAAACCTGCAGTATCATCCGAAGCGCCACGGTTTCGAATCGTCGTGCCGCCCAAGGTTAAGTATTTTCTGCCTCCTGCCCTTTTTATTATTGCGCTCATATTGATCTTTCTTTTCACAGGCAAAGAACAAAATTCCTCTCCTTCTTCTTCAAGTGCTCCTTCTAATGCTCCTGTTGATAACGTAACCCTACAGGGAGAGGTGAGCCCACCTGCTGAACCACAGGGCGAGGCGGTGGGTCCTTCCTTGATCAGGAGTCATAGCGGCAAAGGGCTTGTTCTGAAAGCAAAAGCGATCAAGGATACATGGATAATGGTGCGTTCCGATGATAAGCCTCCTGTTGAGGCCACGCTCAAGGTTGATGAAGAATATATTTGGAAGGCAAGCGAAAGGATGAGCGTAAGGATAGGTAACGCTGGCGGGGTGTCCCTGACATTGAACGATGAACCGCTTGATTCTCTCGGCCCTGAAGGAAAGGTTGTCGGCCTCGTCTTCTCATCTCAATGAAGTCCAGCGTCACGGACGCAATTAAGTATTTGAAAAAATATATCAACTCTTCTCCGGCCATCGGGCTCATCCTGGGCTCGGGCCTTGATGTTGATATCAGGGTTACCAGAGCAATTCCTTATAGACAAATCCCTCAGTTTCCAGTACCCACTGTGATGGGACATCAAGGGCTTCTTTGCCTGGGCACGGTGAATGGTATAGAGCTGCTTTTAATGAAGGGCCGCATCCACATTTATGAAGGGTATTCAGCTAAGGAAGTTGCTTTCCCGATCGCTGTCATGGCATCCATGGGTGTAACGAAACTTATCGTGACGAATTCATCAGGAGGGATCAACAGAAAATATGCTCCAGGAGATGTGATGTTTATCGTTGATCAAATCAATCTCATGGGTGACTCTCCACTTAGCGGACCTTCTTTTGTTGATATGTCCGGAGCATACGAGAAATCCCTATCAAGGGATATAATTAGAGCAGGGCGACATGCCGGGATAAAGGTGTACCCGGGTGTTCTTGCAGGTGTTCGCGGGCCTGCATATGAGACACCCGAAGAGGTGAGAATGCTCAGGAAGCTTGGCGCCGACGCTGTATGTATGTCCACCATTCCTGAGGTCATTGCTGCAAAGTCTTATAGTATGAGAGTGATCGGCCTATCCTTTATCGCCAATAGGGCATCAAAATTTTCCAAAAAACATGCTCACCATGAGGTTCTGGAGATGGCAAATAAAAGCAGTGAGAAACTATCGATCATTGTTAAGGAAGCAGTCAGGAAATTTGCGCAACATTATCCTTGAATCCAGAGTATTAACTCCATATAATTTCTATATAGCCTGATGGAAGATATGTCTGCGAATACACATGTTCATATTTCATCGTCCAGTGATGGGAGGGGAAGGAGATCGGTAGCTGTCCTCGCTGTTCTTCTGGGCATAATTGTGACTGCCGGCGCATTTGTATTCATCTTTCTCTACCTTCCTTTTCTTTCTGAGTATACAGAGATGAAAGAGACTCATCAGAAGCTGCTTGACGAAAACCAGTCCCTGACGAAAAAGAATACGGAGCTTCAGGATATGATTTCGGCTGCAATCAACAAGGTGGACGAGCTTCAGTCGTCCCAGCTCGGCTTGGTGGAGGAATTGGCCAAGATGAAGGATGTTTACAACAGCCTTCTTGGCTCTCTCAAGGAAGAGATCGAGGCTGGGAATGCAGAGATAGTCCAGGAGGGAGGCAGGGTCTATATTAAACTAAAGGATGCGATCCTATTCCCATCGGGTGAATCTAATCTCAACGAGGAAGGATACGCCGTCCTTGATCGAATTGGAACCATCCTGAGAACACTGAGGGGAAAACAGGTTGTAATAGAGGGCCATACAGACGATCGTCCCATTGGAGAGTCTCTCAAAGGCCGCTTCCCCACAAACTGGGAACTTTCCACGGGCAGGGCACTTTCTGTTCTCCATTATTTTGAGGATAGATGGGGCCTTGATCCTGCTCTTCTTTCCTCGGTTGGGTATGCTGAATTCAGGCCGGTTGCGCCCAATTCTACCGAGGAGGGAAGGGCAAGGAACCGTAGAATAGAAATAGGCATTCTGCCCCTCGATATACGCTCTATCAGGCAGAAGACATTTTGATCAAGTGAACGAAAATCAGGAAACTCGCTTTCTCTTTCTATCCCAGCTGTTGAGGAGAGGGGTGAGAGATTCTGAGGGAAATTTTATTGGGAGGATCCATGACCTGTCTGCACTTGTCGGAGAAATCTACCCGATAATCCATACAGTATTAATCAGGTGCGGCCGATTGCGAAGATATTTTCTTGTTGCACAATGGAAAGATGTATCCATCCCCAACCAGCCCAACCTGACTGAAGTAGCACTTAAAGTCCCACGTTCATCCCTCGTTCCTACTCCTGTTCCCTTGGATAACGAGTTCTTCCTCAGGAAGGAACTTCTTGACAACCAGATTGTGGACACGAGGGGGCGAAAGGTAATCAGGGTTAACGATGTATCACTTATGCTTACAAACGATGAAATGAGGGTAGTCCATGTAGATGTTGGAATGAGGGGATTTTTTAGAAGCCTTGGCTGGGGAAGGCTGGTTGATTGGATCGTAAAGTTCTTTTTCCCCAGGGCCCGTTATTTCACTCGGGATCATTTTATATCATGGAAGTTTGTTCAACCTGTCTCAGTGGGCTCCCTTAAACGTGGGCTTCTCAAATTGAGCGTTACAATAAAAAAGATATCGAGGCTTCATCCTGCAGACCTTGCTGAGATCATGCAGGATCTGGATTCCAATCAGAGGTCAGCGCTGTTTCAGTCCTTTGATTTAGAGACTGCTGCAGGGACCCTTGGCGAATCTGGTCCCAAGCTTCAAAGGTCTCTCCTTGAGACTGTAGGGGCGGAGAAGGCAGCACACATCCTGGAGGAGATGCCACGCGACAAGGCAGCTGACCTTCTCGCTGACCTTCCAGAGGAGGAGGCTTCCGAGATCCTCACAAAAATGGATCAAAAGAAGGCAAGGGAGGTCTCAGAGCTTTTGAGCTATGCAGAGGATTCTGCCGGCGGCCTGATGACCACCGAGTTTATCTCAACTGCGGGTGATATTCTCGTTAAAGATATGATGGAGAAGATGCGGGGAGAGCTGTCCACTGCAGAGACAATTCATTATATATTTGTCATCGGAGAAGGAGGAATCCTGAGGGGTGTTATAACACTAAAAAACCTCCTTCTTGCTCGTCCCGAACAGCGAATAGACGAGATAATGTCCGAGGAGCCTGTTTCTATTCATCCCGAAGAAACCGTTACACGAATGATAGAGCTCTTCACCAAATACAAGCTCCATACCCTTCCGGTTGTGGATTCAGAGGGTCGGATAAAGGGGATTGTCACAATGGATGATATTATTGCCTTTGCTTACGGGAAGAAGGAAAGCACTTGAGAAAAAGTTTCAAGAGGCTGGCAATATTTTTTGCAGTAATGGGGCCAGGGATCATTACAGCCAATGTGGACAACGATGCTGGAGGCATTACAACCTATTCTATTGCAGGTGCGAGGACTGGCTACTCTCTCCTCTGGACACTGATCCCTATCACCATCTCACTGATTGTTATCCAGGAGATGACAGCCCGCATGGCAGTTGTGACAGGGAAGGGGCTGGCTGATTTAATAAGGGAAAGATTCGGGATCAGGGTGACATTTTATGTGATTGTTCTCCTCCTGCTGGCGAACCTCGGCAATATCTTTGCCGAGTTCTCCGGGATCAGGGCCAGCACAGAGATCCTCGGGATTTCCCCGTATATCACGGTGCCCCTTGCCGCCCTTTTCGTCTGGTGGCTCGTTGTCAAGGGAAGATACAAATCCGTGGAAAAGGTCTTTCTGACAGCTTGCCTGTTCTATTTCTCATACATAGTATCCGGCATACTCGCCCGTCCGCGCTGGGATGAAGTTGCTTCCCATCTTCTTTCACCCTCCCTGAGTCTCAATAGAGACTCCTTGATTATTACTATCGGGCTGATTGGGACAACCATTGCTCCCTGGATGCAGTTCTACCAGCAGGCTGCAACTGCGGAGAAAGGCGTGAAGATCAAGAACTATTCCTATTCGCAAATTGATACTGTGATCGGAGGAATCCTTGTCTGTGTCGTTGCATCTTTCATCATTATTACCTGCGGAGCAACGCTTTATCCAAAGGGCATCCATATCTCTTCGGCTGAAGAGGCAGCCCTCGCCCTTAAGCCGCTTGCCGGGGAATACTGCAGTATTCTTTTTGCCGTAGGGCTACTCAATGCCTCACTTTTTGCAGCCTCCATTCTTCCCCTGTCAACGGCATATTCTACATGCGAGGCATTTGGATGGGAATCTGGAGTAAACAAGAAGTTTTCAAGCGCTCCAACATTTTATATTCTTTATACCAGCCTCATTATTGTAGGCGCGGCCGGGTCCCTTATTCCAAGCATGCCCCTGATCCAGGTGATGTATCTTTCACAGGTCGTCAACGGAATCCTCCTTCCTGTCATCCTCTATTATATGCTTTCATTGATTAACAATAGGGAGATTATGGGTGAATATGTCAATTCGGGAGCGTTCAATCTTATCGTCTGGATTACGATCATTTCCACTGTCATTTTGACCATCCTTACCATCGTTGCACCGTATATCTGACCTGCCACTTTATGCCCAGGCACCGGACCCAGGCCATTGTCCTCTCTACAACGGATTACGGGGAATTTGACAGGATCGTAGCACTGTGCACAAGGGATAGCGGCAGGATCACGGGAATTGCCAAAGGAGCCAAGAGAAGCATAAAAAGGTTTGGCGGCGCCCTGGAGACCGGGTCCTCAATAGAAGTGAGTCTGTTTGAGAAAAAGGGAGCTTCCCTGACCCGCCTCGAGCATTGCGATCTCCTTGACACCTGGAAGAGCATAAGAGGAAATCTGGAGAAATTTCTCGTGATGTGCCAGATCCTTGAGATGGTTAGGGAGCTTCTTCCCGAGAGAGAGAAGAACAGCGAGGTCTTTTTGCTTCTCCTTCATATGATCACGCTTCTTGAAAAGATACCTTCTCCTGAACCGGCACCCTTTCTCCTTACCTTCGAAGTCAAGCTTCTTCGCTTGATCGGCTTCAGACCCAACCTTGAACATTGTGTCGTATGCAAGAAGGTGATTAATGCCACAGAGGAATCATCTCTTGGATTCAATCCGGTAAAAGGAGGTGTTGTGTGCTCTGCATGCAGGAGAGATGAAAAGACCATTTCCTGCGATGCACTTGATTCAATGAAAACAGCGCTTAAAATGAAGGTAAACGATATCCCATCTTTTGTTTCTCAACCAAATGCCGTTGGAGAGGCGAGGAGCCTGCTGAGGGAATTTTTAGAGATGAGGATAGGAAAGAGGCTCAAGTCTCCGGATGTTGCACAGTCACTTCGTTAATATAGACTTCCTAATTTGTTTTCCCCGGCCCCTTTACAATTTTGCTCAGCTCGGGATACAAAGGAGGAAGATAACCCATCCAGTCTTTGGGCTCCGGTGGAAGCGGAAATTGGGGGAAGTTTTTCTTTACAAAGTTCCGGAATGTTTTCCCCATGTCAGACATCCTTTTTAAATAGTCTGGAAGTGTCTGAATAATCTCCTTGCTGACTTTTTCCCGGTTTTGCCATATCTTCTCCATGGCAACAGTTAGTTTTTCTCCAAGAGCCTTGTCATCAACTGTAAGATAATAGTCGTCAAGGTGACCGCTTTCTTGAAGAAGGTTATACAGCCTTTCGTCCATGGAGACTGCAATTGAAGGAATTCCTGCCGGCATGGAAAGAACCCGGGCGTGATAGCGGGAGGTGACCAACATGGATAACATTCTCAAAAGGGCCATAATCTGGTATCCATCATAAAACTTGGAGCTATATAGCTGTGCTTTTGTTTTTAACATCTTTTGAAGCCTGGTAATCGCATCCAGGTCTAATGCCTCCATCCCAAATAAAATAACATGGGCATTATGACTCTCAGCGAACTTATTCACAGCGCGTGCAATGCCTGAGAGATAATTGTCAAAAAGTTTGCTTCTCTCCTCGGAGGAACTGAAAAAATACCATTTTTGATAATGCTCCACCGGGTGGCGCAGGCCATATCCAGTGATCCATTTAGTTAAATTTGGTTTAACCGGCCACCAGAATGGGTTGATCGCTGCAACTCCCACAATTGGTTTTTTTCCATCCCACCCGGCATTTTCCTTGAGCTCCTTTACGGCCCACTCCGGATTTGCAGGCGGAAATGTCCAGGCTGTATCTGTGCCCATCTCTCCCTTTATCCCCATTTTATTGACAATATCCATAGAGGCCTGCTCGCGGCAGATAAAATATGTTTGCGTGCAATACTTCTGGGCCATTTTATAGACAAAATCATCCATATTTCCTGCCCCTGAACCATAGGCTATGCACGGCTTACCCTGTTCCTTCAATATTCCGGCACCCTCAACAAAGAAAAGGGTAAGGGAGTTTGCAAACTTGCTTTTCAAGGTGCTGCCTTCTGAGAGCACTCCTATATGATATTGGTTGCATGCTTCCAGAAGGGGTTTAAAAAAGATGGAGCTGAATTTAATTTGTTTGGTTGGGGGCTTAAAATAAACATTGGTGTTTTCCGGATCAAGGGTCATGATTCCGATCTCAATATTCTCTTTTCCCAATATGTGATAGAACTGCTCAACTATACTAACCACACGAACATCAGCACCGGTATTTCTTGCCCCGTTATAACCGATCATCAAGATCTTTAGCTTTTTATTAGGCTCCCATGTTTCAAATTTAGCCTTTTTAGCCCTGTTGATCATCGTATTCACCAGCCATCCAACTACTTTGTCCATGTCAAAGGCCATAGTTTACCTCCATTTGTTTGATTATCCTTTTTTGTGACAGAAATCGGGAGCCAGATTTATAGAGAATTGCGAACACTGAAGCATATTTATCATATATATAAAATTTGTCAAGCCGTTGAAGGGAGGTCTCTGAAATTTCGTCACATGGGCATGTTTGGGATTTTCCATAGCTGTTGAAGGCTTGACATTGTACCGATCTTCAATAGTATGTTGTAATTTGTTCATGCCAAGATCCGATCTATTTCCGATCCCCCGTGATGAAGGGAAAAACAAGGTCTGCTCCCTGAGAGACGCCATTAGAAGGAATATCAGGCCCGGGATGTCCATACATCTTTGCTCAACGCATACCCGTTCCAATGCCCTCGTTTATGAGCTTGTCAGGCAATTTCATGGGAAGCGGCCAGGGTTTACCATCGTTACCGCCGGGCTTATTGCCAATGGCGTTATCCTGCTTCATGAGGGTCTTGTGAGAAAGGTCGTTGCTTCTTTCTGCGGGGACAGCTATCCATCTCCAGGCCCGAACCCTGTGGTTCAGAGGGCTTATTTATCAGGGGAAGTAGCATTTGAGAACTGGTCCATTCTTACCCTTCCACTCAGGCTTATGGCCGGCGCAATGGGGGTGCCGTTCATGCCAACGAAGTCCATTGTTGGAAGCACAATGGAGAAAGAGAACTGCGATTCGTTCTTCGTCCTGAAGAAGGGGAAAATTGCCACAGGAATGGTTAGGGCGCTTAATCCCGACATTACACTCGTCCATGGTGTGATGGCAGATGCGAACGGGAATACCGTGATTACCCCGCCATACGGCATTGATATTTATGGCGCAATGGCTTCTCGCGAAGGTGCTATTGTCAGCGTGGAAAAGATTGTTTCCACAGAGGAGATCAGGAGATATGCACACCTGGTGAAGATTCCCGGCCATATGGTCAGAGCAGTATGTCCAGTGACCCTGGGCGCCCATCCAAGCGGTCTAAACGGTCAGGGCATTCATGGATTCAACTCGTATTGCGATGATTACGATTTCGTAGAGGATGTGAGGGCAGCCTCAATAGAACCCGAGAGAATGGACTCATGGATTAAGAAATGGGTTCTGGGGCCTCGCAATCACGAGGATTATCTGGGGCTTCTGGGGCCGCAGAGAATTCTTTTTCTTAAAGGTAAGGCCGATCCAGACTCCTGGAAGGCCGAGCTTTTAGAAGAGTCACCGGAGGGGACTGCCCCGCTTGAGGCTTCTCCCGGAGAACGGATGGCTGTCATGGGAGCCAGGCGCCTCTGTGAGAGAATAGTCCAAAATGGATACAAGACCCTCCTTGCCGGGATCGGGGTTTCCAACCTTTCAGCATGGCTTGCCTATTACGATCTAATTGCCAGGGGTATTGATATTGAGCTTATGGCAGAGATTGGTTTTTATGGTTATGCGCCGAGGCCTTCGGATCCATTCATTTTTAACTTCCGGAATATTCCGACCTGCAAGATGCTCAGCGGCACAGAGACGATAATGGGAATACTTATGGGAGGAGAATTAAACAAGTGCATCGGCGCCATTGGTGCTGGACAGATTGACCAATATGGAAATATCAATTCTACCCTTGTCCCTAAAAAGCAATACCTCACTGGTTCCGGTGGGGCGAACGATATCTGTTCTTCAGCCCAGGAGGTTCTTGTGACCGCTATCCAGACCAGGGGGAAATTTCTGAAGAAGGTGCCTTATATAACATCTACGGGGAAGAGGGTGAGGACCATTGTTAGTGACCTTGGTGTATTTGAAAAAATTTCAGGTAGTGATACCTTTATACTCAAAGGATATTTTCCCTTTGCGCAAGAAGAGGAAGCGCTCAGGGAGATCAAGGAGAGGTGCGGGTGGCCCCTGAAGGTGGTAAGAAGGCCGGAGAGGTTGAAATTGCCTACTCAAGACGAGCTTCATATGTTGAAGCTCTTCGATCCAAAGGGGCAGTTCTTCCAGTGATGAGAGATAACAAGAGAGAGGAGCAAAATAATCATGGATTTCAAATTGACAGAGGAACAGGAGATATTCAGGGATAGTGTCAGAAAGTATGCCCGCGAGAAGATAGTCCCTATAGTCAAGGAAGTTGATGAGAAGGACAAGTTTCCGATGGACATCTTCAATGAGATGGGACGGCTCGGATTCCTTGGCATCGGGGTCAAGGAGGAATACGGGGGAAGCAATGCCGGGGCAATTACTCTCTGCATCCTGATCGAGGAGCTGGCAAAGGTCTCTTCAGGGGTTGCAGCCGGGGTTATGGCGCATCTCTGCCTGGGCATGGGACCGGTTATCAAATTTGGCAGCGAGGCACAAAAAAAGAAATATATGGTCCCAGCTGCAAAAGGAGAATTCCTCGCAGCGCTTGCAATCACAGAGCCCAATGCAGGCTCGGATGTCGCAAACGTCCAGACAACAGCAACAAAGGACGGAAAGCACTATGTCTTGAATGGATCGAAAGTCTTTATTACCAATGGCAGCCTGGCTCAATACGTCGTTGTAGTTACCAAAACCAATAGGGAGAAAAAGGCCAAGGGAGTAAGCCTTATTATTGTGGAGAAGGGAACGCCAGGATTCAAAGTGGCGAGGAAACACGACAAGCTTGGATGGAGAGGATCTGACACAGCAGAGCTGGTCTTTGAGGATTGCAGAGTCCCCGCAGATGCGCTCGTGGGTGTGGAAAATGAGGGGTTCCCCCAGCTTATGAAGACACTTGAATCGGGAAGGGTATCTATCGCAGCATGTGCCCTTGGCCAGGCAGAGTCAGCCCTTGATCTGGCATTGAAGTATTCCATTGATCGGAAAGCATTCGGTCAGCCAATTTCCGCCTTCCAGGCTATCAGGTACAAGCTTACAAGGATGGCTACAGAGATAGAGGCGGCCCGGCTTCTTATTTTGAAGGCAGCCTGGCTTCAGGACAACGGGATGGAATTCCGAAAAGAGGCATCCATGGCCAAGCTCTATTCATCGGAAGTTTGTCAGGAGGTGGCACGGGAGGCCATCCAGATCCATGGTGGCTACGGATTCATGATGGAGTATGATGTCTCGAGGATCTATAGAGATTCTATGCTCTATACGATTGGTGAGGGGACATCAGAGGTTCAGCACGAGATTATCGCCAGGGGACTCGGTCTATAAAGGAAGAGAGATTCAACCATGTGGGATTTTATTATCGTTGGAGGAGGGATCACGGGCCTTGCAATTGGAGCGCTGCTGGCCCATGACAGGAAAAAGGTCCTTGTCCTTGAAAAGACAGGGAAGCTCGGGGGAAGGGCGCAGATATGGGAAAAGGATGGCTTCACGGTTGATTACGGCATCCACGGTATTCGCTATGGACCGAAGAGCGCAATTTCCAAAACATGCAGGGAGCTGGGCGTTGAAATTCCATATGTTTCCCTTGGGCCCTCCTATGTGAAGGACGAGGACGGGAAGGTCAAGATCTTTCCTACTGGTCCCGTGGGATTCCTCAGGAGCGAAATGTTTACATTCATGGAGAGGCTCAATGTCTTCAGGGTGATGTTAAGGGTAAGAAGGAAGAGCTTTGAAACCTTTAAGAATTTGAGCGTGAAGGAGTCATTGGATGAAGAGGGAATCAAGGGAGGAATGAGGCGCTACCTCCACCTTGTTAGTGCATCCATGATGGTTTGCCCCTTTATTGAAAAAACCTCCATCCGCGAGATGCTTGTCAATCTCCAGAAGGTCCTACGGAAGAGAATCTCTGTAATGTATCCGCTTCATGGATGGAAGCCCATTTATGACCTCTTGACCAGTACAATTAAAAACAGCGGAGAAATACGGCTTCAATCCAAGGTTGATTCTGTAGATATTGAAAAGGGTGCGGTCAGGGGTGTCCATATCGGGAAGGACTTTATTGAAGGGAAGGAGGTTGTTGTAAGCGTCCCGTGCCAGGAGTATTTCGGGGCACCCGCCGTCCTCCAAAGGCGGATGCGCCTCTGGCGCAAAGATGGATCAGCTCTCCTTGACGAGAAGCTTTTTCCAACGGAGTTCGTTAAAATGTGCAAGTCCATGATACCATCGTCCGGCGTATCTATTGATTACGGTCTTTCCCGAAGAGTCTCAAGCTCGGACGGACTGTGGTATTTCTGGTCTCCAATGTCATTCGGAATGTTTACATCCAATCTTTGCCCCGAGCTTGCTCCTCCGGGCAAACAGCTACTGACATGGTTTTATCCAACGACCCTGGAAGATATGCAGGACCCGCAGAGGGCGAAGGCAAGTGAGGAAGAGCTGGAGAGAGCAATCTATGAGACTTTCCCCGGTATTCAAGATGCAATTGAATGGCGCAGGGCCATTCACCTCAAAACGGTGAATGGGGCCCAGGTGAATGTCAATCAGACGCGGGACAGAAGGCCGGGATTTAGGGCGCCGGGCATACAGGGTCTCTATTTTGTCGGAGATTCAACAGGGGCTTCAGGTGCAGGGGGAGATATAGGTCACGAGTCGGTCCATGAATGTTATAAAGCGATTACCTCATAACGTCCGTGAGGTGTCAGAGGGGATCTTTCTTCTCCGCCTTCCTCAGCCCTATTACGGCCATGTCAATGTGTATCTATTGAAGGGAGAAGGGACCAATACACTTATTGATGCAGGACATCCCTCAAACTCTGCAGACCTTATCAAAACCCTCCGGGCCATGGGTTGCCAGCCCGAGGAGCTGACGCAGATCATATACACCCATTCCCACGTGGACCACTTTGGGGGCGGAGTAAAGCTAACACGTAGTGTTGGAACCACCCATATTATCCATCAGGATGCCATGCCTGATCTAAGGGATTACGGATCGTTTCTTGAAAAGGTTCGCGAGAACATATCAAATCGTGCCGAACCCTTTTTTGCCTTTTATCATGATGGCGGTCCTATGTTTACGAGGAAAGAACTTGATACCTATTGCAGCAAGTATTTCCCCAATGTAACGGGTGCACCCAAACTGTCTCCTGTTGAGGCAGGGGAGAACATTAAGGCGGGAGCGCTAACCCTTAAGGTTATATCAACCCCGGGACACTCTCCATACCATGTATGCCTCTATGATGAGAGAAGGCGCATTCTTTTCAGCGGAGATATTGTTGTTGGCAGGTCAACATCAATACAGGATGTCAACGCATATATGAGAACCCTTCAGAAGCTCAGGGTTCTGAAACCCGCGCTCCTTCTTCCGGGACATGGCCCGGCACGGAAACAACCGGGCAGGGTTTTCATCTCAGCAATGAAGGATGTGCAGCAGAAGGAGAAAACGCTCTATAAAGCCCTGAGGAGGGAACCCAAGACACTCCCGGAGCTTGCCTCAAGGTTGAAAAGGGGGCGACCCCTTAACCTTATTGAGTATCTCTCAATTGCCCGCTGGATATTCGCTTTCCTCGAGAAATTCGAGCGCGAGGGAAGGGTGATCTGGGAGGAAAAAGAGGGCCGCGTCTTCTACTCCCTCAGATAATAGGGTCAAGTCTTTAATTATAAAAATTTCTACCTAACGGTCGGACCGAAGCGAGAAGGGGTAAATATAATATTAAGAAAGGCAGTGTCCTCCCTGTAGGAGGTTGCCTCATCCTTTTGTTCAAGGCTCGAAAGTCTCCCAACATCTGAATATACCAAGATAATGCTGTAGGTTGCACCCAAAGCCCAATCCCTGGACAAGCGATAAATAACCCTTCCCGTGAATGAATTGATTGTGTCCTGACGGTTGTAATGAAGAAGATCAAGGGTGTCTTCCGTGGTGAAGCTTCTGAAGTAGATGCCTCCCTCTGCGCCAAGCAACAAATCTGTCCAACCGAGCCTTTTTAAATCAATTCCAACCATTGCACTACCGCCAGCTTGGCTGTAGGAGGTATCAGCCTCTTTTCGAGGTGTAGATTGAATATCCCCTCGGGCAAGCGACATCTCGTAGGAGCCCTCAATACTTAGTTTCAGGGGCCCCCAGGGGCTGGCTTCAATACCACCTGTCCCCCAATGAACGAATGAATCCCTTTCTTTGAAGGCCTCCCTGAAAATTATATCCTTAAAGGTATATCCAGCAGTTAGAATAAATATCTCATTTAATGGTTGGGAGAGGGATAGCCCGGCAGTATGGGAATTAAACCATGCCTTGCGGTATGAGTTGAATGAAAATGAAGTTCCAGGAACCTGTGGGTCAAAATAGCTCAGATTTCTCATATAGGTAAAGGTTTGGTATATATACGAAACCCGGACTTCCGGTCCAGGCGTAAGTTCCTGGGCGAAGGATATGCCGGCATCGCCGTGAAATTTGACTACATTCTTTGGAAAGAAGTATGCATGGCCCTTGAGTTCGGCAAAGGTCTTTTTATCTTTCCAGGGCCTGCCCTGGGCATTTCCCACGAGCTCAAAGACGATGGGAAAATCATCTGTGGATTTTATCTTAGAGTCTATTCTTTGAATACCGGTGCCGGGCGGAAGGTATCCCCTGTTGTTCTTGAACAGGTCAAGGTCAGAGGACGAAAGTTGGATGATATTGCTGTCGTAACCCAGGGAGAGTGTAGGTTCAATACCGTAAACCCTTTCGTCAGCAAGGGCAGCAATACCCGTAAACGCAATATTCACACAAAGAAAAAGGGGGGCGCATTTTATAACGCCCCCCAATAATTCTTCTCTCGTCATCCCCTCTCAGGCTTTAAAAGATGAGGGATACGACCAGGCCATTATACATCCGTGTGATTCTTTCAAAGAACAGTGCCTGGCCCTCATATCCCACCTTGAGTCTGTATTGGGGGTTCAGACGGTAGCCACATGCTGCTCCATATGTCGCTGCAGCCCAGGGGGTCCCAAAAAGCGAGGTTGTTTGCTGGGGCGATGCCATCCCAATTAGGTCATAGAGGAAATCGCCACCTGCCTCCAGGGACATCTTTTTTCCCAAGGGGTATGCCAGTTCAAGCCCTACATTGATCCCACCCATGTTAAAGTCGAGTATCCCATTCTGGAGGAATATTCCCTTAAGGCCCACGAGTGGGTACAAAGTTAAGGGAATTTTTCCTATTGGGATGCGGCGTTTAATATGGGCTTCAGCGTCAATCTTCTGCTCGGTCACCCAGATTGGAAGGATATCAAGAGGTGCAGAACTCGGGGACTTGATGACGAGCTGTCTCAAGACGATATTGAAATACGTCTGCGTGTAGATGGAGTCTGAGACGCTTATCCCCAGAACTGTCTCACGGTCCAGATAGTAACGTCCCTTTGCCCCGAGCTTGGCATAACCGCTATTGTTGAATTCATAAGTTACACCGCCTCCCAAAACTGGCTCAACAAAATAGGACTTCGCTGGCTTTGGGGCCGGGGCCGGAGTGACTATCGGAGCACGTGGAGCAAGAGTCGGGCGCCCTGGCTGCTGGGCAACCTGAAAGAGCTCACTCTCCTCAGCTACCGAGATGGCTGGCAGAAAGAGCAAGAGGGCAGAGAAGATTGTGAACCTCAAAACTCTTCCTCTGTCTCTTTTTACGGTCATGTTCCTCTCAGGGGACACAACTTGTATATCTCACGTATACGGTTGACGTAGCGCCGTTATAGAGTGCCACAGTTCCCCCCCCCCCTGCTATAGTCACACCATACCCAGCGAGGAATTTACCATCACCGCAGTCAATAGGCGTTACTTTTACGATATCGGTACACACAAATCCAGTTATTGGGGCTGGGAGTGCGGTGAATGTCCCATAAGCTGCGCTGCCAAGATCCTGAGTCTGTGCGTAATCATATCCAACACTGGTCAACCTGACTGAAACCGATGCACCTGCTTGGCTTATAGGAGATGCTGTCCACCCTGTGCATGATGTCCCGCAATTTAGCGATCTGGTAACATTAACCTGAAGGGAAGCATCGTCAGGTCGAAGGTATACATCCTCGACCGTAATTCCAGGGTAATAGATTGGATAGTCGCCAGCACTGTCATAGTTACATGCGGTGCCCCAATTATCTTTCATTGTTGCGTATCCATCGCGGATGACATAAGTAGTTAAATCATTACAGGCAGGAAGGCCGCCAAGATTGTATTTTCCTTGGGAATCCGTCCTCGTGCTCACCCATCCTCCCCTCACCTGCACCTTTATCTCTGCATTGGCAAGGAGTTCCCCAGTATTGTAATCTCTAACCTCTCCCTGGAATGATGCTGAAGGCACATTGTTGTACTGCGTGATGTTCATATCCACGGGCTCGGGGCCGCAACCATAGACGATAAGCCCCATGCCCCCGATGAAGGCTATCGCCAAAAATGCAAATACCTTTCCACTTAGTTTCATTTCCCTCCTCCTTTTGTTGTTTGTTTTACCCATTACCTATTTTTTAACCTTGCCTATTTTTATCCCTTTTTCCATTCTATGTCAAGCATTTAATAATTATTATTTTCCCCTGTCTTTTTCCCTCGGGGCAGGTTTTGGTATATCGTGCTCATGCTCGGATTCTCCAGGGCCAATTCCCTCTTTTGCCCCCTCTGACGGAGAGAGGCCCTTTCCCACACCAAGGCCCCCCTCGGAAAGGAGTGTCCTTTCCCTCAGGCTTTTTTTAATACTTTCAATATCTTGCCCCTCCCTGATCATATTGACGGTAGAATAAAAGACCTCATCTTTCTCCCTTCTGGTAAGGTAGGCAAGCGAGTGTGTAAGCTCGGAATTCAAACCTCTCATGTCATTCCTGCTGAAACCCCTTGACAGGGCCTCTTTAGTCAATAGCGCAGCCCTGGAACCCTCAACCCCAACCCTCACAAGCTCTGCTGTGCCATCAATGGCTGCGATGACCCTGCCCGGGTCAGGGGATTTCTCCTTTACGCTTGATGAGGTTGCATAAAGGACCTCCCTGATATCCGCATTGCTCAAACCAGTGTCCCTGGCCTCCAAAATGGTCTCTATGACCGACTCCCTATCGGAAAGGGAAGGGAGGAAGCTCTCCAGTGATTCCTCTGCCTCTGATACCCTGGCCATCACCCTTCGCGCAACCCGTTCAATAGCATCGGGACTGGCATTCTTTGACAATCCCTCCTGGATCTTGTCAAGGACGGGATTCAGGTAAAGCCCCTGGAGGCTCGCGTCACGGATCACCATCAGGAGGGGGGCGATGGAGTCACGGCTTAGGCCCCTGTTCTGCGCCCTCTGAACAATGGCATCCAGGGCCTCTGCTGGCGCCTTTGCCTTCTTTGCTTCCTCAATAATCCTCCCAATCTCGTCCCCTGCCGACAGGGACGGAAACAAGAGGATAAAAGCGGCTATAAAGGCCGTATATATTGATATTATTTTCATATTCCTATCTTCTCCTTTAGACGACCTTAGAGGCCGTGTTGTTACTCCATTCCAACGCAAATAACCCCGTTTTTGCCACCGAATCCATCAGGAATATAGGCCTGCGCCCCAGGTGGCTCTATCCACTCCCTTTTTCCATCATTCCGGAAGACAACGAACATATATCTGTGACGCCCCCTTTCCAAAGGTATGACAATCCTCCAGATTCCGTTTGAGTCAGCGCTCAAAGGGCTGGCTGTCTCAGACCAATTGTTGAATGAACCTGCCAGCGCAGCACCCTGAACCCCTGGGGCCTTGAGAACAAAGAGATACCCCCCATCCACCCGTGCAGGACGAAGCCCATGCAAATAGCATCCTGTTAGAAGAAAGGCGATTGAAACAAGAAGGAGCTTTGATTTCAGCGAACTTCCCTCCATTGTCTGTCCATGCGGACAGGGTCGAAAAGGACACTGAACCCGAGGAATATAAATCTTCTGATGAATTCCTCTGCTGAATTATTAGAAGAAATTTGAAGGTAACTGAGACTGACAAATCCCTCCAGGTATTCAGTTAGTCCCTGACGGAGAATGAAGCTCGCCTTATATAGCTCATCTTCCCTCATCGTTGAGTCTATGGGATTATCCGCAAATTCCCTGAATATTGTCTGAAACCTTAGATTGAGACGAGCTTTTCTCCACAGGGCCTGCCAAATGTTGAGTGTTAGTGAGTTTCCATATGAGTCAAGTGTATGGCGCTCGTTTTCTATCAGGTTTGATCGGGTCTCCATATATGAATAAGTGATGCTTGCAGCGCTCCGTTTTCCGAAAGTATATCCAATGAAGACAAATGTTTCTATATCATTGTCAGTTTGGTTTTCAGGGGGGCGAATGGGGGAGACAACGGGCCTGTCCTGGAATTCGATTAGAGAGTAGTAAAATGCAGTCCTGATAATGAGACTCCCCCAGCTTCCTTCAAGCGAAGGAAATGCCACGAGCCGCGTGAACCTGTATTCAGCCCTGAGGAATGGGTCAAAGACCTCCCACTGTCCGAGGAGTTTGAGGGAGAGGGTTCCGAACGGCCTCACGGTCAGACCTGCGGCGAGGAAATTGTCCAATGAAGAGAAAGATCCTGCAGAGTAATTTGTGTAGAGGATCTCGTAATCAGTGATAAAACCAAGTTTTTCTGAGAGCTTGAGGTCAAGGCCAAAGCTGGAAGAGGTTTGATTGAAGAAGCCCTTTGTCTCCCCTGCGCTCTCAAAAAGGATATTGGAGTCATACCCCCCTCCGATTTCAAGGCTCGGATAAAGGCTCATATGGATGTTTTCTCCTGACAGGGAAATGAATATTAAAGAGAGGATTGAGGCCGAGATCACTGTTGCATCAGGGTGAATCTAACGGAATTTTCTACCTCAATGATCAGTATGGACCCCTCGGCTCCCGATTCAGAGAGATCTACATCGTTGCCCCTTGTCACGCTTGCTACCTCTGAAAAGGTCGTGGAGAGAAGAGACGGAAAGGAGCTCGAGGGGACCGTGTATATTCCGGTATCGCTCGCAGGATTTCCTTGCTTGTCGCTGTCAAAATATGTTGTTGCAATACGGACATTCTTTGCATTGCTTGTCCTATACCATGTGATTGGAAGGTCTGAGCTTGTTGAATGGCTCGTCTGGACAGTAGGGTATGTGATGGAGTGGATATCAGGACCCTTGCAGAAGGCGTTCTTGATGTAATCATTCCCTGATTGGACAGAAAACTCGTAGACCTGGTGATACCCAGGAATAGGGTTGGTATACCTGCCTGAATCAGGTGGTTTCTGGATCAGGGTGAAGGTCTCCATAGAATTGCCGAATTTCACAATCGCATCGGTAACGGGCTCTCCTGCCTTCTCAATGTCAACATGGAAAGTGGTTATGAAATTTTCAGGGTTAGAAGAGCCGTCCATGAAGATGTTATTAGCGGTAACCCTGGCCCTGACCGTAAGGGTTTTGCTTCCGATGCCCGGGGAGGAGACGGCGGGTATTGCTTCTTTTTGCCCGCATCCTTCAAAGAAAAAGAGCGAAGCGGAAATCAAAAGGAAACCCGCAATGTGTCGGGCGAACACGGGGCTGTTGCGCTTAGACAAGGTCAAGGATGGAATTTTTTCCGCCAAAGCCATCGTCCGTATAACGGACTGCTCCCGGGTCAGGAAGCCATGTCTTTCCGTCAACGAGGAACATATACTCGTATCTTCCTGAATTGAGTGGGATAATGACGCTCCATACACCGTCTCCTCGCGGTGAAAGTGGGTCTCCTTCACGGCTCCAACCATTGAAATCGCCTGCGAGTGTGACCTTCTCGGCCTTTGGGGCATAAAGCGAGAACCTTACCATAATCCCCCTTTGTTCCGGCCGGGAGCTAAGCAGAAGGGATGTGGCAACTCCGAGGCCGTATGCAAGAAGGAGCATCGCAGCCATGGCAAACGGAAGGTATGGCGCGATCCATCTCCTCTGCGGGTGTCCAGAGCGGCCCGGTTCTTCCATGCTCGTGATCCGTGCCATAACACTTTCCGACAATCCCTCCGGGGCCTTCACCCTCGGCACATAAAAAATATCCTTTTTCATCTGGACTCCATTTGTCTGGAGGAAGACTTCAGCATCTTCCTCAGGCTCTTCCTTGCCCTGAAAACCCTCATCTTGAGTGTGTTGATCGGCAGCCCAAGTATTTTCCTCATCTCATAGTATGAGAGCCCCTCCATATGCCTCAGGAGAAAGGCTTCACGATACATGGGGGAAAGTGCGAGGATGGCCCTATTAATGGTCATGGCCCTTTCCCTCCGCAAAAAACCCTCCTCTGGGCCATCAAAAGGACTGGAATACCTTGATGACGCAGGCGCGGCGATCCTTTCCAGGGAGACATCGTCCCTTCTCCTATCCTTGAGAAAATCCTTGCATTTGTTAACAGCGATCCTATAAAGCCAGGTAGAAAATCGGGCATCGTTGCGGAAGCTCTTGAGCGATTCAAAGGCCTTGACGAAAGACTCCTGTGCAATGTCCTGGGCGGAATGATAGCTTCCCACATAGCGATATATGAGGTTGAAGATCTTGTCCTCATACCGCTCAATAAAGATCCTGTAGGCCTCTTTTTCCCCATTGAGACATTTTCTGATGATTTCCTCATCAGATATTTGACGAATTTCCTTCAAGAAATGTCACCCCCTCATCAATGGGCCAATTTCAAGCGTATCCCCCAATTTTCCTCAAGTCAACCCCATCTTTTGGTCATTGCGAGGAACGAAGCAATCTCATGTTGTTACAACATTGACGGAATAAGCTTATTGTGCTAAAGGCTGGGTCATGAGACATAATGTTCGTTCCAATCAAAGGAGGTAGAGCCATGAAGGAAAAGACACAGTGCGTAAGATGGATTCTGGGCCTTCTCAATGTAGCCATGATGGTGCTGATTGTAACCGGCTGCGGAGGAGGGGGTGGAGGCACTGCTTCCTACACAGTGGGCGGCACAGTCAGTGGATTAGTTGGAACAGTGGTTCTTCAGAACAATGGGGGGGACGACCTTTCCATAACTCAGGATGGGGCTTTTGTCTTTTCCACGGCCATTGCGAATGGCAAGAACTATAGTGTGACGGTCCTGACCCAGCCCTTAGGACAGGCCTGCATTGTGGAGAACGGCAACGGAACCATCTCGGGCGTCAAAGTGACCAACGTGTTGGTGACCTGTGTTGAGAACATTCCGCCGACAGTGACATTAGTAACCCCGGTTGATGGTGCAACGGGAGTGTCTGTGACCGCAGCAATTACAGCCACATTCTCAGAGGCGATGGATGCCTCCACCATAAATGCATCAACATTTACTGTGGCATCGGGTGTGAGCACGATTCAGGGCACAGTGACATACAGCGGTACAAAGGCAACATTCACCCAATTGGCAAAAATGATTAGTGGAACGACCTATACGGCAACGATTACCACTGGTGTAAAAGACCTTGCGGGAAATGCCATGGCATCAAATTACACATGGAGCTTTACCACTACTCCCTCATATGCGAGATTTGCCTATGTGGCAAATTATGGGGACGATACTGTTTCTATATACACAGTGAATGCCGCAACAGGCCAATTACGGCACAATGGCTATGTGGCCGCCGGGACTTATCCAATGTCTGTCAGCGTGGACCCCCCCGGCAGGTTTGCCTATGTGGCAAATGTTCTTTCCAACAATGTTTCGATCTATACCATCAGCCCGACGACCGGTGCTTTGACCCCAGGAGGAACGGCGAACGCCGGGAATGGTCCTCAGTCTGTCACCGTGGACCCCTCTGGCAGGTTTGCCTATGTGGCAAATGCGAGTGCCAGCACTGTATCGGTCTATACCATCGATCAGACGACCGGGGCCTTGATTACAGTGGGAACAGTGTTCGCCGATAATTATCCAATGTCTGTCAGCGTGGACCCCTTTGGGAGGTTTGTCTATGTGGCAAATAATTTTTCCAATAATGTCTCTATGTATACCATCAATCAGATGACCGGGGCCTTGATTACAGTGGGAACGGTGTTCGCATGGTTGAATCCTTACTCTGTCGCTGTGGACCCCTATGGGAGGTTTGCCTATGTGGCAAATTGGGGTTCCGACAATGTCTCGGTCTATACCATCGATCAGACCACCGGAGCCTTGATTACAGGGACAGCGGCGGACGCCGGCACGAATCCTCAGTTTGTCACTGTGGACCCCTATGGGAGGTTTGCCTATGTGGCAAATTATAATTCCAACGATGTCTCTGTCTATACCATTAATCAAACGACCGGTGCCTTGACCGCAGGGGGAACTGTGGATGCCGGGACGAGTCCTTACTCTGTCACGGTGGATACCTCCGGGGGGTTTGCCTATGTGACAAATTTTACTTCCAACGATGTCTCTGTCTTTGCCATTAACCAGACGACCGGGGCTTTGACCACAGCAGGAACTATTTCAGCGCGACCCCAACCTGCATCTATAGCAATGGCCTCGGGCCCCAGCAAAGTGACATACACACCAAAATTTGCCTATACGGCAAATAGAAATTCCAACAATGTCTCGGTCTATACCATCAGCCCGACCACCGGGGCCTTGACTACAGGGACAGCGGTGGCTGCCGGGACGGAGCCCATGTCTGTTAGCGTGGATCCTTTTGGGAGGTTTGCCTATACGGCAAATAGAAATTCCAACAATGTCTCGGTCTATACCATCAACCCGACCACCGGTGCTTTGACCACAGGGACAACGGTGTCTGCCGGGACGATTCCTCAGTTTGTCAGTGTGGACCCCTCCGGCAGATTTGTCTATGTGGCAAATACTAATTCCAATAATGTCTCAATCTATACCATCAACCCGACGACCGGTGCCTTGACCACAGTGACGACAGTGGCTGGCGGTTCCGGGCCTCAGTCTGTCAGCGTGGACCCCTCTGGCAGGTTTGCCTATGTGGCAAATTATGCTTCCAACAATGTCTATGTCTATACCATCAACCCGACGACCGGCGCTTTGTTCACAGTGGGAGTTGTAACAGCCGGAACAACTCCTGTCTCTGTCACGGTGGACCCCTCTGGGAGGTTTGCCTATGTGGCAAATCAGGGTTCCAACAATGTCTGGGATTATACCATCAATCAGACATCCGGGGCCTTGATCACTACGGGAGTAGTGGCTGCAGGGTCGACTTCTATCTCTGTCAGCGTGGACCCCTCCGGGAGGTTTGCCTATGTGGCAAATTGGAATGACAACAGTGTCTCAATCTATACCATTAATCAGACCACCGGTGACTTGATTACAGGGACCACGGTGGCTGCCGGGACGTATCCTGCTTCTGTCACAGTGGACTCCTCTGGAGGGTTTGCTTATGTGGCAAATTATAATTCCAACAATGTCTACGTGTATACCATCAACCAAACGACCGGGGACCTGTTTACAGTGGGAACGGTGTCCGCAGGGATAAATCCTAATTCTGTCACGACAAGCGGGACAATCCAATAGCGATTGCACCCCTAACTAAGTTGTTGCAAGGAGTCTGCTTTTGGCAGAAGAGGAAGGGATTGCTTCGTCGCTTCGCTCCTCGCAATGACGTAATTTCAGAGATGATACGAAAAGCGGGTTGACCGATGGGCGGGGTTGGTGATAAATGGACGGAATGGGCAGCCCATTGATTCCCCTGGTTCTTGCCTATGTGGCTGGAATCCTTCTTGCAGAACATAGCGCCTCTCCATTATTTATTTCCCTTCTTTTTCTGATCATAGGGACAGCCGCCGGAGCAGTCGGATATATATTCCTGAAGGGGAGGATGCACGTGCTTGTCCTGGTGATCCCCATCTTTTTATCGCTTGGGGCCTTTTCTATGAGACCGCTCCTGTCTCCGAAGCAGCTTCCCCCCGATATTTTTCAGGGTAAGGAGTCCTTGTTTGAAGGGATGATCATAGAGGCACCTGAGAGGAGGCATGATGGGTATCGCCTGAAGCTCAGGGGCCAGGGGCTTTTTGTTTCCCTATCAATTTCTTCGGACCAAGATTCTGACCTTCAGCCATTCAGGTATGGAGACCTGGTCCGTGCCTCTCTCAGGCTGAGAATGCCTAAGAACCTCGGCAATCCAGGCGGGTTTGATTATGAGAGGTATCTGAGGCTCAACGGGATAGATGCGCTGGCATCCCTCCGCTCCTTTGGAGACATTGCCCTTGTCGGCCGCGGAGGGAGCCTAATCATGAGATGGATAGAGGGCATGAGGATCAGTGTAGGGCAGGGCATTGAAAGGGCCCTGAAAGGGCAGGAGATGGCAGTTATGAGGGCCCTAATCCTGGGACAACAGGGATGGATCTCAAGGGAAACAGAGGCCAGTTTCAGGAGGACTGGGACCATCCACATCCTCGTTGTTTCAGGATTCAACCTCACGATGGTTGCATGGACATTCTACCAGGCGCTCCTCCTGTTTATGAAAAGGTCGGAATTCCTCCTCGTCAAGGGGATGGCGCAGAGGATGGCAGCCATAATCTCCCTGGTTCCCCTTGCCCTCTATACAGGCATGGCAGGGGCAACTATTCCGGTGCTCAGGGCCTTTGTCATGGTGTGCGCATTCATCGTGTCTTTCCTCGTTGGAAGGGAGAGGGAGATATACAGCACCCTGTCCCTTGCTGCCCTCACTATCCTTGCATTTGAGCCGCAGGCGCTTTTTTCCATTTCATTTCAGCTTTCATTTCTTGCAGTCATATCCATCGTATATCTCCTTCCGAGGATCTCCTCCTTGATTGGCTGGGACATCAGTGAGGTGTTTGCAGGACAAGCCCCCTGGACGAGAAAGATCCTTGGATGGCTCCTGACAATGATCCTGAGCACACTGTCAGCCGGATTAGGGCTTTCCCCACTCCTTGCCCTATCGTTCAATCAGGTCCCGCTCCTCGGACTCGTAGCGAACTTCATCGTCATCCCTGCGATGGGACTGGTTTGCGTCCCCCTGGGGCTCCTCGCCGCTCTTTCAGGCCTTGTCTTTCCTCCTGTCTCCGATGTCCTTTATATTGCCTGCAGGCCCTTCCTTTTGATCGGGTTGAAGGCAGTTGATGCTATAGCCTCCCTACCCATGGCATCAATCAGGGTCACGACTCCGACCATTGTGGAGATTTTCCTCATCTACCTTTTGATTGTATTGGTGGTAAATGTGAAGAGGTTCCGCCATTCACGGGGATATATCCTGCTCATCCTGGCTGTATCTCTTATTCTCATGACTGACATCGGATATTGGAGATATAAAAACCTTCACAACAAGGAGCTCCAGGTTACATTCCTTTCAGTCGGGCACGGAGACTCTGAGCTCATTGAGTTTCCCGGCGAAAAAAAACTCCTTGTTGACGGGGCCGGCACATGGGCGGACTTTGACCTGGGCGAGAGGGTTGTTGCACCGTATCTCTGGTGGAGGAAGATCCCGAGGATTGACTATGCAGCCTGGAGCCACGCCCATACCGACCACATCGGTGGTCTTCCATTTGTCATTGAGAACTTTTACCCGAAGGAGGTTTGGGGCCCTGCAGATGAGGCCCAGAGCACATCCTTATACAGGCTCAGGGCAGGCATTGACAAGGCCGGGTCGAGGATGGTTCATTTTGCGAAAGGAGGTTGTTCTATTGAGATCTCCGGCGCAAGGATAGAGTTTTATAACCCGGATGACTCATCCCTCGTAATGAGGATTGTCTATGGGGATATCAGCTTTCTATTTGCAGGGGACATAAAGGAGCAAGGCGAGGATTTCCTTCTTAATTCTGGCATGGAGATCTCGAGCACAGTCCTCAAGCTGCCCCATCATGGGGGAAAGGGGACGAGCAGAGAGATGTTCCTTAAAAGGGTTCGTCCAAGCATAGCAGTCATCTCCACTGATGGAAGGAGAGGCTTTCCATCGCCGGATGTCATTGAGAGACTCAAGTCCATGGGCATCCGCATCCTCAGGACTGATATTGATGGTGCCATCACGATGAGGACCAACGGCAAGAGTCTTGAAATCCTCGGAAAAAGTTCCTCCTCCCTTTAGGTTATTGAGTATTTTAAATTTTGTCATTGCGAGGAGCGAAGCGGTTGCGAGGCAACGCCGAAGCAAACTAGGAGATTCCTCACTTCGTTCGGAACAGGCTCCGCAATCCCTAAAAACGAGATTGCCACGCCCTCAGCTGTAGGCTGATCCGCCTCAGGAGGATCCTCTGTCGGGCTCGCAATGACAAAGTGGTTTCAGGCCTCGGTCTGGGATACAATTCAATTACTGTGACTAAGGACGAAATACGGATCACACGTGTTCGCGGCAAGGGCAAGGTTGAGACCGGCTTCCTGCTCAAGGCCTGCAGACTGCTGGTAGTGGATGGCCCTGATAGTGGCAAGGATATCCTCCTGCACAAGCCTGTTATAAAAGTCGGGACAAAGGAGGGTAACGACCTCAGGCTTGCAGACGATACCGTATCCAGGCACCACATGGAGATTCATCACCTAAAGGACGGATACCTCCTGAAGGACCTGGGCAGCACAAACGGGAGCTTTATGGACGGTGTCAGGGTAAAGGAGGCGTATCTAAGGCCTGGAGCACTCATCAAGATCGGGAACACCTCTCTGGAGTTTCATATCAAGGAGGAAAAAATCGGCCTCGCACCAAGCAAGCGCACATCCATCTGCGGCCTCCAGGGGTCGAGCATTGAGATGAGAAAGGTTTTTGCCATCATTGAGAAGATAGCGGTCACAGATGCCACGGTGGTCATAGAAGGGGAGACAGGGACAGGCAAGGAACTGACAGCCAGCGCCATTCATTCATTGAGCCCCAGGTCAAAGGGGCCGTTTGTGGTCTTTGACTGCGGTGCAGTCTCGCCAACGCTGATAGAGAGCGAGCTCTTCGGACACGAAAAAGGTTCATTCACAGGCGCTGTTGCGCGTAGGAAGGGTGCATTTGAGCTTGCTGCGGGCGGAAGCATCTTCCTTGACGAGATAGGAGAGCTGAGCTTTGAGCTCCAACCCAAGCTTCTCAGGGCCATTGAGCAACGGGCCATAAGGAGGGTAGGGGGTGAAGAGGAGATCCCGGTTGATATAAGGGTCATCGCAGCCTCCAACAGGGATCTTAATGAGATGGTCAAAGAAGGCAAGCTCAGGGAGGATCTATTCTTTCGCATCTCGGTGGTAAAGGTAATCCTGCCTCCTTTGCGCCAGAGGCTTGATGACATCCCAGTCCTGGTTGAGAGCTTTATCAAGAAGGTTTCCAAGGTCAAGGGAATTTCACCAGAGGCCCTGGATATTCTCAGGGCATATTCCTGGCCAGGCAATGTAAGGGAGCTGCGAAACATTGTTGAGAGGGCGTCTGCCCTCGCTGAAGGAGAATTGATCAGGCCTGAAGACCTTGCATCCCTGACCTCTGCGAGAACTAAAACAACAACCGGAGGATTTTCCTCTCTTGTTGGTAAGTCTATCGGGGAAATAGAGAAGATAGCAATAATGCAGACCCTAAAGGCATATCGTGGCAATAAGGTTAAGACAGCAAAGGTCCTTAATATAGCCCCTTCAACCCTCTACGAAAAGATCAAGAAATACAGCCTCGATAAGATTTGACAAGGCCTCTATTTTCATTGGAAATAAAATAATTTTGATATACAATTGTGCCTGATGGAAGGAACCGAGAGGCGAAAAGACCGAAGGGTCACCATTGCTACTATTGTTAAGGTTTGGCTGGAGGATCTCGACGATTTAATGGAATACATGTCTGAGAACCTGAGCGCTGGTGGAATTTTTATAAAGACCGACCGACCCATTCCTGTGGGATCCAAAGTCTCCCTTGAGATCTCTCTCTTTGAGGGAGGGATCAAGCTCATAGAGGCTGAGGGCAATGTTGTTAGAGTCATTGGGGGTGAGGCCGGCCCTGCTCGGGGGGAATCTGGGATAGCCATTGAATTTACATATATTGACCCCGAGAGTAAGGTCTTGATAGACAAAATCGTTAATAAATCTCCTGACATTAAATAATGGGGCCAGGTATTGTTTTTAACTTTTTAAGGGGAAGATTTTAAATCAAGCCAGGCCATCTGGATTTTCTCCAGAAAGCCCTCTGAAGAAGACTTTGGGTTGTCATCAAAACCCTTCAGCTCGATTACCCAGCGATGAAGGTCTGTGAACCTGACGGATAGAGGGTTTACATCCGGATGGGCTTCTAACAGCCCTTTAGCGATCTCTTCTGCATCTTCCCATTTCATGTGATTAGTTCTTCCTGATTATTGTTATATAATGCATATAAAGAGAATCTACAACCTTTTTTGTCATTGCGAGCCCGCCATGCACCAAAGGTGCATCTCCGCCGGAGGCGGATCTGCCTAAGGCATGAATCCTCAGGCTTAGAGGCGGGCGTGGCAATCTCTCATTATCAATGAATTATGAGATTGCTTCGTCATCCGCCTAAGGCGGATTCCTCGCAATGACACGGATATTTTTTTACTTGTTTCATTTCTTCAAGTTAAGACCTGGGCCCAGGCGGACGATGATTTTCTCGGCAAGGGGAACGGTAAGTTCATCAAGGGCCTTTATAAGTTCCTTGATTTTGTTGTGATCATTTCCTTTCATCGCCTCCTCAAGTGCCCTCACAGCGGCCTCAATTTTCTCCTTCTCTCCCGAAGCAAGGAGGTCAGCCCCTTCCTTTAAGGATTTATTTGTGGCTGCAACGATTATACCTCCATCTACACGCGCCTGGATCAGTAACCTGGAGGCGACATCCTCCTTTGCATGCTCAATGGATTCAAGCAGGAGTTTTTCCACCTCTTCGTCTGTAAGCCCATAGGATGGGGTGACCTTTATGCCCTGTTCCTGTCCGGTCCTCATCTCCTTTGCTCTCACATTGAGCAGGCCGCTTGCATCAAGGAGGAATGTCACCTCTATCCTTGGGACTCCGGCTGGAAGGGGAGGGATGGGTTTAAGCTGAAACCTTGCCAGGCTCCTGTTGTCCTTCACAAGCTCTCTCTCGCCCTGGAGGACATGAATGTCCACAGATGTCTGGTTGTCCACGAAGGTCGTGAAGACCTCTTTGGCGCTCGTCGGGATGGTGGTGTTCCTTTCAATGAGCCGGGACATCACACCACCGAAGGTCTCAATGCCGAGTGAGAGGGGGACAACATCCAGGAGGAGCATTTCCTGGGAGCTTCCCGAGAGGATGCCTGCCTCTATTGCTGCGCCCAGGGCCACGACCTCCTCGGGGTTGAGCTCTGTATGGGGCTCACGGCGGAATATCTCTTGCACCCTTGCCCTGACAAGGGGGATCCGTGTGCTCCCTCCAACCATGACGACATCGTCAATCTCCTCGGGCTTGAGCCCGGCATCTTTCAGGGCACTCAGGCATATGGGGACGGTGCGCTCTATTATGTCCTGGACAAGGCCTTCAAACTGCTTTCGTGATATGTCCTGTTGAAAGTTTATTGAACGATCGGGGATTGAAAGGACGAATTCTGCAGAATCTTCCAGTGAGAGCCTGATCTTGGCCTGTTCTGCTGCGGCCCTGGCTGCGTTCCACGCCTCCCTTTCATTGATGAGCTCCTCTTTGTAATTCTTTAGAAAATGCAGGGCAAGCCTGTTGTCAATGTCGTCGCCTCCGAGCCGTGTGTCGCCGTTTGTGGCAAGGACCTCAAACAATCCCTCCTTCAGCTTGAGGATGGAGATGTCAAATGTTCCCCCACCCAGGTCAAAGACAGCTATCCGCCCCGTCCCTTTCTTCTGAATCCCGTAGGCAAGTGAGGCAGCCGTAGGCTCATTCAGGAGGCGGAGAACATCAAGGCCTGCTATGCGGCCGGCGTCCTTTGTCGCCTGTCTCTGACTGTCGTTGAAATATGCGGGAACGGTGATTACTACTGATGAGACGCTCTCTTTCAAAAAGGATTCGGCCCTTTCCCTGAGCGCCCTAAGGATATATGCAGAGAGCTCGGGAGGGGTATATTCCCTTTGTTCAACACGGAACTTGATGATTCCTGAGTGAGCATCGGCGAATGGGTATGCACGGCGATCGTCTTCGGACAGGTCTTCCATCCCCCTGCCCATGAATCTCTTGATAGAGGTCAGAAGAACGCCTTGTGAGACGAGCCCGAGGCTTCGCGCCCTGGACCCGAAAATGATAGAGCCATCCCCGGAGAAAAAGACTGCAGAGGGAAGTAGCTTTTCACCGGACAAAGGGTCAGGGATGATCTGCGGGGAGCCCTTGTCATACATGGCAATTAGGCTGTTAGTTGTCCCGAGGTCTATCCCGAGTATTCTGCCCATTCACACCCCCAGGGTTTTCTCAATGTCCCTTATGAGAGAAGATATATATGAAATCCTGGATAGGATCTCCTTCATCTCGGTCAAAAGCAGGGGATCTTTATTTGATCCACCCTTTGTCCAGCGCGAGAAGTTTTTCTCCAAATTATTCACGCAATCGCCCTTCATTGATTCAAGCATCTTGCCTGTCTCAGCGAGGGCCTCCGATAACCGTGTCTTTTCCTCACCAGATACGGACTTCCATCTGTTGAGAATATCAATGATATCAAATGCCTTCTCAGCAAAATCTTTCGGAACCTGGACATTGTCTTGTGAAAGATTCTCCCCATGGATCTCCAGCCAGTATCGCCCCCGCTCCACTGGATCCTTCAGTGTCCTGTATGCAGCTGTGAGTAGGGCAGCGTTTTTCAGGCTGGCATCCTTTTCCTCCTTTGGACTTTTGAAGTGGAGGTCAGGATGGACCTTCCTCATAAGCTCGTAGTATTTGGATTCAAGCCCTGTGAGATCTATTGAGGGTTGTCTGGGCAGGCCGAGGAGGGAAAAATAATCTTCAGACGCTGAAGCTCTGGCCGCACCCGCAGGACATTTTGGCATTAGGATTGCGAAAAGTGAAGCCCGAACCCGTAAGGGACTCGGTGTAGTCCATCTCTGTTCCGTGAAGATAGAGAAAGCTCTTTAAGTCAACAAAGACCTTCACCCCGTCCTGCTCGAAGATCTTGTCGCCTTCCCGTGGGGTGTCGAGGTCGAGCTTGTATTGAAGTCCGGAGCATCCGCCCCCAATGACCTTCACCCTGAGCCCCTGGCCCTCTTTATTCTGGCTCGCCAGAATGGCCTTTATCTTCACAGCCGCTTTTTCAGTTATTGTCATTTCCTATCCTCTATTAATAATATCATATTAAATCACTACTTTTCAACCCTTCTTTTTCTTATAGTCCTCGATGGCTGCCTTTATGGCATCCTCAGCAAGAACGGAGCAGTGGACTTTAACCGGGGGAAGGCTAAGCTCCTCTGCGATCTGGGTGTTCTTGATAGAGACGGCGTCCTCGATCGTCTTGCCCTTGACGAGCTCAGTGACATAGCTTGATGCAGCAATGGCGCTTCCGCAGCCGAATGTCTTGAACTTTGCGTCCTCAATGACGCCCTTGTCGCTGATTTTGAGCTGGAGCTTCATGACATCCCCGCATTCCGGGGCGCCCACCACACCGGTCCCCACATTCGGGTCGTTTTTCTCAAAGCTCCCCATGTTCCTGGGATTTTCAAAGTGGTCTATGACTTTCTTGTCGTAAGGCATGTTATACCCTTCGCCATTGGACGCCCTTGAGATCAACCCCTTCCTTTGCCATCTCGTAGAGTGGGGACATCTCCCTGAGCCTCTTCACCTGCTCCACAACCTTACCGACTACATAGTCCACCTCTTCCTCAGTATTGAACCTGCCCAGGCCGAATCTGATGGAGGTATGGGCGAGCTCCTCACCAACCCCCAGTGCCTTGAGGACATAGGAAGGCTCCAAACTTGCAGAGGTGCAGGCCGAGCCTGATGACACGGCAATATCCTTTAGCCCGATAAGCAGGCTCTCGCCCTCAACATATGCAAAACTCAGGTTGAGGTTGCCGGGCAGCCTCAGGGTAGGGTGGCCGTTGAGATAGACCTCGTCCAGCTTTTCCGTGATCCCCTTTTTGAGTCTTTCACGTAGTGCGATGAGCCTTGAGGATTCGGTTTCCATTTCCTCCATACAAATGTCAATGGCTTTACCGAGACCCACGGTCCCAGGGACATTTAATGTTCCACTGCGCATTCTCCTCTCATGGCCTCCACCGTCAATGAGGGGTGCAAGGCGGACGCGCGGGTTCTTTGACCTGACATAAAGGGCGCCAATCCCTTTTGGGCCGTAGATCTTGTGGCCCGATATGGAGAGCAGGTCAATTCCGCATGCCTCCACATCCACAGGGATTTTGCCGAATGCCTGGGCAGCGTCGCAGTGGAAAATAACGCCTTTTTCCTTGGCAACCTTTCCGATCTCTTTGATTGGATGGATTGTTCCGATCTCGTTGTTTGCAAACATGATGGAGACAAGTATGGTTTTATCCGTGATTGCAGACTTGACTGCCTCCGGGTCGGCAAGGCCGAATTTGTCCACATGGAGGTATGTCACACGGAGCCCTTTTTTCTCAAGAGACTTGCAGGAGTCCAGGACTGCCTTATGCTCTGTCGCGCAAGTAATGATGTGGTCTCCCTTGTCCCTATATGCCTCTGCGATCCCCTTGATTGCAAGGTTGTCGGATTCCGTTGCCCCGCTGGTGAAGACGATCTCCTTTGCCGATGCATGAATGGCCCTGGCAATTGACTCGCGCGCCTTGTCCACTGCCTCCTCTGCCTCCCATCCAAAGTGATGGGTGCGGCTGGCAGCATTTCCGAACTTCTCGGTAAAGTAAGGAAGCATTGCATCCAGGACCCTCGGATCAACCGGGGTCGTTGCGTGATTGTCCATATATACTGGTTTTTTCATCCAATATTAATTTATGCTTTATGCCATCCTAAGTCAACCCCGTTAAAAAAACCCCAATATTTGTGAAGGTGTGATATAAATAACGAGTTTGACATCCACTATGCTTATGACTATAATGACCATTGAGACCATATGGGAAAAATATCCGGAGGTGTCCTATGAAACATGAATTTTCTGTCGCAGAGGCAAAGGCATCGTTCTCCTCGCTGATCAATGCCGTAGCCTATGGTGGGCAACGTATCCTCGTTCTCTCCCGCGGCAAGCCAAAAGCTGCACTGGTAGGAATTGAGGACCTAAAGCGCCTGGAGGGTGGTCTTGTGGCCTCCACCAGGGCTGAGGCATTAAAGAGGGCGGATGCGCTGAGGAAGAAGATCGCCTCGCGCCGTAAAAGGATGACCCCGATTGATGACGAGCTCGTCATTGTTCGCGAGGGACGCTCGAGGTAAAGTGCCATTCCTTTGCGTAGATGCTTCTTTCGCTCTGAAGGTTGTTCTGCCTGAAGAGGAGAGCCAACTTGTCGTAAGAAAGTGGGAAGATTGGCAGGCTGAAGGTATAACCGTCGTTGCACCCTGGCTTTTTGCCTTCGAGGTAATGGCCGTCCTCCGTCAAAAAGTTGCAAGGAAAAATATTACAACCAGAGAGGGTCTGGCAGCATGGGAAACCCTTTGCGATCTCGGCGTGGAACTCCGCCATCATGAGGATTTGTGGGAACGCGCCTGGGACTTGGCGACAAGGTACCATAGACCCACAACCTATGACACCAGCTACCTTGCCCTGGCCGAGATCCTGGACTGCGAACTATGGACCTCAGACCGAAGGTTTCTTAAGGCCCTTAACAATCGGGAGCCACGTGTTAAATGGCTGTTCGTTTAAGAGTGATATAATGAGAAAAATGCCATGTTTGATGTCATAAAGGATCAGATCATTGAGAGCCTTCCAGTCTGGGGCTACCCTGTTATCTTTCTTGGGGTCATGCTTGAGAACGCCGGAATTCCCGTTCCGGGTGAGACCATAGTTCTGACAGCCGGGTTTCTTTCGTTCAAGGGGATTCTTAACCCAATAATTGTCGTGCTCTCTGCGTTCGCAGCCGTTGTTGCCGGGGTGGGTAAGATGCAGTGGAAGAGGTTTTTCTTTATTAATGTCAGAGGTGCAGTCCTGTGGGCAATTGTTATCACCCTTGTCGGCTACTATTTCGGCCATGGAAGGGAGACTATTTCAAGTTATTTCAGCCGATACACCATAGGACAGAGGCATGGCCTCGGTATATCTTCAATATAGCCACTTCAACCCTCTACGAAAAGATCAAGAAATACCACCTCGAGTAGAGATCCATTTTTGAAAATAATCATGGGTTGTTTTAACTATGCCATGAGTTCATATTTGAGCCTTTTTGGCTCATTATTGAACAAATAGACTATTATCTGATATATCAATAAGTTATCATAAATATCTCCTAAAATTACTAAAATAGGGTTCATAAATGAACCCTGCAAAAAGTTCAATCTGTAGGAAAATCAATAAGTTACAGTTTGGCACAAGCATTGCTTTATATATAGTCCATGTTCCCTTCGAGATATAACATGCTAATTTGTCCAGGGAGCAATAGTGAAACGATCATCTACAACACCTTCACAGATTCCTCAGCCACTATTAATGAAAAATGGAGGGATTATTTCCTCGAAAATTGCCCTGCTCCGGAGGAGTCAGACACCATAGAAAAGGCCGTAGCGGCCGGATTCATAGTCCCTGACAGGAAATACGAGGAAAGGGCTGTCTCTGACTGGCTCAGGAGAAAGAGCGAATCCACAGAGGAACTTTACCTCATAATTCTCACAACTTATGCCTGTAACCTCAAGTGCGTCTATTGCTATGAGGATGGGATCAAAAACAAGGGCTCCATGGATATTGAGACGGCCAATAGGGTGAAGGAGTGGGTCTGTGCGAGGCTCGAGCGTGTTCCATTCAAAAGGCTGATCGTGAGCTTTTACGGGGGGGAGCCCCTTCTGAACCCGCAGATCATCAGGTTCCTCACGAGGGAGCTCTCGGAAGAGGCGAGGAAAAGGGGCATTATCCCGGAATTTGATATCCTCACCAACGGCGTTTTGCTGGACGAAGGTCTTATAACAGAGCTGGCCGGGTTCGGCCTTGAGGCAATCAAGGTCACCCTGGATGGGTCAAGGGAGTTCCACGATGAAAAAAGGACCTTCAAGAACAGAGAAGGGACATTTGATGTAATTGTTGAGAATCTGTTGAAAATCAATGGAAAAATCAGGATCAATATCGGAGCCAACTTCGATCGGCGCAACATTGAGGGCATCCCTTTGCTCCTGGACTATCTCTCTGAGGTCGGCCTAAAAGAGGGGATTTCACAGGTGGGATTCAAGCCTATCCTCATGCATGACCACTGCATGGGATGCTTGACAAGTCCATCCTGTGCACCGAGGCAGATGCTCCAACTCTATGACGAGACCCTGAAAAGGGGCTTCAGGCCGAGGAACATCCTGGAGCTTGGCCCTTGCGAGCTATACAAATGCCATGCAGCAGCCATTGACCCGGTTGGCGCGATTTATTCATGCGGCGGTTTTGTCGGCAGAGAAGAGGGGCTGATAGGTCATATCTCAGGGCCGGATCCCTATCCTGAACAGGGGATTGGGGAGAAGCCCAGGGTCATACATGGGCTGAGGAATGGGCTCATCAAGGATTGCGTGGATTGCCTCTATTTGCCCCTTTGCGGGGGTGGGTGCAGGTTCTCATCAAATTCATGCCAGAAAGGCTATTTTGAGCATGTTTCAACGGAGCTTATTCAGAGGCGATTGAAGGCCAATTAAACGAAAGGGGGTGAGACAGGATGAAAAACATAAAGAAGGGGATGAGGAAAGAGGATTCCAGCACTCTTTATTGTGCTTTTGTTCTTTCCAGGTAATGGTATGGGGCCTGCACCATTAAGGCATTACAGTGACATTTTCAGCGGGAAATAAAGGTGATATGAAAAAAATGGGCAAGATGTTACATTTGAGATGTGAAGAGGGCATGGTTTCTCTGCCTGCTCCTCGCGGCCTGCACAGCCTCCCGCAGGGATCAGGGGGACATCCTGAGCATGGGGGCATGGTATGAGATCGGTGAGATCGATCCTATCAGCTCTTATTCAGGAGGAGGTTATTTCCTGATGGAGGTGCTTTTTGACGGGCTTGTCAAGCACGACGAAAGATTCGGCCTCCTCCCCGGGCTTGCAGAAAGATGGGATGTTTCAGGGGATGGAAAAACATGGGATTTTTCCCTGAGAAAGGGGGTTAGATTCCATGACGGGCATGAATTCACATCTGAGGATGTCATATTCACCATGCAGAGGATCATGTCCCCGGAATCAGACAGTCAGTATGCCTTTGCCCTTGATGGTGTAGAAAGCATAGAGGAGAAGGGGAGATACGAGGTCAGGGTCAGGATGAAGGAGCCGAACCATGCCTTGATCCATTTCTGCGATTTTGGGATTGTGCCCAGCCATGCATACGGCGGACCCAAATTCAAAGACAGGCCCATTGGAACAGGGCCATTCAGGCTTGAGCACCGTGATGAAAGAGGGGCGCTCCTCAGGGCCAATGAGGGTTACTTCCTGGGGAGACCGCCCCTCAATGGCATAAGGGTCAGGACATATAAGACCCAGCTTGAGGCGTGGTCAAGGCTCATGGCCGGGGATATTGATGTTTTTGAGCCTGTGCTCCCGAGGAATGTGGGGTTCCTTTCCTCCCTCCCTGACATGAGGCTCTATTCTAACCTTCACCCCTACTATTACATCCTCGGCTTCAACATGAATGACGGCCTTTTCAAAGACAAAAATGTGAGGCTCGCTTTGAACCTCGCAGTTGACAGGCAGGCCCTTGTCAGTCAGGTGCTCCAGGGCAAGGGAAGGGGCTGCTCAGGCCCGCTGTTCCCTGAGGACCCACTGTCCGGGGAAGATTCCCCAATCCCCTATGACCCTGAGGGGGCCATCAGGCTCTTGAAAAGATCCGGCTGGGCTCCAGGAAGGGACGGAATCCTTCACAAAAATGGGAGGCCTTTGGAATTCTCCTGCCTTATATTTGAGGACGATGAGCTCCTCAAGGAGACCGGCATCATCCTCCAGGACCAGTTTTCAAGGATTGGTGTGAAGATGGAGATCATCGGGCTTCCATTCCAGAAATTTGTGGGAAGATTTAAACAGAGAAGCTACCAGTCTGTGCTCCTGTATTACACGGCATTATTTGACCCTGATATTCATTACAAGTTCCTGCACTCATCCCAGGCCGTAAATGGAATGAACTGGCTCTCCTATAAGAACCCCATTGTTGACGAACTGTTAGAAAAGGGAAGAATGGAGCCTGATCCAGAGAAGAGGCAGAGGATATATTCAATGTTCCAGAGGGAGATCCAGAATGATCCCCCAGGGGTCTTCCTCTACTGGAGGGAGTTCATTGCAGGGGTGCACAGCAGGTTCAGGGGCGTGAAGATTGGGCCCGGGGGGCTTCTGTGGAACCTCGGGGAGTGGTGGGTTCCTGAGAAAGAGCAGAAACACAGGGGCGCTGAAATGGTCTCAGGATCTGTTCCATCAAGGGATTGAGATGGCGATCTGGAAGAAACTCTCAATCCTCCTCTTTTTCTCCGGCCTTCTTCCATTGATGGTCTTCGGGACCATGGCCGTGAGAAGGGCTGTTGAGGCCCAGTATGAGACCATCTCAAGGGGGAACGCCCTTGTTGCAGCCCGCTCAGCAGAGCAGATCGGCCAGTATGTGGCCATGCTCAGGAATGTCCTCAGGGCATTGTCAGAGAACATAAACAGGCCGGGGATTGAAAGGGATCTCCAGGAGGCGATCATAAGGAACTATATTATAAATTTCAAGCAGTTCCAGGAGATATCCCTTGTCAATTCCAAGGGAAGGGAGCTTATCACCCAGGGCACTGTGTCAGGGGAGAAGGGTCGTCTCCGTGATGAGGCAATCCAGGCCAGTCTCAAGGGGAAGGAGGCGCTTTCAGAGGTGTTCGTCACACAGGCCATGACCCCGGCTGTATTCATGGCCGTCCCCCTGAGGAGGCTGGCAGGCATATCAGGGGCGCTTGTCGCCCAGGTAAACCTTGTTGAGATGTGGAACCTCGTTGACTCCCTTAAGATTGGGAAGAACGGCCATGCCATGGTGGTGAGCGCCTCAGGTGTCCTCATCGCGCACGGCACCGGGCCGGGCAAGTCCCTTGTCCTGCAGGGGAAGAACCTCAAGGATATAGAGGTGGTGAGGCTCGCACTTTCGGGCAGGCAGGGCGCCCTCGAATACATGGATACTGGGGGCAGGAAGGTCTTGGGGTCAAGCAGCCCTGTCCCGGGCACAGGCTGGGCATTTGTAATAGAACATCCCACCAGCGAGGCTTATGTTTCGGCCAGGGATATAGCCAGGAGGCTCGGCCTGCTCATCCTTGTTTTCCTGTTTGCCTCCCTGACCGTTGGGTTCCTCGTGAGCAGTGGGATCGTATTGCCCATCAGAGACCTGATGCAGGGAGCCATGTCCATCGCATCGGGAGACCTGAAGGCACGCGTGGATGTCAGGACAAGGGATGAGATCGGAGAGCTCGGCAGTGCGTTCAATGAGATGGCCGAAAGGCTCATCCAGCTCCAGGAGGATGTAAGGCTGAAGGAGAGGACGGCTGTTTTCGGGCGGATCGCCCAGGGCCTCGTGCACGACCTCAAGAATCCGCTCCTTGGGATGAAGATGGCCCTTAAGGCCCTTGAGAGATCCCCGGACGACAGGGAATATCTCCCCATCTTCAAGAAAAACATGGAGGAGGCTGTCGTGTATATCAATGCGCTCCTCGACGACCTCAGGAATATCTACAGGGCTCCATCAATAGAGCTCGTTCCCCTTGACCTCGATATAGAGCTTGACAAGGCCCTGGAGGGCTTCTTAGAGGAGGCTCGCACTTTTGGTATAAATATGACGAGGGATGGCCCGAGAGAGCGCCCCATGATCATGGCGGATACATTCGCACTCAAACGGGTCATCGGCAATATTGTTAAAAACGCCATAGAGGCCATGCCTGACGGGGGAACACTGCGGATCTTTAATTTAGCAGGTGATGGAAAGGTCAAGGTCTCCTTTATTGACACAGGGGTTGGCATGACGAGGGAAAAGCTTGTTACCTGTTTCACAGACTACATGACAACAAAAAAGCGCAAGGGGCTGGGGCTCGGATTGGCCGTCTGCAAGAGGCTTATGGAGGAGATGGGCGGGAGCGTATCTGTGGAAAGCCAGGAAGGGAAAGGATCCACATTCTCCCTGACCTTCCCTCGGGCTGGCACATGAAGTTCAGGGAATTTTTCGTCATTTCTGAGGGATGGCATCTTATCCCTGTTGAACTTTTCAATAGGGGAAAATCATTCAGGATACCCATGTACTGTGCAATAGTCATGTTCTCCCCATTTGACATCATAGCCCTGGATGGATCCAACATTGCGCTGCTTCGCAGGCAGACAGTCAGGGCCGTTTCTGTCGCATTAAGGGCGAGGGAGGTTCAATGACCCAGGAGACAACAAAGCTCCTGATTGTTGACGATGAGGAGCTTCTCCTGAGGTCACTGCGAAGGCTCATGAACAAGGATGCGCCTGACATCAGGTCCTTCTGGACAAAAAACGGGGAGGAGGCGCTGAAGGTCATGGAGGAGGAAATCCCCCAGGTGGCCGTCGTGGATTTGATGCTCACAGGGTTGTTGAGTGGAATGGAGACAATCCAGGAGATCCAGAGGAGATGGCCCGACACCATCTCTGTGGTGTTCACCGGCTACATGGACAAGGTGGAACTTGAGAGGACCATTACTTCTCTCAAATGTTTCAAGTTGTTTTTTAAGCCATTTGAGAATAACACCTTCATTTCAATAGTCAGGGAGGCCGTGGCTTTTCAGAGGAAGATGAGGGAGAGGGAGCTCGATTCAGACAGAAGGAGTGCTCCACGCATAGCGATCGCCGTTCCTGTCCGGCTTTTTGCAAGATCAGGGAAGATATCGGGAACCCTTTATGACATAAGCATGACAGGGGTCCGTATAGAGACGGCTGTCCCACTCGCACTCGAAGAGAAAGTGGGATTTGACATGAACATAGACGAATATTGCATCAAGGGAGAGGGAAATGTTGTCAGGTTTATACCTGGGGGAATACGCTACTCCTCAGGGATACGGTTCATCAGGTTTGAGGGGGACTCTGAAGAACGTCTTCTATGTGCCCTACAAAGGTACCTCTATTTTCATTGGACATAGATATATAATTATGCCTTATGGGAAGAAGCGAGAGGCGAAAAGACCGAAGGATCGCCATCGCCACAGGACCGAAGAACCTCTTCCTGTGGGATCCAAGGTCTCCCTTGAGCTTTCCCTTTTCAAGGAAGGGGTCAAGCTCATCAAGGCGTATGGTAGTATTTTGAGTGTCATTGGGAAGGAGCCAGTCCATACCGAGGGGGAACCCGGGATGGCAGTTGAATTCACATATATTGACCCTGAGAGCAGTGCCTTGAAAGACAAAATTGCGGAGAAATCTTCTGACGGCAAGCCATGAAGCGAGGCGGTCCCCTTTCCGGACACCCCATTCTGGAGGTGCTTCACGATGGCGTTTGGATTCTTGATTCACGAAACATCACAACCTATGTCAATTCTTCAATCCTGAAGATGCTGGGTTATTCAAGGGAGGAGATGGTCGGAAAGGAGCCCTTTTGTTTCCTTGACCAGAGGAACGCCGGAATCCTCAGGGCCCAACTTGAGAAAAGGGAGAAGGGGAATCCAGATTCATACGAGGTCGAGTTCACGGCAAGGGATGGGCGTAGTGTCTCTGTCCTTCTCACATGTTCTCCGATCGTTAAGAAAGGAAGGGTCATCGGAAAGATCGGGATCCTCAAGGATGTATCCGAGAGGAGAAAGCTGAGCGTTCTTTCCGATTTAACCCTCATGCTTACGGAGGAGCTGGAGATCGAAAACCTCCTCCAGAAGATTGTTGACACTGCCAGGGAGATTATTCCTTCTGAACTTTCGGCTGTTTATGTTCTCGATGAAAAAGAGGGAAGAACGCAGTTCTTCAAGGCATCGGGGTGCTCTATTAACGATGTCATGCCTGAGGGGAAGGGTCTTTTCAGCGTTTTGTCGAGGGGGGAAAAACCCATTCGTCTCAGGGACGCCTCCAGCCATCCAGATTTCGCAGGTGTCCCTGACTGGCATCCCCCCATCAGAAGCCTTTTAGGTGCACCTCTTCTGAAGAGCGATGATTTCATCGGAGCGATACTCCTTGCCAACAGCAGGATAGGGGATGAATACTCGGAAGCTGACGAGAAATACCTGCTTGTGCTGGCTGCAAAAACAACAATCGCAGTCGTCAATTCGCGCCTCAACGACAGTATGAAAAAAACAAATCAGGAGCTGATGAGATTGGGAAAGTTCAAGGACGATCTTTCTTATTATCTCCTTCATGACCTTAAGAATTCCCTGTCAGGAATAATAATTAATATCCGATTTCTGCATGAATACTATGCCAAAGAAAAATTGGACGAGGAAGCTAATCTTGCAGTTAATGATTCTCTCAACGCCGCTCTCAGAGTTCAGCAGATGATCCAGGACCTCCTGGATGTGGTCAGGCTCGAGGAAGGGAAGCTCAGCCTGAACCTGGAAAGATTCACACCGACCGAGCTTCTCGAGGCCCAGGTCAAGGTCCTCAGGGCGAGCCTGAATGAGATGAAGAAAAACCTCGTCCTCAACATCCCTGAATCCATTCCGCCTGTCCAGGGAGACAAAAGACTTTTCCAGCGTGTCATGAGCAATCTCCTGGATAATGCCATGAAGCATACACCAGAAGGAGGGAATATCCACATCCTTGCCGCTGTGCATGGCTCGAGGAACGAGGTTGAATTCTGTGTATCCAACACAGGGGAGGAGATCCCTATAGAATTAAGAGATAAAGTGTTTGACAAATTCTACCGTGTCGAGATTAGTAAAGGAATGCCGCTTGCTGGCTCAGGCCTGGGGCTGTCCTTCTGTAAAATGGCAGTGGAAGCGCAGAAGGGACGCATCTGGGTGGACACCCCTCCTCAGGGAGGATGCCGCTTCGTCTTCACCCTCCCCCTAAGCTCCTAACGGGGTCAGGTCTTGCATAGGAAAGAAGCTTCGAGGCAGAAGGGAACCTTTTGGTAGTTTCAATCTCCACGACCACCAGTGCAGCCAGGATAGGACCCACCCCAGGCAGGCTCTGGGCAATCTCCATCCTTGACTGATACATGCCGTTGAAATTACACATGATTTCTGATATATTAATTCTGTTTATGGAGCAATATCCTCACCACGACCTCAGGCCGGGTATTCTTGTTGTGGATGATGATCCCGGGATCAGGGATACCCTCTGGACCATTCTCAAGAAAGACTATCGGGCATACAGGACAGCAACGGGTGAGAAGGCAATGAGCCTTATCACCCAGGAGGAGATCCATATCATCCTTTTAGATATTCTCCTTCCTGGAATAGGGGGCCTTGATGTCCTCAAATGGATTAAGGAACGTTTTGAGGACATTGAGGTGATAATGATCACAGCGGTCAAGGATGTGGACACCGCTGTTGAGGCAATGAAGAGCAAGGCATTCGACTATATTACGAAAGAATTTGATTATGATGAGGTCCGTGCTGTGATTGAGAGGGCCCTTGAGAAGCAGAAGCTTTGCAGGCAGATCCAATACCTTCACTCGGAGATGAGCAATTATGTGGACGAAGATTTCGTTGTTGGGAGAAGCCTGTCTATCACCAATATCCTTGATGTTTTAAAGAAGGCTGCAGAGATAGATACTACGGTACTCTTGCTTGGGGAGAGCGGGACAGGAAAGGAACAACTGGCTCGATTTATCCAGAGGAACAGCCTGAGGGCGGATTTACCGATGGTGACAGTAAACATGGCCTCCATCCCATCAGAGCTTCTGGAAAGCATACTCTTCGGGCATGAAAAAGGTGCCTTCACAGGGGCTTATAGACAGCACATAGGAAAATTTGAGCTTGCTCACAGGGGAACTATCTTCTTGGACGAAATCTCTGATCTGAGGATCGATCTCCAGGGGAAGCTCCTTCGGGTGCTACAGGAGGGGGAGATAGAGAGGGTAGGGGGCAATAAATCCATATCCGTGGATGTCAGGCTTATTGTTGCGTCCAATTCGGACCTAAGGGAGGCCATCAATAAAGGGACATTCAGGGAGGACCTCTTTTATCGGCTGAATGTGATCCCTATCAAGGTCCCGCCCCTCAAAAACAGGATTGAAGACATTCCAATTTTTGTTGACTTTTTCATAAAGAAATATAACAAGAAGTTCAGAAAGAATGTCAAGGGTATGCGCCAGGAGGCTGTTGATATCCTCTCCAGGCATTTGTGGCCTGGCAATATACGAGAGCTGGAGAACCTGGTCGAACGGCTGATAGCATTGTCAGAAACCGAATGGATCAGTCCCCAGAGCCTTCCAATCGAGTATCATCTCCCTTCCTTTATATGGCCCGCCAAAGGCATGCTCACTGCTTTAGAGACGAAGAATGGGCAGTCTCCTGTGCTGCAAGCGAGCTATGCCCCGTGCTTTCCGAGATCAAAATCATCCGTCAGGGATGGGAACTTCCTTCGCGAATCCGTTCAGGCATTTGAGAGGATCTATATCTACAGGGTCTTGGAGAGGAATCAATGGAACAGGAGGAGGTCATCGAGAGAGTTGAGGGTATCCCTTGCAACGCTTAAACGGAAGATCAAAAGCCTGAGGATCAGCACATTCAAAGATGTGGAGGGCCATGATTAAATTAATCCGGCTCTCCATAGCTCTCATTCTGTCGTGTGCCTTTTCTGTTTCATCATCTGCCGAGGAGTTCGGAACCCTGGTTGTTGAACCCTTTGTAATCACCGCATCAAAGATCGAAGAACCCCTTCGTGAGGCGCCCCTGACAATCTCTGTTATAAAGGGCTCTGAACTGGAGAAGGGCGAGACTCTAACCGTGGAAGAGGCCCTGAGGGATGTTCCTGGAGTTGATGTCCAGAGGATGGGGAGCATCGGTGAGCAAACAGGGGTCCGCCTGAGGGGAAGCCTTTTCAATCAGGTTCTTATCCTCGTGGACGGCGTCGAGGTCAATTCTCCCTTTGATGGAGCCTTCGATTTGGGCGATGTCCTTGCGGAGAACATTGACCGGATCGAGGTTGTGAAGGGTCCGCATAGCGCCCTGTATGGCTCTGAGGCCCTCGGGGGAGTTATCCACATCATTACAGGGAAGGGAGAAGGTCCCCGTCGTCTGACATTTCTTGAAGAGGGAGGGAGCCTCAAAACCTTTCGGAGCCTTGTGTCTGGCCAGGGGAGTCAAGACTCTTCAGGATTTGCCCTTTCTCTTGCGAGGACAGAATCCGAAGGAAACAAGGAGATCGGAAGGGACGCCTTCTCTGCCGATTCATTTTCGGGCAGGGTAGACATCTCTCCGGCAAGAGGTCATAATCTATCGCTGATCACAAGGTATACAGGGTCGAAAAAGGAGCTCGGGATAGACAACCCTATGTCGCTTTACCTTCAGGATATGGTTGTCAGGCTCGTAAGGGATCAGAACAGAACCTTGAGGCGGGGATTTTTCCTCTCGAGCATCAATTATGAATCCCATCCTAACTCCGTAATGGGCTTGAGTGTTCGGGCCTCCTGGATGAGGGCCGGCCTCGATCTGGACAACCCTCCGGACGAAGGTGTGTCATTCACTCCCGATGTTATGTTTATGAGGACAGATTCCACCAGGCTCTCGGGAGAAATCCAGGCAACATACACCCCTTTCAAGGGAGATATTGTGATTGGTGGTGTGGACTATAACGGAGAGAGCACCTATTTTTCCGACTATGAGACCCTCTCATTTATTTCCACTGACCTCTGGAGGTATAAAGCTGCCCTTTACCTCCAGAATATACTCCGTTGGAAGGGCCTTCGCGCAGATGCAGGGGGAAGGGCAGATGTGAACTCCGTCCTCAAGAGGGTTGTCCTGAATCCACGGACTTCATTAAGGTATCGTCTTCCCTGGAGCCCGACCTCACTACGGGCGAGTTATGCCGCGGGGCTTCGCCTTCCTTCCCTGAAGGAGCTATATTTCCCTCTGGTCGGAAACCCGAGCCTGAGGCCTGAGAGAAGCGATGGGTATGAGATTGGGATTGAACACGAGCTCCTCGGCTTGAAGGCAGAGATTGTCGGTTTCATTGTATATTATAGGGATCTCATCGTGCAGCCTGCCCTCAGATATGAAAATGCAGATAGGGTCTCCATAAGGGGCGTCGAGGGCTTGCTTCACGGACAGCCCTTGAAATTGCTCAGTGTATCCTTCGGCGCCACATGGCAAGAGGCTGTTGAGAGGACCCTTCCCCATGTCCCAAAGTTTAAGTTCGTTGCTTCTCTGGAATTGATTCCAGCCGAATTCCTCTCATTTGCGATCAATCTGAACCATGTGGGACCCTATCCGGAGCCTTATCCCCTTATAGATCTTAATGGACAAATTATCCCATCGAGGAATCCAGGTTATACAAGGGTGGACTCCGTCATTTCCTCGACCATCCTGCATGGTGCCGGCGCCCTGGAGCTTCTGTCACTTTTCTTGAAAGCAGATAATCTTCTTGATGAGAAATATGCAGAGGTTGGGGGATTTCCCTCTCCTCCCAGGACATTCCTTATCGGGGCGCGTCTCATTATCTGACAGCCCAATTTTTAATGGAGAGGCGTCTGCCCTGACCTGCAACCCAAAAAATGATCCTGCGATAATGTTAAAAATCTGCTATGCTGACGGTCCAGGGGAGGAGGAAGCGCCATGAGGAAAACAAGGTTTACCGAGGAGCAGATCGTGCACGCCCTATGTCGCTGGGAGAGGAAATTTGCGGGGATGGGGATAGCGGAGATGCACCGGCTCAAGCAGGTTAAAGAAGAGAATCGGAAGCTCAAGAATCTGGTGGCGGATCTGAGCCTTGACAAACAGATGCTTCAGGATGTGCTGGCAAAAAAAGTCTAATGAGGTGGGGGAGACGGCATCGTCGGCGAGAGGGTCGTGCAGGTCCTGGATCGGGTGGACAATGGGCCAGAGTTCACCTCCAACGCTCTGGACCAGTGGGCGTATCTCAACGGGGTTGAGATGGAGTTCATTCGGCAGGGAAAGCCTATAAGGCGCCTGGAACGGCAACCCGCCAAAGGGGGCAGAGTCCCCGGACGGGTATATCCATTTCATCTTCGCACCCTCTACCGATTTCCTCGTAGTGGGCCTTGAGGATTAGTGTGGCAAAGACCTTTGACATCGCACTCCTCGTACCAAGCGTCTCCACAAAGATCCCCCTTGTGGAGGGATTCCTTAACCAGCTCAAAAGGGAATATCCTCATCCGATATTGCAGACCGCTGACCTTTTCTGCTGGTCTTCCAGCGATACCCTTGGGATTATCGTTTCTTTTGATCTCTCCCTCTTCCTTCCCCATTTCATCAAAGGGATCGCAGTCTGGGCTGAAGAAGCCAATGCCAATGTCTATGAGCTTATGAACCTTGGTGAAAAAGGCAGACAGGCATTCAAAGACAAATTCATCCTCACTTCTGACAACAAATACTTCGGAGAATATGATATTGCCTTTGTTCTCAAGGCCGTCGCCACGAGGATCAATGCCACCCTGGGAAGAAAACACGCGCGCTACGATGCCTCCATCAAGGTCTCCTTCAAAACAGAGAAGCAATTCGTTTTCGAATACGCTAAAAACATCTCAAAGGGCGGCATATTTGTGGCCTCGGACAAACCCCTTCCTCTTAGAACAAAAGTGGAGCTTGTCCTTAATCTTCCTCATTCCCCGGCACCGGTTAAGATCATAGGCGAGGTCGTGCATGTCATTAACGCGGAGCAGGCCAGGCTCATGAATGCCGATAGATGGCCAGGGATGGGGATCCAATTCTCAGAGTTCGAGGAAGACGGAGAAAAGGTCCTGTTGGACTATCTCAAGAGTCTTCGGGAAGGGAGCCCTTCCACCTCAGAATAAGCTCGCGCGGGCTGCCTTCACCTCGTCCACCCTGCCCACCTTGGTCCTGTGCGGCGCGTAATGGATGATGCCGGGGTTCTCCTGGGCCTCTTTAGCAATCGCAATCATCGCTTCAGTGAACTCATCCAATGTCTCCCTGCTCTCCGTCTCACAGGAAACGCCTTCACTCAGGACTCGGGTATCTTCCACCAGAAGAATTCGAGGGAATGTTGAAAGAGGAAAATGGGAAGACGAAGCTCGGTCAGCTCGCTCTAATTATGGGCTCAAAAAACTCCAATGCATAGGGCGCAGTCCAATTTTTTGCACAGCATTGATATTCGAGAAGGCGGGAGTAACGCAAGGTCATCGTGATGCTTGTTTGGCTGGATTTCTCCGTTGACTCCAGAGCCTTCCTGCTTCCTTCCTCGCTGCTTCAAAGACAGAAAGAGCACTTCCGCTGCTCTCCATAGGCCCCGCAGTCTCCCTTTTTTCCCTTCTTTCAACCACAGATAAAGACTCATTACTCTCAGGAGACCAGGACAAATCTAAGGTTCGCCAGTGCCCGGAGCAAGGAGATTATAAAATCCTATACCCATAATATTGTAGCCTATAAAGAGTAAAAATGAGGACAAGTTCGAGGATTTTGATCCTGATTCGAAATGTGGTATAAAAAAAGGGGGTCACAGATTCAGGCCGTGGTCAATGTCCGGAGGGGAGGGTTATAAGATACTTTCACTGCGCATAAAAAGAGCATGAGGGGAGATCTTACAAAAATTGTGGGATACTGGAGACCAAGATTGGAGTCGTGGACCAATGCTCAGGGGATACAAGTTCGTTGGGAAGGAAAGCTCCATGAGTTTATAGGACAGAGATATGAACACTTCAGGAAGAATCCAGGACATTCTTCGTAATAAACAAGATGCAGAGAGTCGTGAGATAGGAGGAAAGACAGCGATGAACAAAGCCATGAATGATAGACCGCCTTCGCTGACAACATCACCGGGCGCTGCGGCGGAGATCGAGCAAAAGGTTCAACCCATCAGAGTGCTTCAAAAGTTCAAGCTCAGGGTCGAGCTGGGATATAAATTTATCTTTAGCTTTCTCATGGTAGTGATTGGTGTCCTTGTAGCTACCTGGATTCTGACCAGGATTAATATTCCCCCCGAGTGGGAGCAGTTTGCCATAGTTCTGTCTGCTATTGCTATGGGGCTGGCCATCGGACGAACTTTCACACGGACCCTGTCCAGGGATTTTCGCCAGATCACCCAATCTGCAGAGGTGATCGCCGAGGGGGACCTTTTTCATCCTCTGTCTCTTGAAGAACGAATGTTTACGGATGAGACTGTGGACCTCGCTGAAGCCATCAATACCATGCGCAATTCCCTAAGGGTTCTTGTAAGCAGGATCAAGGAAACCTTGCACCAAGTTCTTGAGGCATCTAAGAGCCTTCTCACTTCAGCCGAGGGATTAAATACCTCCAATAAAGATATCGCCTCTACCATGGAGCAGATCGCCAAGGGTGCGTCCTTTCAGGCCAAGCTTGTAGAGGAGTCCTCCTCCTTCCTCAGGAGAATGGCCCTGTCCATAGAGCAGGCAACGAAGAGCGCTGTGGAAGCCCGTGCCTCAGCCTCGATAGCGAATGAGGCTGCCTTGAAGGGTGAGGAGATCGCCCGAACGACTATGGGGAAAATGCTTGGAGTCTTTGAAAAGGTAGAAGGAGCACATACCAAAGTCCTCAAGTTTAGTGAGAAGGTCTCTCAGGTCAAAAAGATCCTCGAGATCATCGCGGTGATCGCCGAGAAAACAGATCTCCTGGCCCTCAACGCTACCATAGAGGCAGCCCGGGCAGGAGAGTATGGGCGCGGATTTTCAGTGGTCGCTGAAGAGGTCAGGAAGCTTGCCGATACCTCTGCGAAGTCGACGGAGCAGATCCGACAGATTATCGAAACAATAGATGTAGAAAGTAGAGAGGTGGGAGCATCGATCTCAGAGAGCACCCTGGATCTCAGAAAGGGGCGCGAGGAAGCCATCGCCATCATCCACTCTCTTGAGAGAATTCTTGCCAGTGTGGGAGAGACAACACAAAGGGTCGAAAGAATCGCCGCTCTGTATGGAGAGCATGCCTCCCATGCTGAAGAAGCCGTGAGATCCATCGAGGAGATCGCTAAGGTCACAGAGGACAATGTTGTAGCGACAGAGCAAGTGGCTGCATCGGTTCAGGAACAGAGGGCCTCTGTGTCGGAGATGTCATCGTCCGTCCAGGATCTGACTCAGATGGCTGGAGACTTAAGGGATGTCGTTGCAAGATTCCGCCTTGAATAGGATGATCGTCTTTCGTATGGGCGAAGGGCTCTTCGGCGCAGACTTGGCCCAGATCCGTGAGGTTCTGGAGGGGGAATTGCCCTCAACATGGGTCCCCAAGGCTCCTCCTTTTGTCAAAGGAGCAGCTGCCCACCATGGGCGAACCATACTTCTCGTAGATTTGCTTGCGTTCCTTCATCTTCCTGCTCAGGAACCGGAGGCAGTCATCCTGCTTGATTTTTCGGATAGTGACATTGGTCTCTGTGTGGGAAAGGTCCTCGGTATTGTTGACATGACAGGAGGGGATATAAAGGAGACCATCAGGAAGGGAAATGAGAACAAAGAGGTGTATGTAGATAGGTTCGTCCTCTGGAAAGACAAAGTTGTGGGGCTTCTGAACATCGAGAATCTGCTGTCGGATCTCGATGGATATTTTTAGATGGAGGGGAGGTGACCTGATGGCGGTTAAAGTCTTGATCGTGGATGATGCACTCTTCATGAGGACGATGATGAAGGACATCCTTATGTCAGCGGGGATCGAGGTGGTCGGGGAAGCCTCAAACGGGAAAGAAGCAGTAGAGAAATACCGGGAGCTATCGCCCGATCTCGTCACCATGGACATATTGATGCCCGTGAAGAGCGGCATTGATGCTGTTCGTGACATTATGGCCCTAGACAGGAATGCACGGATCATCATTTGCAGCATCATGGGCCAGGAGTCCCTTGTCAGAGAGGCTATTCAGGCAGGGGCGAGGGAGTTTATCACGAAACCATTCAGTAAAGAGAAAGTCCTGGATGTTATCCATAAGGTCATGAACTCCTGAGATGGACATTGAGAAATATAAAGACCTTTTTTTAAGCGAGGCCAGGGAGTATCTGAGAAATATGAACTCTTCGATCCTCTCTCTGGAGAAGGAACCAGAGAACAGGGACATTCTCGACTCGCTGTTTAGGCATGTCCATTCCCTTAAAGGCATGTCAGCGTCGATGGGGTACATTGAGATCCAGGAACTCAGTCACAGGCTTGAGAGCTACATGGATTCCTTCCGCCAGGGGAAAAAACTGTTAGACGAAAATGCCATCGAACTTCTACTGAGAGGCGTTGATTCCTTATCTGTACTCGTTGAAGCTGTGTACTCGCCCCTGCGGAAGGAAACAGATAGTTCTGCCCGCACCAAGATTCCATCCCGAGGGGAAACTACTACCTTGCGGGTCAGGGCTTCCTTCCTCGACGAGCTTGTAGATTCTGTTGGAGAGCTCCTTGTTGCTCAATCCCGGCTGGAGTCTATGTTGAGACTTCTTTCCCTGCCATTGCATTTTTCCTCCGGTCCAGACCATTCTGTCCAACCCCAAAGAGAAGAGGGATCAATTGAAGAGGCGATCGACGCAGTCAACCGTCAAATCCACTTATTCCACTCCAAAATCCTCAGTCTCAGACTCGCCCCTCTATCCACAATTGCAGACAAATATCCAAGGGCAATTCGGGACTTTGTCCGCCAGAAGGGTAAACAGGTGGACTTTCTCATTGAAGGAGGGGGGGTGGAGCTTGATAGGAGGATTCTCGAAGAGTTGGATGTGCCGATCCTCCATCTTTTGAGGAACTCGGTGGACCACGGAATTGAACCTCCAGAGGAAAGGATTGCCGCCAAAAAAGACAACAGAGGAAAGGTGGTCCTCAGGGCCCGGCGTGAGAGAGAGCATGTGATCATCGAGGTCTCCGATGACGGGGCCGGAATGGATCCGGAGGGTCTTAAGGCTAAGGCTGTATCCCTGGGCGCGCTTTCCCATGAAAAGGCAAGTGTCCTCTCCAGGGAAGATGCCTTACTCCTGGCCTGTATTCCGGGAGTCAGCACGGCACGGGTTGTCTCCGAAAGCTCAGGACGAGGGGTGGGAATGGATGTTGTCAAGAGCAAAATTGAGGCCCTTGGCGGCCACCTCACGATCATATCATCCCCTGGACAAGGGACAAGTGTGTCCATGATCATTCCGGTAAGTGTGTCCATCGTCCCAGTTCTTCTCGTGACCATCCCTTCCTATGTCTTTGGCCTCCCTCTCTCCAGGGTAGAGATTATTCTGAAGGAAAAAGAGGTGGAATCCTATACCCGTAATGGCGATAGACATATCCTTTATGATGGGGAGATGGTTCCCTTGAAAGACCTGTCTGTGCTTCTGGGGCTCTCTGCTGATAACATCTCTCCACAACAAGGCTTTCATATAGTCGTCTGCGATGTCAGGGGGAAGAGAAAGGCACTAAGGGTTGGTCAGCACCTCTCCCATCTTACAGCCTATCTCCGACCCTTGAAACTCCCTCTCAACAAGATCCCTGGTCTCTTTGGGACAACGCTCCTCGGGGATGGCAGGCTTATCTTCATCCTCGATCCCCAGGGACTTTTTCCATGAGGGTAAGCCCGGTAAGAAGCCTACATAGCGCTTAAGACCCTGTGTTTGCTGCAAAGTCGCTATCCATGCGGCAAACCATGGAGCTTCCTTCTCACGGTATCAATGCTGTGATGAGCCGGGATTGGATAATTTAAGACTGACTCATGGATGACGTGCTATTGTGAAACCCGCCTTCTTTCTGAAGTCCAGCTCCTTCTCCAAGGCATACTCCTCGCTATTATAACATCCCTCCAGGTGGGCAGCCTCATGCACCCAGATGGCTGCCAAATCCGTAGAGTTCGATGTCCAAAGGGCCAGGGATGCAGTTTTTTTGAAGCCACACCTTGCCTCCCCATAGCAAGTCTTCTGGATCTGAGAGCACTGAAAGGGACGGCTGTAAAGGAGGATGTGGTCTATATTTTCTATTACATAGTTCCTATAACTTGCCCTGTCCAGAAGCATTAGTATCTGTGCGATCTTTGAATTGGAAGAAGGGTGTTCGGATAGGGGCTCCGATGTCTTTTCTTCCTGCTCAGATAAGGACCTTTCAAAGCTCAGTTTCAGTTCCTTCACCATTTCCTCCCCCATCTCAACGCCTTCTCGAGTGATGCACCAGACGATAGTAGACCCATTGGGGGAATGGGACTCCGAGGTTCTAATGTGGATGCTGACCCCCTCGATGGCTTCTGGAATAACTTTGCTCCCATCGTGATCTACAAGGCCAAGCTCTTCCATCCCCTGTTGAAGGCAAGAGGGCAACTCTTCTACGGCATCCTGTTTCAGCCATCCGCATGTGGTGATAGGACGAAGGGGCTGAACATGTTGAAGGGAATCTCTCTTCTCCTCCCCCCATCCGAAAATTGGAAAGAGGAGCGATGCTAAAAAGAAGACGCAGGGAATGAAAAAAGGGTGGAACAGCAACAGCCCCAACAAATCGGCCAGGGCATCCTTTACATCTTGTCTCGCTTCCTTAAAAATCATTATCTTCATTGTCTCTTCCGTTTATGAATTATTGCTAAAAATGTGCCAGGATAAAAAGGTCAGAAAGCGCTTGATATTCCTCTGAAATTATATCGAGAGTGTTGTGAGGGGGGAGTATTTTTTTACCGCATATTCCTTCTGATGGGTTAATTTTGACTCATCTGATTTTGCGGTTCACGAAAAAATCTCATGTAGTTTCATCCTGTTGGAGTATCAATATACTTGGCACATATTTGGCATAAACAATTTTTAAAGAGATCCGAAAATGGACGAAGCCGAAGAAAAGAAAAAGAATATGCCAAAAGAAGCCTCAGTAACCCATTTACAAGACATACCCGATTTCCAGGTCGGAGCAAAGGTCCTCAACTCAATGAAGAAGACCCCAGTCGTCATCTATACCTCCTCGCTCAACGGACCCAATAATAAGGCGTGCATCAGCCCGCAGATTGAAGAGCTGTTGGGATTATCCCCCTCCGAATGGCTGGCCGATCCCTGCCTCTGGCTCAAGCAAATACACCCGGATGACCGCATCCGGGTGCTTGAAGAATTAGCCGTGTGCGAGGTCACCGGCAGGTACTTTATCTCCGAATACCGCCTGCTGGCCAGGGGTGGCCGCTCAGTATGGGTCCACAATGAGGCCAACATAGTGTGGGATGAATCCTGCACTCCCCTTATCCAGGGTTTCTTCATTGAAATCTCCCAGCGCAAACAGGTTGAGGAGGCATTGCAACAAAGGGAGAGATATTTTAATGCCCTCATCGAAAATTCGTTAGATCTTATCACAATTTTTTCCCCTGATGGGATCATTCTGTATGAAACCCCCTCCATTGAACGGATACTCGGATATACAACGGAGGAGCTCATCGGGAAGAATGTCTTCGGACTCGTCCATCCTGACGACCTTCCTCGAGTGGTTGATGCTATAAGCCGTGGGATAACAACTCCTGGTTCAGTTGATAGGCTTGAATTTCGTTTCCGGCACAAAGACGGCTCCTGGCGCTATTTTGAAGGGGTGGGAAAGAATCTTCTTGATGATCCTAACATAAAGGGAATCATCGTCAATTCCCGGGACATCACCGAACACAAGCGGGCGGAGGAAGTTCTCAAGGTGAGCGAGAGCAAGTATAGAACGCTAATTGAAAATATTCCACAAAAAATATTTCTCAAGGATAAAAATTCGGTTTATATTTCCTGCAATGAAAATTATGCCAATGATTTAAAAATCGCTCCTGATGACATCACGGGAAAGACAGATTTCGATTTTTATCCTCGTGAATTGGCGGAGAAATATCGAGCGGATGATAAAAGAATAATGGAGTCGGGGAATACCGAAGAGTTGGAAGAAATGTACGTTCAGGACGGGCAGAAGGTTACCGTGTATACTGTCAAGACCCCTGTCAGGGACGAGGAGAGCAATATTATTGGCGTGTTGGGCATCTTTCGGGACATCACAGAACGGAAACGCCTTGAAGGAATGCTCCTCCAGTCTCAGAAAATGGAGACCGTGGGAAAGCTGGCCGGAGGAATCGCCCATGACCTCAATAATATCCTGACGGTCATCACAAGCTATGCCGGCTTTGTGAATGACGCGCTGCAGCCCAATGACCCCATCCGGGAAGACATCGGAGAGGTCCTCAAGGCCTCTACGCGGGCCACTGTCCTTATCCGTCAGCTCCTCGCCTTTTCCCGCCGTCAGGTCATCAAATCCCAGGTCGTGAACCTCAATGACCTCATCCCCAACATGGACAATATGCTCCGCCGCTTGATCGGTGAAGACATCAAATTGGTGACCCTCCCCTCACCGGAGCTGGGATTCGTCAAGGTGGATCCTGGACAGATAGAACAGGTGATTGTCAACCTCGCTGTCAATGCCAGGGATGCCATGCCTCACGGCGGCACGCTGACAATTGAGACTGCCAATGTCCTCCTTGACCAGGAATATGTGAGCCGCCACCCGGGTGCGGTCCCAGGTATGCATGTTATGCTGGCCATCACAGATACAGGCATCGGCATGTCGGACGATGTCAAAAAGCACCTCTTTGAGCCCTTCTTCACCACAAAGGATGTCGGCAAAGGGAGCGGTTTGGGGCTGGCAACCGTGTACGGGATCATCAAGCAGCACAAAGGCACCATCTGGGTCTATAGCGAAAAAGGCAAGGGGGCGACTTTCAAGATCTATCTGCCAAGGATTGAAGAAGCTGCCGAAGAAACGCTAAAAGACGGCCAATTGTCACATTTGCCAAGGGGGAAAGAAACGGTCCTCGTGGTGGAAGACGAGATGCCCGTGCGCAGTGCAGCGGTGCGAATTCTGCACAGGCTGGGCTATACCGTCCTTGAAGCTGGCAATGGAGAGGAGGCCCTCAGGCTTGTCCAAAACAATACTTCGGAGATCCATCTCCTTCTGGCAGATGTTGTCATGCCCAGGATGAACGGGAAAGAGCTCGCGGATCAACTCAAGGCTGTGCGACCTGGCCTCAAAATTTTATTCATGTCCGGCTATACGGACAACACCATCATGGACAACGGCGTCTTCACTGAGAGCGCGGCGTATCTGCAGAAACCCTTCAGCGAAGTGACCCTGGCACACAAAATCCGAGAGTTGTTGGATAGGGCTCCCTCTGCGTAATACCCATTTCAGAATTACCCCGTGAAGAGCAATTTCGTCCCTCCCTTTCTCCGTCTGAGAAAGAAGGTGTCATTCAGTTTCTCAATTCTCGGAAAAGAGACGGATATTCTCAATAATGAGAAAATGCCCTGCATAAACACCCTTGATTTTTACACACTTGCTGTAATTCATTGGCATAGAATTTGTTTACTAACTTAGGATATGGAGCAAAGGCCGAGCGTTCTTATCGTTGATGACGATGAATTACTCCTTAAGGCTATTAAAAGGAGCCTCGTCAGAAAGAACTTTGATGTCATAGTGGCCCAGAGCCCAGAAGAGGCATTGAAGGTCCTCTCCGGCACTCCCATAAGGGTTGTTGTATCGGACATGAGGATGCCAAGGATGTCGGGTGTGGAATTTCTCTCCATGGTCAGGAAGAGATGGCCATGGATCATTAGGCTCATGCTCACTGCAGATGACAGGGTAATGACAGCCTCTCAGGCTATCAATAGGGATGAGGTCTACAGGTTTCTCACTAAACCATTTAATATCGAGGAGCTTGCAGAGGCGATCTGCCAGGCCCTTTCCTATTCTTATCTGAAGGAGGAGAAGGAAAGGCTGGTTCGGACCGTGGAGGGACAGAACAGTCTCCTTCTCGAGGCCAATGGGGTTCTGGAAAAGACAGTGGCAGAGAGGACCCAGGAGCTCAGGTCATCCTATCTTGCTACTGTTATCGCCCTGTCCGAGGCTGTGGAGGCCAAGGATCCCTATACCAGAGGTCATTCGGAGAGGGTCGCCTTTATGGCCTCTGAGATCGCCAGGGCCATGGGCTTTGAGGAGAGGAGGATCGAGGAGATACGTCTTGCAGGTCTTCTCCACGATGTTGGAAAGATCGGGGTCCCGGAGAAGATCCTCCAGAAGCCAGGCCCCCTCACCCAGGAAGAAGTCATGATCATGAGGTTTCATCCGGGCATTGGGGCAAAGATCGTGAAGCCAGTCCTCTACCCGGCTGACATTATTCCTATGATCCACCAGCACCATGAATGGTTCGGGGGCGGGGGCTACCCCCAGGGGCTCAAGGGTGAGGATATCGTTTTCGGGGCGCGGATCCTTCAGGTCGCTGACACTATTGATGCCATGGGCTCTGAGCGTCCCTATAGGAAGCCGTTTATGTCGGAGAGGATCATGGAGGAACTGGCACGATTTTCAGGGACTCAATTTGACCCGGAGGTGGTTGCAGTGGTTGGCGAGCTTTACAGGAAAAATGGGAATCAGCTTTTTAAAAGGGGAGGAAACCATGTCACAGCATAAGATTTTAATCGTTGAAGACGAAGAGTTTGTCAGGAAGGTCCTGGAGAGGCTTCTGATGAGGGATGGATATACAGTGCTCTCTGCTCCATGTGCGGAAGAGGCTCTTACGATTCTGGATCGGGAAGAGGTGGACATCGTGATATCGGATCACCTCATGCCCGGAATGAAGGGACTGGATCTCCTGGAGATTGTCAGAAAGAGGCGCCCGGAGACCCTCAGGATCGTTCTCACGGGATTCGCTGACACAGACATGGTCATTGAGGCCATCAATAAAGGGGAAGTCTATCGCTTTCTGACGAAGCCCTGGAACGATGATGACCTGAGGCTCACCGTCCGCTTGGCCCTTAGGCATCAGGAACTCGAGAGAAAATACCATGACCTACTCAAAATGTTCAGGGAGAAGGAAGAGGTGCTCCAGTTGCTGGAGATGAGGTATCCGGGGATCACAGACGTGACAAGGGATATCGGTGGAGCAATTGTGATCTCATGAGCACGGTCCTCGTCATAGATGACGATGCCCTGATCAGGAAGATTGCACAGGATGTCCTTGAAGGGAGGGGCTACCGCACCCTGACGGCCGATAGTGCCCCCAATGGGCTTGAGATTCTCGCGAGAGAGAAGGTGGATGTGGTAGTCCTCGACCTCGTCATGCCCGGGCAGGGGGGAATGGAGGCCATCCCGGACATACAGCGGTTATCTCCGGACTCCGTGATCCTGATCCTGACGGGCTACCCCTCTCTTGAGTCTGCCATGGAGGCCGTCAGGATCGGGGCCTATGATTACCTCAGGAAACCCTTGAAAGATGAGGATCTCGCTCACTCAGTGGAAAGAGCCTTGGAGAGAAAGCATCTCAATCAGGAGAACAAGAGACTTCTCAAGGAGCTCAAAGATTACAGCATGAAACTGGAGCAAAAGATCGAGGAGAGGACAAGGGAGATCAGGACCGTGCATGAACGCCTTCTACAGGCAGAGAAGCTCTCCTGCATCGGACAGCTTGTAGCAGGTATTGCTCACGAGATCAACAACCCCCTCTCCTATATCAAGTCCAACCTCAATCTCCTGAAAGAGTGTTTTCAAGAGCGTGCCCCTACCATAACAGAGGAAGCACGGGCTCTATCATCAGAGCTTTTTCCTGAGACAATGAAGGGGATCGAAAAAGTCGAGAGGATCGTCTTGGAACTGAAGAAGTTTGCATCCTCAACAGAGTGGAGACTGGAGCCTGTGGATATCAATTCACTCTTGGAGGATTCTATTCAACTTGTCTGGAACCGTATCAAGCATTTTGTGACTGTAAATAGAGATTATGGCGATATTCCCCTTGTTTATGGCCATCACCTGGAGCTTTCCCAAGTATTCATTAACCTCCTCATTAACTCTGCAGACGCCATAGAGGAGCGGGGCGAGATTACTGTGAAAACCTTCAGGGAAAACGATTGGGTCTGTATCCAGATTGAGGATACAGGGTGCGGCATCCCACCGGAGAACCTTAGAAAGATCTTCGATCCATTTTTCACAACAAAGCCTCCAGGAAAGGGGACAGGCCTTGGGCTCTACATTGCCCACCAGATCATAGAGGCCCACCACGGAGAAATTTATTTTGATAGCACGGTTGGGAAAGGGACGAGATTCATGATAGAGATTCCCTTGGGTGATCCGAAAGAGAGGGAAAATGGAGAAAAAGAACATATTGCTTATCCATCACGATGCCTCAATAGCGGAACTTCTTCGTAGGATACTCGAGGAAGACGCTTTTGTCATGGTAGAACATGATCCCGCCAGGGTGATAGCACAGGTGAGAAACTCACATTTTGATATTATCATGTTTGACTGCGAACTTCTGGGTGACATTGGGACAGAGGTCATCAAACACGTGAAAGGCGAGTATCCTTCAGTCACTGTCCTTGCCCTCACCCCTCCTTCAAAGGAGAAAGAGGTGGAAGCCCTCAGGGCTGGAGCGGATTTTGTCTCCGAACGAGAGAATGGTCTTGAGGAGATGATTTTTCTCACACGGATCGTCCTCTATGGGAAACATGCTCAGAAGGTTGTTGCAGGTGTTCCCCTTAAGACCCTGTATGACATAGCAAAGGCCGGAACCCTTGCCCGGCGCCAGCTCCCATTCCTTAAGTTCTCCCTGTGCACAGCTATTACTCAAGTCCATGGGGATGGGGGCTCCCTCATGCTCCTTAACGAACAGGGTCGTGAGCTTCGTCTGGCTGCGGCCTATGGTATGGAAGAAGAGCTTAGGGGATTTGCAAGAAAGAGACTTGGGGAGAAGATAGCAGGTTGGGTAGCTGAGAACAAAGAGGGCGTTATTCTGGAAGGGAAACTCACATCCGACTCCAGGTTTTCAGGCTTTTCCAAGGCAAAAAGAACTATAGTTTCTGCCATCTCTGTCCCTCTCATTTCCGAGGGGAGGGGGATGGGGGCGATGAACATCAACGCCTTTCCTCCATCCGAGGGATTCAATAGGGAGGACCTCAATGTATTGATGCTGTTGGGGCAGGAGATAGGGGATGGCCTCCTAAGGGTTAGAGAGCTGGAGATATTGGAGGGCGAGAGGACAGAGCCCCTTAAAGACATGGCCAGGATGCTGTCTGATAAGGTCAACAATCCACTTGCTGTAATGTATATTGGCCTGAATGAGCTCCTGAAGCATGGGGGATTCGGAGAAAGGGATGAGTGCAGGGAGATTCTAAAGGATTGCCTTACGGCTGCAGGAAAGATCCGTGGAATCATAGCAAGCCTTAAGAAGCTGTGAGGGAAGTCATGAACAATATAGCGAACGGAAAAGTCCTAATCATTGACGACGACGAGAGCATTCTCCGGGCCTGTGAAAGGGTGCTGAAAGGGGCAGGATATACGACAATTTCGACCACCTCGCCTGAAAGCGCCATTCCAATCATCCAGAGGGAAATGCCCGATGTCCTCCTTCTGGATGTGAAGCTCGGTGCCATCTCCGGTCTGGACATCCTCAAGGAGATCAAAGAGAAAACCCCTGATATCGAGGTCATCATGATGACAGCCTATGCCACCCTGGAGCTTGCAGTGGAGGCTGTCAGGGCAGGGGCCTACGATTTCCTCACCAAACCCTTTGACAGCAATGAAAAACTTATTCTTGCCATTGACAAAGCTCTGGAGAAGAGGAAGCTCGTGGCCCGGGCGCGGGATCTGGAGAGGGAGGTTGAGGAAAAATATTGCTTTGACACGATCATAGGGAAAAGCCCTGCGATGCAGGAGGTCTTCAGGACCATCCATGATATCTCGCCATTCGATCTAAATGTCCTTATCCAGGGGCGGAGTGGGACTGGAAAGGAGCTCGTTGCCAAGGCCATCCACTATTCCAGCAAACGGAGGCAAAGCCCGTTTGTGGCAATCAACTGTGCTGCACTGACGGAAACCCTTATTGAAAGCGAGCTCTTTGGCCATGAGAGGGGTGCATTCACGGGGGCCGTAGATAAGAAAAAAGGTCTCTTTGAGGCTGCCAATGGGGGGACGATCTTCCTGGACGAGATCGGGGAGATGCCCTTTCCCCTTCAGTCAAAGCTCCTCCGTGTTCTTGAGATAGGAGAGATGCGGCGGGTAGGAGGAACTGAAACCCTCAGGGTCAATGTCAGGGTCATTGCCGCCTCCAATAAAGACCTTGGAGAGGAGATCACAAAAGGAAAATTTCGGGAGGACCTGTATTATCGCCTCAATGTGATCTCTGTGAATCTTCCTCCACTGAAAGAGAGGATAGAGGATATTCTCCTTCTTGTCCGCCGCTTTATCAGCGCCTCGTGTAAGAAGGCGGGGAAAAAGACAATGAAGGTTCCCCCGAGGACTATGGATGTCCTCCTCTCTTATCCATGGCCGGGAAATGTGAGGGAGCTGGAGAACGCCATTGAGAGGGCAGTGGTCCTTGCCCAGGGCGATGAGATAAGGGTTGAAGACCTGCCTCCGGCAATCAGGGCCGTTCCCAGAACTCACCAATGCGAGTGCCTCGCACCCCCTCCACCCATTCCTGATTCCCGGCATGACGCCGAAGCGGGCACACAGGATGCCAACGGAGGGCGAAACGGGAGCCCCCAAACTGACTTCGTGGAGCGGCCGCAGCAGTCAGATACGATTTTCAGTGCTCCCCCCGGAGGGAATATCATCGTTGAAGCGGGCAGGAATTATCAGGAACTGAAGGAGCAGGCTATTCATGAATTTGACAGGGCATACCTTGCTTTGCTCCTGAAAAAAAGCGGTGGAAATATCTCCCTCGCCTCCCAAATCGCCGGGATGGACAGGAGCAATTTCAAACGGCTCCTCAAGAAATCCGGTCTCGGTATCCAAGAGGTTTAAACTCCTCGGGTGGGTATGGGAATACCCCCCTTGTTTTAGGGTTCTTAAACCCGCACAACAAAAATTCCCTTACATAACAAGTGGTTAGGCCATCCGGAGATGCTGGCACGGCCCTTGCTAAATACATAGATAGGTTCCGGAACACAAAAGGCTAAGGCAATGACTAATGGCATAGAAAAAAAGGAGAAAAAAATGAAAACGATAACGATGATAGTGAAAGGGCTCGCATGGGTAGCTGTTGTTCTTTTTGTTGGATGTCTGTCCACTGAACTTATGGATTCATGGAGCATCCCCTGCCACAGCGGTTCCGACCGGAATGTCGATGGGAATCCTGACTACTTTGTCCTGGGGCTAAATGAGTCCCAAATGATCCTATTCAAGGAGTCTGTTGATCCAAACTCCTTTGATGTGAACACGGGGATCAGCTCCAGCCCGTCCATGTCCTTCAATGCGAGCTTTACACAGACCTCAGTCGCCAATGATACCCTGGTCCTGAGCCCAGCAAGCTCATACAGCGCAGGGCAGGTCTATGAGGTGACCCTCCTGGCGAACGCCGTGAGGTCGGCTGATTCCAATTCTACTCGCTCACACTCCAATAATTCGTCTATTAAGTTTCTGGCGGCTGACAAGACAACCGATATAGTCTACCCGTACATATCGTCCCTGACTCCGCCTAACGACGCAACGGATGTTTCTCCTTCGCAGATGCTGACGGTTGTGTTCAGCGAAGCGATAATGGCGATATGGTTCTATACACAGAATGGATATACTGACCTCCCTGGGGACGCGGTGTATAGCACATCGGATGCCGTCACCTTCACCGTCACTACCCAGACAGGGCTTCAGCCGAATACAATCTACTCCTTTGTGTTCGAGGCCTCGGATTCTGGCTGCCATATCGGCACAATGGATTATACAGGAAATCATTTGGTGAGCATGGCCGGATCGACCAATCCCTCCTCGGTGGTCTGGACATTTACTACCGCCGCCCAATAGGTTCGGCTCCGGCCTTTGGAAAGGGGGCCACTCCCCTTACTGCCCCGCCCTTCGGGCGGGGCTTTTTTATCCCCGCTTCGTTCTCCATTCGGGGGGAGCGGGGCTTTTTTATCCCCGCTTCGTTCTCCATTCGGGGGGGCGGGGCTTTTTTATCCCCGCTTCGTTCTCCATTCGGGGGGAGCGGGGCTTTTTTATCCCCGCTTCGTTTCTATTGGCGGGGGCTTTTTTATCTTGAGACCGTGCTCCCTGAGCTTCCTGTACAGGGTGCTCTTTCCTATTCCCAGGGCCCTGGCAGCCTTCTCCACATCTCCGTCCATTTCTTTCAGGGCCGTCTCCAGGGCAAGCCTCTCATAGACCTTCAGGGAGAGAGGCGCTCCATTAGGATGTGGTCTTGGATCTGTCCTTCCTGATCTACCTTCGGTGGATGCCCGCGGTGGGTACCCGCAAGCCTCCTCTGGGCTGAAGGATGGGAGATCCCTGAGGGTAATTGTGTGTTCTCTTGCAAGGGCAAAGCCCCTCTCCAGGGCATTCTCCAGCTCTCTCACATTGCCAGGCCAGGTATAAGACATCAGAGCCTGGAGGGCATCCTCATTTATTCCCGTGATGGCATGGTCTCGCTTTGTTTTGATAAAGTGGGCCACAAGAAGAGGAATGTCCTCCTTTTTCTCTCTCAAGGGGGGGACACGGATGGAGACCACATTGATCCTGTAGAAGAGGTCTGCCCGGAAAGTCCCCTTCTGAACCTCTGAATACAGATCCTTGTTGGAGGCTGCGATCACCCTCGTGTCCACCTTGACGGTCTGGGTCCCACCTACAGGGCGGACCTCCCTTTCCTGAAGGGTCCTCAGGAGCTTGGCCTGAAGGGAAATGGGAACCTCTCCAATCTCGTCCAGGAATATCGTGCCTCCATCCGCAGATCTGATGAGCCCTCGGGTGGAGACATGGGCTCCGGTATAGGCGCCTTTCTCATGGCCAAAGAGCTCGCTCTCCATGATCCCCTCTGGGAGGGCCCCACAGTCCACCGGGACAAAGGGACCGTCCTTCCGGGGGCTATGATAGTGAATGGCCCTGGCGATAAGCTCCTTTCCTGTCCCGCTCTCCCCCAGGATCAGGACGGTAGCTTCGCTATGAGAGAGCTGACGGATGAGGCGGAAGATTTCCATCATCCCGGGAGAGGAGCCCACGATGTTCTCAAAGCGGTATTTCTCCTCCAGAGCCTCCTCCAGCCTGTCGGCCTTAACCCTCAGGTGCCTTCTCTCCAGGGCCTTCCTGACAGAAAGGATAATACGCTCTGTGTTCTCAAAGGGTTTGATGAGGAAGTCAAGGGCCCCCTTCTTCATGGCTTCGATGGCGGCTTCAATGGAACCATGGCCGGTCATTATGATGACCTCTATGTATGGGTCAAGGGCCTTTGCCCTGGACAGGAGCTCCATCCCAGATACTCCAGGGAGGATGAGGTCAATAAGGGCCACATCAGGGGGGGAGGCCGAGAGGATTCGAAGGGCCTCTTCTCCGCTCTCAGTCTTTTCTATGGCATAGCCCTCCCTCCTGAAGATTCGCTCCAGTCCATTGAGGACAGAGGGCTCGTCATCTACGATCAAGAGACGCCCCGGCAAACTTGACATTATATCCATCAGGGTTGACCTGCCCTTCCACATCCTTCAGTTATGTGCTGAAACAGAACATTCCGTATTCGTCTTTGACGAATCCAGAACCTCACGCACCTTGATCAACAGGGAATTCGACGTGAAGGGCTTCTGGATAAAGGGAGCGTCCGGCTCAAGGATGCCCGTAAGAACAATCGCTTCGTCCGTGTATCCAGACATGTAGAGAACCTTGAGCCCCGGGCACAGAAGCGCCAGATGTTTGACAAGCTCGCGGCCGCCCATGTGGGGCATGATCACATCAGTGATAAGCAGGTCAATGACACCTTTATACCCTTCGTATATCAGGAGTGCATCGTTGCCATGACGCGCCTCCAGTACATTGTAGCCGTTGTTTTTAAGTATCCTTAGAATCAGCCTTCTCAGAGCATCATCGTCTTCCACCACCAGGACGGTTTCTGAGCCGCCGGGGGATTCGGCAACTACCCTGGCAGGAGCAACATCTTCAATGTCTTCCTCGACTTGAGGCAGGTATATCTTGAAAGTAGTGCCCTTTCCTGGCTCGCTGTAGACCCAGATATTGCCGCCGCTCTGTTTGACGATCCCGTATACAGTGGAGAGGCCAAGCCCTGTCCCCTTGCCCCGCTCCTTGGTGGTGAAGAAGGGCTCGAATACCTTCGACCGTGTATCCTCATCCATCCCGCAACCGGTGTCGGTAAGAGCAAGCATCACATATGGGCCTGGCGTGACAGACATATGCTCGTGTGTATAGGCGTCGTCAAGGCAGACATTTGAAGTCTCAATAATGAGCCTGCCTCCTCCCGGCATGGCGTCCCTGGAGTTGACGACCAGGTTCATGATGACCTGCTCGATCTGGCCGGAGTCGGCCCTGACACTGCCCAGATCCGGGGAGAGTGCCGTGACCAGCTCGACATCCTCGCCGATCAACCTTTGGAGCATCGGCTCCATGCTATACACGATTTTGTTGAGATCCAGCACCCTTGGCTCCAGCACCTGCCTTCGGCTGAAGGCCAGAAGCTGGCGCGTGAGGGAGGCGGCCCTGTCCGCAGCCTTGCGGATCTCCCCGATATCCCCGCGCAGCGGATCGCCCTCTTTCAAATCATGGAGTAAAAGATCGGAATACACAATTATGGTAGCCAGTATATTGTTGAAGTCGTGTGCCACGCCCCCTGCAAGTCTGCCTATGGCTTCCATCTTCTGCGCTTGGCGGAACTGCTCTTCCTTCTCACGCAGCTGCTCCTCTGTCCGCTTTATCTCAGTCACATCTCTGGCTAAAACCGCCAAGCCATTACCTGAGGGGTAGGCGCTGAGTTCAAAGACATACTCCTTGCCGTGAATTTTATAATGGTTGATCTCGGTCTTGAACTTCCTTGTTCTCAGCGTCTCTAAATACAGTTCCTCGGCTTTACTGCCACGCACATCTGGAAAAACATCGTAAAGAGATTTCCCAACGGCCTCTTTCGCTGAAATCCCTGTAAGTTCCTCGGAAGCTTTGTTCCAATATGTATATCTCAGATCCTTATCCATGGCGAAAAACACATCGGCTATGCTGTCTGTGAGTTCCTTGAATCTTTGTTGGCTGGCCAGCAGGGCCTCCTCCGCTCGATCGCGCTCGGTGATGTCTTTGGCTATGGCCTGGGCGCCGACCACTGCTCCATCTTTATAAATCCTTGAAAAGGCAAGCTCAAGGAACACCCTGTCTCCCGATTTCGTTATTGCCTGCGTTTGATATTGTGTGATCTTTTCCCCTTTCATGCCTTTCGGTATGGTTTCTATGGCCCGTTGCATATCTTCCGGCGGAACAAAATCAATAATGTTCTTATTGATTACTTCTTCACTTTTATATCCGAGAATTGTCTCTATACTTCGGCTTGCAAAAGTGACCCTGCCGACCAGATCAATGGTAAAAACGACATCGCCCATATTCTCTATCAAACTTTTATACATACTTTCCGATTTCTGTAAAGCTTCCTCTGTCCGCTCTCGCTCAGTCACATCTCTGGCTAAAACCGCCAAGCCATTACCTGAGGGGTAGGCGCTGAGTTCAAAGATATACTCCTTGCCGTGAAGTTTATAATGGTTGATCTCGGTCTTGAACTTCCTTGTTCTCAGCGTCTCTAAATACAGCTCCTCGGCTTTACTGCCTGGCATATCTGGAAAAACATCGTAAAGAGATCTCCCAACGGCCTCTTCCGCTGAAATCCCTGTAAGTTTCTCGGAAGCTTTGTTCCAATATGTATATCTCAGATCCTTATCCATGGCGAAAAACACATCGGCTATGCTGTCTGTTAGTTCCTTGAATCTTTGTTGGCTGGCCAGCAGGGCCTCCTCCGCCTTCTTGCGGTCAATGGCGTAGCGTATGGAATGCTGAAGCATAATGGGATTCACCTGCCCCTTGACCATGTAGTCCTGGGCACCTGCCTTGACCGCTTCCACGGCTATGACATCGTTGTCGCAGCCAGTCAACACTACAATAGGGACCTTGGGGTAGTGGGTGTGGACCTGAATGAGCGTTGCTAAACCCTGACTATCAGGAAGCCCCGGGTCGAGCAGCACAGCGTTGATGTCGCCGGAAGCGAGCTGTTCCAGGCCAGTCGAGAGCCGATCCGCACAGACAAGCTCCACCCCTGGTGCCCCGCGAAGCATCTCCTTGATGAGCCGAGTGTCTCCGGGGTTGTCTTCGACGAGAAGGAGGAGTATCCGTGTTGGGTTCATTTGGCACCATGCGGCGGCAGCTCCACAATCGTCAGCCAGAAGCTCTCGATGGCCCTTACCACCTTCATGAACTGCTCCAGAGCAATGGGCTTGGTGATGTAGCAGTTCGCATGCAAGTTGTAGGTCTTGAGGATGTCCTCCTCTTCCTTTGAGATCGTCAGGATCACCACCGGGATTCGTTTCAGATCGTCGTCGGACTTGATCTCCGCCAGGACCTCACGGCCGTCTTTCTTCGGCATGTTCAGGTCGAGCAGGACAAGGTCAGGTCGCGTAGCATCTTTGAACCTGCCTTCGCGGCGCAAATAGGCCGTTGCCTTCGCTTTTTCCTCCTTTGCCCGCCTCCGCTCGATTGTTCTCCCCAGCAGCTCAGCGATGACACCCAGAAGGGTCGTTTCTCCTTTGCTAAAAGAACCCTCATCGAGTTCAGGTCTCGCCTCCAGGTAGTACACCTCTATGGCGCCGGCATTCATGCCATAGACCTTGATATTGGCTGACTGCTTCCACTCGGTCACCTTAAAGTTGGCAGTCGTGAATTCCTTGCCTTCGAAGATCACTCTCGCACATGTAATATCAGGATATTGCCACGCAGGGGGGATCAAACCGGGTATGCCTCTTAGTATGCCCTCCAAAGAAGTGCCTTCTTCGTCGAGTCTGAAGAAGCTATGCAGGCAGTAAAGCACCCTCACCTGCTCCTGTACCAACTTCTCAAGCTGGTCGCGATGTTTTCTTGAGCCTTCTTCCGCCTTCTTGTGCTGGTAGTCCGATGCTCCCAGCTCCGCAACCTGTCGGCGCAATTCCGCTATTTCCGTCAGCATCTGCGCCTTTGTTTTCCGAGCGTCTTTCACCGTAGCAGTCCCCTACTTTCTCTCAATATACCCTTGTTATCCCCGGAAAAAGCAACCTTTTTCTCTGTCACCTCAATGACCATCTTTTTCTCAAGGATGGACACCCAATTCTGCTTTTAATGGGCCTTCTTAAATATGTCACGCTCTTTATCAGAAAGAGAGACGAAGGTGTGATTTTTCTTTTGTGAATAAAATATTTTTTCTTCCCGTGCGAGCCATCCTAAGGCTTGATAGACGATGTCCCCTTTTTCTTTCATTGTCCCGGGAAGTTGTGAGATTTTCATCTCCCCTTTTTCACCCAGGATTTCCCATATTTTCCCCGCAATTTCACCAATTTTTTCTTTCATATTTCCCTCCTGTTTTTTAATTGGAAATTATCTAAGGAAATTCCAAAAATCTCTCGTGTTATTGTGTAGGAGAATGCTGCACACAGTTGAGCAGATTGGGAAGTATAGACAAAGGGATTGAGGGTGCAGTTAAGGGAAGCCATATCACTTCCTAACTGATTGATAATAAGCTGAAAATAACCATCTGCCTCGGTACACATATCTTGCATATTTTTATAATCCTATTCCTTTCCACCGTGGCAGGTAATATAAATTGGCTCTTATCCCAAAAGTGATCATAACTCTGAAAGGATAAATATCAAGTAGAAACGCACCGGGACATCTGGTACACCTCCATCTGCTGACCCAGGAGGTTGGCAGACAGGA
>Ga0315296_10000101_pt1 | contig 85416 bp, 103 predicted proteins | sample YL17G14_18_MG_FD_203921 | JGI IMG/M metagenome (GOLD analysis project Ga0315296, IMG submission 203921) | Sediment microbial communities from Yellowstone Lake, YNP, Wyoming, USA - YL17G14_18 | ecosystem: Environmental > Aquatic > Freshwater > Lake > Sediment | place: USA: Wyoming | collected... | reverse complement strand
TCCAGCAGCTCTTTCAGTGCTTCCCTCTCCGGCTCTGGCAATGCATGAATCGCGCGCGAAGAGGAAGGATTAGCATTGCCTATGCCTACGAGATGGTTGTTGCTCCTTGGAGAAGCCAAACCCAGTTGCCATGTAACCACTAGATCCTAAGGGGTCGATTCTTCAGAATGTGGACTTTTTGGACGGGGTGCAGGTTGTTGGGGCGGTTGAGTCGGCGGCACTGGGGGAGGGCTGGGTGGACTTGAAGGAGGCCTAACTTGGACGACTTGGACTTGGAGGTTCATAGATAGCGATACAGATTCGCTCTCGAATAGTTTTGCGGCACCTAATCCTTGATGTTGCTGCAACCAGTGAATGGACCTACAATAGAGCTCCCATATGTCTGCCCATAAATCTGAATTGGGTTCGATCTTCTCTACATTGAGCTTGAGGACATTCTTGGCCTCATCATAATCGATCACCTTACCATGCGACTTGTAGAGTTCTCCCTCAGAAAGCCATTCCGCTACTTTTCTAGCCTGGTCCTCATCGTTCTTGAACATATACTTCTTTAACCACGTCTCAGCAAACATCCTGGAACCGTCTATGGCGTTTCGACAGCTCGCTAGAATCTCTGGACGGATTTGCGACAGCATTGGGAAATACATCTGAACGGGATCATGATCTTCGGTTACTCTCTTTCGAATGAACTCTAATCCATCGATAAAAGACCTAGCGGGAATAACCTCTCCCAGTGGCTGCATTCTCAGTTGAGGATCGATAGGTCCCAACTCAGCTAGGTAACCCATCAGAATCTTATCACTTCCAAGGGCTATCATAGTCGCGGCGCTCTTGGCATAATCGGGCACAATGACATTGAATCCCTTAGAGAAGCGCTGCCTGAACATCAAGAGAAGCTTTTCAGCAACATTACCATCTCCGCCAGGGGAGTTGATTATCAAATATCCTACATCAGCTCCCGCCGTAGATCGCAATAAGTCCTCAACAAGAGGGACATCCTGAATCATGATCTCCGGAAACGGATGGAATGAGCTCGCTGTGTAAGCTATGACCTTTCCATCTAGTTTGTTCTGTAGACGTTCGAATATCGGTTTTCTATGAATCTGGAAACTGTTAGAATCGATTATGTCCGTATATCTAGGGTTTGAGGCCATTTGAGGCATATTCTATGCGTTGCTCGTTATAGAAATGGCGTAGATGCGAGGCTTCTTATTCTGCAATTCATCTAGAGCTTCCAGCAATTGCCTAAGCTCTTCCAGCTCCTCCCTGTTTTTCTGAAGAATCTCCTCAGCGAACATATCCGCAGACTGAACATTCATGTACTAACAGCGCCTCACTTGGTTTTCGTTGTGATCAGAATATAACTATTTCGCCTCAACTCGTGTCCCTTTGGCGGCTTGATTCCTTCGTATGCAAGCACGTTCTTGATGATACGCGCAGAGCTTGAAAGAGACTTCCGGCAGTTTGACTTTCCCAACTCTAATGACATTCTTCTTTCTGTGAAAGGTGAACTAAGATCTGAGGGCGCATGCAGGTAGGAAAGATGTGGGTTGAACAACAGCCAGAAGGAACAAAGAGATGACCAGTCCCAGCAGAATATAAAGGGACTCTCTATCTATCACATACGTGCGAGTAGTTCTCTCACTACTGTGAAGGAATCCTCCGCATCGTTGTGGTGTCCCGAGACGGCCTTTCACATGGAATTGCGACTCGCTCGTGACCCTCGTGCGTGAGAGCCCATTCAGAATCCGAAGAAGGCGTCCAAGTCTTGCGAGACGAATCCAGGGGCACCACCAGACGGGAGCTATCTGTAGATCCTCCTTCGATGATGTGGGCTGATGAAGGCACAGCTATTCAGAAATCATTGATTTTACGGGCTTCGGCCCACGTTTCCCACGTTCCCCACTTATCGATTGAGGGTTAGGGTTAAAAACGGCCGTTCTCTGGCTGTGCGTCAGTGACTGGAGCTGTTGACAGTATTGCTCGCCTTCATCATCATATACTTAGTAGGTGGGCTGGTGATTCTGGCCGCTCAAGAGGCTCTCCTTGAAAAGGACCAAGACCAACTCTAAGCAGACCTGTTGGACTGCCGACCGGTAACGTATCTGGTGGCCACACGGTCTTGAGGCAGTCGCCGGTCTTCGTCAATGCTGCGCTTGACGCGGCAGATCGGAGGATTCTCGTGCTCTGAAACTCCACTCGTCTAGACCACGCCTAGGATCCACAATCTTAGTAGAACTACCACGGCAAGGCAGGCAAACCCAAGTACGGAGGACAAGCGAATCCGTCCTCTCTCATTGGTGAATTGGTTTCCGGCCCCTGAGCGCGTCTTCTTGAGGATAATAACGAACGAGGCCATGCACACAATCATACAGCTCAACCACACAAGTATGTCGAGAAAAAGTAGGTCAGACGCATGATCCGCTATCATGAACCCCAATGAGAGGCTAGCGGCGGTTGCAGCAAGTTCCGGACCTAGTGTCTTCCTTGAGATCCCAAGGATCTTGTTGATATACAACAGGAATATCGCATGGAGAACCGGCGCGACTACGGCACAGAGAAGCCCTATATTCGCCACAGTTTCCGGTTCCATAAGGTGGCTTTCACCAAGCCGCCAGTCCGACTCTACCCTTTTATCACTTAGGGGTGATGATGATTCCACCGGCCAAAGCTTTTCAACCTCCCTGGGCGGTTGCCGGGTTGGTTTTGTCTAGGGAAACCAGCACACAAGGCCTTCATTCTCATGCACTGGTTGTCCCTGCGTGATACCTGAGTACGTGTCTTGTGAGGAGATCGGTCTCCTTATTACCTTCTTATATACAGCGCTTTTTGGAAAAGGCCGTCTCCTTGAACAGGTGGGCCTGGTTCGGCATCCAAGTGCTCGTGGGGGCACTAATGCTCGCGCTACTGCTGTACTTTGCTGACCTTGCCAGCGTCATGGGGCTGATATTCAGGGCCGACCTAGGCTATGTTCTCATGGCCGCTTTGACCTTCATAATTGCCTCGGTGTTTGTCGGATACTCGCTCTTCATACTGCTTGAGAGAATGGGGTACAGCCCGCCAGCATTCAAGACCGTAATGGTCAGCATTGCGGGACAACTGATCAGCGATCTGACTCCAGCGAGGACGGGATACTTCGTGACACCCGTGCTTCTGGGCGGAGAACTCGGAGTCAATTTCGAGGACGGCATGGCGGCTATTGTGTTCACCGGAGCAGTGCAGTCATTCGTCACTACTTGCCGTAGAGATATGTGCTGTACACATGAACGTCCCGGTGTAGTAGTAGCTTATCGCTATGCTCTTGCCCAACTTCTGAGCCATCCACTTGGCACCGTAGACGAACCCTATTTCGAACTTCCATAACAGAGGTATCTCCATGCCCAGCACAACGGCGACTTTCCCGGTCTGGGTTGCTATCGCTGCAGCTGCGCCGACCATTGCACTCGACTGTTCCTCGGTGAAGACGACAGACGCAACCTTGGTCTGCCAAACTCGACACGGTTTCCCTCGATGAGGATCTTTCCCTCTGACGGTCTGATTTGCCCGAAGAGAATTCTCATGAGGGTCGACTTGCCCGCCCCGTTCTCTCCAAGCAAGCCATGCACCTCACCCCTGCGGAAGTCGATCGTGACGCCCTGAAGGGCTTTGACACCGTCAGGGTAGACCTTTCGGATCTCCTCCATCCTGACGTAGGCTTCAGAGTTCAACTCCGGCACTCCCGCATAGGTGGCTTCGCATTTATGGATTTGCACTTTCGGCGAAAAAAGTGAGTGAGGAAGCAGCTCACTCTGGCGCTGGCTTCCTCTTCACGAAGAAGTAGACTCCTCCCGCTATCAGGACGAGAGCAGCTCCGGCTATGATCCACGTTAGCGGTATGCCTCCTTTGAAAGTGAATGTACCCTCGTACTGCGCACGAAGGGGACCGATTGTGTCCTGAGTCGGAACTGGAACTTGAACAGCCCCACTCAGAATCTTGCTCTTGAGTTCATCGAGATCTGCCTGATGGGCGCTGAGGTATGTGTTATACATGGTCTGGAGACAGTCGCCGGACTCAGCATGTACGCATTTGTGACAGTGGGCGGACTCAAGGTTCATGAGAGCATGTACGCCCTGTTACTGGGCCTGTGCCGAGCTATCTCCGAATCGTCGCCCTCGCGCGCGAAACTCAAGACAACGAGTGTGTTACATCGGAACCAACTCCTGAGTCCCTATTCCCTAAACCTTCACTACTGATTCTGAAGAGAAGGGGGTTCCTATGCTAGTTCCCCTCTCATGTGAACGGAGCCACCAAGATCTAAGGGATTCACACACGCAGAAAGGACGCGCGTTGAATATCGAACAGAACCCGGAAAGGACGAAGAGATGAACGATTCTGGTAGTATAAAAAAGGGGGCTATCAACGATGACACACACGCAATAGATTCTTTCTCAGGTGTAAAGGAACTTCCACGAATGTTCCTAGCAGTAGGGCAAGGGCACAGACCTCCAAGATCCTAGCTCTCAGCCTTGCGACCTCTGGGTCTTCGCGTTTTCTTTACCTTGCCTCGACGCTTTTGACCTCGTTTTCCGTGCCGCACAAGTCGCTCGATGAGATTACTTGTCATCACCTCGTCCCCTCCCAAGAAACCCTCCACTGCGACTCCTCTGGCCCCTTGCGAATTCAAGACAGACATGAGGAAGAATAGAGTACGATTAAACAGGTTCCGCTCTAACTGCCATGAGTTCAAAGGTAAGGGAGTTGAACACTCTCCAAACCATCATCGGAACGAAACGCTTTTCCGGTTTGGGAAACTCACCGAATGGGTGATAGTAGAATCCTAAGCATTCGTATTGAGCGATCCATACTTCGTCTCCATCGCTCTTCCAGCCAGGGACGAGATCACCCAATCCTTGCTTATTCGCTTCTTCGATCGACAGTAGCTTAATCGAAATGATGCGTATGCTCTCCGGCTTTACATCTAGGTGCATGTCTCCGGGATAGATTTTGATGAGTTGAATAACAACCTCCCGGCCTATGAACTCATAGACTGGCTCATAGAAAACTGCGAAAAGAAGGCATATGGAAATGAAAATCCCTGCTAGGATCAGAATCGGGCGGATTGTTCTCTTTTCCTTCACGGCGTGCGATAACTTGCTCAGAACGCTGTTTTCAAACGGGGTGCGACCAGGGGCGGATTTCCCCTGGGCTTCTTCACTCATAATCACCAAGCAATTGGAAACAACATGTAAAAGCTTTTCCCAACTCAATGAACTCTGCACACACGGTTGCGTGCGCTAGTCATTCAGGCGGCGACAAAGCCGTTGCCAGTTGTGAGGCGAACCACCCGTAGGTCACCGTATTCAGAATATGGAATTCATTCGTCTTGAAAGAAGGAAGGTCTACTGGCCACCTAAGACAAAGGCCGTTTTCATTTGTCTAGCTGTGGGCGTCATAGGTTTTGGACTCGGAGCACTTCTATTCCAATCGAACAGGATTGTTTCGCATGTCCTGAATGGAATTGCATTCTCTCTTAATGAGCGATGTCCCGATCATCTTGCGTAGAAGCTGAGAGACGGCTGGAAGAAACTGAACCCACGAATCCGAAGTCTTATACTCCTTCCGCAGAACCACTGGTAGATCACTTGAGAGCCAGTACTGGTACCCTTGGCCACAGACCTCGTGACGCGAACTCGAGCAGGATGATCTGGGGACTGGCCATGCTGGTCCTCGTCGTAGTCGCCAGCTGGTATCTCCTTCAAGACCATCAGCCTCCGGTCTTGAGAAAGGTCGACTTCAAAGACAGAGTGATGAAGGGCGAGAACCAGACCATCACCATCGTTGTTGAGGAGAAGGATCCAGCCCCTGCGGCCAGCCTGACGCTGGCCGGAACGCGCGGGCGCGAGAGGCTGAACGGAACGACCCTCAGCATCCCGATGACCACTGACTTCGGTAACGGCACAGTCGTCTACAGCCTGAGCTTCAACCCCTCTTACGTTTCATCAGAGGAGGGGCAACTAGACGGGATGGTGAGACCGAATCTACGCGTCAAGGACAAGAGCGGAAACGAGGCGATGGCATCAGTGAGGTTCCTGGCGAACTTGGAGGCGCCGCAAGTGAGCGACCTGCGGATAGACAGGGTTGCCTTGGGAGAGTACTTGGTTTCGGCAGAGATCAGCGATGAGAGCTCCTTCAGCGCCTACGTGGAGTTGCCGAACGGAACGCAGATCCCATTGACCAAGGCTGACGGCAGATATTCCACCGGCGTGTCAACTCTCTCAGACCTTGACTTCGTCCTCAAGGCGGTAGATGTCTGCAACATGACGTCTTCTTTCTCAGGAAGCATTAGGCCAGCCGTCTAAGTCTCGCTCCGATGGATGGCATCGTTCGGATCTCTAACGTAGGAGGAGCAGGACTTGACCGTCTCTCACGGTAGCCAAGATCTGGGCGAATCTCATGGATCCGCGAATCTGCACGCTACGATCTGGGGCGTTAGACGAGGGACGAGGAAATGAGCCCTTTGGGAGAACATAAAGGGGCTCCTATCGCGCTTCAAAGAAGGGAGTTGCAGGATCGCGGGGCTCCCCCGGCCCCAGCACCCCCTGGCATCCCAAATCGTCCCAACTGCCGAGTTGGGACGTCCAAGCAGTCTGCCAAACGCAGGAGTGTTGATCTTCCAGAACCGGAGGGTCACGCGCGTCCCTGTCATCGACGGATTTGCTCCCGTATTACATCGTCGACTGATTCCGCTATTTTCACTCCGTAGGCATAGTTGAGGTATTCAAGGCCCTCTTCGTACTCCTTTTGCGTGAAGGCCTCAACCCCGTCTTTTGGAACGACTATTTTGTATCCTCTGAAAAACGCGTCCGCGGCTGTATGTCTGACGCACATGTTCGCATGCAATCCGGTAAGAACCAGTGTGTCTGCCGCGTTACCATTGTAAAGACTCCTCAGCAATGAATCCAGACCGGTCTCATAGAAACCGCTATATGTCCTCTTCTCGACGGTGAAGTCTCCCTCTGCTGGCTTGAGCTCAGGAATGACCTCAGCACCAAGTGTGCCCTTTATCGCGTGCTTCCCCCATCGATTGACTAACTCGAAATCTTGCTCGTAGTGCGCGTCGTTGGAATAAACCACCGGGATCTTGTTACTTCTTGCCGCTGCTATCAAGGCCGCTATGTTCGGGATTATTCTCTGTGCTCTATCACATTTCAGTTCCCCCGTCACTAAATCGGCAAGCATATCTATCACGATCACCGCCATGTTATCCATTTGACCGCTTGGTTAAACCACGAAGAATTAAAGATTTCGCGCGCGCTCCTATAGGGGTTAAGTAGTTATGGGGGTTAAGTTTGCCTCTCAACTAGGCTCCTTCTTGATTAGGATCTTGCCGTTCACCTGCGCGACGAACTGCCACCCTTCGCTTATGAATTTCGGGAGTTGCCTTTCGGTGACGTAGCGCGATTCTCCATTGCTGTTGTTCTTCGCGATCCGCTTCTTCCGGCCCTTCTTCGTGGATCTTGGACGCCCACGCTTTCGTTCGCGCGCGAGCATCCTCGGTATGATGTTCTCCCAATCCTCGCTCGTGATATCACTCAAGTCGCTCCAATTCAATTCCTGAAGTTTGGCCTTGAGCTGTGCGACCTTGTCCTCGGGGATTCCGGCCACGCGCGCGCTCGCGAGGATCTGCTGCTCCTGCATTTCCTTCGTCAATGTGGGTTCCTCGAGCGCGATCCGCGGGTAGGCGTTCATGTAAATCTGCTCCTGATTCTCGGGCGCAAAAAAGTAAGCGTCGATCGTGCCGGGCAGTTTGTGCCCCATCCAGTGCTCGACCAAGGTATCGTTCACGCCGGCGGCCTTCATGTTCGCAGAGAAGAACCGGCGCAGATCATAGATCCTGAACTTTGTGCCAGCGATTTTGCGCGTGCGACTGAAATCTTGGAAGATGGTGACGTAATCAACGGCCTTCATCTTCGCCTCGAAAGTCCGGAACAGCGGGGAATTATCGTCCAAAGTCTCGGGCGGGATCTTCTCCGTCCCCCTCTTTCGCGCCTCAAGGTAGTCGTTGAGGCACTTGATAGCATCAGGGCCGAGGAACGTTTCGAATTGCACCTTTGTTTTTGTCCTGATCATGGAGATCTGGATCGGGGCCTTTCCGGCTTCCAACCTCTCCCTGACGTCGCCGTACTTCAACTTCAGGATGTCTATCGGGCTCATACCGCTGTCCTTCATAGTCGTCACGAAAGCGCGCAGCCTCGGGCTCGCGTAGGTCATGAATGATTTGAGTTCGTCCTTCATGATGGTCCTGCGGGAGATGCCGGGCCGTTTCGGCCCCCTCAATCTGACTTCAGCATCGTTCTCACGCAGGAAGCTTTTGACGATCGCGAGCGTGGTAACAATAGTCCCATCCGAGCGGCCTTGCTCCCGCCTCTGGCGAGTGTAGCCGTTCACGAGATCCTTCAGCCTGTCTGGATAGTCTCGAGCAACTTCGATCAGCTCATCCGGCGTCAGTTTCGCGAAGCTCAAGAAGTAGCAGAGTTGGCTGGGATAGAGCGACTGGGTGCCGGAGCTCCCGGTGCCCTGTGTGTAGATCGTGTCGAGCCAGCGCTTGACGCATTCGTATTGCTTGATCTCTTCGGGCCTCATTTTGATTGGAGGAACCGGCTTATATACTTAAAGTTATTGACGCTAGTTCATGGAATAAAAGAGTATTGTCCCGAGCGAGACTACAGAACCTTTGACATGTATGGTCCCTCATCACTGTAGCCCAATCCGGAATAGTACTCCTTCGTTCCGAGAGCTGAGATGACGAAGATCTTTTTCAGGTTCCATTCCTCCTTCGCTATGCGCTCCGCCTCCGCCATTAATGAGGTGCCGTACCCTCTGTGTTGTCTTGACCCGGCCCACACCTTACCTAAGGGGGTCGCTCTACCCAAGACTTTGAGCTCCCTCACTATCGCAGAGTTGCGACCGGCGAGTTCCGGGCGATGCGCTTCGGAGGACGGCAGTCTCAGTCTCAGATAGGCCAAGACGCGATCCGTCTGGCCCCCCACGAATTCCAGAAAGACCTCGTCACCTGAGGACGCCGAGTATGACGTCCTCTTCATTCCGATGCTCTCGGCTACTTCCGGACTTCCAGACAGCCCTATCTCCCTGCTCCTGATCTCAGAGGTGCATAGTCCTCGTTCAGACAAGAGTGCGAGAGCCAGCTCTCTCAGGTTTCCGTGTTTGGGGCCCGCAATGATCTGGTGCGCCGGTATGTCCCTCTGTACTCTCATCACGCGAACCCACCTGGGCGCCATGGCCAATGCCTCTGCTACGATCTCGGACGCTGCTTCGTTGGTCAATGGCATGTAGAGCCCTTCATTGTAGAGCTCTTGCAGGCCAGTGCCCGCGACCACGAGGGTCGGATATATCTTCAGCATGTCCGGACGGAATCTCTCGTCCTCGAAGAGAACGCGGAACGTCTCGATGTCTTTCCTCCTGTTCGAACCGGGAAGGCCTGGCATCACGTGGGCACAGACTTTGAGCCCCGAGTCCCTGGCAAACCTGATGGCGTTGATCGAGTCCTCGAGCGTGTGACCCCTCTTGATCGTCGCGAGTACGTCAGGGTAGATGGTCTGCAGCCCGATTTCGATTCTGGTGACCCCCATTTCTAGCATTGTGTCAACGTGCGTCTCCTTGCAGTAGTCCGGGCGTGTCTCGACTGTGATCGCCACGGTTCTTCTCTTGGCTGATCGGCAACGGGATTTGGCCACATCCAGCGAACTCGACTCGTGGCCGGTGATGGCATTCAGGCACTCAGACACGAACCACTCCTGATACTCTGAGGGAGTACTGAGAAAGGTTCCTCCCATGACTATGAGCTCCACCTTTTCCGTGCTGTGCCCCATTTCCTCAAGTTGCCTCAGTCTTTGCGTCACCTGTGCCCTCGGGTCGAACCGGTTGCTGATGGCGCGCCTCGCGGCGGGCTCGTGACCTGTGTAGCTCTGAGGAGTGTTGGACTTCGGTCCCCCTGGGCAATACAGGCAACTGCCGTGCGGGCAAGGAAATGGCGAGGTCATGACAGCGACGACCACGACTCCCGACGCGGACCTTGTCGACTTCAGCAGGAGGAGCGATCTGGCCTGCTCGCGCATCTGTGGATCCAACAGCGCGAGTATCTCCGGGTTGGATGGCACCCTTGCCAGCGAGTGCTTGGATGCCATTGACCTCTTGAGCCTCTCGAACTCCTCTCTAGAGATTGGCCAAGATTCGCTCAGCGCGGTAGCGATGTCCTTCTTTGCCTGCTCGTAGTCAGAGTTCAACATCAGGCCGGGTGATCTAATACCGCTTCTTTACCCGCCCTAGGATTATTCTCTTCCTGTAGAGGGCTCTATTGTGAAGCCTCGGTATAGGTGACCTCCTTGGCTTCTTCTGAAGTTTCGGTGTTACGCTTCTGACTTTTCCGGCGAGTATCGTGCCTCTCCATTCTCGGAATGAGGTGTCACGCTGCCGTGAGTAACCATATATATATCACCTCCTGCTCCTCAATCATATGTTGATTCTGATGGCGTTTCAAAGGACTTATAAACGTTCTTTGAATCAGCTCGATGCCCGACAAGGCCGCAGCACCTTGCCTTAGCGCATGACACAAGTACTAGGGCCATCAATGCTGTCAGGACGGATCACCTCACTGCATCGGCATATCAAGGAACTTTGATGATGTCATGCGCACTCTGACGAGATGACCGTCTTTCGCCCCCCTCCAACTTCGCATCGTTTCGAGGCTCTTCGGCCAACGACAAAACCTTTTCTTCCAGACCGCCATTCAGGCTCAGGATCTTTGGTCATCGTCACTTATGAGCCTGCAGATTGTGTGAGGTCAACAACTCTCCACCTCACGTAGATCTCGTCCTCCGTTATGTACATTCCGATCGCATAGCCGAGGGCGGGAACGATCTTCACTTTTCTCTCCACATTCCTGACTCTGCTTGTTGCCGCACCTGACTCTGCTTGTTGCCGCAGGCACAGCCTCTGATAGTGCGTTTGAAAGTGACTGATTGGGATCAGCGACCCTACGCCATCTGGATTTCACCTCGCCCAGCCAGACTATTCCCTTCTTGCTGTTCACAAACATGTCGAAGTACCTATCCCCTGCGTTGAGTCCCTGTTCATCCACTTCCATCTTCCAACCCTCTTTGATTCCCAAGGCATTCCTTAGCTCCTGCGAGCCCTCAATCAGCTTTCTCAAAATCATCGCCGCCATGGCGCCGGTCTCGCGTGTGTCGCTCAGCCCCCAAGCCCCCGTAGCCTTGTCAGTGAGACGCCCGCGGCGTAACGTCACTTTGACTTGGTGCGTACCCCCCTGAAGACTACATAGATTCACTCCCTCGTAAGCCTCTTCAATGAATTGGAGGACAGCATCTTCTACTTGATGCAGACCAAAGAAAGCCTTCACGTATTCCTCCCTACTGCACCTGAAGAACGCTTGGCTACTTCCTCCCCAAGTCCTGTATCTTATCATGACACAATTAGGCTCACCTGAACCAAGACGAAGAACCTTGAACATCTCGACCTCCGTCCAATTGGAATAGCCCCCGCTCAACCCAGTAGAGTATCTGAGGTCTACCATCAGTTCGCCCTCGTCATCGAGCTTTGCCCTGATGGCGAGCGCATGGCCTCTATTGTCAATCCTAGAGACCGCGAGCGCCATCCTTCTCCCTTCGATGAACCTCTGCCCCTGAAAGTGCAATTCCGTGCCCTTGATCTTCCATCCTCCCGGTTTCCTCCCTAGTCAGATGGAGGAACTTGGGACTCCCTTGAAGCTCTAAGTAGCGCTCGAAGACCCAGTCCGCATCCAACTTGTCCGCCAGACGGACTTGATACAGCCCTGGTTCCCAGAACGGCAAAGTGAACACCTTGCCGGGTCGTAGTTCACCAAAAGCGTGCCTTACCTTGAGGATCACCCGCTCCAAATCTTCACCTCCGCGGACCGTGAGCTGTCTTACCTCAACATGGTACAGGCCCTCACCTCCCCCGAGTTCAAGTTCCCTGGCAACGGGGGCTACCCTGAGTAGATGCCTTCCTTCACGTGTGCCGACGAAGAGGATATCGGGCCTGACTGGGCCCTTCAGAATAACAACTCGGTCTCCGTCTTGCACACCCATGTTTCTTAGGATGTCTTGATGGGCGGTGACTTTCCGCCAGTAGCCTGTCCCTCTCGCATATGACAGCATCCGGAATTCGTGACCGAATCTGCGGACCGTTATCGTGACCTCCTGCCCCTGCCCTGCCCAGTGTCCAGATACGCGGATTTCCATGTCTTCCCCGTATTGGTTGACACGCACTACAATTCGCTTCTTCGCCATTGCTTCCTTCTGCTTGATTGATCGTCGGTTTTCCCATAAGCCCCCCGGGAATAGTTAAATGGGGGTAACAGAGTTGTTACCCAGGTGTGATAATGACTAGGAGCATCTATGCGCTGAGGGACAGGATACTGAAAGAGGGGCGACTGGTGCTTCCCCTAGCCCAACTAGCCGGAATATCAGGCGTTCCTAGAGGCTCCGTCAAGGTCTATGCTGACAGGCTCGTGAGAAAGGGGTTTGCCCAGAGGGTCATCGAGGGGACCATAGCGTTGACGAGCGACCCCTTCGTGATCGCAACTCAACTGGTAGAGCCGTCCTACGTGTCGCTCACAAGCGCGTTCTACTTGCATGGACTAATCAAGCAGGTGCCCAGCCTAATCGAGTGTATCACCACTAGGAACACAAGGAGATTCGAGGACTTGGAGGTCAGATACCATCGCATCCATCCCTCCCTCTTCTTCGGTTATGAGCGCGTAGAAAAGGGAGGAAGCTACGTGTTCGTAGCCAACCCCGAGAAGGCGCTGCTTGACATGATTTACTTCGGGAGTCTGTATTCACATCTCTCTGACGAAGTCCTTGAGCACCTCGACAGAAGACAGCTCAGATATTACGCCGAGAGGTTCGGTACCACTAGGGGGTTTAGAGCGAAGAGAATCATGAATTGGGTGAAAGGGCATGCTAGATGAAGACGAACTAGTGAGACTAGCCAAGTCTAGGAGGATAAGACCTTGGCAGGAAGAGAAGAGATACCTGCAGGCATTGGTCCTGTACTCGCTGAGTCAATCTCCTCCTGTGTTCAAAGGAGGCACGTATCTGTGGTTCTTCCACGGCTTGAATAGGTTCTCGGAGGATCTGGACTTCACGGCTACCGGAATCGTCAACAAGACCTTGTCCGAGAGTGTGAGCAATACGCTGCTCTTGTTTGGCGTGAGCAATGAGGCCCGAGTGATGAAAGACGACAAATTCATTCTGTCTTTCAGGATAAGTGCTCGAGGGCCTCTTTACAGATCCGAGAAAGATCTATCGCGCATCTACGTGGAGATAAGCAGAAGGGAAAAATCAAAGCTCGCCTCATCTGTCGTGAAGCTGGACGAGGCATACTACGGCATACCCGTCGTCTTCCTCAAAGGCATGGATCTGAAGGAGATCGCCTCCGAGAAGATCAGAGCGATAATGACAAGAGCTGCGGCGAGAGACTTGTACGATCTGTGGCACGTTGTAGTGAGGCTACGCATCAACCCTGACTTGAAGCTCACAGAGGAAAAGATGTCGCTCTACGGGAGGTCGTATGACCCCGAAGAGCTTAATATTAGAATTGATAGCTTGCAAGACTCTTGGGAGAAGGAGCTGAGACCGTTGGTACCTGGTAGGCTGCCCGAATACACTGAGGTCAGACAGGATATCCGAGAAGCCCTCGCAAATGCGAGCGAAGGTGAAGGTGAGGACTAATGGCTGCCGGCTACTTGGTGAGAACGCCGAACTCCATCCACTTGTTTGACTCGAATATGCAGCCCATCGCAGAAAAGTCACGAAACGAGGAACTCACGCTCGACGCCTGCTCCAAGATACTAAAGGATTTCGAGAACGAGCTCTCTGGTCTGGAGAGGATCATCGTTGAGGAGGACGCGATCAAGAAGATGCTTGAGAAGATGGGGCTTCAGGCCACACTGGAACAGCCCTCCCCAGCGGGGAAGTATGTAAGATCCAATCTGGACAGAGTGGTGGGGCTGACACCGCAAGTCAGGCTGAGCGCGTACAGATCCATCGCTAGTGAGCAGGTCCAGTTGAGGATCGCGCAGATGTCCTCGAGCCTCGATCAGGAACTCATTGGGCTGGTGTATGCCCACGATACCCTCGCGGCATCGACCAACGAGGTAATGGAGAAACTGGTCGACTTGGTGTCCCTGTACTTCCCGGAACTCAGGAGGTTCGCGAGGTCGCCTGAGAAGCTCGCGGGACTGCTGGAGAAGCACCCGTCCAAGGAGGACATGCTGTCCACTGGAGAGGGCGAAATTTCCGGTGAGGTCATGGAATGGGCGCGCATGTCGAGGGGGGCGGCCACTCCCGCTGGGACTGCGCCGGTGGTCAGGGAGTACGCGACTACTGTTCTGGCGATGACCTCGCTCAGAGAAAAGATCGCTCAGAGAATCTCTGACATAATGAGCATCATAGCACCCAACACGTCCGCTGTTGCGGGTCCCCTTCTGGGCGCCAAACTGATGGCGAAGGCCGGTGGGTTGATGAAGCTTGCCAAGCTTGCGTCGTCGTCAGTCCAAGTCATGGGCGCTGAGAAGGCGCTGTTCAGGGCTATGAGGGAGGGCGGAAGACCTCCCAAACACGGCTTCATCTTCCAGAACCCGATGGTGCACAATGCTCCGAGGAAACTCCGTGGGAAAGTGGCTAGAGCGCTTGCGAGCAAGATAACCATAGCTTGTCGCATAGATGCTTTCTCCGGGGTAGAGTCGGGCGAGGAACTCTCCGAATCACTGAGGAAGAAGGTCGAGGCACTGTCAGGCAAGGGAGGTGCCGAAGCATGAAGCAGCTGTTCGAGGGCGTCTTTGAGGATGATCGCGGACTGCTGACGAGGAACCTGTCCCCGGGAAAATCGGTCTATGGAGAGGAGCTCATCAAAGCAGAAGGTACTGAATACAGAGTTTGGAACCCTTACAGGAGCAAACTTGCGGCAGCCATCAAGAACGGATTGCAGGAACTGGAAGTCCGACCGGAGACCCGGGTCCTGTACCTAGGGGCGGCCAGCGGAACAACAGTCAGCCACGTCTCCGACATAGTTGGTGCGAAGGGAGCGGTCTACGCCGTCGAGTTGTCATACAGGCCGATGAGGGATCTCATGGAGAGAGTTGTCGAGGTTAGACCAAATGTCATACCGATACTCAACGACGCGAGACGGCCCTTCGAGTACGGCTACTTGCTTGAGGAAGTGGACCTGCTCTACTGCGACATAGCGCAACCTGATCAGACTGATATCGCGCTCATGAACGCTCGGGCCTTCCTGAAACTCGGAGGGACCATCTTGTTGGCCGTGAAGGCGAGCAGCATCGACTCCATGAAGTTGCCGAAGGAAGTGTTCGAGTCCGAAACCAAGAAGCTACTTGAATCGGGTGCCGAGGTCTTGGAGAGGATCGACCTCTCGCCCTTCTCCGCCGCCCACGAGTTCGTGCGGGCCAAGTGGCGAAGCGTTTGAACAAGTCTGGAACGGATGAGGCTGGCAGAGGAAGCATTGTCGGTCCACTGGTCATAGGTTCGGTTCTGCTCGACAAGCGAGGAGCCGACCGGCTGAAGGGACTAGGGGTGAAGGATTCAAAGAAGCTCAGCCCTGGCCGAAGGGAGAAGCTGGCCCCGGCGATAGAGGAGATCAGTCTCGCCCACATGGTAACCTACGTCACGCCCTGGAACGTAGACAACTATGTCAGGCGAAGGAGAAAGTACACGACTCTCAACAGACTGGAGGCTGAGGTGGTCGCCATACACCTCCGGCAGCTTAGACCGTCAGTGGCATACTTGGATTCACCTTACCCTATTCCCAAAGTGTACAGGGACATGGTCAGGAACTTGGTCAGTGAGATGAGTGTAAGGATAGTCTCGGAGAACAGGGCGGAATCCGCGCACATCGAGGTGGCAGCGGCCTCTGTGCTGGCAAAGGTCAGGAGGGATGAGATCATAGGGGAGTTGAGGATCAAGCTCGGCGACTTTGGCAGCGGGTATCCATCCGATTCAAGGACGAGGAGGTTCATTCTCGAGTTGCTGAGCAAGGAAGAGAAACAACCCTTCATCAGATGGTCCTGGAAGACGATAGACAGGCTGCTCAGGGCACAGGGCTAGCCCTCTTCCAGTTCCTCGTCAACGACGTACAATGTGCCAATCCTCCCACCCAGCTCAGAGACCAGGAGCCTCGTAGAGAACACATGCCGCGTCTGCCCGACTTCAAAGTCCATAGTGGTCCCGGCGACAAGCCCTGACACCCTGAGCAGCAGCGAGAGTTTCTCCTTCCAGGGCTGCTCCACGCTTATGAAACCCGAGGAGGATCCGGAAGCCTGATCGAGAGACGCTAGAAGATCGTGCGTCGTAAGAAGCAATGCACTGACCCTTCCGGTCACACCGATGGTAGAGTCTAGGTAACGGTAGATACCTACCAAGAAGGCATCCAACCTGGAGTAGAGATCCTGGTTTGCTTCCGCGAGCACGATGTGACTCGAGGAGAAGTCGAGCTCTACCCCGGCAGTGGCCGAGGTCAACAACAGCACGTATGAGCCAACTATCGCCTTGAATGCTCTCTCATCTGAAGCGTTCCACGGAGCCGTCAGCAGTTGATTGAACCAGACTTCCGGCAAGCTTGAGGGCTCGATTGTAACCTCAAATGGAGCAGCGGGGGGGAGGGATCTCAGATTGGATACCCTCTCCGTTAGATTGGCAGACGGGGGCAGATTCCGAGTCAATGAAATCAGATTTATCGGAGCGTCGTGCATGGAAACCCTGAAAGGGAATCCCCACGGCGCGCCGCTTATCAAGTCCGAGAACTCCGTGAGCAGTGCGGCATCCGTCAACTTCTCCTCCGTCAACGTCTGACCGAAAACTGAAACTGCGGCAGATGTCAAACGGGACGAGCCCATAGAATCAAAGCCGAAAAGGCCCCCGTAGAAGGACGCGAGTCTGGACCATGCGGAGATGTTGTTTGCCATCACGTAACCCAGCACTACTAGGCTGGGAATGTCCCTAGACCTCTCGAAGCCAGTGGCATAGTTTGCCCAAGCAACAGAGGCCTGGAATCTGGATAGGTTGATCGAGTACCTGAACCTCTCCGACCCGAGGCTCTCAAATAGCGACTCCGGATTGGTCAGACCAACGCTGCGGAGGTAGGTTCTCAGCTCCTCTGGCAGCGCGGAGAAAGAACCCCCATCCAGCAGCTGCGCCGCTATCGTGAGAACATAACACGCCTTCTTGACGCTCCCCCTGACGGAGGCGGCATCGGGAGCGACGGTCGTCAGTACCTGAACGGCAGAGTTCAGGGCTGACCTGTACAGGGGGATCACTATGTCCTCTTCCGTCCATGACAGGGAGGTTATCGCAGCAGAAGCTGCTGTGTAAGTGATGAACTCCTGCGTGAGCAGAGATGTGGTGAACTTCTGACCCGGTGCCCCTGCGAGCAGTGAGAGGTCCACACCTGACGACGCTCGCTCGAGCTTCGACGTATCGTTCGTCAGTAACTGAGCAAGGGACAGCTCCTCTTTGCTCGCCGGTCTGAAACCCGAGGTTGCGGACCCAGCCATGAACGCCTCGTCAGAGCGAGCTTTCGCATAATTGCCAGTTCCGAGCATCAGACCAGGTGGGAAACCAAAGAATGCGGCCATGGAGATGACAGTGGCCAACAGAGCACCCGCCATTGCCATTCTCTCGGCCTTCATCATGATGTCTCTTCCGAGTCCGGCTAGATGATAAACCTAGAATCTGGACAATCAGAAAGGTATGGTCTTGAAGGCCCTGTACACCTCATACCAGCTGAACGCGAGCGCGAAGGCGCCGAACACCAAGAATAGGATGGCTTCTCTGGTGAACGATCTCAGGAAGAACACGATGTAGGCTACGTACATAACAGAGAGAAAACAGGAGTAGAACAAGAACCTGGGAATCGGCCTTCCGACAATAAAGACGAAGTCCCGGAGGGGCCCGACAGTGGCTCTTCTCTTGACCGAATACGTCGTGCTACCTTCTTCTCGATCCAAGAGGCCCAGATCCTTCAGAACCTCCAAGTGATGTTGGGCTATGCTGGGGCTTGAGAATCCGAGCGACCGCTGCACCTCCCTGACCGTCACGGGCCCACCCTTGCCCAGCGCAAACCAGTAGACCGCCCAGGACTTGCCCTTGAGCCTGAGTTCGATCTCTTCATCTGGAAGGGCCATCAACAATCCTTAGGGTGCTGCCGAGATAAGACTATCCCGATCTGTTTGCCCCGGGCCTTTGCTTCTCCAGCTTCTGATTGACCTGTGCAACCCCCGCAGCTTCGCTCTAGTCTCCATGTCAATCGCGAGCAGTACGACGAAGTAGATGACTGCACCCAGCGCGACGACCGGAAGCAGGTTCGCCACCACTTCGGTTATGTTGACACTAATCGCACGAATTGGATAGAACAGCAATACCGCGCCCATCATTGCAGCTGTGGCTATGACTTGCTTGACAATACCTGCCCAAGGGATGACGTACGGGTGAACCTTCCTAGATAACCTCACAAGCACGAGGAACAGAGGAATGGAAGTGATCAAGCTGATCACGGAAAGCGTCGTGACGAGCAGGTCATACGGAGCTCCCTGCGCGGTCAAGTACCACACGATCGCCAGCGAGATGGCGATGTTGATTCCCTGCGCCAAGATCTCGATGTATCTGGGCGTGGTCAGGTTCGATCTCATGAGTTCAGGTGTAGACACGTTATCGTCCACATCTGCTCTCTCCATCCCCTGAAGGACAGCTGTAGAGAGATCTCGAAAGACTCCGATCAGTGCCACAAGGGAAAGCAGTTGCAGCGAGAACGCGGCGGGCGCATAGCCGGGGCCGAACACATGCAGCACAGGCGATGCCAAGACTATCAACCCTCCAGCCATTGGAAGAGCAAGCATCGAGACAGTGGTCACCGACTTCCCTATCAGTTCCTCCTTTTCTCCTCCGAGTAGTCTGGGATAGAGGGAAATGGCAAGCAGGCTGGAGAAACTGATGATGGCGGACACGGTCCTTGCGACACCGAGGTAGGCCGTCGGGACAGCCGAGCTGGTGAACCAAGCCAGAATCAACAGATCAGCCGACCCCAGCAAGTTCGGGATGATGCCGAGGGCGGGTATCCGCCATCTCTCCAGCCATGTCAAGCCGAGTGAGAGATCGGGGGCTTCTTTTGTGGCTCCTCTCATGCCCGAGTACATCGCCAAGCACTTCGAGAACAACGCGAGATCTATCGCAATGAGGGCCCCCAGCAGCCCCATCCTCAGCCAAATCACGAGGACCACCCCCAGCGATACCTTGACCAACTCAAGAACCAACCTCCCTGCCCCCACAAGCGAGGGCCTGATGGCGACGCTTGCAGAATCCAAAGCGTTGGAGAAATAGAGAAGCAGGAGGTAGAATACGAATGCAAGTAGAGTCTCAACGCTGATGCTGACTGCCGGGCCGGAAAGAATCGAGATGGCGATCAATAGTAGATTGGAGATGACAGATAGCAGACCGGTCATCAGAAGCCCGGTGTTCAGAACTCCCTTACCACGTGCTAGGCTCCTGGTCATCCAGAAGTCGACCATGGCTCCAGGGAGGGCGATGAAGGCCATCACGGTCGTGTAGTACTGCCAGACACCGTACTCGTAGACGGGTAGCCTTCTCGCCACCATCACGGAGAAAATGAGCCCAGTGCCGAGTGAAAACAGGGAGGCCAAGAAGGAAAGAAGGCCGGCGTAATCCGATCCTCGACCATTCATGGGAAGCGACAACCATCCTACCTCTTTTCAATGTTTCACTCTTCCGGGCGACTCAAGTGAACGCCTTGAGCCAATTCCAGCCCCACCTTATACCATTTGTCATTACCTGCAGATCACCTGTCTTCAGGAAGGCTTTCGTCGCACTGCCCCAGCTTGTCAGACATAGACTCAATCCGTCCAGCAACGAAAGCTCCGGCCTCGCTTCTTTTATGCTTCTCATACCCTTCACTGTGTGCTTCCAGAACTCACTTGGCTCCGAGTAGTCGATCTTGTGATTTGAAGGAACCGGCAGCCTCCAAGCAGCGTAACCTCTGTCGAGAACGTGACAGAGAATATGGAGCATTTCACCGAAGTCAAGTTGGGGAGGACTTTGCCAGTCTCTCACTGCCTCTGTGAGCACGACTACTGCGTTGCCGTAGTTCGCCGCGTTCTGTTTTGTCAAGCGCACAAGCTTGGGCGTTCTGGTACTGTTCCACTTGAAGTACCAGTCCGGCTTCAACGGAATGCTCCAACTCTCAAGCCAGCCGATTTTCTCGCCTCCCTCAAGCTTGTCCTTAAACTCCCACATTGCCGCGAACCATTTGACCGGGAGCTCGACATCGTCATCTACGAACACGAAGTAAGGGGTTCTCACTCGTGCGATGGCGCTCTCTCTCGCCTTCCCCAGCGGAGAGGTCTCATTGTCTACTATTAAATCGGCTACAGGAATCGTGCGATGGATCATATTCAGAAATTCGGGAGAGAGTCCTCTCTTGGACACTATGACCACATCCACTTTCATATCTCAGCTTCCTGTGTTGTATCCACGTTTAATATGTTAGCCCCCGACCCAAGGTGTAGGCCAGTCGAGCCCACATCAATTCCTGAGATAGGACATGCGAAAGGCACCTGAGCAGACATGGAATTGATCTGCCATTGCCCGTCCATTCGTACTCTCGCAGCAAGGATAAATCATGAGTCCAGATTGCTCTGTGCTATGGCCGGTTCGATACAAGAGCGGTCGAATGCGAGAGTGACCATTGTCGTGTTAACAAGAAACGCTGAAAGGTACATAGAAAAGAATCTCAGTTCGGCCATAGCGCAAGACTATGAACCTAAGGAAGTGTGGGTGGTAGATGGGGAGAGTTCAGACAAGACCGTTGAGATTGCGAGAAAATATGCCCACAGGATCATAACGACAGGTCCAGGCTTCTCGACAGCAAGAGAGGCGGCGAGGCGATTGTCGAAGGCGCAGTATATCTTTTTCATGGATTCCGACAAGTACGCGGAGGACCAACTTGTTCTTTCCAAGCTTGTCTCCAGTCTCGAAGCCGATCCGCGATTGGGTGCATCTCAAGCCATTCTGAGGATCGACCAAGAGAGCATGAAGAGTAGCATCTTAGCAAGAGCAGAGGAATTCCGCTATCACAGAAACTTCTCTAAGGTAGCCGGCAGACATGTTGATTTCGTGGTCACTTCCGCCACGGTCTTCAGATCCTCTGCGTTGGGAGACGTGGGCGGATTTGAGCTAGCCCCCCAAGTATCAGACGACTCCTACATTTCGATGAAGCTATCGGTAAGGGGCTATAGCCTCCTCGTTCACGAAAGCGCAGTCGTGTTGCACAGACTGGATGAAGGACTCTGCGAGTATCTGGCAAAGGCATACAGAGGAGGGAAGGGATACTTCATGGCTTGGAAGACTTGCGGGAAGAAAGCGAGCACTTTCATGCTCGGCTCAACCCCCGCTCATGCCCTCGTGAGAGGCATCAAAATGGCTGGCGCAGCCCTCATCGACGAAAAAGACGTGTTCCTAGCCGGATTCCTTCTGATCCAAGTTACGTCCTACTATACGACATTCTTCATAGGGTTCGTGGCCGAGTTAGTGCTGAATTCTCTGACTCGTGGTTCAACCTAGGCAAGACTGGGCAATCAATAGTCATATAGCCCTTGAAGCTGACAGTCAGCGTATGATGGTGGCGCTCTCGCCAAACCCTCCATCTCAAGTGAGAAGGGGAGTGGAGACATTCATAATCTACCTCCAAAGGATTTTCTCCGACCTAGTCCTAGTCACTCTGGGCGAGACCAGACAGCTGTCACCCACTCTCGCTAAGATTGAGAGGCTATTGCCTAGGTCGTTGGCTATCCCGATTCAATCGATTGGAATGGGGAAGGCAGTGCAACAGATGTCCAAGAAATCCGAGGTCAGTCTCATCTTCTCAAATGGCATGTACGGCTGGTATGACCCACTCGGAAGAATATCAGCTACTAAGATCCACATCTATCACGGGAGTTCCGCCGCCTTTGCCGAGGCTTGTTCATCTGTTCTCGGAAAGAGAGCCTTTCTCTACAACAGGTATCTGTACAGCCACTTCGAGGCTATGGGAGCGCAAGAGAAGAATGCCCTCGTCTCTGTATCTGATTTCGCAAGAGAAATGCTTCTAAGATATCATGGAATAAAAACGGAGGTCATAGAGAACTGCGTCGACACGGAACTCTTCCGTCCGACTGACAGAGAAGCCTGCAGGAAAAGGATTGGTCTACCGCCCGACCGCTTCGTTTGCGGCTTCGTAGGACCTCCCTCCACAACGAAGGGATTTCATGTATTGGAGAAGCTCGCCGACAGCAATCCTAACTTCATCTTCTTGGTAGTTTCGCCCCATCGTACTCATCTGCCCGTGAGAGACAACATGCGAGTAGTCTGGGACATACCGTTCGATATGATGCCCACCATCTACTCTGCTCTCGATCTTCTTCTTGTTCCGTCTCTCTACGAAGCGTGCAGCTTCGTGCCTCTTGAGGCAATGAGTTGTGACGTGCCTGTTGTGGTATCATCCACTGGCTACTTCTGGAAGATGAACGGCATGTACTCCTTCGGCAAGGCCGTAGGACTGACACACGATACCGAGGAATATCAAGACGGAATTCAACAGGTCTTGGACGGTCGAGATGACCTAAAACCTAGGGAGTACGCTGAGAGATATCTGTCATACCGGATGTTCAGACACCGATACCGCAAGTTGGTCACGGAATTGCTGGGGACTTGATTCAATTCCCTCGTTGGCGTGCCAAATCGCCGCTAGCGGAGGGCATTGGTCAGTGCATCAAGATCGCCGAATTGCTCCCAAGGCTTGGCTGTGATCTCTCCTAGGGAAGATTGCTTAGATTGGCCAACCATCATCACCTGGATGATCAGGCCAGAGCAAACGCTTCATATGGTCTTCACGTGACCAGACTTAAGAACCTCCCAGCCTGAAGTCCTATCATGAGAGTTCTCGTAACAGGCGGCGCAGGCTTCATAGGGAGGACTCTGGTGAAGATGTTACTAGCTAAGGGGCATTCAGTCGTGATATTGGACAACTCACCAGTAGCTGTCTCAGGTTTCTCAGGCCTTCTGCAGTCAGAAGACTCAAGCAAATACATCAAAGGCGATATCAGAGATACTGGATTGGTGAGTCTCGCTGTTCGAGGGTGCGAGGCAGTTGTACACCTGGCAGCAATCGTCAGCGTTCCGTTCTCTGTCGAACAACCGTTGGAGACATGTGATGTAAATGTCAGAGGCACTCTGAACCTTCTGAACCAGTGCGCTCGTCAAGGAGTCCCGAAGTTCATCTTTGCATCCAGCTGCGCGGTCTACGGAGAGGCCCAATATCTTCCGATAGACGAGAAGCATCCCAAGTCCCCTTTGTCTCCGTACGCAGCGAGCAAACTTGCCGCGGAGGTCTACTGCAGCGCCTTTAGCAGATCCGATCACTTGAGCATCACCGTGTTAAGGTTCTTCAACATCTTTGGGCCAGGCCAGTCAGTCGGCTCATATTCAGGCGTGATCTCCCGATTTGCCGCAGCGATGAGGAATTCAGAGCCGCTTGTGATTCATGGCGACGGAACGCAGAGCCGAGACTTCGTGCACATTAAGGATGTCACTAGCAGTATCGTGAGGTGTCTTGTGAACGAGCAGAAGTGGCCTGCCGAGGACTGCATGATCTACAACATAGGTAGCGGTAGGTCAGTGTCTGTACTCGAATTGGTCAGAATCATGCAGAAGATACTGGGAGTCGAGGTACAGACCGAGTTTGCGCCGCCTAGGGTTGGCGACGTCAAACACAGTCAGGCGGATATCCGCAAGGCAAATGACGAGTTGGGGTACATGCCCACAGTAACCATCGAAGAAGGGCTTCGTGAACTGTTGGTCAACAGAGAATCAACAGTCTAACACGAGCAATCACCGGAAACTGGATCTGCCTGCTACATGACATGACTGGACGAGTTCTTACGGCGCGCCCCACTACTGAACATGTCTGGCACCTGCAAGACCATTGATCCAAGGCGAATCTCCAAGTCATCTCCTCGAATGGCTGTTTCCGCTGACACGATAGGAGTGTCGCCTCAATCTGAACATCTGAAACGGGGGTGCAAGGAAGCTTGGTGACTTCCCAAAGAACTGTCAGGCAAATCTCATATAGGCCCTCCCTTACTGACACCATCGCCCGATGACGGCAGGAACCGGAAAGATGACCTTCTCAATTGACCGGGAGAAGGATTTCTCAGAATGGTACAACACGATCATACGACAGGCGGAGCTGATCGACGACAGGTTCAACATCAAGGGGATGGTAGTCTATAGACCATACGCGATGAAGATCGTGAGAGCAGTGTATCGGTTCTTCGAGAACAGGCTCGAGAGAGGAGGCCACCAGCCGACGCAGTTCCCGGTGCTCATTCCCGAGGAAAACCTAGAGAAGGAAGCTGAACACGTCAAGGGCTTCAAACCCGAGACTTTCTGGGTGACGATGGGCGGTGATGAACCTCTCACAAGTCGGTATGCGCTGAGGCCGACCTCTGAGACCGCCTTCTACTACATGTACTCGCAGTGGATCAGATCCCCCAGTGATTTGCCGTTGAAGCTGTACCAGAGCGTGTCCGTCTACAGGCACGAGACGAAGGCGACGAAGCCGCTCATCAGGGGTAGGGAGTTCCTCTGGATAGAGGCCCACGATGTGTTCGCGACAAAGGAGGAAGCCATGAAACAGGTTGAGGAAGACGAGAACACGATGCAGGAGGTCATTGAAGGCGAGCTCGCCATCCCAGTGTTGTTCCTGCGAAGACCCCAGTGGGACAAGTTCAAGGGGGCTGTGGACACGTACGCTGCCGATGTGGTCATGCCCGATGGTGCTACGCTGCAAGTCGCATCCACACACTACCTGGGCACTAACTTCAGCGAGGCGTTCGACATTGGCTACTTTGATGAGGGGGGCAGGAAGAACAAGGTGGAGCAGACTTGTTTCGGTCCGGGCATCAGCAGAATACTGGCAGCAATCATCTCGATTCACGGCGACAACTCGGGTCTGGTCTTGCCGTTCAAGGTCGCGCCCACTCAAGCAGTCGTGATACCCATACCGGCAGAGGGCGTTCATGAATACTCGGTCAAGATCGTGCAGAAGCTCAAGGACATGGACCTCACAGTCGAATTCGACGACAGGGACGAGACTCCCGGAGCCAAGTTCTACAAGTGGGAGTTCCTCGGGATACCGCTGAGAATAGAGATAGGTGGCAGAGAGGTCTCATCGTCAACGGTCACCGTCTTTGACAGGGCGACCAAGAAAAGGAGGAGCATCGCCTTGGACGAACTTGAGGAATTCCTGCGTGGATTCTCCATGCTGCAGCATCAGGAACTCCATGAGAGGGCGGAGAGCCTGATGAACAAGTTCTTGGATGACGCGGAAACACTTGAGAAGGCGAAAAGCGCCATCTCTTCCGGCAGACGAATCCTGAGATCCTATCTGTGCAGCATGGAACTCGATGGAGAGGAATGCGCTGGAGAGATCGAAACCGAACTGGGGTTGTCCGTCAGGGGAGAGGAGTTGAACGCAACTCCGCCCAAGGAGAAGAAGTGCTTGGTGTGCGGCAAGGATGCAAATCACCAGGTCTATCTGGCGGAGGCGTATTGAGAAGCGGACGAAGCCACGTCCCAAACATTACGATGTTGTGACTGAAATCAGCGAGTTCTTGACCCAAATCGGTCGAAAACTCAAGCCCGCAACGGTTAAATCAACAAAACCGGAAGCCTGAGCGACTGTACGATGGGAAAGAAAAGGAAATCCCGGGGAAGGTCAAAGGGAGGAAAGGGGCGCTCCAATCTCATTCAGTGCGCGAACTGCGGCGCCCTCACGCCGAGGGACAAGGCGATAAAGGTGGAGAAGCCCATGTCGCTAGTTGATGCGCCCCTCGCGCGCGAGTTGAGAAGGATGGGAACCTTCATCCCGAGGGTGAAGACCATGAAGTATATGTGCGTCTCCTGTGCAATTCACAATCGGGTCGTCAAGGTAAGGGCGAAGGAACAGAGAAGATACCGCCCAGGTGAGTTCGCCTAGATGGCAATGAAGCGGCTCAGGAGAAAGATCACCACTGAGAACCTCTGGATGCACATACTGGCCGCGCTCAGGGAGAGGCCCATGTACGGGTACGAGATAGCCAACTACCTGAAGAACAGCAGGGGGCTGGACGCAGCGGTCATCACGGTTTACACTGTCCTTTACAAGATGGAAAGGGAAGGGCTGATCATTAGGAAGACCGGGGACAGGTTCGACCTCAGGAAGGTCTATTACGAGACCACAGAGCAAGGGAAGGCGGTCCTCAACGAAGGCATTCAGTATCTGCAAACCCTCTTGGACGAGATAAGGGGGCCCTGAGCTCGATGCTCGGCGGTCTCAGGAAGGCGGTTCGGAGGGCGCTGAGACCCCTATCTGGAGTCGTGAGGCAACTTGGGATCCATCCGAACGTCGTCACGACCGCAGGAATCGCGTTCTCAGTGCTGGCAGCGTATTTGCTGGTGGTCAAAGATCCCGTGCTCTCAGCCGTCTGCATAGCGGTATCCGGAGTCTTGGACTTGCTAGACGGGTTCTACGCGAGGACCCTGCATCTGAGGTCCAGGTTCGGGGGCACCTTGGACGCCACGTCCGACCGATACGGCGAGTTCCTGATAGCGATGGGAGCCTCAATGGGAGGATATGTGAGCTGGGAACTCGCAGCCTTCGCGATTTTCAGCATGCTCGTGCCGAGCTATGTGAGGGCCAGGGCCGAGTCCACCGGCGGCATGCGGAATTGCTCAGTCGGTGTCATCGAGCGACCCGAGAAGCTCCTGCTTCTGGCCGGGGCTTCCGTGCTAGTCGTGTATGATTCGAATGCTCTTACATACGCGTTCGTCATCATATCGATACTGGGCCAGGTCACGGCAGTGCAGAGGCTCTGGGCCACGTGGGATTACAACCAGAAGATACACCTCCTGCACAATCGAGAGGGCGGGGGGGAAACGAGTTGAGGACGCTCCAGATACACTGCGGGAGTTTCTCGTACAAGCCACTGATGAAGGCGGTGGAGTCGCCTGAGGAGGCCGAACAGGACAAGGAGGTCCGCTTTGGTGAGTGCCTGGTCACGTTCGTGACCGTGGAGAGCGATGATTCAAAGGACTTGGATTCCGTCACCTCCGAGGCTGCGACCTCGATAGGCGAGCATGCCTCCACCGTGAAGGCCAAGGTTGTGGTCATCTACCCGTACGCGCACCTGTCGAGCGCCCTCGCCGGACCCGACGTTGCGAAGAAAGCCCTGAGCCAGTTGGAGGAGAAGATCTCCAGCCAAGGCTTTGAAGTCCACAGGGCTCCCTTCGGCTGGTACAAGTCATTCAAGATCGACAACAAAGGACATCCGCTGTCCGAACTGTCAAGGTCGTTCACAGGCAGGCCCAAGCAGGCCCTGATCCCGAAGGAGAAGTTCCACAGGTTCTACGTAATCGACGGCGAGGGAAAGGAGCACGAGATAGCGCCCGAGAACTGGAAGGAGAAGAAGGAGCTCTGGGGCAGGGGAGGAAGGTACGAGCTCCTCAGGGTGTTCATAGGCAACGAGCTGGAGGGCAGACCTGCCGGGGGGAAAGCTCCCAAGCACATAGAGTACATGAAGAGGCTTGAGCTGGTCGACTACACGCCCGAGAGCGACATCGGCCATATGAAGTGGTACCCGAACGGCGTCCTGATAAAGGACCTCATAATGGACTATGCACTCAACAAGATCGCGCTGCCTTGGGGGGCGGTGAAAGTCCAGAACCCGCTCCTGTACAGAACGGACATTGACGCGATCAGGAAACTGCAGGGGGAGTTCCACGAAAGAGATTACATCATAAAGGAGGAGGACAAGGAGCTCGTCCTGAGGTTCGCGAGCGACCCGGGCGCCTTCCCCTTCGCGCAGAAGATGATCTTCACGTACAAGCAGATGCCGATCAAGATCTACGAGGAGGCCATATGCTTCAGGAAGGAGCAGAAGGGCGAACTGACCGGACTCATGAGGGTCAGGAACTTCTGGATGACGGACCAGCACGCGTTCTGTTCGTCTGAGGAGCAGGCGATGGAGGAGTACGAGAAGCTCACGCTGATGTTCGCGAGGCTAATGGACGAAACCGTGGCCGGCGACCACTGGGTTCTTGGATTCGAGATAGTGGAGGACTTCTACGAGAAGTACAGAGGGTTCTTCAGTTCTGTGATGAAGAAGCTCGGCGTGCCAGCCTTCTTCAAGCTGATGGGAGAGATGACGCACTACTATGCCTTCAAGAACGAGTTCCAGTCCATCTTCTCTGATGGGAACAACCTCCAGATAGCCACAGTCCAGTGGGACGTGAAGAACGGCGAGAGGTTCAACATAGGCTACGTTGACAAGGATGGATCGAGGAAGCCGGTCCCGGTCATAATTCACGCGTCCTCTTTCGGTAGCATAGAGAGGGCGCTTGCCAGTCTCCTGGAGAGCGCGGAGTGGATGAAGGTGAGCGGGCTCCAGCCAATGCTGCCACTGTGGCTGTCACCGGAGCAGGTGAGGGTCATACCGGTCAACCCGCAGGTCCACTTGGACCACTCGCTGAAGGTCGCAGGCGAGATCTCGGCGGGTCAGGTGAGGGTCGGAGTTGACGACAGGGACATGACGCTCTCGAAGAGGGTGATGGAGGCGAAGACCCACTGGATCCCATACATAGTCGTTGTCGGAGACAAAGAACTTGCGGGGGAGGAACTGCCAGTGACCATAAGGGAGGGCAACGAATTGGGAAAGGACAGAACCGAGAAGATGATCGCGGGCGAGTTGGTCAAACACATCAAGAAGAGGACTGACGGACTTCCGTTCAGGCCCATGTACATGCCCACGCGAATGAGCCTCAGGCCGATGTTCGCCGGCTAGAACCCCGGGCACTGGTTCGAGGGCTCAGCTCTCTCCGCCGAAGAAGTACTTCCTGATCCTGATGCTCTGTATGAGCCCCATGAAGGAAATGAGGAGGCCCAAGAAGCCCATGAGCAGATTCTCAAGCTGACCCGTGCCTACCGGGCTGCCTATCAACGGCACGTTCATGGCGCTAACTATCTGCAGGATGGAAAGTGGTAGGCTGACGATCATGGCAAGTATGCCCAAGAGGTAGAGGATCGAGTTGACCTGCATGAGCCCAAAGGCGGACAGGAGTAGTGCCAGGCCCAGAACGAACAGCACGCCCACCGTGAGAGCAGTGGTCTCAAAGCCAGGTGGTGGACTGCTTATCATGGGATAGAATATCTTGATGTTCCCTGTGAGGGCGAGCACTGACGTCAGAAGGTTCCACAGGCCCCAGATCAGGAACATCGCGGCAGCCGGGGTGACTCCCTCAAGCGAGTAGCCCTCGAACGAGAAGAACCTCTTTCTGGAGGTGTAGTAGCTGGGGGAACCCTTGGCTCCCGGGATGGACCTCCTCTTCAGCCAGACCTCCACGTTGAAACCGCAGCTCGGGCAGTACTTGGCCCCTGCCTTCAGATCAAATCCGCAGTTGGGGCATTTGGTGGGCCAATTGGCCACTGGTTGCGCGAACTCCGAGGCAGTTCTCACGCGTGGCACGTCGCTGGGGGCCTGTCCGCTAGGCTGTGACCTGCGCGGCACCAACTTCTGAAGGATGCTCTGGCTGGCAGTGCGTGCTGTCCCTGTGCCTCCCTGCTCGGCCTTTGGAGGCTCGTCCAACCTGTAGCCACACGCGGGACAGAACTTGAGCTCGCCTTGGATTGAGGCGCCGCACCTCGGACAATCCCTCGTGTTACCTGAGCTAACACTCAAGACGAGCGCAGTTCCGGGCGTTGGACTTTAAAGGTTTGCGCAGCAGCGTCGCTGATACTATCAGTATTATGCTATCTGCAGTGGACTGCCACTCCTGAGAAAGGGTGGCTTCTGGGGCTGAAATCCAAGTCCGGTGGAGGAATACGCCCAGTTACGGGCTGGTTCACGACAGCCCCTACCTTGGAGACCTGCCCCAAGGCCCGTCTGCCTATGTTGAAGGCCCCGTTTCTGTCCGCATTTTCTCTCGATCCGCATTGAGGGCACTGGAACAATCCATGACGCTTCCCACTCCGCACGCCCTTCGTCCCACACCTCCAACACCGCTGTGAGGTATGGGCTTCGTTTACTTCAACCACTCGAATGCCACGCCAGTTCGCCTTGTATTCTAAGTACAGTCGAAGTCTCCGAAACGGCCACGTATTCACCTTTCGGTTGAACTCCCTTCCACGGCCGTTCCTTCTGATGCCTTTCAAGTTCCCTATCGCGATGATGGCGTTCAGTCGCTCCGCTTCGTCAACGATGGTCTTGGAGATCTTGTGCAATTGGTCATTTGTGATTCGGCCTTCCTTGGCACCGATTCGCCTTATCACCTTCAGCAGCTTCCGTCTTCCGAGTTCACGCCGCAGGTGGAAGTAGTGCCCCCTAGTGCGGGCTACCTCCCGCCCATAGAAATGGGTCTGTCCCGACCGGATGTCCACAGAACACGCCGTGTGTCGGATTCCCATATCTATGGCGAGAATCGAGGTGTAGGAGTCCTTCAACTCCACCTCGCGCTTCACGACGAGATGAAGGAAGTATTCGCCATCTTTCCTGAGGAGTTTGGATTCGCAGATTTCGAAGTCTGCCGCAACCTCACAGTGAGGCTTGATGGCGACCCACACGCCCCTACGACGGAGCTTTACTGGGATGCGAGCCCAGTAGCGGGCAAGCTTCGTGTTCTGACACTCTACCCGGATGAGGTCTTTTCGGATGGAGAGGGGATATTCGTGCCTAGGACTAACGCGCGCGTAGAACCGCTTCGCCTGCTGCTTGTTAGCCGAGTATAGTTCCACGCTGTGGTCGCCTTGCAGAAACCGCTGGAGTCCTTCGTACTCATGGTCGAGAATCCGGCGCTTCGTGTTGGTCAAACCTATGACCTTAGCCTTGACGACCTTCCGAACCTCCATCCAACTACAACCGTCACTGACCTCTTTAAGGAACACCAAGTGAGTCACGTCTATCTACTGTCTGGAAACTGTCGGATCGCAGAGATGGTCAATGCAGAGCCTTGAGCCTGACAATTCCAAAGTCCAACTGTGACTTATGGAAAAACAAAAAATGAAAGAAGGGGGGGAAACCCCCCTCTTGTGTGCTATCGCGCGTTCTATCTGGTTGGTCCAGCTCCGAAGAGCTGAGGCAATCTCTTGCGCCTGTAGATGTTGTACTCTTGTCCAGCTATTACGAGTATTAGGACCACGACGAGTATTGCGATGACCCACAGGGCGAACCCTGCGAAGGTCAGCCCTTGTCCGAAGAGCTCTACGAATACTCCCGTGGTGATCTTCTCTACAGTGTCGGCAGTGACGCTTATCGTCTTTGTTGCCTCAACGCCCTTGTGCGAAGCCTTGACATCGTAGGTACCGAATGGCAGCTCTATTGCTACCACTCCGTCGTTGTTCGTCATGCCAGTGAATACTGTGGTCGCTCCGGTCTTGATCGAGACTGCTGCCTGCGGTAGACCCTGGTTCTGAGCGCCTACGACCTGTATCTGGACGAGAGCTATCTTACTTGCGGTTAGCAAGTAAGTCCTTGACAGCGTGACTGTCAGCGGGACGGTCGGACTGATGTCCTGGCCGTACCAGATTGCTGCGACAGTGTAGCTGCCTGAGGGTATGCTCGCGGCCAGCGCATTGCCTGCGGCGTCAGTCATGCCCAGAGCCGTACCACCAACGGTGATGCCAGCGCCTACTATCGGCTTTCCGGATGGAGTCACCAGAGTTACGGTAGCGTCGAAGATCGGCAGCGGGACTAGGATTGTTGCAGGGCCGTCTATGACCCTTCCCTCCACGCTCGCTGTGATCTGCGAAGCTGCCTTACCGTACAGTGCACCTGCTGAAGTTGCGACTATCTGGTACTTTCCAGCCGGCACCAAGTTCAGCGTGACCTCTCCTGCAGCACTCGTTGTCTTGGCCATGACCCAGTCTGGACTCGGATCCGGTGCAGTTATGGTGACTGGTGCGCTTGCGATCGCCCTTGCGGATGGTGACTGGTCAACAACCTTCAGCTTGAGGTCGTAGACCTTCGTGTTGAAGGCCCTGACTTGACATGTGTCGTTGTCCTCACCTGTCGCGCTGGGTGGCATGTCTACGCCCAAGTAGATGTACCTGTGCTGTGGCTGGTCCCTGAAGGTGTCCCATACTGAGACTCCCTCGACCTTGCTGAACGTCGTGACTGCTCCTGCGTCGGGCGCCTTCCAGAAGACCTTGACGATGTACTTGCCCTCCAGCAAGTTGAATCCGAGGTTCAGGAACGTACCCCTTGGTTCGCCTGTCGCGAGTGCGTCAGTCTGCCACAGTGTGATCAGGGTCGGGTCGGTGAGCTTGATGCTACCTGCGTAGCCAGACCAGTCTGTGAATGCTGCTGTGACGTTCTCGTTGGTCACTGCGTCAACTATGTACACCCAGGCTCCTTCGAGGTATCTCGCGCCGTCACCGGCGTAGATCGTGAGTTGCAGCTTTGCCTCCCATTGTAGATACACGTGATTGCTGGTCCATGAGTGGACGCCTCCGTCCACAGAGTCTCCATAGAGGGGTGCCATCAGCCCTTGTGGTCTGAGCTGCCACTTGTCGTTGAACCAGTACTTCCAGGCGTCAAAGTTGGTCGCAGTCCTTCCGGTCAGGTTGTATGTCCAGACTGTTGTGTTGAAGAAGCCCCATAGCAGGTTGGCCGGTGCTGATCTCACGTACATAGTTGACGGACGTGTGCTGATCGGGGTGTATCCCCAAGCGAGGAGTCTCGCTGCGTCGACGACAGTGCTGTCTACTTCGATTTCCTCTCTTACGACTTCAACGTACTGGTCAGGTAGGTCGTTGCCCGTGCACTTACAGTCGAGCACCGTGACCGCTATGTCGTTTACAGGAGCCATCACCTGTAGCTTCGCGTAGAAGTTGGCGTATGGCTGCGGCGGACCGACTACTGTGTCCTCGAAGATGTCAACTGCCTGGCGGCCCTGGAACACTCCTCCTGAGAGTATGCCAATGCCGTCAAGTCCCCAAGTGGAGTTTGTCGTGAGCGACTTGAAGATGTCTGGGTCATTGTAGTATGTCTGGGTATTCACCAGACCGGTCGCGTTGACCGAGAAGACCCATGGCCAGATCTCGTCCTGTCCGATCGCATCCCAAGCCAGCTGCAGCGTTGCGGCCAGCCTCGGGTCGTCGGTAGCTGGTATGTTGTTGGTCGTTCCGGGTATTGTGGTCCAGTTGGCGTAGATTGAGGTTCCGAAGAATCCACTCATGTTGTCTGAGTCGTGGACTCCACAGTTGACCTCCCATGTCTCAAGGTTGATGCCGAGTGGACCTAGCGCGTGTACCCACGGAATCTTCGGACCTCCTTGTACCCTCACACCCCAAGTGCCTGTAACGTTGTCGCTTTGCATGTAGGTGTAGAAGTTCTTCGAGAACGAGTAGTTCCAGACCGGTACCCAGACCTTGAACTCACCGTTCGCGTTAGTCACGCCGCTCTCAACGAACAGGTTCGAGCAGAAGAACGGCGGAACTGGCGTGTACGGTATCTCGATCAGCGTGACTGGGTTCACCGGGGTTGGACCCCAGAGCCTCTCAAGCACTGACATGTTGAAGCCCTTCTCCAGCTTTGATGCGTTGAGCAGCGAGAACTCCTTCACCGCTGTCTCGGTCACCAAGCTGAAGCTCGGCCACCACGTCAGGTTGAGACCTGCCCAGAACACGTCGACGTCCAGGTTCTGGATTCCGAAGCGCCATGCCTCATCAGGCAACGGCCAGTTCGTGACCTTGAAGATGTACGGGTAGACTGAGGTGATTATTGGATGATCCTTGCTCACGTACGGGTTCTTGAGCGGGACGCTCTCGTTGAACACGAGAACACCCTTGTAGTACACCATGAACCTGTACGGCGGAGCTGACTCGAGTGTGCTCTCTCCGATCAGGTACCTGCTCTCCTCTGGGAAGTCGTCAGCTAGCCTGTTGAAGTGAGGATCTGTCGGCGGACTGACTTGAGTAGCGTTGATCGAGTGTAGAGTTGCATGGCCTGTTGCGTCAGTCGAGTTGATCCTGACGAAGTACGGGTTGAAGTTGCCAGCGATCTTGTGGTCGTAGAAGTCAATGACCGTGTCGCTGTACCAAGGCTCGACCAGGAATATCGCGGATTGAGAGCCTGGAGCCAACTCCAGTGGAGCTCCACCAGCGTCCTCTATCGAGAGCCTCGGGTCGTACACGTAGGTGTTGATGTCGAGTGCAGCGTGACCGACGAGGTTGTACGGAGCGCCTATCCACGGGTCGCCTGTCCAGTAAAGCGTGACGTTCGTGTCCACGCCTCTGAAACCTGCGCCCAAGGCGGTCCTAGCCTCAGTGCTCCACGTTCCTGCGGTATCTGGTGTTGAGATCCTGATGTCGTATGCCTTCGCTGGTAGCTTCTTGAATATGGCGGGGTCAGGGTGTGTGTGCATGTGTCCGTCGACCCATTCGGGTGCGGTCCTGTAGATCCAGAACGGGAACCCTGTCGCGCCAGTCGATGCCCAGACAACCCAACCAGACGGTAGTACTGCATTGTACCAAGCTGCCTCGGGGTCGATGAGCATCCTGACTATGTAGAACGGAAGCCCGAATTCGGCGAAGTCTGTCTCCGAGTATAGTTCGACCTTGACGTTCACGAGAACGAACGGGTCCTGGCTCCAGCCAGTCACGTTCAGGTCGTACACCGGGAAGACCAGTAGTGTGTTGTTCCTGTTGCCATTGAGGGTTATCGATTGCAGATTGCTTGCACGGATGACTGCACCCTTCCAGACTATCATGAAGTCGGAGTAGGTTCCTCCTGGCGCGGCCTTGACTAGGTCGTAGATGCCGTAGCCCTGCTCGTCTCCCTCGCTGGGTACCGTGATGGTCGGGCCTATCAGCTCGCCGTTCGGGTACCTGAAGAAGAAGGGCACGTAGTACGGCACTGGCCTTGTCTCGTTCTTGGGTCCAGGACTGAACTCGAGCACGAAGCCGAGCTCGTAGATTGCCAAGGAGTAGTTCCACTGCTTGCCGTAGTTGAGTGTCGGGTCAGCCTTCGATCCGAGTGGTAGTGGTAGGTTGCCAGCTGGGTAGCCGCCGTCCACGGTGGTGTCAAGGACCTTGATGCCCTTGAACCAGGCCAAGAAGTTGGTCTGACCGTGGTAGACTGTCGGTAGCCATCCGCTGAAGTTCAGAGTGTTGACCATGTGTAGCGAGTACTCATCAGTGCCATTCCACCAGAGTAGCTCGTAGATGTCTGAATCCGCTCTGATAGCTGTGGTGTCTGGCAGTGTCACGAAGCCTGTGTTGTTCGAGACCCACACGAACGAAGCGTTGATGGTGTGCGCTAGACCGGCAGGGAGAATGATCTTCAGGGCGATCTCGTTCCTCAGTGCCTGAGGAACCTCAGTCGAGGAGTCGAGCTTGATGCCCTTGACGTAGCTCATGTTGCATTTGAGTACGTTCGAAGCAATCTCTTGACCTTGCCAGGGGATGTCGTGCATGTGACCGAAGTCGCTCGTGGCCTTGGATGTGCCTGGGACTAGGCCATAGTCGTAATCCATATCGATCTTACCTGGGTCGGACTCTGGCAGTTCCTCTGGCTTGATGCCTCGAGTGAAGTTGACTATGCTGAACCTCCACTCCACGCCCAGCGTGAGGGTGAAGCCGTAGCCTGTGTCACCCTTGAGGGTAACTACGTGCTCCAAGTTGCACGGGTACCTCATCAGCACCCTGCCTGGAGCGACGTTTGTCCCAACGAACTGGAAGGATCCTATCGGACCCTGCTCCCACTTCATGAAGACCTCTGCCTCCTTGCTGAGCCATGCCTTGTTTGCGACGTCGGTAAGGTTCTCGTACTTCCACCTGACGTTGCTCCAGACGTACGGGTACATCTCGCCCGAGACCAGAGCGGGTGTCTCATCACCCAAGAATGCCTTGATGTCGACGGCGCCTACACTGTCGTACAGCGGGTCTGTGTCAGTTCCGGAAGCTGGAGCCCATATCACGTTGGTTTCGAAGTCTATGGGTGATAGTGCAGTGCGGGTGCTGAACCTGCCCACTATCGGGCCTGTCGTTGGGTCGCTTGTCTTGTACCTGACAAGGAACGTCACGTTCTCAAGTCCGGTCCAAGCTCCCTCTGCGTGCCAGTCGAAGTTGTGAACACCCAGGGTCTCGTCGTGGAACAGAGCCGGGACAACCACTTTGACCCAGCCCACGTTGTGCGAGCCAGTCCAAAACGGCGTAGTACGCACCTGGGTTGGGTAGCCTAGTGGGACAGCGTACGGCATGTTGCCTATGAACTCGCTGCCGAACGTGCCGTTGGCTGTGGCTGTGCCTATCCTGATGTAGTCGGCAAGGGTGCTATTGTGGTTGGTGGTGAAATCGGTCCAGACCTTCGCCCAGACCTCAACGCCAGCCCCCACCAGTGGGAAGCCTGCCTCGTCGATGACCCTGAAGGCCATCGGAGCCAAGAACGTGATGTAGCCTGGTCTTGTCTGATCAGTCTCGCTCGCGTCCAAGTCCTCCCATGTGAAGTGTCCGTTGGTGACTGCAGTGGTGTCGTTCAACAGAGCGGCTAGGCTGATCATTACCGGAGCCCCACCGACATCGTCGAATATCTTGAGCAAAGGTAGCACCAGTATGTCCGTCACCTCGCCTCCGTAAGTGTAGTTGCCTGAAATTGCGTAGACCAAGGGATGGACGCCATCACCCTCGTCCCAGGTATCGCCTGGTAGGCCAGGGAATGACACTATGCCGCCAGCACCGACAGTTGCGTAGCTCAAGAGGTATGGCGCGGCAGGGTATGGAATGGGGCCTGTGTCCGACCACTCGCCATGCGCTGGAGCAATGGTACGTTCAGTGAGGTTCCAGAGGTAGACTGTGACTAAACCAGCTGGTACTGTGTTGTTACCCAAGTCCTGGAGCTTTATGCGCCAGGTGCCCGGTGGATAAGCGAATGCACTGGTAGTGAAGAGCTTAGGTAGTATTGCGATTGTTGAAGCTGTAAGCATTAGAGTTAGAAATGCGATAGCTATTAGTTTTCCATAATTTGGTTTCATTTCAGGTTTTCACCTGTGGCTCGCTCTTCGCGATTTGTCGTATTTATTGGTTGGTGACGCAAATGCCCGGAAAATCGGGCGGTTTTGTTTCAGTAGGCTAGAACTGTCGATTGAACGTTGCACGACCAACCTTATGCAACCTTTGATATTATGCTGGTTAAGACATGATGGCATACGCTTCGGCTGGGGCCGATGTGGTGTCGATGGACTCCGGATTCGGCACTTCCTCTCTTGTAGAGTCACGTAGAATTAGGGGCCGAGTGTCGCCCGCAGAACGGGAACCAGATCGCAGAGGCAGCATCCTTATAAGTTATTATTCATAGTTCATCAACAGTAATCAACATGCTGACAACCATACCGGTGAAGAGCGACACCAAGAGGAAGTTGGAGGCCATGAAGGGCAAGAGGACATGGGATGATTTTCTGGAGGAGCTCTCGAACACGGTTCGCCTTGGGAATAGGGCGAAGTACAGGAAGAGGATCGAGAGACTGCTGGAGATGAGTTCCGAGGAGGTGAGGATCAGGAGATGGGCAAGAGAGTACTAGTGGACACGGACAGTCTGATAGACTATTACAAGGGGAGGATGGAATTGGACCCGGCCGACACCCACCACATCTCCGAAATAGCTGTCTACGAGTTCATCAGGGGAACGAAGGACATCGGCGAGGCAAAGAGGATGTTGGAGGAGTCTTTCCCCGTTGTGTGGCTTGACAACCGAATAGTGGAGAAAGCCTCCTACATCTGGAGGGAACTGAAGAGGAAGGGCGATCCCATGGACGACAGGGACCTGATCGTTGGCGCCACGGCGATAGTGGAAGGATTCCATCTGGATACCAGAAATGTAGGTCACTACGGCAAGCTGCGCGAGTACGGCCTTTCATTCAGCCAGGGGAAATGACTGTCACTTTAGTGAACGCGTCAAGTGTCCTTTGAACCAATCCGCCGGTTCATCCAGCCTCGCACGTGGACAGCTACGCCCCGCGACCGAAGTGACGGCAGCAAAGGTTTTAGAGTCGCCCGCTTGACCCGGCAGACAGGAGCACCAAAGCCATGGCTAAACGGCAGGGAGGGATAGAATCCCTCGTCCAGGCGCTCTCGCACGACAAGAGGAGGCACATAATCTCACTTCTTGCCGAGGAGGGGGCGTTGGGGGTGACTGAACTCAGGTCCAAGCTGAACCTGAGCACGGGCAGCCTCTACCACAACTTGAGTTTCCTCAGCGACTACATAGAGAGGGAGGGCAAGAAGTACAAGCTCAACTCCGCCGGCATGGAACTCTACAGGATGATCCGGGCTGGTAGCGTCGACGCTCAGATGGCTGGCTTTGGATTGATCGAGAGGCTGATGCCAGTTGGGTGGATGGGCATGCTCGCCGACTCGAACGGAGTCTGGGCTGTAGCCGCGTTGGTCTTGGCTCTCCTACTAGGATCCAGCTTCAAGTGGGGGACGGGGCTCGTTTTCTTGGTGGTAGGCGGTCCCTGGGTGGAATCGTGGTTTGCGATGCTGAGCATTGTTGTCAGCACGGCGATGTTCGTGACAGTGGCATCGATCAGCTTCAGGACGATCAGGCTAATGGAGTTTGTGCCTCTGGCAATCACGTCGTTCCTGCCTCAGGCACTGTGCTCGGTGGTGCTCGGCCTGATACCGATGGTGAGCCCGATAAGGGACATTGTGATGCTAGTTGTGTCTGCCACGGCTGTCCTAACTTCCGCGAGCGCGATCAAGGTGGCATCCGGAACCAGGACGGAATATGCTCTGATATTCTCGTTCGCCTCGGTCTATCTGGGCACAGCGTTATTGCAGATGCTGTAGTGCTCGTTGCACGCTTCCATGCGATATGCGGTGTGGAGTCAACAGCTCAACCTGCTGACCGATGAATGAAGAACCTCGCTCAGACTGGAGGTTAGTATCGTCTGCCCTGTGACTTGAACTGTTCTGCAAACTTCGGCAGAGTGTCCCCGATGACGATGCCGTCGATCGGTCTTATGTCGTAAACGTAAGGGGTCAGGTCTATCTTCGTCCATCTCATCTTCCTGACCGTAACCGTCCTCACGTTGAAGTGCTCCAGCCCCTGTATCTGGAGAGCGATGATGCCCGCCGAGAGGAACTCCTCAACGCCGAACCTGCTGAGCGTAGGGGAACCAGTCGGTATCTCAGAAGTCACGATCGTAGTTGTCCCGATGAACCTCTCTATTGCGCTTATGAACGCTCTGATGTAGTCCCTCGTCCAAGAGATATCCACCACTTCACCGAGCAACGGGGCGACCGGGTCGACCACCAGCCTCTTCGCGTGAATTCTGTCAACGTGTCTCTTCAGCTCAGTGGTGATCTGCTTCACGGTTTCCGCCATGAACTTCTCCCTCACTACTTCGGCGAAGAACGGCCTGACATCGAGTATCTCAAGCAGGCCGGCTCTGATCGGTTCCATTAGATCCCAGCCAAGAGTCAGCGCTCCTTCGATCGTTCCCTCAATGGTCTCATCAAAGGGTATGTAGACTCCGGGTTCTCCGTTCTGCACCCCCGCCAGCAGGTACTTCAGCGAAAAGAGCGTCTTGCCCGTACCGGTCTCGCCAGCAACGAGGTAGGTCTTGCCCCTCATGAATCCGCCGCTTATGAGACGGTCGAAGTTCACAACACCGGTGGGTATTCGGAGCGATGCCGCTACATCACCACTACTCACCTTCTCTTGTGGTAGAGGCACTTCACTGATTTCTTCTCTTGGCTCTGTCAACCATAATCACCTCGTACCAGTGATGCTTGCCGTCGCCCGCCACTTCGTGATACCCGAGCACGTCCATGTTGTCGAACTTCTTGCGCGCTCTTCCTACGGCGATCTTTCCTCTGCTGATGCCCGGAGTGAAGAGTACGGACCCGGCGTGCTTCGACCTGCGCCCTGAATTGGGCCTGGGCTTCCTCCTTCCGCCTCGCGGTACCCTGCTCAAGATGACGATGTATCCCGGAAGGGCCTTGTATCCCAAGCTCCTCGCCCTCGAAGGGTGAAGAGGGGCGTCCAGCCTGCAGACCGCAGGTTTTGCCCTAAATGAGGCTACCAGCTCCGCACGCGAACTGGCAAGAGCTCCCTTCATGCTCGCTTCGCTGGCTTCCGAGAGTCTCGGTTTCATGACTGGTGGGTCGAACGACCTGATGAGTGATTTAACCTTATTGCGACGTGACCGGTGGTCAAGAGGGACCAGACGGTGCCACCGCGGTCTTGCGATCCATACTATCTTCGGATGTCATAATTGTGCAACCGAGAGTCAACTACCCATGACTGAAGTCAATGGGCTTGCAGGTGGTTCATGACCTCGACATTCAACGTCCCTCTTGATCAGCTCAGGCAGAGCAGTTTTTAAGGAATGACGATACCGCGGTTACTCGATGAGACAGGTCGGGGTAACGGGCAAGCCGAACGTGGGCAAGAGCACATTCTTTGCAGCGTCCACCCTTGCACGAGTCGAGATTGCTAACTACCCCTTCACGACAAAGGAGCCGAATGTCGGAGTTGGATACGCAAGGGCGAAGGAGGTGGCTGATGAGTTTCACGTTGTGCCCCAGCCCAACAACTCCTACTCCAGAGGAGGTTGGAGGTTCGTGGCAATACAGCTGGTTGACCTTCCCGGTCTGGTGCCGGGCGCCCACGCCGGACGAGGACTTGGGAACCAGTTCCTCACAGCGGTCAGCACGGCTGACGCGCTTCTCCATGTGGTGGATGCCTCTGGGGGTACTGATCAGGAAGGTAGACCTGTTGCTGCAGGTTCCCACGATGTGCTTCAGGACGTGACATTCTTGGAGGAGGAGTACGAACTCTGGCTCTCTGATGTGGTCAAGAGGAACTGGGGCAAGGTCTCAAGGAGGATGGGTACGACGAAGACCGACCTCGACCAAGCAGTATATGATGCGGTAACGAACCTCACCAAGGACAAGGCGATCGTCAAGCAGATAGTGGAGGAGATGGAGCTCCCAGAGGACCCGAAGGCATGGAAGGACGAACACTTCCAGCCGTTCGCCAAGGCCCTCAGATCCAAGACCCAGCCCGTCCTCATAGTGGCAAACAAGGCCGACACGCCTGAGGCAGAGGAGAACATCAAGAGGCTCAGGGAGCGCGGTTATGACGTGATTCCCACATCGGCCGAAGCGGAACTCGTGCTGAGGAGAGCTGACAAGGCTGGGCTGATAGAGTACGTCGCGAGTTCGGGCGACTTCGTGGTGAAGGAGGGCGCCAAGCTTACGGCGGAGCAGAGGAAAGCGCTCGACATACTGGAGGAGAAGGTGCTCAAGAAGTGGGGCAACACGGGGGTCCAGCTGTCGATAGACAGGGCAATCTTTGACCTTCTGGGGATGGTAGCCGTCTTCCCAGTGGAGGATCCGAGGAAGCTCACGGACGGCAAGGGCAGGGTGCTCCCGGACGTGTACTTGATGGACCGAGGTTCGACCGCCAGAGACCTGGCCGGAACCATCCACACCGATCTCGCAGCAGGTTTCCTCTACGCGGTCGATGCCAGGACGAAGGTCAGACTGGCCGAAGACTACGTCCTGAAGAACGGTGACGTGATAAGCGTGGTCTCCGCTGCGAAGTGAACTCAGGCAGGAGTCTCGGACTTAAACTCGAAGGGCGACTTGAGAACCTTGACCTTAATGACCCCGGTGAACTTCACAAGCATGTGCTTCTTTGCGAAGTTGAAGAGGTCGGACTCGGTCTTCCCCGAGAGTATCTCTTGGACGAGCTGAGAGAGCTTGAGTGATGAACACCTCTGCCTGATCAGGTCCGCCATCTGATTCGAGAGAAAGGTCTTCTTGTTCTTTGACACCTTGTGTCTGGATATTGCCGAGACGGTCACCCTGAGCTTGAAGCCATCTTTGGTTTCCACATCGACCACCTGCCCGACCCTTGAGGAGCCCTTTCTCAGGACGCTCCTGAGGTAATCCCTCGACACCTCGTGCCCCCAGTAAGTTGTGCGAGCCTTGCTGCCCGACACATCTATCACCTTGACCGTTATCTTCGTGAAAGAGTGCGCCGGATCTTCGGTCAGGTCCGACTGAAGCAAAACCAGCTTCTTGCCGATGGCGTCCTCGTTCGACGAAACCATCATCGCCCCGATTTCCTTTCCGCCCAAGTAGTCAGGAGTGACTACGTCCATCCAAATTTTCAGTGCCCCTTTCTCTTTCTTGGAAGACAAAATTCGGCGAACGTTTCCCCTAAAGTATTTAAGGAATTCTTCACCCCGGAACTCGATTTGGGGATAGAGAGCATAAGGTTCGAGGCAACTGTCATGTTCAGGCTGAGCTCGAAGCTAAACAAGAGGCAGACCGCAACGCTCGAAAGATGGTTCAAGGAGATCGCGCCTGAGGTACTGAGGAAAGGAGCGCGGGAACCCAAGGAAGGTGCATCAGTTGAAGGCGTCGAGATATCCGGAGATGCGGTCAAGCTCAAGCTCACGACAGGGAGGTCAGTGAGACCTCACGATGCCGCAGCGAGGCTGAGGAGGAGCATCACCGAGGACTTGGGCCGCGAGCTGGGTGCTGGCGTGAGGGGCATTGAGTTTCCCAGCTACAAGATCCGCCTGAAGGGCAAGGGATTGAAGACCACCAGCCTCCCGTTCACCAAGAGCATCAGGGAGACGGTGGATGGCGTCACTCTGGACCTCGGACTATCCGAGAAGGACATCTACGACCAGGTTCCGGACAGGTTGATCAAGCTCTACGTCGAGAAGATGGAGGGAACGCCCAGCGGTCGCGAAGTCTTCAGGGAGGTTTGGAGGAGCAAGGGTAAGAGCCCGAAGTATTCCCGTGATCCGAACGAAGAGCTGGTCGAGCGAGGATGGGTCAAGAAGTTCACCCAGGGGATATGGTACTACATGCCTCCGTTTGCGTCTCTGGTGAGAGCAATGGAGTCGATCATAGTCAACGAGATTGCCAAGCCCAACGGATTCGTTGAGGTGTTCCTGCCGAAGTTGATCACGCTCGATGTCATGAGAAAGAAGGGACAGCTCTACGGCATACCGAACGAGATGTTCTACGTGTGCGAGCCCCTTTCGAGGGACATGTCAGGGTTCCAGGACTACGCTGACCTCGTTAAGATCACCGGGGAGACTCACCCCGAGAAGCTGAGGGAGAAGCTGAGGCCTCCTGAGTACGCGCTTCCCTTTGCGCAATGTGAGCCGTTCTACGAGATCTTCTCCGGGCAGGTGGTTGACCTTGATCAGCCTCCTGCGAAGTTCTTTGACAAGAGCGGGTTCAGCTTCAGGTATGAGTCCGGAGGGTTGACCGGACTGGAGAGGCTCAACGCGTTTACGAGGATAGAGTTGGCCTTCCTAGGGAACCCGGAGCAGGTGGTGCAGACCAGGGGCGGGCTGATGAGTTCATACCAGAGGGCGCTTGACGACACGCTCGACTTGGAGGTGAGGACCAAGGAAGTGACCCCCGTCTGGATGGCACACGCTGGTATGACGAAGGATGTGTCAAGGGATGTGCCCGCCACTTTTGACTTGGAGGTCTACCTGCCGCACAGGGGCGACAAGGAGACGAGCGAATGGCTTGAGGTGGCGAACGCTTCAGTTCACTTCGACAAGTACGTTGAGTGGTACAACGTGAAGGAAAAGAAGGGAAGGGAGGTCTGGACAGGCTGTTCCGGGAACGGGCTGGAGAGGCTCGCGGTTTCGGTTCTAGCAAACCATGGCTTTGACTACGACGCCTGGCCCACAGGATTGAAGAGTCATATTGAGAAGTTGCCCGAGCCCTATAGGATGGTCACTTGGCCAAGGAGTCAGTGATATCCAACACCATTCTGATCGCGCTGAGAAGGTCGTCTAAGGTTTCGGACATGGACCGTGCTCCCCTCTCACATGAGATGCGTATCATGACGGAGTTGCCCTGAAGCTTCGAGCTGATCTTCAGTCCCTGCAACCTGAACTTCTCGTCCGGCTTCAGAGACCCGGCCAGTGTTTCCGCTCTAGCTCGGTCCTTCAGGTCGAACCTCAGCACTGCCCTTATTCTTTCCGAGTGTTTCTCCAACAATTTCCTCCACCTTCTCAAGGAATCTGCTCGTCTTCTTCCTCGGTATCGTGGCGCCGGCTGCAACGTTGTGACCTCCCCCTTGCCCTCCAGCCACCTTTGCAGCAACTTCCATCACCTGACCAGCGTTCACCCCTTTCTCGACTAGAACTGAGGATGCTCTGGATGACACTTTCACGTTGTCCTCGTCTTGGAGGCAAAGCGCGAGCAGTAGCTTGTCGTCGCTGTAGAGTATGCCCGTTGACAGTATTGTGATCAGGGGACTGAGCGTGTTCGACTTCAGCAATCCCTCGCCCCTCACCACTATCGTCGAACCGGACTCCACTATCGCTCCCGGCGTGGACAGAACCGTTCTGATGGCCTCCTGTATGAGTGAAGAGTATGACTGCGATACCTCCTCAGTCTCTTCCAGCACGCGTCCCCTGTACCCCATCACAAGTGCGAAAGCGAGGTCGAATCTCTCCGATCTGCCCAAGGAATTGAGCACGAACGAAAACTCCCTCGCGTCCCTTGTTGGTGACCACTTGTCCTCCTTTGTGAACGTGTACACCTTGCCTATGAAGGGAACGTCTGCGGGGAGTTTGACCCCCTTGCTCACCATAACTTGGAACAGGCCCGCGGCCAAGCGCTGTTTCTCGTCACCTGTCAGGTCGGAAAGCGATCTCAGCCTGTCGTCCTCCTTCAGTGGTATGTCGAGGGAATCGAGCAGCTTGTACGCGACCATCTCGTCTCCAGTAATGCCCGGGATCTGGAAGGAGTAGGTTCCGGACAGCGCCCTCGCCAAGGGTCTGGTTTCCCTTCCGAAGAAAACGAAATCTTCTTGGACTTCAACAGCACCCATCTCCTCGCCGCGGCCCACTATCAGGGAGTTCAGGCTTCTGAGTTCCCTGAGCTCGTTCTTGTCCTGCATGTCGGCCAGGGCTCCCGTGACCGCCACGACTGGCAGGAGCTCGACGCCTTTGCTGATGGAGTCCCCGACGAAGAACGCTGTGCCTGAGCCGGAGAGATCTTTCCCGCCGTCGAACCCGAACTCCATTGGGTTCAGGTACTGCACGTACCTCGTGTCCCCCTGTTTCCGGTGATGATCGATTATCGCGACTTTCCCCTTGAGACGTTCTGAGAGCATGTCCAGTTGACCGGCGCCCATGTCAGTAAGGACGACCGGCAGTTCGGATTGCTCGAGTGTCTGGATCGCGGAATCCGTGAGCGAATCTAGGAACCTGATCTTGAAGGACGAACCCTTTGAGGACAGTGCCAGCGCCATTGCTCCGGCAGCGCAGATGCCGTCTGCGTCCCAGTGCGACACGATCGAGACATCCCCCTCGTCGCACCAACGCACAATTGCTTCTGCGATTGCGTTGGCTTGATGCAGGAACCCCTCTGTCTCGCCCTCTAGATCCCCCGCGCTACTCATAACGCCAGTCAGCTGGGAGGATCCCCTTCTTCTTATAGTATTTCGCGAGCCTCCTGATCTTGGACTCCACCAGCTGAATGTTGTGGACATTGAGCCGGTCCGATCTATACTTTTCGGAGTGCCTCCTCATTGTCTGGGCCTTCTTGATGAGTAGGTTGAGATCTTCTGCCTGCATTGGGTCCTCTCCGGCTTCCTTCAGTATCTCTCCGACTGTCATGCCGGCTGCGCTCTTCACGGACGGTATTCCGTGCTTGTCCCTCAGTGTAACACCTATCGAACTCTTCGAGTGACCCTCTCTGGCTAGGCTTACCACTATTCTCTTCAGCTCTTCGGGAGGAGCCTGCACCCACTTCGGTTTCAGTCTGGCTGACGGTCTCTTCGAGCCGCTCTTCCCTCTCCTGTGGCTGTACATCCTAGCCATGTTTTTGGAAGGACATCGGTTTGGGCCCCGGTTAATAAAGCTCACCTGATTATTTCCGGGCGAGAGGAAAGGTAAGAGCCCATAGACTCAAGCGCTCTCGCTCTGTGTGAGGTCTTGCTCTTATCCTCAGCCCTCATCTCCGCATACGTGAGGTTCGAGCCCTCCGGGGCGAATATCGGGTCGAACCCGAAACCTCCGGTTCCCTTTGGGGGATCCGCGATCTCGCCCGAGACTTCCCCCTTGAACAGCAAGATGTCTGGATGAATGGATGGGCTGGTGAATCCTACCACCGACTTGAACGAAGCGCGCCTGTCAGACGAATTCCCCATCAGTCTCAGGATTCCTTGGATCCCTATGGTTGAGAACACGTAGGAGGAGAACACACCAGGGAAGCCGCCGAGAGAATGAACGAATAGTCCGGCGTCTTCGACGAACAGCGGAGACTTGAGAATGCCAAAGGCGGAATCCGCTGTCCTCCGGGAAACGTACTCCAAGGTGTCCGATTGCGGTTCGTCCACGTCTAAGTCCATCAAGCGCGGTTCAAGGCCGAACCTCTGCAGAATCAGGCGGGCCTCCTCGAACTTCCCTTTGTTTCCCGTCACGAACGCTATCGGGATCGTCTCTCTTCCTTCCTCCTGTATCTACCCCTACCTAGAACCAGTTTAAGTCGTTCGATCGTTTCCCTGCATCCGGGCGAACCTTCCTCAAGGTACCCGGATTCGAACTCTCTCCACAGTGATTCCCATTCTTCACCCATCAGTGACTTCAGCGCGCCCATCATCACGTTCAAGTCCTCGGCGAACCTCTCGACATCGTTGGTCCTCTCGCTAAGCCCGAAGTCCAGGAGCACCACCTCTCCGCCGCTCACCAAGAGGTTGGAGGTGGTCAAGTCTCCGTGGGATATCCCCTGAGTGTGCAACTTCCCTACGGCCAAACCCGCCGGTCGGACCCACGAGCTGTCGCCCTTCCTCAACAACTCGGTGAGAGTAGGGCCTTCGACGTACGACATCAGCATCGAGCCGGTCTTGGGGTTGAGGTAGTAGACGTACGGGGCTCTGACACCTGCCTGCTTGCACTCGTGCAACGACAGGGCTTCGCCCACAGTCCTGGAGATCCTCAACCCCTCGTCGAGCTCCGTGTTCCGGTATGCTTTGGGAAGCCTCTGCTTGAGCACGACTCGCCTGCCCATCCAAGCGCCGAGCCAGATCTTCGACTCGGCGCCCGAGTAGAGCACGCTCTCGGGCTCAAACCCCTCTGGGAAGTCTGACCTCATCCACCCTCCACCTGGACATCACGGTCGAGTCGTCGACAGAGAGCACGTCGCCGTGAGCAAAGGTGCCCAACCCGGTCAGGGCGATCATCACTCCATTGTCCGAGTAGAACTTCGCGGGATAGTCGAGGAACTTGGCCCCTCTGTCCTCACACATGACCTTCGCCATTTCCCTTAACCTCGAGTTGGCACCGACGCCTCCAGAGATGACCAGCTCGTCCTTCTCAAGGTACGCCATTGCCCTCTCGGACGCCTCAAGCAACATGGCGAAGCAGACCTCTTGGACCGAAAATGCGAGATCCTCAATGGGTTCCTTGCCGACGAGGGACTCAAGAGCGGTCAGGGTACCTGAAAGCGAGACGTTCATACCCTTGACGGAATACGGGAGCTGAATCAGCCTCTTTCCCTTGGCGGCCAGCTCCATCACGACCGGCCCTCCGGGAAAGCCCACCCCAACGACCCTAGCGAACGAATCGAGCATGTTCCCAAGCGCAATATCCTCGGTCTCACCGAAGATCACGTACCTCTGATCTACTTCACCGATCACTTGGGTGTTGCCGCCAGAGACGTAGAGGAAGACCGGGTCCAGAGCTCCCGACATTTGCCTCGCCAGCTCGAGGTGTGCAACCGCGTGGTTCACTCCCACCAAAGGTCTGTTTAGGAAGAGGCTCAGGGCCCTTGCTGCCGTGGCGCCGACCCTGAGGCACGGACCCAAGCCAGGACCCCTTGAGAAAGCCACAACATCTATTTCTGATGGTGCGATCCCCGCCTCGCCGACGGTCCGCGAGATGACCGACGAGGCAACCTCGTAGTGATGTCTGGACGCGTCACGTGGGTGTATGCCGCCTGTCCTTGTCTTGTAGGACTCCCGCACATCAGACAGAATCCTGCCGCCTTCTTCGACTACCGAGCCCGCAAAGGTGTGGGCGGTGGACTCCAACCCAAGGACAAACAACTAGACGTACTCGGTGTAGTAACAGTGGCCGCAGTAATACCTCTTCTTTCCCTGCACGTGCAACGCCATGAAGCCGCCACATCTCGGGCACTTCTTCTTCAGTCGGCTGATCTCGCCTTTCTCGGCGTCTATCTTGTAGTACTGCCAGGCGCCTCTCGTTGCCTTCTCCTTAGCCTTCGGCTTCTCACTAGCCTGAGCCTTCGACTTCTCACTAGCTTGGGGTTTCTCGCTCACTTCTTGGCACCCCCTGGCGTTCCGCTCTTGGCAGCCTTGGCCTCCATTCTGGCCTTCTTCAGCTGTTCAAGTGCCTGTTTCTTCTGCTCCATCTCAAGGTTGGCGATCATCACGTGCTTCGGCTCCCACTTCTTCACCTCCTCCTCCGACTGATAGACATGGGCCAGGCCTCTCACTTCCTGCGTGCCAGTGCGGTGGATTAACTTCACCACAACGGTCCCGCCTGAGTCGAAGCCACCCTTCGCGGTCACCAGCTTTCTGACCTCTGACACCGTCGGAGTGGGACCGGGCTTCTCGAGAGTGACTACAAAATCCACGTCCTTCCTGCCGATCAGCTTCCTCTCGGAGGCCTCGGAGATCTCGACTTTCATTGGACGTGCTCGCCGCGCAGGGGTGGGATTAATTGCTTTCGGCCTCAACCCTCGGAATTGAGTTCAGGAGCTCCGAGTTCCTCTTCTTGGCCCCTGCGTCCACCCTCACCACCACTGCGCCCTCCCCCGGTTGGCCGTAGACGACCAAGTCTCCCTCCCTTGACAGGTCTATCGCGAACAGCGTGAGCAGATCCTCCTCACCCTCCACGACAACGATCGCGCCGGCACCGACGGACAGGGCGCCTCTCATGACTTCAAGGGCGCTCGGGTTCAAGTATCCTCTCGGGTTCCTCACTCTGAAAACCTTCCCCTTGATCCACCCCGGGATCGCCACGGCCCTCCTTCGAACTCTGGCGTCCACCACTGCTACCTCGAACGGTATTCGACCCCGCATCAAAGTCGAGGTCACGGCGTCGCCCACGCAGAAGGAGACGCGAGCGCCAGCGAGGAGGAAACTCTCTCTCAGGATCGCCGGGAGCACCCCGCTGGGTTTGGCGATCAGTTCCCCGAGCGGCCTGGACACTAAGCGCCTCTGTTCCGCGGTGGGGCGAAGCATTGTGACCTTGCGTTCATCTTGCCTTGATGGCGTACCTGCCAACTTTCTTTGCGCCTATCAGCTTCGCGAGTGAGGACCTCTCTGGATCGAGTATGAAGATCACGCCCGACCAATCGGTGGTGAAGTCCTTGGAGCCGCAGTTCGGGCAGACATGCTCATCCACTATGAACTTGCACTGCAAGCAAGCTCTTTCCTTCATGCCGTGGCACCTGCCGCCAGCTTCTTCAGGTCTTGTGTTATCCAGTCCTCCTTGCCGAGGAAGGGTTGCCTAGTCGTGACGCCAACCCTGTCTCCTCCGCCTGCCCCTCCGATGGAGACAGCTGTGACCCTCAGCCTTATCCAGTCGCCGACCGAGAGCACTCGACTGGACTTCCTTCCGACGAGCGTAGCCTGTTCCTTGTTGAAGTCAACGTAGTCATCCAGTATTGAGCTGACGTGAAGCAGGGCTTCGAACGGCCCTATTCTGACGAAGGCGCCGTATTCCTCTATCTCCACTACCTTGCCCAACATCACTTCTTGGACCTCCGGGAGGAAGGTGAGCACCCTGAATGAAACGTTGTGGTAGGAACCTCCTTCGCCCGGGGCGATCTTTCCCATGTAGTCAAACTTGAAGTCGACGACGCACACGACGAACCCCAGGTCATCGAAGACCATCCCCTCGTACTTGTCCTCCAATAGCCTCCTGACCGACTCTTGGATGGGACTCCCGTACATGTCAGGAGGGACCTTTATCACATCCTCTAGGGAGAGTAGCCTAAACAACCGACCCCGAGGGAAAGATTCCCTCTATTCTTATTCTTTTTCCCTTTGAGACGAAGACTACCGGGATTCTCCTTTTCCTCAGCTCCTTCCTCAGGACGGAGTCGGCGGTGGCGACTGCTGCGCCAAGTTCCCCGGCCAAGGACACTATCTGCTCGTCTGTGCCGGTCGCGTCCGAGTGCAGAACCCTCAGGTTTCTGGAGAAGGCGAGCGCCTTCTCGGCTGCCATGGACAGGGACGGACTTCTCCCTCGACGAATGGACTCAAGCTCCCTCACGGTGCCGTCTGTGACGGCAAAGGTGACAGGGGCCAAGACCATCTCCTGTATGCCCCTGACGAAGTCCACACCCGTCTGGAAGGGATAGATCAGGGCGCTCGTGTCAAGTATCACCAGAACGGCACCCTTCGGCCCGCTCACGCTACCATCCCGTGCCCTATCAGGCGCCATCTTCGCTCCATCTGCCTGCTGACGGCGACCCTCTGACCAGGCTCCGCAACCACTGGAACAACTAGTTCCAGCTCCACGATTCCGCCCTTCTTGGAGGCGACTGTACCTCTCGTCAGGCCGACCCCGACGTTCAGGTTCAGCTGTTCCCCCATGGAAATCGGCTTGACCTCCTGTAGGTCCACGGTGCCGAGCAACCTCTCGAACAAGCTCAGCTCGAGCTTGATCGTCTTCACCACTGGCGGAGGCTTGTCGGCTCGGGTCAGTACTGACCCGGAAAGCCTGTCGTTCTTGGTGAGTGAAGGATCCAGCCCGGTCCCCACAGCAACGAGACCTCCCGAGTCGGCCTCCTGCACGAGGGTACCATCGAACATCAGGGAGTCAGCCCTGCAGCGGATCGGCTGGCTCGAGAAGTTCCCGGCCTGCCCCGTTATCAGACCTGGGCTGATCATGATCTGATCGCCCACCTTGATCTTGCCTTGGAGTATGGACCCACCCACCACGCCTCCTCTTAGCTCCGCCATGGGAGTACCCGGTCTGTTTATGTCGAAGGATCTGATGATGGGCATCTTCAGCGGGGCGTTCAGGTCTCTGACCGGAGTCGGGAAGTCCTTCTCCATTCTATACAGGAGGACATCGATGTTCAAAAGCCTCTGAGCCGAAACCGGGATGATCGGAATTTCTGAGTATCCGGCTTCCCTAAGGAAGTGCACTATCTCCTTGTAGTTCTCTATCGCCCTCTCCTTGCTCACCAGGTCTATCTTGCTCTGGACCACGATCATCTTGTTCAGCCCGAGCACCTTCGCTGCGTAGAGGTGCTCCCTGGTCTGAGGTTGAGGGCAAGGCTCGTCGGCTGATATGACCAGGAGCGCAGCGTCTATCACGGCCGCGCCGCTGAGCATGGTTGTCATCAGGACCTCGTGGCCCGGCGCGTCCACGAAGGAGACACTTCTGACGTATTCGCATTTGTGGCCCTTTGGACAGTTGTTCTTCGTGAAGAAGACGTAGGGTGGCTCGCAAGTTGTGCAGCGGAATACGCTGGTGGAAGCGTATCCCAGCTTTATCGTGATGTTCCTCGCGAGCTCCTTGCTGTGCCTGCTCGTGAGCACACCGGTGATAGCCTTGACGAGAGTCGTCTTACCGTGGTCCACGTGTCCTATGGTGCCGATGTTGATCTCCGGCTTCCTCACGACATCCTTTGCTTTGCTCATCTCACTCTGTGCTTACGAGGTTAACTTGAGCTGTCTCCTCTGATATAGTTTCTCCCCTGAGGGTGACCCGGAGCCTTTCCCCCTTCTTGGCCCGCCTCGCGCCCATGCCCTTGGTTAGCAACGTTCTCTTCTGGACGGCACCGTGTATGCCCCTGAACATTGGAAACCCGGACGTGTCGCTCCCTCCCGATATCCTGTACTTGCCTTCCTTCTTGCCTATCACAGAACCGTCTATTACGTCTCCTATCTTCAGGCCGATCAGTCGAGCTGCCTCGTTTCCCTCAAGGGTGAGGGTCTCGCTCTTCCCCCCCTTCTTGTTAACGATATCGATTTTTATTCTGGGAGACAACTAACGCCGTCGAGCCAGTCAAGGGCGTTAAAAAGGCTTGTTCTGTTAACTCTCAGGCGCGTGGAGGTTAAGAGTGAACTAACCCCGTTCCATCGTGCGAGGTGGGAAGGCATCAAGGTGGTTTATGTCGATCCGCGGAGGACTTCCTCCAGCTGCGCGATATGTGGTCGCACGACAACCGAATGCGCAGGGAGAAAGGTCTGGTGTGCGCATTGCCGCACGCTTGTGGATCGAGACGTGAACGGGGCTAGGACATCCTAGCTAGAGGGATGAGGTTCGTCCCAATCGCCCTGCCAGGTGAAGGGATGAAGCAGCCAAAAGATGCTGACTCGATGGCAGCGGAGTTGACTCAGAGGTGATGAGCCGAAGAGTTGACAGAACCAAAAGGCTACTCTTCTCGCCCGACTTCTCCCCAGTATCCCCAGTAAGGCTCAGTCTTCTTCTTTATCGCTCCGATCTCTTCCAGCGCCTGCTGGAGATCCGGAGTGGCCAGTGACGACGGAGCTGTCTTGATCTCGTGAGCGTCAGACGAAGGGACATCAACGTAGAGAATCTGTCCTTCTCGAACGTTCCTGCCCACTGTGGCATCCGCCACCGAGACGGAGACCTCGTCACCTGTCCTCGCCTCCTTCGACGCCTCGTCCTTCAGCCGAATCGACTGGACGTGTCCGATGGGTTCTCCTTCGGAATTGAGCAACTTGGCTCCATCCCTCAGTATGCCTCTCTCCACTCGCACGCCGAAGATCGCGGGCTTGCTCCTCCTGAATACGTAACCGGGCAGCACCAGCAACGTCGCGGGCGTCTGTATTCTGGAGAACCTCTCCGCATCCGTCGACTTCTCGTATTCTTCCTTCCACCGGGCATAGTCCTCCGTCAAACCGTAGATTATGTCTCCGGTGAATATCCTAACACCCAGATCTCTGGCCGATGACTCAGCCTCCTGAGCTACCTTCACGTTGAACGCCAGCAACACCCTGTTCGTCGCACTCGAAGAGGCAGTGGAGGCTTCCACCACATCTTTCCTCGACACCGGTCCGATGTCAGCGGTCCTGACCTTGATGTTCACCTTCTGGAGTTCGAGGACCAACGCCTCAAGGGGCCCCAGTGCGTCGGCTTTCACGATCAGGCCCTCGATATCCCTTCTGAACAGGAACGTTGAGTACTCCTTGGACAGCTCATCGAGAGCTTCCTTCTGCTCGGATTGGGAGTTGGCCACTATCAGGCTGGAGCCGGCGAGCGCCCCTTCGAGATCCGGAGCTCCCAGCTTCACACCCGCCGAGGCGCGACAGCTGTTGACCTGGCTGAACTTGTCCCTCGGATCGCGCATATCGTCCAGCGGCTTCGGGACGAGGATAGCCCTCACCTTCGTGATGATCGGGCCGGAGGATCCGGACAGGACTACCGTGTCATTGACTGACAACTCGCCATCATACAAGATGACGTTGAGAGTCGGCCCCATCCCGACTTCCTTCCTGACCTCGAGCACTGCTCCCCTCCCTCTCTTGGACTTCACAGCCAAAGAATCGGACAGGTAGCTCTGGATCATTCCTGACATGACCGCTATCATCTCGGCCACGCCCTCGCCCGTCTTGGCACTGAGTGGGATGACCGGCGCCTTGCCCTTGAACTCCCTGATGTTGTAGAACAGGTCCGCGTTGGTCCCCAGCCTCGACAGTCCTCCGACTATCTCGTACAGTTTACCCTCCAGCGCCCTGCGAACTTGCTGGTCTTGATTCTTCATCGACCTCAGGATGGACTGCGTGTTCTGGGGGACCCAGCCCTTCAACAAATCCACCTTGTTCGCGGCGACCACAAAGGGCGTGCCCCTAGTGTTGAGTATCTCGACTGACTCTATTGTCTGGGGCATGACTCCAGCGGTCACGTCCACGACCAAGATGGCGAAGTCGGCTATCGAGCCTCCCCTTTTCCTGAGGTTCATGAAAGCTTGGTGGCCAGGCGTGTCTATGACCAGAAGGCCCGGTATCTTGAGCCTAGTCCCGACCTCTATTCCCTCGATGCCCTTCACCACGTCGAGGATCGTGTCCAAGGGTAAGTAGGAGGCTCCCACGTGTTGGGTGATCCCTCCCGCTTCCCTCTTCGCGACCAGCGTCCCCCTGATCTTGTCTAGGAGAGAAGTCTTGCCGTGATCCACTTAGCCCCCTCTAGGGTGTGGCCTAGAACCACGACTATCGGCTCCCTTAGGTACAGGATTTGGCTCACCTCGAAAACGCCCGGTGAATCCCCTTAGCTCTAATAAAGGTAATCTGAAAGCGGGTGATCCCAGTCCACGATCTCTTCGTCCCTGAACAGGATGTGAATCTCCTCCTCTGCTCTCTCGGCCGAGTCGGCCGCGTGGACGAGGTTCTTTCTGACCGAAACGGCGAAGTCCCCCCTTATGGTGCCGGGAGCCGCCTCCGCGAAGTTGGTCGCGCCGAGCATCGAACGCACGATGGATACCGCGCTTGGGCCCTTCACGACCATCGCGACCAGCGGACCTCTTGACATGAAATCCATCAACCCTTGGTAGAAAGGCTTGCCCTTGTGCATCGAATAGAGGCGCTCCAGCTTGGTCTTGTCCGGAGACATCATCTTGAGTGCGATGATCTTGAGCCCCTTTCTCTCGATCTTGCCCACGATCTTCCCGATGTAACCCCTAACGGCTGCGTCAGGCTTCAGCAGCACTAGACTTCTTTCTACCTGAGACAGATTTGATCACCCACTTCACCTTCCTCGGGTTTCTCTTGAGCTTAAGAGAGTTCTTCCTGCACTTGGAGCTGCAGAACCACAATACCGATCCATCGTTTCGCGCCCAGAGAAGCCCTGTTCCGGGTTCGATTCCTCGGCCACAGAACGAACATCTCCTCTCTCCGGGCATCTACCTCAGCCTCCGCGCTTCCCTCTCGTCGTCCCTGAGCACCAGGTTCTCTCCAACCCGTACCGGCCCCCTTATGTTCCTGAGAATGACTCTACCCTTGTTCCTGCCGGTCTGTATTCTGACTCTGGCTTGGATGACCTCACCTGTCGCTCCGCCCCTTCTGGTCAGCTCAACGACTTCACCGATTATGTCTCCCTCCGAACTCAAGGGCGATCACCCATACCTTCCTACGCACCTGACCTGAGCTCTTTGATCTTCCCGACCAGCTCGTTCAGTTGCTTGACTCCTTCTCCGGGGTCTTCTATTGTCACGCTTGAGGCTCCAACAGGCAGTCCAACCTGGCTTCCGAGCGTCTTCTTGTCCGGCACCACGATGTACGGGGTATTCCTGTCCTTGCAGAGGAGCGGAATGTGCAGGATGATCTCGACCGGGTCGACGTTCTCGGCGATGAGCGCCAACTTGGCCAAGCCTCTTTCAATGGACTTTGTGGTCTCATTGGTGCCTTTCCTCACCTTGCCAGTCTGGGCGGCCAGCTTGAGCACCTCGAGCGCCTGACCTTGTAGCGCTTCTGGAGCTTCATACTCTGCTGTTGTTACCTTTCCCATACCAGACACCTCGACGGTTGGCCCGTTACCGAATCACTCTTACTTAAAGTTACTGTCAGCTGGAAATAGTCAGAACCGAGAATACAACTTGTGCTTCTTGCCTCATCCCGCAGAGCGACAGCGCGGGCATTAACGGTGAGAGAAAACGGCGGAGATCTCTTCCGCTTGAACCGTCTCAAGTTTGACGAAACCCACTCTCATGAGTTGCACGAGTTCGCCCTCTTTCTCCTTGCTGAGGTTCGACTCTCCCATCCCCTTGAGCCAAGTCGCGTCCGGCATCAACAGTGTCGTCGGGACCGCCGAAGCCTCTGGCACCCACTGTATGATCTTCATGCCTCTGTCAGAGATAGGCCCTGCGGACATACCTTCGAAATCGGCGGCCGCTTGATTCTCCCTTCTGGTGCCGAGCTTGACGTTGAACAGACCCATTAGTCTGACCGAGTCTCCACTGGAGGCGGTCGACATGTCCTCTGACGAGACCAGCAGGCGCATCTCCCCCTGAGCTGTACGGATGGCTATCTTTCGCTCCCCGAGTTCTTTGTTCGTGGGGTGATTCGGAAGGATCACACACTCCATGGGTGGCGCTCCTCTCACAACCAAGCTCACGGGGTTCGCTACGAAGAAGAACCGCTTGACACTTCCGTCCACTCGTGCCCTGTTAGCGGAGCTGAGGTTGTCCCACTTTATCGTTGCCTCCACCGGCTTCGCGCCCAGGTCCAAGATCGTCTCTCTGATGACCTCAGGCAGTATCCCCCTTCTCCTGAGCGACTTCAGAGTGCCGAGTCTGGGATCGTCCATTCCGAGGTAGGAACCCTCCTTCAACCCGGCCATTATCCTAGACTTGCTCAGAACCGAGCCCTCGAGTTTCACCCTCCCTATTGTCACGGTTGTGGGCACCTTCCAACCGAAATGCTTGAAGACGTACAGCTGTCTTGCCTCGTTCGTCAGGTGCTCCTTCGCCCGCACTATGTGGGTTATCCCCATCTCGTGGTCGTCAACCGCAGCAGACCAGTTGTACAACGGCCACACCTTGTACTTCGAGCCTACCCTCGGGTGAGGTGCATCATCGATCCTCAGGGCCGGCCAGTCCCGGATGGCGGGGTTAGGGTGAGAAATATCCGTCTTGACTCTGACAACCGCTTCGCCGCTCCTCAGCTTGCCTGACAGCATGTCGCTCAAGAGTTCAAGGTTCCTGGCCGAGGTTTGTCCTCTGTGGGGACAAGGCTCCTTCCTCTTCATGTGAACTCTGAACCCCTCGCGGTCGCACAGGCACACGTACGCACCGCCGGTTTGAATGATCTCCTTGGCTTTCGAGTAGTAGAGTTCAAGCCTGTCTGACTGGTAGTAGACTTCGTCCACGTTCACGCCAAGCCAGTTCAGGTCCTCGAAGACCCAGCCGTATGCCTCCGGTAGCGGCGGCTTCACTGAAGGAGACGTGTCCTCGAACCTGAGCACGAACCTGCCCTTGTACTTCTTCGCGAAGAAGTCGCAAAGCAGTGCCGGCCTGGCGTTCCCCAGGGTCAGCGGGCCGTCGGGATTCGGTGCGAACCTCAGGACGTATCCCGGAAGTCCTGGGTTTGGTGTCAGCTCAAGCTCGGAAGGGGCGGCCCTCCGTATTGCGACAGGCGGGGCCTCACCCAGCTGATCGAGTTCTCTCTGGATCTCCTCCTTGGTTAGTGAGTTGACCTCGTCACAGATGTTCGCTATGAGCGGCATGAACTCCTTGATGGAGCCCGCCAGTTCTGGTCTCCTCGCCAGGAGGTGACCTGACACCACGCCCGGCGAGGTTTTCCCGAATCGGCTGGCGTTCTGCAGCGCCAAGTGTCTCGCGAGCGCTGCTATCTCTGATGTGTCCGTCAACGCGCCGAGTACCTCTCAACATTAAGCTTCCTCGACTTGGCCCATGTGTACAGGTTCCCGGTTATCACTGCCGGCTTCCTCCTCAAGGAATCTACGCTGTCCGCACCGACCAAGAACATCGCAACCCTCATCTCTTTTGAGAGGCCTCGGATCCAGCTGATCGCGGAAGATGAGCCACCCTTGACGACCCGCTCCAAGATCGGCCTCGCAACGGCCACGTAGTCCGCACCCAAGACCAAAGCTTTTGCAGCGTCGAGGCCATTCCTTATTCCACCTGAAGCTATGACCTTCACCCCTGGTACCGAGGTAGCTTCCATGATGCTCGCCGCTGTGGGGATTCCCCAGTCCGAGTAGAGCCTTCCGAGCGATGTCCTCTCCTCGTCCCCGGCCTCAATTGCCCTTCTCGTCTCGATCGAGGCAAAGCTCGTTCCCCCTCCTCCGGCCACATCGACGAACTTGAACCCCATCTCCTTAAAGGATCTGGCTGCTTCCTTCGAGATGCCGGCCCCGGTCTCCTTTGCGATGCATGGAACCCGGAGACCTCTCACGACGCGCTTGATGGCAGACCTCACCCCTTTCATTCGCGTCTCGCCCTCGGGCATTATTGCCTCCTGCACCCTGTTGAAGTGGATCGCAAGAGCATTAGCACTCACAATGTCGACGGCCTTCTTGGCCGTCTCGAGGCCTCCGCTGACGAGTTGCTGAGCCCCTATGTTCGATATGATGGGCGCTGAAGGGGCTATTTTCCTGACTATGGAGAACGTTAGTCTGAGCCCGTCGTTCTCGAGCCCAGCCCTTACGCTCCCCACCCCGATCGGCAGGTGCTCGGACTTGGCAGTCAGAGCCAGTTCCCTGTTTATTCCGAGCGCCCCCTCGAACCCACCGGTCATACATGAGATGAGCAGAGGCATTGAGATCTCCTTTCCCAAGAACTTGGTGCTCAGGTCGATATCGTCCATGTTGAGATCGGAAAGGGGATCGTTGATCAGATGGACTTGATCGAAGGCGATCGGTTGGGTACCAGAATCCTGTCCTGACTCGATCGCAATCCGAACGTGGTCACCTTTCCTGCTTTCCAGAGGAAGCCAACACCCCCTACCAAACCACCTCAGTGCCCCTAAAGGGTTTCCCCGAGATTGCGTTGAGTAGCCTGTTCGGCCTGAAGGGACAGAGGAAGAGGACAGGGATGCCTCCCTTCACCACGGGCTCGAGTTCCTTCAGCTTTGCCCCGAGGCCGCCCGTCACGTCTATCCTTCCCTCTTCGGAAGGCCACAACAGACGATCGTAGGGTTCGCTGAGCTTCACGCGAGTCAGCAGCTTAGAGTCTGGGCCGATGACTCCATCCTGATCCATGCACATCACCAACTTCTCAGCACCGAACGAGATGGCTAGCCTTGACGCCAGCGTGTCGCCAGAGACTATGCCGATGTTGCCGTTCTCTCCAAACACAACATCCCCTTTGAGCAGCGGGGAGAAGCCCAAATCAAGGGCCAACCTGATGTTTGACTCATCGAGCTTGAACTCACCATCATTGGCAGACCTCCCGACAGCGTGCGTTGGCAGGGTGACCGCCGGTACCCCCTTCTCGACCAGATGAGAGGCGATCCTCGTCGAAAGCTTGTCCATCTCCAAGAGGACATACGAGGAATCCATCGGTTTGACCTTCTCATTGCTCAACAGGTTCAGCTTGTCAGCCAGGTAGTGACCTACGGAGCCACCACCGTGTATGATGATCAGGTCCGTCCTGCCGGTCTGCGCGAGCTCGCTTGCCATCCCCGCGATCACGTCATCCCTGACCTTGAACGGCACCATCTTGTCCGTGACGACGCTGCCGCCCAGCTTCAGCACGACCGGCCTCAACTCATCCACCCTCTAGCTCCATCCCGTGAGAACTTGGCCGGGAACGACTTGAACCCGATCTGGTCCATTCTGTGAACGACCTTGGACACGAGATCGGGTCGAGCCAGCGCTATTGCCGATCCTCCTCCACCTGCTCCTGTGAGTTTCGCCCCGAGCGCCCCTGCCATTATGGACTCTGCAACAATCCTGTCCAGCGGAGGAACCGAGACGCCGAAACAGGAGAGCACACAGTGGTTTGCGGTCATGAGACGACCGACGAGGTCCAGATCCATTCCCCCGAGGGCGGCCTCCATCTTGCCGGTTATCGAGCCCATCGCCTCAAGCAGTCTCCTCTTCTCCTCTCCGCCTGATTCCAAGCCTGACCTGAACTTCTCCACCATGTCTCCGGTATTCCTCTCAAGACCCGTGTTGACGACCACCAGCGGAAGATCGGCACCGGTCTCAATGCGCCTTGACTCTCCACCCTTGATGTATCTCATCGCCCCGCCTGAGACAGCGATCTCAACATCGACGCCACTCGGCCTACCGTGGACCAGTTTCTCACCCACCATTGCTGCGTCGACGAGTTGAGCCTTTGAGGGTTCAATGCCGACGGCCCGGAACGCGGCTAGCGCCGTCGAAACGAAGGCCGATGCTGACGAACCCATTCCCGCTGCGACTGGAACCTCACCGAAAGTCTCAGCTGTCAGCCCAGACCTGCAGCCACAGGTCTCGAGTACATGCCTTGCAACCTCAAGGGCCGGCAAGAGCCTCCGCTCCCCTTTGAAGTCGCCAGAACCTAGATTGTACTCAGCCAAGCCAAGATGGCCGGAGGAAATCCGAATGACAGTGTCGTCAGTGAGGCGGGCCTCGGCTCGCACCTTGGGTTCCACTGCCAGGACTATCGCAGGGTAGCCGTATACTACTGAGTGCTCCCCTGACAATATGATCTTGGTCGGGGCCTCAGCTGAACAGATTCCACCCCTCATCTCAGTCACCATCGAGGTCGCCGAGCAACTGGGCGGGTTGAACGAAGGTCCAGCATATTTAATGGTTGTAAGTGGCATTCGATCTATCTGGCCGCAGAACCTGGCTGTCGATGGCTATCGGTTGACTGAACCCTTCTTGAACGCGACCGCGGAATAGCCCACGACCGCAGAGTTGTCGCCGGTGATATCTCCGCTGGTGTAATAACCCAGCACCTCTCCCTTCTCGGCACCGAGTTTCTTGGCTGCGACCATGCACGACAATACCGGCCCTAGACCGCAGAGAGACTCCAGCTCGTTGGCCATTTCCCAGGTCTTCTCTTCGTCAAGCGCCCTGATCTGTTCGAGCGTCTTCTTGTCCCGCTCGGAGGCCACTTCTGCTGGCATGTAGTGGGTCATGTCGCTTGAGGCCACAAGCAACGCGTTCCGTCCGGACAGCGAATCCGCCATCGACGAGCCCAGCTCCTTGGCCACTCTGAGGTCGTACATCCAGACGGATATCGGGACTATCTTGAAAGGATTGTCCTTGAAGACATACTGCAGGAACGGCAACTGTATCTCCAGGGAGTGTTCGGAGCGATGGGCGGTTTCATCAAGGTCAGCTATTCCGGATCGCTTTGATATCTCCTTCGCAATCTCCAAGTCAACCTCGACTTCGCCCAACGGGGTGCTCCAACTGTCGGACGGCGAGATGGCTATGCCTGAGCCGACCCCACGGTGATTTGGCCCGAGGAGCACGACCACGTCCCTGGGTCCGTTTGTGGCAACCTCGTAGTACGCTAGTGCGGCGGCTTGGCCAGAGTAGAGGTAGCCGGCATGAGGTGAGAGGACCCCGACCAAATCATCGTTTCGTTCTCCGAGCTTGGGTAATCGACCGGGGCCATGCGGACCTAGGAACAGCTCTTCGATCTGATGCCACAATGACTCCCTTGACCCTGCGTACCAACTACCGGCAAAGACAGCCCTGCGTGTTGCTCTACTCGGCAACCTCCACCTCCTCCACCGGATACTCGAAGGCGGAGGCTGGCTCCGGCAGATCCCCCTTTGGTGAGATCGTGCCCCTCAGTCGACTGATATCTCGAGCCAGTATCCAGAAGATCAGTGCAAGTGACTTCCTACCCTTGTTGTTTGCCGGAATTATGAGGTCGATGTTCTCGCAAGAGTTGTCTGTGTCGCACAATGCTATGACGGGCACCCTCACGAGCGAAGCTTCCACTATCGCTTTCTCGTCAACCTTGGGATCCGCCACAAACAACAGAGAGGCGGGCCAGTAGTAGCTGACCACAGGGTTGGAGAATATCCCAGGCGGGAATCGCCTGACTATCGGCTTGAAGTTCGTGTACTCACAGAACTTCTCCACCGGCTTTGCGCCGTACTCCTTGCTCGACACTATGACGACCCTGGAGGTGTCTTGCTGCCTAGCAAGTGCCTTTGCCGCCACCCTGAGCTTGAGGTCTAGTTTGTCCACGTCTATCAGGTTCAGGCCGTCGGCTACCTGCACCTTCACGAACTGTTTCATCTCTTTCGCTGCTACCTTTGTGCCTATGTGGACGCCCGCGTTGATGTAGTCAGTCGGTGGCACCAGTAAATCTTTGCCCGTGCTCATCTGGAACTCTGCCAACTTACCTCTTCACCCCCCCTGAATAGGCCAGTACCTCATCTATGTACTCACGGGCTGAGACTATCATCCTCCTGCAACAGACCCTCTTGAGTCCTAGCGAGTCCAACACGGCCTGCGGATCCTCGCCCTTCTCCTTCGTCCTGACGAGGAACTCCTTGTACTTGTCCCCTATCACCTTGCCACACGTAAAGCACCTAACAGGCATAATCATCACACATCACCTGTAGCTCTTCTGGAACCTCCTTCTGGCCCCTGGCCCCCCGAACTTCTTGGGCTCCTTCGCCCTTGGGTCCCCCGAGAGTATGTGCTGGTCATATGAGACAAGGGTCTTTCTGACTGTGGCTGACCTCGTCCACTTCACTATCCCATTCGCCAGGGTCACCATGACCGCCCTGGCCTGAGAACTCCAACCTCCTCCGTCCACCCTGATCTGCACGTTCACCTCCTTGAACCTATCAGGTAGCAACTTCATCGGCAAAGTGGAAACCCCGGTCTGTATCTTGTTCCCCCAGTTCTGTATGGGTATCGAGTTCACTCTGATCACTCCATTGCCCGGTTTGAACGTAGCCCTGGCTGAGGAGGATTTGATCCTAGCGGAGACGACAAGGGGGAGCTTCCTAGCTGGTGGCAACTTTCTAGTGATCACCTACCTTGACTGCGGAACCTGTCGGATATCTCCTGCAGCTTGACGTACTTGTGGCTCAACTTCGTCGCGCTTGTCCCCTCGAGAACCAATCGTTCGCCTTCAATGGCCTCCGGCATTCCCAAGTAGACCCTGAGCCTCTTGAAGGCCTCTCGGCCCTTCGGCTTCCTGTGCGGCAACATACCGCGTATGATGCGCCTCATCATCATGTCAGGCCGTGAGAAGTGTCTGGGCGTGTTCTTCGGGTTGACTGCGCTCCTCACGTTGCCGAATTCTTGAATCTCCCTGAGGGTCGCGGTTTTCGTGCCTGAGATCACGGCCCCCTCTGCTTTCACAATCACCACCTTCTTCCCGTCCAATAGCATCTTCGCGACCATACTGGAAAGCCTGCCGACCACTTGATTGTCCGCGTTCACTATCACAGTCGGTGATTCAGGCAATTATCCTCACCCCTTTGCCGTCCGGTTTCCTCTTTGCCAGTTCATTGAGGCTCAGCGCCTTCCCGCCAGCGTCCTGTATCGCCTTCGCGGAGCTGAGGGAGAAGTGCATTGCAGCAACTGTCAAGGGATGGTCAACCCTTCCGCCTCCGAGGACCTTTCCCGGAACCGCGACTGTCTCTCCGCTGATCGTGAGCCTGTTCAGCCTATCTAGGTTTACCACGGGGAAGTGACTCCTAGGGCCCCAGACGGTCTCGGATAGCGCTGTCCATATCTCGGCCTTCTTTCCGGCCTTCCTGAGTTCCAGGCTCAGATCCCTTCTCCTTTGAGACGTTCGCGCCTTGGGCAACTGTCAGTTTGCCTCCCCGAGTTCTGACTTGATGCTATTGAACCTTTCTTTCATGATGTCGAAGGCCTCGGAGACTATCCTGCCAGCCGGGACGGCCCCTGTGGACTCTACGGTGAAGAGCGCTGTGTCGAGGATCTCCGACATCTTGACAGACGGAGGATCGGACGGGCAGACCTTGATGCAGTCACCGCACTGGGTGCACTGATCGGGATCAATCACCGCTATCTTGCCCTTCTCCAGCCTTATGACACCTTTGGGGCAGGACTCAACGCACTTAGCACAGGCATCACACCTCTTGAGATCTATCTCTATCACTAGCTGAAACTTGTAATAAACCGTGGATACTGGCTGGAACTTGGCGTGTGTTCGCCCTATTCCCAGCACCGCATACGCCTCAAGCTTGAGCCTCTTGCCGGGAGCCAGCTTCGTGATCGTGATGTTCGGCGTGACGGGCTTGACAGCCGGGTCGTCGCTGACCAATTGTCCGGAGGTCACCTCGAGGACTTCGTCCTTGGCTTGCAGGTCGATCGTGAGAGTCGCCCTGGACCGCTGTTCTTCACGCTTCGTGTCAGCGTCCTTCGGAAAAACGTACTTGCTCTGCGGCGTGGTCAACGGGATCATCGCCAAGACGTGGGCGATGTGCTCGTCGCTCATTGGGCTCTCGTTCTCTATGAAGACAACATCTTCCACTGCAAGCGTCGGAACCTCAGCAAGAATAACCCTACGCAGGCAGTTGGCGAGCGACGGGCTCGTGCCGCTCCACTTGAACCTGAGTTCCTCATCCGAACCTGATGTAACGGATAATCTCATCGAAACGAGCCGTGCGGCTCAACTTGTTATAAACGTTAGCTCCGCTGGTTCTGTTGACTCTCCGGCCCGTGGGGGTTAAGAGTGAACTAACCCTATTCGATCGTGCGAGCATTAAAAGCCGTCAAGCAGAACTACCCCCCTTCCGAACCCGTTCTGGTTCTGCTGGAGAGCTTCCGGTCTATGGTGAACGACTGCATAGGGATCGGACTCAAGGAAGGCGTCACAAGCCTCAAGGCCCTGTCGCTGGTAGCGTACCGCCAGCTCCATGACTACGATGTTCCTTCCTACTACAAGCTCTGCGCCATCAGCGCCGCGACAGGCATCCTCAGGAACTACAGAAAGGCGTTGAGACGAAACCCTGCGCCAGAACCCCTCATGCTAGACAACTGATGCTCACAACGTGCTACGGCTTCAAGATCAAGGATGGCTTCTTGGGATTGCCCATCAAGCCCAGAGAGTTCACGAACATACTCCTCAATTCTCACACCCGAGAGGTCCTGTCCTGCCCAGGCCTGACCACGAGGTCCGTCTGTTTGACTGCTCGCACGGTCAGCATCACATTCTCGAAAGAGACGGCCGAGATCAGGCCAGTGGGGCTAATCGGGCTGGACAGGAACCTCGACAATGTGACGATGGCGAGTAGTGATGGTGATGTCAGGCGACACTACCTTTCGGAGGCCACGAGAATCAGAGCTGTGTATCGTGAGGTCAAAGCTCATTTCACTCGGGATGACGTTAGGATCAGAAGGCGGATATTCGCGAAGTACGGTCAGAAGGAGAGAGATCGCACCAACCAGATCCTTCATCACACTTCGAAGAGTATTGCGAGTGAGGCAAAGGCCAAGCGGTTCGCCATAGTCATGGAGAAGCTGTCGGGAATACGCAGGCTCTATAGCAGGGGAAGCGGTCAGGGGCGCTGGTTCCGGGCCAGAATGAACTCTTGGAGCTTCTCAGAGCTTCAGCGCCAGCTAGAGTACAAGGCGAAGTGGGAAGGGATCAAAGTGGTTTATGTCGATCCGCGGAGGACTTCCTCCACCTGCGCGATATGTGGTCGCGCGACGACCGAATGCGCAGGGAGGAGAGTCTGGTGTGCTCAGTGCCGCACACTGGTGGACCGAGACGTGAATGGGGCCAAGAACATCTTGGCTAGAGGGGTGAGGTTCGCCCCAATCGCCCTGCCAGGTGAAGGGATGAAGCAGTCAAAAGATGCTGACTCGATGGCAGCGGAGTTGACTCGAAAGCTGTGAGCCTAAGAGTTGACAGAACCGCTCCGCTCGTGTCGGCGATGTCTTTATTAGCCGCTACAGGCGCGCGGCTTGAACGATGAGCGAGAAGGCCGAGAAGTGGGCGGTTGTCCACATCTACTCCAGCTTCAACAATACCATAGTCCATGCCACCGACTTATCTGGAGCCCAGACTCTGGCGTTCTCAAGCGGAGGCAGGCACGTGAAGGCTGACAGGCTCAAGCCGAGTCAGTACGCCGCAATGAGCGCGGCATTTGCTGTGGCCGGACAGCTCAAGGAGAAGAAGATCACGCACCTGCACATTGCTGTCAGGGGCGTCGGCGGGCATATGTCAAAGACGCCAGGACAGGGCGCGCAGTCAGCCATAAGGGCCCTGGCCAGGTCAGGGTTCGCGATAGGCCGAATAGAAGATGTCACGCCCATACCGACGGATGGAACCAGAAGGCCAGGCGGCAGGAGAGGCCGCAGAATGTAGATCTCGCTCACTCGGCTTTCGCTACGTGCTTTTCTTCGTCCCGTGTGACTATCCTTCCAGGGGTTCTCACGACTACCCCGTTGACGGTGACGTTGCCGTGAGTTACCATCTGCCTGCTTTCGTACAGGGACTTTGTTAGCCCTTTTGCTTGGACTATCGACTGAAGCCTCCTCGAAAGGATCGAGCTCAGGTCCAAGGACAAGACTGACTCAAGCGTTGACTTCTCCTCGACCAAGCCGAGGCGATGCAGCCTCGATATCTGCTCCTTCTCCCTTGAGGCTCTCTCACCGGGCGGGAGTGCCAAGTAGGACCTAGCCGCCCTCCTTATCTTGCGGAGGAAGGACTCAGCCGCATAGAGCTCCCTCTTGGATCGTAGTCCGTACTGGCCCATTAGGGGGAGTTCCTCAGCCAGCCTGTCCGCGGCCCAAGGTCTCCTCGGTCTGACGACTACGCTCCTTATTCTCCTAGGGTCTCCCATCTGCAGTCACCTACTTCTTCTCGGCAGCAGCTGCTGCTTCCCTAAGGGCCTTCTTCGAGACACCTACAGTCTTTCCTGTTCTCCCCGTGGTCTTCGTGTGTTGGCCCCTGACCTTCAGGCCCAGCGAGTGCCTTATCCCCTTCCAAGAGTTCGTCCTTCTCATCCTCTCCAAGTCCGACCTGACCGCTATGTCAATCTCGGACCCCACGATCTGGCTCGTGGTGCCCGTCGACGGGTCGTTTCTCCTGTTGGTCAACCAAGCGGGGATGTTGAAGCCAGCTGGGTCTCGCATTATCTTCTCGAGCTTCTCCACATCCTCATCAGTCAACTCTCCAGTCTTCATATCGGGCGGAAGACCGGCGACCTTGGCTAGGGCGTTCGCGAAGCTGAAACTCACTCCTCTTATCTTGCACAGGCCGAACGTCAGTTTCTGTTCTCCGTCGCAGTCAGTTCCAGCTATCCTGACGATCACCCTCAGTTCTTTCTCTTCTGACATTGGACCGTGCAACCATTTGGGCCCTCTATTAATAGTTATTTCCTGTTTCAGGTCGTGCGGCTAGTTCCCTTCTGTATCAGTAGCGCACACTCACGCGCACTACTCGTTAGAGATGAGGCGCCCGGGGTGAGACTTTCAGAGCACTTCTCTTGAACTCACGCGGGCCCGAAGGCCCACAAGCTTTCTGAGCCGGCTCCAGGCATAGGCGACTATTGCCCCGTAACCGTGCTTGGGTACCCGGGCGCTGAACTCTGATTCTGCCTCTCGTGATAATAAGACTTCTTCCGCGTGTTCATCTCCACATTTTGGGATACAGGTTCCTGTCCATCACTACCCGTTCAACCGCAACCGCCATCCCTGCCTTGTCTGTGGTAAGTGCTGGACCGTCCTTGCTCGCCCTGCCCATTGCCACGAGTTCTCCCTTTAGGGTCTTGACCGCCACGATCTCATGTTGAGCAATCGGCGCCTCAAACGATGATATTCCCCCTACCGCTAGACTTGCCCCGTGACAGACCGCTGCGACCGCGCTGTCCTTGATGTAGATCGAGGGGAACGTTGAAACCGCGGTCTCCACCGGGAGGAAGATCTTCCTCAAAAGGGAATCGTCCCCGTTCCTTCGGTACAGCTCCAAGGAGGCCGCAACATCCCACATCGAGTGGGCGTTTTGTTCGACGAACGGCCCGTCCAAGGTTCTTCTTAGCTCTGCCATGTGCGCCCCAGTCCCCAAGAGAAGGCCGAGGTCATTGATGAGCTTCCTCGCGTAAGTTCCTGATTCGGTTCCCACCTTGAACAAGACCCTCCTGTCCTTCATCTCCAGCAGGTCGAAGTAGTAGATCTCTCTTGTTCTCAGTCGCCTGCTGACAGCGGATCTGACCGGCGGCCTCTGGTAGATTTCTCCGATGAGTTCTTTCATCACCCTCCTCACGCGGGCTTCTCCCACCTTTGCGTGGAGTTCTCCTACTCCAACGTATTCCTTGGTGAAGGTGTGTGTGTAAGACGTGATATTGGTGGCATTGCCAGTAAGTACGACGAGCACGCCGGTTACTTGGGGATGTCCCCGATTAGATCTCTAGGGTCCCCGTGTGACCGGCCCTGTCGATTTTGACTAGCCTCTTGAAGGTAGCGACCGCATCATGGCTGGTTGGGCCTTTCTGCTTGTCAAGCACCACGGTCGCCAAGCTCATCAGAAGGTCGACTGGTCTGGAGCGCGGGTTGTGTCCGTACTCCCAAGACGGCTCGGATTCCTCACGAACTATCAGCTTCCTCGTCCTCTGGAGCTTCCTCGTTTCTCTCAATCCTCTTTCCACCCATGAATGGGATCAGCCTAGACCTCTTGAGCGCAGTCAGGACCATCTTATCAGGAGCCCCCTTTCGTATCTTGATTGCCTTCTCCAGAGGGGCCAAGTGCCCAACGTTCACTTTCCTCCTCTTGACACCGGTCACTTCCTTTGGGCCCGTGATCTCCACGTAGTTCTTGTCTATCAGGTTCACCACCACGCACTTACTGCCAGTCTCCCTACCCTTTGTCTTGAGGCATATCCTACCTATTGACATCACTGCCAATCCGGCCAAACCCTCCGCATGTAGGTGGTCACCGCACTACACAGGATTTTAACGTTGTCCTCGATGGAGAAGAGCGACGTGTCCAGCATAAGGTGGTAGATCGACCTGTCTGTGATATCGATGCCGTAGTACCTCTTGAACCTCTCAAGCTCAGTTCTCTCCCTGAGTTCGGTCTCCATCAGGGCCTGCTGTTCCTCTATTTCGTCCCTGTCTGCGATCCTCCCGGTTCTCACCTTCAGTGGTGCGAACAGGCATATCCTGAAGGCCTCGACTCCTCCGGACAACGAAAGGTACGGGGCGAGCATGCTGTCGAACACTACGTTGCCCTCGACCAAGAGTCTCTTGCTGCGATCGTCTATCTCTTTGTCAATGGAACGGTCTTTCGCTGACAGTCTGGTGAGTTCGATGAGATCCATTCCCCTCTCCGACGCCACATCTCTGAACAGGAGACCTGTGGAAACATACCGCAATCCGAGGTTGTCTGCCAGAGCCTTGGAGTGGGTAGACTTCCCCACGCCGTGCAGGCCTCCCACGGTTATTACAGGACCTTTCGGCCTTGTCGTATTCATGACGGTCTATCCTCAGGCTAGACCGAACACCTTCCTCGACACGGTTGAGAAGTAGAGAGTCGTCGCCATGAACCAAAGCACTGAATCCAAACTCGCCAGTCCATCCTGGGGGTTCCACAGATAGGTTGACAGGTAAGCAACCGGACTGCCTTGGGGAATCAGCCACATCACCAGATAGAACGCAACGAGCGTGATAGCCAGCGAGGCCAAGGTCTGTTTGAGCGTGGCTGAGGAGACCTCGTTGGAAAGCGTGTCTATGTACCTTTTCCGCTTCTCAAGGCTCTTCGTGATTTTCGTGTCCGAAGCCTTCTTGGCCGCTTCCAACTGTTCGCGGTAGTCTTTCACTTCCTGCTGAAGCCTCCTTAGCTTCTCCGGGCTGCTTATCTTGACTGAGAGGAAAGTGTTGGCGGTGGCGTTGAAGATCCCTGCACCGGTCACCAACAGGAGAGAGCTGAAGAAATCCATCTGGTCACGCGCCCTCCAGCAAGAACTCATAAAGCTTCCCAGCAGCTTGAGCCGCTTGGTTTCTCCTGTTCAATACACGAATCACGTCCGCGTTGCAGAGAGAGGCCAACAAGAAGGCCGCCTGCCTGGTGATGTCTTGCTCAAGCCTTACCTCGGAGCGATCTGTGACATCCCTTGTTCTCTCCTTGTCCTTGCTCCTCCTGTGCACTATTTCATCCACGGATGCCTCGATGACAGCGAAGAATTCCGGTGAGATGCTCTCCAAGAACCTGCGGGGGAGCGCGATGAGGTAGCCTCCTCTAGACCTTACCATGAAATGTGTGTCCAACAGGACTATCGCGGCCTCCCTCTTGGTTCTCAAGATCTTGGGAACCGAAGCCTCTCTCAGCTCCCTCTGTTGCTTCAGGGTTAGCCCCCTTAGTCCGTCCCTGTCTTGAGCCATTCCCCGAGCCATGGCCTCCTCCAGCATCAGAGTTCCCATGGTGAGCACTTTCGCCTTGATTCCCTTCTGTTGGCATGTCTCCACGAAATTGTCCATGACGGTGGTCTTGCCGACACCGGGTATGCCGACGACTATCGCTAGTCTGCCCATGTGAGCCGCGCTTCGCTTTTCAATTTAAAGGTGAGGTTCAAGCTAGGCCAGGCAGTATCCGCCCTAGCCTCGGGTAGAGTTGCGTTATCTGCTCCCGAGCGATATCCTCGTACAGCGAGTACACGATGCCCACGGACAGCATGAGCCCAGTGCCAGAGCCGAACGCTCCAAACATGTCGCCGAGGCTTGCCAGCAAGCCGACAAGAGCCCCACCCACCACCGTGACGACGCCCAAGTAATCTGAGATTATCGACTCCAGCGGCTTGTTTGACGCCCTGAAGCCCGGCACAATGGCTCCGGCATCCACTAGCTGTTGGGCGATGGACCTCGCGTCCATCCCGGCAGTGTAGACCCAGAGTATCGAGAAGACAACACAGAAGACCACCAAGACGATCATGTAAATCAAACCTCGAAGCGGGTCTTCCATAAGCTCGGTTATGTTCCTCGGAGCACTGGTGTAGTAGACCAGCCCGCTCAGAGCGCGGCCTGAGGTAGCGTTCACCTCGCCGATGATGCCCCCCAGCGTTATGTTCATGAAACCGATCGATGCTATCTGCTTGTTGCTCTGAACGAAGTAGGAGACGAGCGTCAAGTTCGCGAACACCGCGGCCGCCAGAATTATCGGCAGCGTTGAGACGAACAGGAGTTTGATCGGGTAATTACCGCTGAACCCTCTCGCCTTTGCGGATGAGACCGGAACCTGTACGCTGACGTTCTCTAGATACACGACTATCGCCAGAAGCAGCACCGTGATGAAGATCTGGATGACCGTAGGCAGGTTGGGGTCTGGACTTCTTACGAATAGCATTCCAGATGTCAGCTTGCCACCAAGGGTCGCCTGCACGAACGCGATCACCGCACCGTCCGCATAGCCGTCGCTCATTGGGATTGGGGAGAACAGTGACCACATTATCTGCCGCGCAACTCCAGCTAGGATGAAGAGGCTTATTCCACTACCTATGCCCCAGCCCTTCTGCAGCAACTCGTCGAGCATCAGGATCACTATGCTGGCGAAGAGCAGTTGAGCGAATATCACTATCTGCGTGGTCAGATTGAGAGTCCCGTATGATCCACCGAAAGCGTAGAGAGCAGCCATGACCAAAGAGAAAATGAGGGCGAAGGCCTTGTTCGAGGCAGCGAACAACCCCCTGTCCTCAGTCGAATTCTTGTCGTAGGAAATGAAATCGGTTCCGGCCAACAGCTGAAGGATGAGACCACCCGTCACGATCGGGCCGATGCCGAGTTCCGCCAGTGAGCCCCTAGCACCTCCTATGATGACTCTCAACTGCCTGAGAGGATCTGCGGTCTGAGTTGGAATCCCGAAAAGGTCGATGTAGCCCATGACCAAGTAGATTATGAGCGCGACGCCGGTCCAGATGAATCGGTCAGTCAGTCGAGGTTTTCTCTCCGGCTTGACCACTTCCGGTACAAGCCTGCCCACAGCCGCTGTTACCTCAATGAGTCGTACCATTGCAGTTCACCAAGTCTAAGGTTTCCTGATCGAGCCTCCGGCTGCATTCACCTTCTCTTCTGCTCTCTTCGACCAAGAGCTGACAACGATCTCAACGTTCTTGGGCGCGACTCCTCCGCCGAGAAGCTTGCCCACACCCATCGATGAAAGGTCAATGGTCGACTTCCCGGTCCCGGCCGCTGAGGGTCCCGTGAAACGCTCCAACTGCATGAGGTTCACGGCTTTGACCGGCTTTCTGATCGGCTTGGGCACGAACCCCCTCGTCGGGCCTCCCTGGGCCAAGAACAAAGCGAACTTGGTGCCCGGACCCCCTGACATACCCCTTCCTCCCTTTCTGCTTGACCTTCTGTGTTGCGCCACTCGGCCCCAGCCGGCGGTGCGACGCCCCCTCAACTTCCTGGTCTTCCTGAGGTCGTGCGGCATCAGCGGCTCACTCTATCCTGATCTCCTCGCCAGAAGGTGCACTCGGAGTTTTCTTGGTTAACGTGACTTCAAGTATCCCGTTCTTGTAAGTGGCCTTTCCGGACTTCGGTTCCACCTCGGCCGGCAGAGCAAGCTCTTTGAGGTACTCCCTCAGCTTTGACTTGGCCTCTATCCTCACTCTCTTCCCATCGCAGATCACGTTGATGTCGTTCTTCTCCACGCCCGGGACCTCAGCCACCACTGTGACCTCCTTCTCCTTCTCAACGACATCGACAAGCGGTTCTATCTCGTCACTAACGTTCGGGGTTAGGCCCTTCCTCTTCACATTGCCGAACTCCCTGATAACAGGCTTGCCGTCCGGGCCTACGCTGATCGAGAAGCCGTAGTACTGGGGACGACCCAGCTTGTCCCATTCCTCTGGTGAGAACTCGGAGGAGAAGCCCTCAAGTGTGCGGTCCATCTCCTCGATGTCTTTGAATATCTCCTTCCAGAACTTGTCCAAGTAAGTGTACCTCTTCTTCAACCAGTCGTCCCACTCATCATCAGGGATCATGCCGTGCCGTTCGTGGTCGGACGACACGCCTTAAAAACCTTCCAGTGATTTGGCCCGCGCGGAAGAGAAGCTTCCGAGGGTCGGAACTACGAACGATGCGGCAATCGGTTGTCCCTAGATCATTCTATTGACGAGTTCGTTTATCGCCTTGCCCAAGTGTCCGGAGATCCCAGTCTTTCCTTTCTTTCCTCTTCTCGACCGCTCTAGTTTCACGTGATATCCCTTTCTCGGAGGGGAGAGCCTGAAGTACGGCTTCACCCCGGGCAGGGCGGAGAGGTCAGCCTTGAGGGACATCAGTGACTTGGCCAACTCGGAGAAGTCACTAGCGCCCAAGTGTTTCTTCAGATACTCCTGATCCACTTGCTTGTTGCCCGCCAGTCGGGCTCGCTTCTGGAGTAGTCTGGTCAGGGTTTCTTCGTCGACTTCCCCCCAAGAAACGAAGTCCTTGATGCTCTGCAGCGCCCCTCTGACGCTCGGCTCGCCCGGATGCAGCGTCGCGGTGTGGACGCGGCCCAGTCGAAGGGACTTCAACCCACCCTTCTTGTCCTTCCTTACGTTTATTGTTCCTCTGATCCTGACCACCAAGAGCAACGGATTGGCAGCCTGTTGCTTGCTCAACTTAAGCACCCCAATCGGATTGGGTTGTGGTCATGTAGGTCTTCCTGAGCGCATCGAACGTTGCCATGACAGTGGACACGGGAGTTGCCGTGCTCCCTGATGTCCTCGACCACACGTCACGAATGCCAGCCAGCTTCAGCACGATCTTCGTTGCTTCGCTCGCGACAAGGCCGAGGCCTTTTGGAGCCGGTATCAGGTCAACCCTTACAGAGCCTGCCTTTGAGGAAACCTTGAACGGCACGGAATGCTGCTGTTCGCACTTGCATTCCCAAGAGCCACACCCTCTTCTCACGGCGATCGCGTTCAGCTTTGCCCTCCTAGACGCTTTGCCAATGGCCTCACTCACTTGCGCTGCCTTTCCCAAGCCGAAGCCCACGTGACCGTTCTCATCGCCGATCACAAGGATAGCTCTGATCTTCGTCCGCTCACCCGCGTCAGTCTGCCTCTGGACCGGGCTCATTGATATCAGCTCCTCCCGGAGCTTGGGCATAAGGAGGTCAACGACCTGAGGGTTCTTGATTTTGTAGCCTAGCTCGAAATACTCTTCGAGTGAGGTGACTCTGTTGGACTTGACAGCCTCAAGTCCTTCGTCAGACACCACCTGCTTCTCTCCCGCTGTTCCTCCTTCAGACATGTTCGCTCACCTCACCTTCACTTATCTTTGTAACCAACGAGTTCAACTCCTCTGCGATCGACTTCGGGTCTATCCCCGCGGTCCTGAGCTTTGAGAAGGCCACACCAGTTTGCTGCGTTCCGGCGAACTCCGCCAAATGACCTCCGTGTATCCGCTCCTCGGAAGGCGCAACCGATTCGTCAAACATGACCTTGAGACCGGAATCAATGCAGCCCTTCGTCAGCGCGAAGAACTTGTTTCCCTTTGTTGGTGTGTATAGACCCATGTCCAGTATCACCTTGCCCAAGTTCAACCCCGAGGCCCTCTTGGCTAGCAGACACCCTGTGAGGTAGGAGGCAGGGACATTGTTCAACCCGAAGTGCCAGCCCAACTTGCTCAGTTCCTTGGAAACAGCCGAGGCAATCGTCCTGTCACCTTTCTGGTCGATGGTCACGATTGCTGCGCTGATGTACCTGTTTGATATCCTGCAGACAATCCTCGGCAGCCTTGACTGGAGGAACCTCTTCCTCTTCCTATAGTTGGTCAGCCCTTCTCGCCTTCTCCTGAGCGGGCTCATCTCTTTGTCCTCCTCACTGTCTTCCTAGTGGGCGTGACATGGTCCAGCAGCTCTCTGACTGACGAGAACAAACCACCTTTGATCTGTAGGTAGAGCTTCCTGTAACGTTCGCCCTCTACCTTGCCGCTCCTTTTCAGTTGCCTGAGGGCGCGCCTCATCGCTCTCACTCTAGCAGGCCACTCTGACGTCCAACCTCTTCTTGCTCCCTTCGACCCTTTCCTGCTGCCGGGCCCTCTTCTCCTGCCGCTCCTCCTCTTCATGGCGAACACCCTCTTCCTGCCCCTAGAGGGTGTAGAAGACGGCCTCTTGGTTATGACACCCTCCCTGATCAGTCGCCGGACATCCTGTCTGGTCACGGCCGACTCCACGTCCTCGAGCCTGTCGGGGTTCATCCATATCCTGGTCTGTCCGACCTTCAGGGCATCAGCCGCGATCCTCTTCACTGTCTTGACGGTCATATCTGGATCACTCGAACACCTCTTCTCTGAACGGATTCGCGACTCTGACGCCGATCGACCTGGCCTTGTCAGTGATGACCCGCTTCGTCTTCCTGCCGACCTTTGAAGAGATAACCACGATCACATCCTGGTCAGAGAGTTGCTCCAACTGCGCCACGCTTGAAACCGCGATAGGCCTGAGACCAGAAGGGTGAAGACCCCGGATGGCCTTAGGTGTCCCGTACCCGACCTTGACCCTTGGCGGCACTCCCTTCGTTTCCTTCTTCATCTTGTTGTCAAGCCCCTTCGGTCGCCTCCATGCCTCCGAGAGCTTGTCGTACTTCCAGCTCTCCTGCCTTCTGAACTTGGGCGTCCTCTTCCTCGGCTTGAAGAGCTTCTTACTGAATTCGGGGCTCAAGACCTCTCACCGCTTTAGCTCGTCCTCATAACCCTTGCTCTGGACGTAGATGCCGTCCAAGAATATCCTCTGGTCCTTGCCGATCGTCTTGGTCGTGGTCTCGACTGACCCAGCGAACTGGGTGGCACTCTCAATGTCAATACTCGTGACCGTTATGTCCTGTCCTTTCACCTCGACCTGCACGCCTGGCGGGATCGCTACCTTCCTAGGGACTCTCTCTCCCATGAAGTTCTTCACGCTGAAGACTCCGCCCTGCGTCTCGATTGATGGGGGGAAGTGTGAGAATATCAACTTCATGTCGACGACGTAGTGAACCTTGACACCCTTCATCATATTGGATAGCCTCTTCACGATCACCCCGACCATCGCCTTACCTCTCCTGCCCTTGAGATCCGTGGAAACTTCCAGCTTCGTTTCCTCCTTCGTGATCTTGTCCCTCGTCTTTGAGAAGTCCTTGGACATGGTGCCGAGCGGGCCCGTGACTTTGACCACCGGGCCGTTGACTTCCACTTGGACCCCTTCCGGGATCACAATCTCCGACTTGGCAGTGATCTGCCTGAGGCTCTCAGTATACATATGCTAGCAGCTTACCTCCCAACCTCTTCTCCCTGGCTTCGATGTGCGACATCACTCCCTCCGGAGTAGTTACAATGATAATACCCATGTTGTAGGCTGGCAGGAGTTTCTTCTCCCACTCCGTGTACTCGTCCGCCTTGGCGCTCCACCTCGGCCTGACGGTCTTGCTTCTGTTTATTCTGCCGAGCAACTGGACCTTGAACATACCCGCCTTCCCATCGTCTATGAACTCGAACTCTCCGATGTAGCCGTACCTCTGAAGCACCTGCATTATCTTGCCCACCAAGTTCGATGCGGGCCAGATGGTGCAGCTCTTCAGGTTCCTCGACTCGCTGTTCTGCAGCGCGATCATCGCGTTGGAAACCGGATTCATGAGCGTCAATTTGCCGTCAAGTCACCTCACATGTACTTCCTGAAGCCAAGCGTCTTCGCTACCTCCCTGAAGCAGACACGGCAGTAGTTGAGTCCGTAGGACCTAATCGTCGGACCGGTTGACTTGCACCTAACACAGGCATGAACCTTCTTTCCGAACTTCCGCTCCTTCGGCGGCTTCTTCTTTGCCAAGCCTAGACGACCTTCACCCCGTAGTTGGATGAGACGAAGTCTACCGTGTCCTGAGAGCTTATGGCGGCCCGCTTCCCTATCTTCGCTGGGCGCCTCTTCCTCCTTGCTACCCTGTAGCCGGGCCTCTCAAGCGCCACCGTGACATCCATTCCGAACACACCCAGCTTCGGATCGTACTTTGCCCCGGGCAGGAGAATGTGCTCGGTGAGCCCGGCAGAGAACGTCCTGCCGGAGACGGACGAGGACTTGAGTTTCATGCTCATCGCCTTGAACGCCCTCCTGAGGAACGCGTCAGCTTCCTTCCTTCTGAGCGTGACCGCCACAGCAATGGTGTCATTCTCCCTGATGCCGAAGTCCCTTATGGTGTCCTTTGCCTTCCTCTCCCATACCTTCTTGGAGCCTGTGATGGCCTTCAGCACTGCCTTCGCCTTTTCCACCGGCTCGCCCGACTTACCCACTCCCATGTTGACCACAACCTTCTCGAGTCTGATGCCGCCCCGAGTCGGCGCAGTGCTGGCGCTCTGTGATTGCGCTTCCTGCGCTGTCATCTGATGGTCACCCGGGGCTCCTCAGTCCCCACTGCTATGACGTACTCCTTGAGGGTCGAAAGGCTCGACCCATCATCGAGTTTCAGGTTGACTAGCGCACGCCTCTTGAGGCTCGCTGGAGATTCGGATTCGAACCTGCCGACCCTGCCCGCTGAGCTGCCCCTGAAGGCGAAACAGATCGTACCCTCTTTCATCCTGATCACATCTGACAACTTCTTATCCGGAAGAGACACGACTACAGAGTCACCGTTGTTGACTGGAACTTCTCCAGGAACCTTGAGGGTTGTGCCGTCGTGCAGTCTGATCGTGAGCTCCCCTTGCTTCGTTGTAAACTTGGACACGACCCTGCCTACCTTCACCTTGGATTCCTTCGCGGGGATTCCGACCACCACGATCCGACCGTCCTCGTCAACTGTCACCCTGTAGTGCTTGCCGATGGAAGGAAACGAGACAACATCCATCAGGCCGACCGGTCTTTTCTCTTCTCTTGTTTCCCTCCCATCAATCAGAACCTTGCCCTGCTTGAAAATCATCTTCGCCTCCTTCTTGGAGGCCGCCTCTCCCATGATGTCCCTTACCAGCACATAGGCCGGCAATGAGAGGTAGAGAGGATGTGGGCCGGGCTTTGATTTGGCCACGAAGGTGTTCTCCTTCCTGCTTATTTTCCACGAGCGCGGAGCCGCCAGAGCCTTCATGTGCCTTCTGCCGCCCATTCGAGCCATCTCATTCACCTCTCGAAGTCGTTCTCCTCTTGTCGCTCGTGTCCACTTTTGAGACAATGACGTTGTAGGGAGACATTGAGATCAGTACCACGGTGCCGTCTGATTTCTCCCTGCTCACCCCCTCTATGAAAATCCTGCCTCTTTTCCTGTCCACGCGCGTCACCAGTCCTTTGACCCCTTTGTAGTCGCCTCTGAATATCGTCACCTCGTCGTTCCTCCTTATCGGTATGCGCTTGAGCTTCAACCTCTCGGAGAGCGAACCGATTAGGGGTGCGGTCAGAAGTGACCCGCGCTTGTGAAGCTGCAGGTTGAAGAGATGCTTCCTTTGCTTGCTTGGCTTGTGGCTGATCAATCACCTTCACCTCATATTATCACGCTGGTCATTCCAGCTAGCTTCGGCCACATGTCCGCAGCTTCTCTTGCTACGGGCCCCCTTGTCTCCGTGCCTTTGAGATCGCCTTCCTTGGTGATCAGGACCGCAGCGTTGTCCTCGAACGCGACCCTGTGGCCCTCCGGCCTCCTGAAGGGGAACCTCTGTCTGATCACAATGGCGGGAAACATCTGTCCCTTTAGGTCAGGCGGCCCCTTTTTGACCGCGACGGTGATCATGCTCCCGACGTTGGCAGTTGGCCTCCTCCTGAGGTGCCCGCCGTACCTGTGCACTTGAACTATCAAGAGTTCCTTGGCACCGCTGTTGTCGGCACACACGAGCCTCGATCCCGTGGGAAGCCCTCTAGCTCCGCTCAGCCTGTACTCGAGTATGCCCTGGGCCGAGACAGCCCTAGACTTCCCCAAGGACATGGGCCTAGCTCACCTTCCCCAATACGACGAAATGGACGGTCTTTGACAGGGGTCTAGTTTCGCCTATCGTCACTCTGTCGCCCGCCTTCACCACTACGCACTTGGGTCTATGTGCTGGTATTGTACCCCTTCTTCTCTGGTATCTCTTGTACTTGGGATCATAGTGAAGGTACTCGATTCGCACTACGACTTTGCTCGGGACCTTGTCCTTCAACACTACGCCGTCCAAGGTCTTTCCCCTCACTGTAACCTTGCCGTGATAGGGACACTTCGGGTCGTCGCATGTCGTGCTTGGTGGAACTACCTGCAGACCTCTTGCCACCTCCCTCATTGCGCCTCGTACCTCCATGTCCTTTCCTCAAGCCTCTTCACGACATCGCGACCCTTGAGCTGGACGATGCTGCTCGGCCCTAGCTTCACCTCAAAGGTTGAGGTATCCTTCGGAACCACCTTGACGCCCGAGCTGGTCCTGATCGAGAAGGTCTTCATCGTTTCTCCCACGATCCTTCCAGACAACCCCTCAAGGCTCGGGTTTGTGGAACACTTGACCTTGACCTCCAGGCCAAGGAATTCATCAACGTTCATGATCGGCATCTCAAGCTCCCGCCTCCCTCATCAAGGTCAGCACCCTAGCTATCTCTCGCCTCAGGTCTCTAATCGCCTTGAAATTATCATCGCTTCTGCCGCCTCTGGACTTCACCTGAGCGAGTTCTTCCCTGAGTTCCGCCAATCGCTTCTCCTTCTCCTCGGGCTTCATCTTTCTGATCTCATCAAGCTTCTTCTTTGGCATTCTCCTCACCCTCCTTTACTTCGGGTTTCTGCTCACCGCTCTCGGGCTTCTCCTCGCTGGGGATGTTCTCGCTGGCAGGCTTCTCGGCGACCTTTTCCTCCTTGAGCTTTAGCACTTCAACTTGATCAGGGAACTTGGCACCAGGGGGCAGAATCTTCACCTTTATACCAAGCAACCCCTTCGGAAGTAGCAGGTTCTTGGTGGCGACCCTGAGTTGCCTTTCCTTGGGCTCACCGGTTGACGGTATGTAGCCGAAGGTGTACTTCTCAAACCTCGATCTCTCCGATGTAAGCTTTCCGGTCAAGCGTAGCTGAGCGCCAAGAGCGCCGGCCTCCTTTATCCTCCTCATGTAAAGTCGCAGAGCCCTCCTGTATCTGATTCCTCTCTCAAGCGCCTCCGCTATCCTCGTCGCAACAACGTTCGCGTCAAGCATGGGGTTCTCCAACTCGGTGACCGATATCTGCGGGTTCTTCAGGCCGTAGTTCGTGGCCAGCTTGTCGGATAACTCTCTAATGTTCCTGCCACCGGGCCCGATCACCTGACCTGGATGACCGACTATCAGAGTCAGGTTGACCCCTAGCGGCGTCTTGACCATCTTCATCTCCGAGAAACCGGCGGTCCCCAGCTCTTTCTTCAGGAACTCCTCCACGCTAACCCTCAGCTTTGCGTCCGAGATTATCTCCTTCATCGACATGATCAGGACACCTCGCTGGCCACCAGTTCTATGTGCACGAGCTCATCGATCTTCGGGGAAGATCTGCCGAAAGCTCTGGGGATGAACCTGACCATCTTCCTTCCGGGATGAGCCGAGGCGCTGATTATCCTGAGCGCATCGACATCGAATCCCCTGTCGATGGCATTTGCCTCAAGGCTGTCTATGAGATTGATGAAGCGGGAGGCCGCTTTCTTCGGGAAACGCCCCGCATGAAATTTCCCGATTGCCTTCCTGTGCGGCATCTTCTTGTTGTACCTTCTGAACGGAACTGCCGCCTCTCCGCGGACGACTCGCTCAAGCATTGACCTAGCTTTCGAGATCTTTGAGCCCTTTATCCAACCGGCAATTTCCCGAGCGTGTTTCCTAGAGACCCTCACTTCCCTAAGGCTGGCTCTGACAACCCCTTTTTCGGGGATCCGCCCTTCCCAAGAGTATCCGAATTTTGGCATCTGCGTCTACTCAGCTCGGAATCGTGACCTCGCACACAGCCCTGTAGATAAAAGTTGTGCCCCGCGGGTCAACGACAGGAAAGCCAGCTGGTCCAAGTCAGACTCACCTTGCCATTGCACGGATTTGCCAACGAGTCTTCTCACCCGAGCAACACTATCTCGCTCGTGTCCGGACCGGTGCTGACATATCTAACAGGAACTCCGACTTCCATCTCGATACGCCGCACGAATTCAAGACATCTGGAGGATAGACTCTCCACTGCCTTGGCCGAGGAGCATTCGGGGAACAGTATGTCCAGTTTCGTGACCGCGATTGAGGTTGCTCCGTTCACCTTCGCGGCTCTTCTTGCCAGCTTGAAGTCGAAGGGGGCGGTCCTTCTTGTCCTGCTCGTGATGGTCCCTGTCTCCAGCCAACCTCTCGCGGCGGCCTCTCGGGAGTCGAGCTCACCGGGTAAAGGTCCTTCTCCAACCCTCGTCACATAGGACTTGAGCACGAGTACCACCTCACTGACCATCTTCGGTCCGATCCCAACCTCGCTGAGTACTGCCGCCGTGGTTGTGTCTCTTCCAGTGACGAAGGGATATGTACCATGGTACAGGCTCAAGTAGAAACCCTGACTGCCTTCTACGTGGACTGTCCCTCCAGAGTCCAGAGTCGAGTACACTTCCTCAGATACGTCAGTCGTCAAGCCATTTAGTTCCTCGAAATCCTTGGCGAGCCTTGCTCTCCGCCGAACTCTGTCAGCGATGGCTGGCCCTACGCCCGAGCCGGTCGTGCCCACAACCTCTTTCAGGAACCCGTCCGATCTGTCCTCATTGATATGATGTGCTTCTATCACAGAGGCCATTGAATCGACCTTCAGCCTCCCAGCTACGCCTAGATAGTCCATCTCTGACCTCAAGACCGCTAAGTCTATGTTCGCGCCTGCAGCGATCCTCAGCTGAGTGCTTGGGTTGACGAACGCACTCGGCGTCAGCCTTAGCTTGTAGATCTTGCCCTTGTAGACGACAGTGTGCCCGGCGTTGACTGACCCGGTTCTCACGGACAATTCTGGGCGATCCTTCAAGGCAAGGTAGGCAGCCACCTTGCCCTCTTGGGGCGGTCAGCGCCGCTTTCCCTCATCGCCCCAGAATCCGGAGACTACTACAACGAGACTCATCGGCACAACGAGCTTGGAGAGGGCTTTTTAACGCATGCGCCTCTACGACCAAACGATGGACACTAGCTCAGGAGTCATCCATCCGCTGGACTACAGGTACGGTGATGAGAAGGTGAAACATGTGTTTTCTCAATCGGAGAGGTTCAGGCTGATCGTGGAGTTCGAGGGAAGGGTGGCTGAATTCCAGTCGGAACTGGGAGTCATACCAGCATGGGCAGGACCTATCATATCTAAGGTGGCCAAAGCTGGGATCCCGCTAGAGAAGATCAGAGAAAAGGAGAAGGAAACGAAGCACGAGGTGGCAGCGGTCGTTGCCTGCCTTGAGGAGGCGTCCGGCAAGGCGGGCAGCTTCGTTCACTTCGGCTTGACGTCCAATGACGTTCTTGACACGGTCATGTTCATGCAAACATCCGAAGCGGGCAAACGAATCTTGGAACTAGTGAAGGACTTGGTCAGGGAATTGGCGAAGAGGGCCGAAGAGAACCGACACCTGATTTGCGTGGCTAGAACCCACGGCATGCACGCCGAGCCCTACACATATGGACTCAGGTTCGCGGTGTGGTCATCGGAGGCAGTTCGCTGCTATCTCAAGCTCTCGGATGCACTCTCACAGGCCAAGGTCGGGAAAGTGAGTGGAGCTGTCGGAGACTACTCTGCACTGGGGGTGCGGGGTCCTGAGGTGGAGCACAGGATCCTCGCTAGCTTCGGGCTCAAGGCCGTGACGCTGGCCACCCAAGTGATTCCCAGAGATGTCTTGACTCCAATGCTGCTTCAATTGGCAACTCTGTCGTCAGTGTTGGACAGAATTGCCACGAACCTGAGGAACCTTCACAGGACAGAGGTGGGAGAGGTCATGGAGGGGTGGGCCGAAGGGCAGGTCGGATCATCGGCGATGCCTCACAAGAGAAACCCGATCGGATGTGAGAAAGTCTCCGGTCTGGCGCGGATAGTTAGGTCACTGGCTTTGGCCTCTCTTGAGGATGTCGTGCTGTGGGATGAGAGGGACCTGACGAACAGCTCTGCCGAAAGAGTGATCGTGCCTGAAATGTTCGGCCTCGTTTCCGAGCAGTTGACTACAATGACGGAAGTCGTAAGGAATCTTGTGTTGGATGGAGACGCGATCGAGAGGAACCTGAACTCAACCAAAGGGGTGATATTCTCGGAGTTCATCTTGGGAGAGCTCGTTCTATCTGGGATGGGCAGGGCCGAGGCGCATCGTCTCATCAGCGACATCGTTGAAGAAGCAGTGGCATCCAAGACGGAGTTTCTGACGCTGCTCCGCGATGACCGAGTCGTGTCATCCAAGATCTCAGAGGAAAAGCTTAGGTCCTTGCTCGATCCAAAGACAGCATTACAGCTTTCAGATGAACTAATAGACAAGGCCATCGCAGAAGCAGGGCAAGTCCTCCGAGACTAAGTGATTCTTGCGGGGTGAGTCCAGCGGAGCCATCGCTCAACTTCAACGGGTTGCTTCTTCACATTCCATTTCGTGTTGCTCCCAGAGGAGGACGAGATCTCTCCAGTCCAAGCTGGGCGGAGAGGTGTGTACTCCTGCGCAGTCCTGATTTACGGATACAACGTACCTCTTCCCAGTGAGGGAAACAGCGAAAATCAAGTCATCAGAACTCGAGACAAGGCTCTGGACTGAGTTGATCTGGATCGGAAAGAAGGGATACAGCCTGCATTGGAGTGGCTTCGCCTCGTGAACGGAACACCTGTTCCCTTCTAAGAAGATGCATCGGACCTTCCCGCTGGCATCGGCGAACAACGTGGAATAGAGCTTGCCGTCCTGCTCTGGCCCCCGTTCACGAAGGCGGTTCACCTTCGCAACTTGAGCAGGGAATCTCGATTCAATTCTCATCAAATCACTCTCAGTGATTTGTACGTCCAACGCACAACACGACCCGCACATCTTGCAGGAGAATCCCGTATTCACTGAGGCCAAGAGGTCATCGATTCCTCTCTCAGGAGATGAAACCTTGCCCGACAATTGTGCGTTCCGATGCATTACTTGGTCCGCGGGCTGAGGCTGCGATATAAGGCATCCCTGTGTTGACACCCATTCGCGAAGGCTAGTGGGTCAGCGCCAAAGCTTTTATGCGCCGTAGCCCGGCATAACTTGGAATGCCATTCGAGTATTACAGTCAGGGGGTAAGCAAGTTCTTCGTTGACTTCACGGAGAGGGTCTGCTCTCAGCTCGCGCTTGCAGGGACTGAGATAACGAACAAGACAGGCGGCGAGCCTCTTCTGGAAATGGATGTCAGGTACAAGGATGAGACAGGCAGACTTCAGTTCATCAAGCAGGATCCGAACATGAAGACTGCCTACACTGTGAAGAAGAGAACGCTGGAAGAAGCGGCCGAGAAGGCGACAGAGCAAGGAGTGATGTTCGGAACTCTCGGAGGGCTCGCGGGTGGAATATTGCGGGGCGACAAGGAAGCCGCCTTAGGAGCGGTGGGCGGTGCCGTGGGCGGAGGAGTCCGCGGGGCTTTGGAGGGCAAACACGCGGCCACTGACATGGCAACTGAATTCGCGATACTGCTAGCCAATGCCGTACAGGGTGCCGAGAACCAGCTCCAAGCAATAATGCAGGGTCAGCAGGAGGCAGCATCGACGCGATCCGAGGCATCGCGCGAGTTGAGAGACCAGCTCGACGAAATATACGGCGAGATCCTAACACTGAAGGAGGAATGCTCGCTCTCAGAAGGGCCCGCAGCAAAGGATGCCCGGGCAAGGGTTGAGAGGGCCGAGCAACTGTACAACGAGGCCACTGCCGCGCTCGACGCGGGAAGAGCCTCGGAGACAAAGGCCAAGATGGTCGCAGCCCGGAACCTGGCGGAGTCCGCCAAGTCCAAGCTAGGGGCACAGTAGAGCCAATCTAGCAGCATCAGTTTCAAGGAATCGGTTAGTCCCTTACTTGTACTTGCCCGCCACGTCGACCGGACCAATGATATCTGGCAGATTCCTGCAGGATGCCAGTAGCCCGTGGACGAATATGCGTACCGCGGAAAAAGCTCCACGGACTCTGGTGTAAAGGTAGCATAGTGGTCGCTCCGTCTCAGTCAGGAGCAGGAAGTCAACTCCCACACAATGGCTAGTGCGGATATGAGAAAGGCTCGGTTCAAGTCCGCGATGCAGGAGCACAAACTCATAAACCGAACAAGGGCGATCTGTCGGCATGGCAGCCAGCACGCAGGAACGTCTAGACTACGTGAAGACATTTCTCATCGGTCTGGGTTTCTTCGGCGTATCCATCATATGGAGCGTATACAACTCTTACATCCCAGTTTTCCTGAAGGAGATGGGACTCGCGACGTGGGCAGCGGGAGCCATCATGACAATCGACAACATCTTGGCCGTAACGCTTCAGCCGTACATCGGCTTCCTCAGCGACAGGACCAAGACTAAGTTTGGAAGAAGAATGCCATACATCTTGGCGGGAGCTCCGATAGCGGTCGTGCTCTTCGCCCTTGCCCCGAGTCTTGTATCGAGCGGGCTCCTCGTCCTCCTTGCCCTGTTGATCGTGTTCAATATCGCCATGGCCATCTACAGAACTCCGGTCGTATCACTAATGCCTGATGTCACCCCGAGAAAGCTGCTCAGCCCGGCAAACGGAATAATCAACTTCATGGGAGGAGTTGGTTCGATCCTCGCATTCTTCGGGGGAGGATATGCATACGATCACTTCGGAGCGGCGAGTCCGTTCTGGCTGGCAGCGGGTATATTGTTGGGATCTACCGTGCTGCTCTTCCTTGTGGTCAAAGAGCCTAAACAAGCTATCGAGGAAGCTCCCAAGGGAGGGTTCGTCGAATCGTTCCTCTCGATGCTGTCGGAGGTCAAGAGGCTTTTCTTCGAGAGCAAGGACAAGAGTGGAGCCTCCATACTGCTCGCGATATTCTTCTGGTTCGTAGGA